>Ga0207689_10001772_pt1 | contig 20385 bp, 35 predicted proteins | sample KBSMisM52_FD_184312 | JGI IMG/M metagenome (GOLD analysis project Ga0207689, IMG submission 184312) | Miscanthus rhizosphere microbial communities from Kellogg Biological Station, Michigan, USA - KBS Miscanthus M5-2 (SPAdes) (version 2) | ecosystem: Host-associated > Plants > Roots >... | reverse complement strand
ATCTCGCCGCGCACGCGCGCCATGAGATCGAAGCAGATCTGGCGCGCGGTCGGCAGGCGATCGATCGACGCGTACCAGGTCGGAATGTGCTCGGCGCTGAAGCCGGACCAGTCGCCCGATTCGATGTGCGGCCGCTCATCCTTGTAGCGAAGGAAGATGTCCTGCGTCTCGTGGTGCGGGCCACGCTTCGACAGGCGGCACGGGTTCTTGTCCCACAGCTCGGGCTGGCGCTGCAGTTCGAGCAGCAGCGGCATGACGTCGACGCCCGCGGCGATCTGTTCGAAAGTCTTCATGCGATCACCAGCCTCTCGAAGTCTTCCTCGGTCAGAGCGCCGTCGGTGTTCGGCCAGACGCAGGCCCACAGCGCCGGCGTGACGGACTCGATCTCATGGGCCACGTGCGCCGGCAGCTCGATCGCGGCTGGCGCTTCGTACTCGGTGACTGCCTGCGACGTCGTCACGCGCACGGCGCCCAGCAGCAGCATCCCCAAGTGATCCACCGTGTGCGCGTGCTGGCCGATCACGCGGCCGGCCGGCATACGGAACACCTTCGCGAAGCCATCTCCGACGAAGAAGGCGTCGCCCTCGATTCCGAGGGCAGCCATGTCGTTGGCGAGGCTCATTCGAACAGCACCGTCAAGATGATGTCGCCCGCGCCGACGCCGGTGTTGTCTGTGTCGACCGCGTTGACCGTCATCGCCATCACGATGCCCAGCTTGAAGTTGATCCCGTCGGTCGGGAAGGCCGTGAAGCCGCTCGAGGCCGGCAGCGCGAACGTGATCGCGGGCACATCGGTACCCACCACCACCGGGTCAGCCTTGTCGTAGAACTTCAGATAGCGCGCCGCGGCATTCGTGTTGACGGCGATGATGCCGCGCAGGTTGCCACCAAGCTGCTGAACCGTCGCGAGGTTGACGTCGGCGGTCGACGTGCGCTTGAGCTTTTTCGAGGACATGGTCCTACCTTTCCATCTGCCCCGGCTTGGAGCTGTAAACGACCGGCGGAATCTGCGTTGAGCCCGTCAGCGAGTTGTTCTGGGCGACCTGGACGGTCGCAGCGAGGGTCTGGGCGTTCGCATCGACCTGCTGCGACACGGCGGAGACGCCATTGACGGCCGTGATCGCCTGAGCGCGGGTGTCGACGACGGTGTTCGACAAGTCAGGAATCGAGTCGCCCTGCACGCCTCCGAGCCGCTGCTCGAACAGGTCATGCAGGAAGCGATACCAGTCCGGATTTATGCGGACTCGACCGTCCTTCTCGACGGTGCCGATGAACTGGCTCGTCGGCAGCTGCAGTTTCTGATTGGCGGCGCTCGCCGATTGTTGGATGCCGGTGCCCCCGCTGTATGGCTGCGGCTGTTCCAGCGCTCCAGCGATGATCTGAGCGCTCGCAGCGCCGCCCTTCTTCGACGTGTTGCCCAGGAAGACGCCCAGGCTGATCGAAGCGGTCTCGGAGGCCACGGCGCTAGAAGATCAGGCCGTAGCTGTCAGCGCTGAGCGTGTGGCTCCCCTGCGCCGCATACACGTCCTCGATGATGGTCGACAGCGCGCTGCCGCTGCCGGCGCCGGTTAGAACGATGGCGGAGCCGCCTGCAGTCGCCGACACCTGGAACGTGTCCGTCGTCGCGTTGACGACGAAATAGACGGTGCCTTCGACCAGCGGAGGCGGCACAGTGCTGTTGAAGAAGACGACCTTGGTTCCATTGGCCAGGCCGTGCGCGGTCGATCGCACGAGATTGTTGGCCACGTCGATTTGGAACAGCAGTTGCGAGCCGCCGTTGGGAGCGTAGCCCACATAGGTGCCGGAAACCCAGAAGCCGAACCATCGGACGGTCGTCGCCGGAACATCGAACGTCACGGCGGCAGACAGCGCACGCGATCCGCCCGCCGCCGCGCCGAACGTCACCGCCTTGCGCGCATAGGCCGGCGCGCCGCCGCTGACTTCGTTGGCGCCGGTCAGGCCTGGGAAGGCCGTGTGCAGCGATGCGGTGTCGACCGTCAACGCATTGAGCATCGTGTTCTTGGCCGCGATGGTGAGGCTCATTGGGACACCTGAAGAGAAGCGCCGATGACGTCTCGGCAGACGGGGTCGCTGATGGACACCTCGTAGATGCGGTCACGCGCGGCACCGAGCCTGCGCGCGATGGCGCGCTGCTTGGTGGCGCCGGTCTGGCCGATCGCGACTTGGCGCTGGTTGCTCCACGTCTGGCCCGAGTCGTCGGACCAACGCAGCATCAACTGCGGATTGGCGCCCTGGCCCGTCAGCGGCCCCTGGCCCGATCGCAGCTGGACCTGCAGCGTGTTGTGGAACAGGCGTTCACGCATTTCGCCGTCCCACACATGCGCCGTCCGCCGCACGGTTACGAGCGGCGCGCCGTTGTCGGTATAGACGTTGCGACTGAGCGCATAGATCTGCCCATTGGCATAGTCGCCCACCAGGCGCTGATTCTGGAAATTGACGTAGCAGTTGGAGCGGTGACGGTGGAACAAGCCGGTCGTCGCATCGAAGCTCAGGCGCTTGTGCCAGCGGTCCGCGGTCTTGTCGTAGACCCAGGTGACGTCGGCCGTTGGGAACGTGATCACGTAGAACGTGTGGCCGCCTTCCGAGTAGCTATAAGCGATCGCGTCGCTCACCACCGGGTAGCCATTGATCGCCTGTGCGACTGCCTCGCTCGAGATGACCTTGACCTGGTAGCCCTCGGTCATCACCACCAGGTTCTGGCCGCGCTCCGAGCTGGCCAGCCATGCGAGTCCCGTGTCGAACCGGGTGATCGAGTGCTTCGCTGCGGTGCCGATTTGCAGCGTCACGCCCTGCAGTCGCGAGAACGGGAAGAACTGGTTGCCGGCGTCGTACCAGACCTCGGTCGTGCGCTCGCCGACGAGCCATATCTCGCGCAGCGACTCGATCATCGTGATCAGGTTGTCGGTGCTCGAGTCCTTGAGCGCGAAATAGGTCGCGTCGAACGATTTCACACCATCCCAGTAGAGCGGTGACGTGTAGAAGGTCTGCGTGCCCGGCTTGTTGAAAACGAGCCAGCCATCGACAAATAGGACCCTGTCGGATCCATAGAACGCCGGGTCTGAGATCGCTTTCAGCGTCTTCGAACTGATCGTGTAGACGTAGCCGGCTGCCGTACCATCGACGAGCACTGCAATGCCACCGGTCCCGTTATCCCGAATACCCACCTGCCCGGTCGATGACGCTATGGTGCCGACGAGCGCCGCCGAGTACGCCGGGAACGCGGTCGACGTCGCCGCCGTGATGACGGATAGCAGGTAGACCGATGAACCCGAGACCCATAGGCACGTTGCGCCGCCAGGGAGCACCCACGCGCCGCGCACTTCGCCAGCGAACATCGCCGCGACTTGCTGCAGCCCAGGGCAGCCTAGCAGCGTCCATTGCTCTTTCGACTTCTCGCGCTGAGATTGCTCCGGAAACCAGTTGATCAGCTCCTGGGCATCTTGGTCGGGGTTCGCAGCGGCGTAGGCATCGCCGACGAAACCCCAGTCCATTATTCGAATCCCCCGTGAAGGATCCAGCCTGCATCGGCGCGGCCAGGCGCCACGATGCCGCCGTCATAGCTCGATGGCGTCGGCGGGCTCGCATTGAGCGCGCGCAGGGCATCCTTGGCCTTCTTCGCCTGCGCGCCCAGCAGCGCGGGTGGCTGCTTGCCGTACTCCGGAGCGAGCTCGAGAGCCAGGCTCAGCTTGATCGCGCGCGAGTAGCCCTGAGGCAGGCTGACGGTATCGGTGAGCGTCGCGAAGTCCGCGATGATCGCGTCCGTCCACATGTGCAGCTCGGCGGCGCCGTTGGGGACCGGCCAGACCGTGATCGTGGAGTACGGGAATCCCGGGTTATAGAACAGCACCTTCGGCCACGGGCCCGGCTGTGTCTTCAGCCCGATGCCGCTGTACTGGTCCAGCGTCCAGATGTCGCATGGTTGGTCGATGTTCGATTGGCCGCTCGTGGTCAAGCGCGTGTAGGCGTTGGTCACGCGCAGCGGCCGCGCGATCGGGAAGTCGCCGGGCACCGTGAAGCTCACGAGCTGCGCCGGGAAGGTGGCCGTGGCGGGCAGCGCCGGCGTGAACGTGATCGTGTTGGCGCCGATCGCCGTCACGACCGCGGCGCTCGGAATGCCCGGCGCGGCTAGGCCGGAACCGAGGATGATGCCCGCTGGCACCGTGACGCCGGTGATGATGTTCGAGCCCTGCGTGACGATGCCCGAGAACGAGCCGGTCACCGGGTTGCCCACGGTGTAGGTCGCCTTCCCGTTCTGGAAGGTCATGATGTTCTCGGTGTTGTTGATCACCGAGAGGTGCTCCGTCGACCAGGTGTCGATCATGTCGTTGAGCACCACCAGGGCATCGGCGGCCTCGGCACCGCTAGGCACTTCGCCCGAGGCCAGGACGTTGATCTTCCGGAGCGCGCCGGTGATCAAGTCCAGGGCGGTGGTCACGCCGCGGGTTCCTCGGTCTTGGCGGCCTTGCGGGCGCGCTTTGGCGCTTCAGCCGCGCCGATGAAATCGATCGGCGAGTCGGTCCAACCGCCATCGACAGCTTCGGCCTCGTCCTGCTCGCTCTCGATGACCAGCTTCTTGATGGAGCCACCCGGCGCCAGGCCGGCCTTGAGGGCCTCTTCGTCGGGGAATTGCACGTCGCTGCGATACAGCATCTTCGGATAGGTCATGGTGTCAGCTCGCGTTGGAAGGGAGTGGGAGGGTCTCGGGCCGGTTGACCTCGAGCAGGTAGTTGCCCGCCGGCGGCGTCAGGGAGCCGCCGGTGTTGTTCTGGAACGAGACCGACAGCGTCCCCGCCGCGCTCACGCGCAGGTTGACGATGTCGATGAGGACGGTCCAGGCGCCCTGGAACTGCAGCGCGGAGACCTGGTCGCCGACGAGCAGACCCGGCACGGAGAAGGTCTGCTCGGCGGAGGTCGTGGCGCCCACCGCAACCGGCGTGAGCGCGAGGCTCATGAGGATCGTGGTGGCGATGTTTCCGCGGTTGATGGTGGTGCTGGTCATGGCGTCCTCACAGAGCGTCGGAGGGCAGCGGCAGCGACTCCGGCCGGCCCCAGATGAAGCCGTAGGCGGTCGACGCCGGCGTGAGTGAGCCGCCGGTGGAGTTGTTGAAGGCGATCGTCGCAGTGTTCGGCGCCGTCACGCGCACGTTGGCCACCGAGATGCCCGCCGTCTGCGCTCCCGCGCACTGGCAGTTCAGGTAGTCGCCCACCTGCAGGCCTGGGATGGTGAAGTTCTGCTCCGCGGTGGTGTTGGCCCCGACCGAAGCGGGGGTCAGCACGGTGGCGAACTGCTTCGTGTAGAGGATGTTTCCGCGAGGGATCGTGGATCCGGGCATGTGGCCTCCTGGAAAAGGAGCGGGCCCCGAAGGGCCCGCGGATCAAGGATCAGACGACCGCGGCGATGGCCGCAGAGCCCGGGATCGGACGACCGATCGTGATCGCGTAGGTCTCCGAGGCCGTCGGGGTGATGCCGGCGGCCGTCGGGTTGACGAACGTGATGTAGAACTTGTCGGCGACCGCGGGGTCGTTGCGCCAGCCGGCGATGCCAAGCCCCGCCTGCGCGGTGGGCTTGCTCACGCTCAGGATCACGTCGCCGGGCAAGATGCCGGTTCCGAGGCCCGAGAAGGTGATTTCCGTCGCCGTGATCGTGGCGATCTGCGCGATGGTGCCGAGATTGACCGCGAGGGTCTCGATCTTGGCGAGGTTGGACTGCGGCGGCTGGGTGTTGAAGGTGGTCGTGACCGACGGTCCGGGATTGACGGTGGGCATGTTGGTGCTCCTGTGAAGTGGTGGACGCCCGACCCGTCAGGGCCAGGCAGGTCGATCAGCCGGCCACGCGGGTGCCGAGCTCGCGATACAGCGGCGAGAAGCCGTACAGCACGTCAGCGCGGCACGGCAGCGAGTCGTTGTTGATCGTGTACTGGCGCACGATGCGGATCGAGTAGCCGCCCTTCTTCGTCGACGCGCGGCCGGCGAAGTGCACGCCCTCGGGCAGCGGCAGGTCCGCGGTAGCCAGCGTCAGGAAGTTGCGATGGAAGGCCAGGCACTGCGGCGAGACCGTGCCCGCGGTGCCGAGGACCGTGATCGCGGCGTTGTTGATCGGCGCAGCGTTCACGTTCTGGAACTGGCCACCGCTGATGATCGCGGGAGCGATCGAGATGGTCAGCGCGCCGGCGCCGCTCGACGAATACGTGCCGCCGGTCACCGTGGTGCCGTCGACGTCGAACGTCGGAGCGAAGGTGCCCTGCGTCAGCGACACGCCCGTGGCCGCGCGCACCACGAACTGGCGCAGGCGGTTCGGGCCCACCGGGGCACGCGATTGCGGGTTGACCAGGTAGACGTTGGCGATCGTGAACACGTCGCCGACGTTCATGCGTGCGGCGGCCGCGGCGGTCCACCCCGAGGTCTGCAGCGTGCCGTTGTCGGCCCAGCCGGTGGTCAGCAGCGCCGTCGACGTGCCGGTGGTCGTGAAGACCGGCGATCCACCCTGCGCGCCCACGGTGTAGCTGACCACGTTCTGGTCCATGAACCAGTCGAAGCCGAGCGTGTTGGCGCCCATCTGGCCTTTCGTCCACTGGTTAGACAGCGCGCCCTGCGGGTTGAACAGGCCCTTCAGCGAGTCCACCGTCGCGGCCTGCGACCACGGATCCATGACGATGCGGCGCTTGCCGTCGCGCGGCACGGCCTCGGAGTCCAGCAGCGCGCCGGCCTGCAGCCAGGGCAGCGCGCCAGTGGGCGAGGAGCCGGGCACGCCGACGGTGTTGGCGATGGCCTGATAGCCCGCGACGGCACCGTCGAAGTCCAGCTTGTTGGCGATCGTGGCCACGACGGGCTTGACGACGCGGTCGCTGAACTCGTCCAACGACAGCGCCAGGTCGGCGGTCGTGAACTGGGTGTCGACGTGGAACTGCTTGGTCAGCGCCACCGGGATCGACGTTTCGTTGAAATCCTCGACGTTGAGGCCGGGGCCCAGGGTGCCCTTGAAGCGGGCGGGCTTGCGGACGTTGACGACCGCGCCGATCTTGGCGCCGGTGACTGCGAACTGGTCGTCGTAGTCGCGGCAGATCTGGCCGACGAGAACGCATTCGTTCTCGAGCACCATCAGCATTTCGTTGGTGATCTTGCTGACGGTCAGCAGGGTATTGGACATGTTGCTCTCTCAGAAATGGCTGGGGCGCTCGCCCCGTTGCTCACTCCCGGATCACGTGATGCGGCCGGCTTTGCGCGCGGCCTTCCACTCTTCGAACGACATTTCCGACTCGTCTTTTCCGACGGAGGTGGTGCCGCCCTTGAGGGGCTCGTGAGGCTCCGGGGCCTTGAAGGGTTCGCCCTTTGCGGCAGGGGCAGCAGCCGGTGCGGCGGGAGCCGCGGTCTTTCCACCATCAGCAGCGAGTTGCTCGCCGAGCTTCACCACCGCAGCGACGGCCGCCGACGGGCGCATGGCCGCGATGCGGCGCGCCTGGTCGGGATCCTTCGCCAGGTGGTACGCGACCCGTGGGCCGGCGTCGACGACAGCGTCCAGCACGACCTGCGGGAAGATGACCTCTGCCGCGCCGACGACAGCGTCGAAGTCGGGCATGTCGTCCTTGCCGGCTTCGATCTGCGCCTTCCAGTTGTTGGCGACCTGCGCCTGGGCTGCCGCGGCGCGAGCCTCGGCGTCCTTGCGCTTGTCGGCGGCGATGCGTTGGTCCACCTTCCAGTCGGTGAGCGCGTCCGTGTATTGCTCATCCGAAGCGAAGTTCTTTCGCTCCGGACGGGGATCGGCTTCCTTCTGCTGGGCCGGCGTGTGCAGCGCGGCAATCTGGCGTTCGGCCTCTGCGAGGCGATCGCGCAGCTCCTGCGCTTCGAGCCGAGCGGCCTCGGCCTCGAGGGCCTTGGTCTCGGCTTCCGTGCGCGCGGCGTTGCGCTCGCCCACCAGTTCGGCGATGCGGGGCGCGACCTTCTTGACTCGTGCTTCCTTGCTTTCGGCGGTCTCGGTGCCTTCGGTCTTCGTCTCGGTCTTGCCCTCGGTGGGCTGGGTTTCGCCAGCCGGGGGCGCGTCATCGCGCTTGGGCAGACGGGAGGCGTAGAACTCGGCAGCGTTTTCGCTGGTGACGGTGGTGATGTCAGGCATGGGGTTTCCCACGGTTTCCACGGTCTGCGGGCCGGGACGGGCGCATGAAAAAGGCCGCCGGAGTTGCCTCGGGCGGCCTGGTCATCGCGAGCTGTGCGCGTTCAGCTCGTGACGGGTTCGTTCTGTTCGGCGAGTTGCGCCGTGCGGCGGTCTTCGGCCTCGATCTCGGCCATCAGGTGCTTGCCGTCGATGTGCTTGCCCATGAGGGCGGCCATCGCCTGGATCTCGGCGATCGTGAGCTGCGTGGAGGCGCGGAACTCGGTGTCGTGACGCTTCGTCGCGTCGCGCATGGCGATGTCGTGCGTCTTCGTCACGAGCGTGGCGCCGTGGCGCACGTTCTCCTGCTCCTCGCGGAAGTGCAGGCGGTCGTTTTCGTTCTTCTCGGTGACCAGGTGACGACCGTCCTGCGCATGTTCCTTGATGCGGATCTGCTCCAGGCGGTACTTCTTCTCGAGCTCGGCCTCCTGCAGGGCTTGCTGGAGCTGCTGCACCTGTCCCTGGAGCTGCTTGACGATGGTCTGCGCCTCTTCGGGCAGGTCCGGCATCATCTCGGCTTGCGCGATCGGGTTGGCGGCGGCCAGGCGGTCGGCCAGGTCGCGCGAGCCCGCCCAGTCGAAGTGGCGCACCACGACGTCGTCGGCGACCGTGGCGATCTTTTCGCCCAGCGGCGTGCCGAGCAGCTTCATCATGTTGTCCGCGGACTCGATGCGCTTCGTGTTGTAGCCCGGGCCGGTGTCCATGACGATGTCGTAGCGACCCACGGACACGTCGTTGAGGATCTGCACCGTTGCCGCGCCGTCGGCCTGCTTGCGCTGGTTCAGCGTCACGGTGTCGGCTTGACCGTCCTCCCCGATGATGCGCATCACGCGGTCCGGACCGTAGATGTGGGGCATCAGGTCCAGGCAGATCAGGCCCACCGCACGCAGCGCGCGGCACGTGTTGTCGTAGAAGTGGAAGTTCGAGATCTCCGAGGCCATCTGGTGGCGGCTCAGGGCGATGCCCGACGGATCCTGTTCGCGGTCACCCATGCTCGCGTCGAAGATGCCAGCGACGGCCTTCATGTCTTCGGCCGAGTTGTTGGCCGCGGTGACGTTGGCCGCGGGGATCTGCTGCGGCGGCTGGCGCTGCGGAGGCGGCAGCGCGGCGCCGGACTCGTCGTAGATGACCTTGTAGCTCAGGACGGAGTAGCTCTTCGTGTTGGCCTGCTCCCACTCGGGCTCATGGCCTTCCATCTGGCCCTCGGCCATGACCCAGGGCGCCTTCGGCGCGAGCGCGACGATCTCGGCCTCGCTCGTGCGCCAGAAGTTGTACATGCGCTGCGGGTCGACCAGGTTCTCGACCATCCCGGAGATCTGCACGTCGCCGTCGACATTCAGGCGGTTGCCGTAGACCGGCACGATCGGGATGTAGCGGCCGGCCCAGTCCTTGGACTCCAGCACCTCGCGCGCACTGCACATGTGCACGCGCACCTGGCGGCGATAGCTGGGGCGCTCGCGCAGGACCTCGAGTTTGAGGTCCGCGACCACGCGCGGATCCATCTTCGACTTGAAGCCGCTCCAGCCGTTCGAATACTCGATCAGCGTGTCGGCGACCTTCTCCACCAACCAGTATTCGCCGACCCGAACCTCGCTCTCGGTGGCCCAGTCGGCATCGTCGCCCTCGGACAGTGAGCGGAAGTCGCACGGGTCGGCATTGGGCCAGCGACGCTTGAAGTCCTCGCGCCGCAGCATGGTGACGACCAGCACCTGCTCGGCGTCTAGGCCATCCGGCGAGGTGCTCTGCGGGTCGTAGAACACCGTCATCGGGTTGTCGACCGAGTCGATGAAGATGTCCTGGTCGAAACTGTCCTCGGCGATGTAGCGGTGCGCCACGCGCAGGTAGCCGCGGCCCGTGCGCACCTGGAACTCGCTGGCGGTGTCGTAGGCGATGTCCGCGTTCGAGTTGACCTCGATGTGGCGCAGGACGCCCTTGATCACCTCGGCCTTGTCCACGTCAGCGCCGTCGGCCACCGGGTGCACCGTCATGCGCGGGCGCTGCTGGCGCATCTGGTTGATGACCTGCCTGCAGAACGCATCCGTCTTGTTGATCGTCAGGCAGGGCCGGTTCTCGAGGTCGCGCTGCACCTGGATGCTCGAGGGCCACTGGTTCTCGCCGCTGGCAAAGCGCAGCGCCGCGACAGCCTTCTTCCGGGTCTCGGACTCGGCGGCCTCGGCGACGCGCATGAACTTCAGGCAGGCCTGCAGGACCTCGCTCATCCCATCCACCCGCCGACAACGGCCTCGCGCCGGCGCACCGGCTTGGATTCGGTCTTCTCGGCCACCGTCAGGGCCGGGAACAGCTCGGCGAAGGCCCACACGAAGGCATCGGCCCGGTTCGGGCTGTCCTCGCCCATGTAGCCATGCGTGGTCATCGCCGAGAGCTCGTCCTCGAGCGCATGGAAGTAGCCCACGAAGCGGATGCGGCCGGTCTCGGTCAGCGCAGACACCGGCTCGGCGCGCACCACCTTGCCGCGGCTGGCCGTGACGGCGCGGAACGGCACCGGCAGCAGGCCCTGATCCTTGCGCGCGGCCTGGATGACCTGCTTGACCATCGCGCCGCCGAAGTTGACCTCGGCCACGACCTTGTCGGCGCCCCAACGCTCATAGGCGTTGCTCACCACCTTGCCCCACAGGCCCGGGCCGCCCTTGACGGTCAGATCCTCGAGCACGTAGCCGTTGCCGTCGACGCCCAGGCCCGCCACGATCACGCCGATCGCGTCGTTCTCGATGTTGTCGTCGTCATCGGCGCCGCTGGGGTCGACCGCGACCACGATGCGCTGCATGTCGGGCAGGTCCGTGGAGTCGAGCTCGCGCCACTTGTCGATGTGCTCGGACGGGAACAGCGCGCCGGGGTTGGCGTCCTTGAACTCGCCCAGGAGGAAGCGCTTTTGCATGCGCGCCGACATGCCCTTGAGGGAGTCGATGTAGCCGGCGGCCAGGTTCTCGACGTTGCCGCCCGGGTTCATCTGCAACGCCGCGTAGGCGTTGGGGTTGGGCAGCGGCTTCTTCGTCTCCGGGTCGATCTTCTGGATGAAGGCACGGTATGACCAGTGCGCCTTGTCGGGCGGGTTCTCGTCGTACCACATGCGCAGCGGCAGCTGGCGCTCGATCAGCTGGTCGCCCACCATGATCCGCTCGGTGACCTGCTGCGCGAGACGCGTGAGGGCCATGTTGCGGGCCGCCCAGGAGATCTGCGAGCACTCGTTGAGCGCCACCGTGGCGTACTCGTTGCCCAGGATCTTCTCGACGCGTTCCTTGTCGTCCAGGCCGCCGAACCAGAGTTCGGAGCCGTTCTCGAAGGTCACGAACAGGTCGGCCAGGTGAAGCTCGTACTCCACCTTCGGGAAACACAGCTTCATGACCTTCGGGAAGGTGTCCTGCACCACGGACTGCTTGATGTGGCCCAGGCGGTGCCGAAGCATCGCGTGTCGGCTCTGCGGTGCCTTCAGCGCGCGCACCGACAGGCCGCGGCAGATCAGGAAGGTCTTGCCCGAGCGCGACCCGCCAAACAGCATCGTGTGCATGGCTCCGCCAGCCAGGAGGGCGTTGGCCCTGACCTGGTCGGCGGTGAGCTGGAACATCAGTGCGCTCGGGCCGCCTGCGCGGACGGATTGAGGCGGAAGCCGCCCTCGGGAACCTCGACGCGCTCAACGAACGCCGCACGGATGGTGTTGGCGGCGCTGCGCGCGCCGTCCACCGGGTCGGCGTCGGCCTCGATGTCGATGATCGTCGCGCAGCGCTCCGCCACCAGGGCAATCAGGCGGTGCATGCGCTTGCCCGCTGGCTGCTGGGCGGCGTCGGCCAGGAATTCGGCGATGAGGCGATCGTTCATAGGTCTGCGTCCGAGGGTGCACCGGCGATCACCACGGGGCCGCCATCGCGACCGGTGATCTCCTGCTGGATCTTGGTTCCGTACTTCTTCGGGGCCCGTCGCTCGGCGCGCCACTGCATCGACCACAAGGCCACCTTCGCGCGCTTGGAGTCCATGCGGCCGCGCATCAGCTTCGACTCGATGTCGGCCATGTCCTCTTCGATCGAGTCGGCCTGGGCCGCGAAGGCGCCTTGATAGGCCACGACGAACTCGGGTCGGTCGCCACTGGCCAGCCAGCGCAGCACGGTTCGCTTGTCTGGCATGCCGGGCTGCGTGCAGGCGTTGCGCAGGCTCATGCCACCGGCCACAAGGGCGCAGAGTTCGTCGGCGACCTTCTGCGAGAACTTCGTCGGGGGTCGGCGGGTGGCGGCCATGGTCAGCGCGCCAGCGAATGGCCCCAGCGCAGCTTCGGATGACCGCGCCAGGCGACGCGCAGGCAGGTGCGTTGCCAGCCGTCCCAGTTGATGACGTAGACGCGGCCCACCACGAGGTACACCTGCAGCGGGCCGAGCACGATGGCGATGCTCACGCTGCCTCCAGTGCGTCGATGGCGTGATAAGCGGCTTCGGTCAGCACCAACATGCGCCTGAACGCCGTGCACGCGGCAGGCGACAGCGGATTGCGCTGCGTCTCGGAGACGAATTCGGCACCCGCGATCCGGCTGCGCTCCATGCGCTCGGCTGGGCTGGCCTCGAGCACGCCGGTCAGGTCCTTGTCCTGCAGGATCGCGTAGGTCACCCCGTCCTCGCGGTACTCGGGGAAGGTGAACTCGCCCCACAGCACGACGTCGCCGGGCTTGAGCTGCTCCTGGTCGATGTCGGCGCCCACCGCGATGACCGTGCCGCGGCGGCCGAACTGCACGCGGCTGTCGACGATGCCCTTCGAGGCGGCGATCACGATGCCCGCGGATGAGATGTCATCGCGGACGGGGTCGGGCAGCACCTGGATTCGGTCGCGGAGCAGGCTGAGGGGCATGTTTGGGCACCGGTTTGCGTGGGGGGACGAGGGTCTTGAGGGCTGGCATCGCAGGCTTTCGGGTTCCGTGGAGGGCCGGCCATCGGGCTCACGCGCTGTGCACGCGCTGGTCGGCTGCCGTTCGCTGCCGCGCTCGGAACGACGGGCAGCTCGCCGTCGATGTTCCCCGCCGCCCAGCCTCGCAGATGGGCGGCGGCCCTCACCGAGCTGCGAGGGTCTGAAATCGGTCCGGAAACGAAAAAGCCCGCGCTGATTGCTCAGAGCGGGCTCAATGTCTTTGCGCTTCGCCATAGGCGACGCCGCGGCCGAACTGTAGCATCGTTGCGCGGGGTTCCGCAAACTCCAGCAAACCGCATAGCGCTCCATGGCGTCTCAAATGCTCAGCAGTTTCCTGGCCTCGTCGACGACCGCGTCCAGGTGCTTTCGGGTGAGCTCGTTCGGGTCGCCATGCAGGTCCTCCATGGGCACCTTGAACGCGACGTGACGCGACCGTGGCAGGTCGTAGCGGAAGAACATTCGGTGCGCGAAGACCTCGTACTGCTCGCGCAGCATGCCGGCCGGGCATTGGCATGCGGCGTTGAGGTGCTTCTGGATCGCCGCGGCGCTGATGCGGGTCATTCGATGAGCCCTCCGCTGACCAGGCGCAGGATCAGCCACTTGCGCGCATGCGCCAGCACCCGATCACGCTCGGCTGGGAAGGCCGGCAGCCGCGGCGAGGTGAAGGCCGACGTGCCCAGGCACAGCGACCTGGCCATCACGTAGGCCGCCGACCGGTAGGGCTCGGCCATGTTGTCGACGTGGGCCTGCATCGCGCGCATGACGACCTGCTCCTCGTCGTCGTAGAGGGCGCCGTTCTCGTCGTCGTACTGGCGGCTGGCGATGTAGTCGCCGACGACCGTGCTGCGGCCGGCGTGGCCGCGCGCGGTGCTCCTGCCCTGCTCCATTTGCCAGTGATGCCACCGCGACAGCAGGTCGTCCAGCGCGTCGTTGCGCTGCTGCTCGAGGAGATCGGACCAGACGCTCATGCCATCTCGCCGAGGCACCAGTGCGCGATGAGGATCGACTCCGCGCGGTTGTGGTCCTTGGCCCGCGTGACCGGCGCCGACGGGTACAGGCGCAGCGCGCATTCGCGGCTCTCGGTCTTCGCCTCCTTGCCGCCCTTGAGCCCGAAGTCGCGTTTCCACGTCGGGCTGGGGAACAGCACATTGCGGCCCCATAGCGGCGAGGCGAACAGGCCGCGCAGCGCGCCGAAGGTGTCGAACTGGCTCGCGATGGTCTGCGCCGGCAGCGAGGGCATGGCGATGGGCCGCTCGATCGCAACCGCGACGTCGTGGTCGCCGAAGGCGTGTCGCTGCGACCACTCGCCCAGCAGCTTGCGCAGCGTGGCCACGTCGAGCCAGTTGCGCATGCTGCCGCCGGCGGTGCCGTTGGACTGCACCGGCAGGTCGGCGCATTCGAGGAGGCGCGGGCCATGCGAGTCCAGCACGCTGATGGCGCCGGTCAGGCCGGGATCGATGCCGAGGACGATCATGCGGCCTCCAGCAGCGCGCCGCGCGCGTCGACGAACAGCGGGCACCAGGCGCCATCTCGATGCCTCAGCACCGTGCCGTCGACGGGCTGTTGCAGCGGGTCGCAGAGGCTGGATTTGCATCGCGCGCAGGCGCGTGACTGGGGGCAGCATGCGGAGGGCTCGCACCTCGCCAACCGGTGGATCTCTGGCTCAATCGGCGCCATGAACGTACTCCTCGTCGCGCTCATCCGGCTCCGCGTACGGCCTGACGGCCTCGCGCAGCGTTGGCATGGCGGGCAGCATGGCCTGGCGCTGCGGCGGCTTGGCCGCGTGTCCGCTGTGGCGCCGCGCGTCGCATTCGCTGCACAGGCGCTTGCCGAAGTCGCAGGTCCACCGGCGGTTGCAACCTGCGTTCGAACACAGCAGGGAGTGGTCGAGCGACGGCAGTGCGCCCGTCGCGTTCTCGTCGAAGCGTTGTCGGTTCATGACGCGTCCTGGTGGTACTTGCCCTCGATCAACTTCGCCCAGTTGGCCGGCTTGACCAGCCATTCGAGCTCAACGACGAATGGGCGTTTGTCCGGCGCGGTGCTGGCGCGTCCGGTGAGGAATCGGCTCTTGCCGACGTAGGCGAAGAGCTTGCGGAGATAGGCCAAGCCCGCGGCCTGATCGGGCCAGCGCTTTTCCTCGGCGGTCTCCCGCCAACGGGCTCGGAGGTGGTCGGCTCGGGCGCCCTTCCACTGCGATGGCACGTGCTGCGGCAGTGTGGGCAGCACCTCGGCCCAGAGGGCGAGCACGGCGCCATGCGGGCAGTCCGGCGGACTCCAGGGGATTCCCCGGATGTCGTCGACGAGGGCGAGCTGCGGGTGGTCGTCCGGCGGACGAGCACGATCAACCCCGTCAGGGGTTGAGGTATTGGTTTTTACAGAGTCTCCCTGTCCCTGTCCCTTTACTGTCCCTGTCCCTTGGTGAACGTCACGACTTTCGCCACGTGCAACGTCACGTTGTTCGTCACGTTGACCGTTACGGTCGTCGTCACGTTGTTCGTCACGTGCGCGCTTTTTCGCTTCTCGGGCTTCCGTGGCGGCCTTGGTTCGGGCCCGCTGGGCGACCTTCGCGCTCCAAGATTCGAGGGCCTTTTTCGCCACCGTCTCGTGGTACAGCCGGCCGTCGTCGCACTTGACGAAGTTGGCGAGGACGCGATCCTTGATGCGGCGCCATTCCTTCTCGTCGCAGCGCGCGAGCTCGGCGAGCACCTCGTCGTCGTCGGGAAGGCTGGCGGCCGGCACTTGGTGCCAGGACTCGCACCAGAGCGACATGGCGGCGTGGCCCAGGCGCGGATCCTTCTTCGCCTTGATCCAGAGCGAGGAGGACAGCAGCGTGCGCACGTCGAGTGGCATGAAGCCGAAGTCGCGCAGGTCGACCTCGGCAGGCACCAGGGGTGCGGGGGGCGTGGTTTCTGTCATGCGTCGGCCGCGTCCTGGTTGACCCAGTGCGGCGCGTCATCGATCCAGATCTGGACCTGGTGGCCGAGAAATTCCATGTGCGGCCGCTTCGCCCGGCGCGCGGTGTAGACGATCCGATCGACCTTGCCGTGCAGCTGGCGCATGACGTCGGCGCCTTCGAATTCGTGGCGCATGGTCACGACGAAGACCTGATGGCCACGGACACGGGCACTCACGATGAAAGCCAGCCAGAGCTCGGGATCGGCCGTGTAGGTGCCGTCGTAATCGAGTGCGATCAGCATGCGGCAGCCTCAGCTTTCACCACGCAGCGCGCGGCCAAGTCGACGAGCCAGCGGGCGAGCGCAGGCGGGGTGGCTTCGCGCCAGTATTTCGTGACGATCTTCAGCGTGCGCGGCACACCGCGTCGCGGCTTGATGACGCCGGTGGGCGTGCCTCGGGGGGGGGTGGGCGGCAGATCGTCGACGGCGCAGCCGACGACATAGAGCCACGTCAGCTTCTCGGCCGGGTGCCCCCAGTCGCACTGCCGGATCTCGATCGTGTAGCCGCCGTAGGCGTCGGGGCCTCGGCCGGGCAACGGCAGGCCCAGGTACTCCCACAGCGTGGACTCGGCCGGGTGCTCCAGCACTCCACCACTCGCGCGCACGATCCAGACGGCGAGCACCGCGTGTTGGCGCTCTTCCTCGGTGGCGTGGCTGAACTGGCGCAGGCGGCCCCAGCCGCGGCACATCGGGTGCGCGATGACGCGCGAGCCGCCGCGCCAGCGCCGCGCATCGCGCTCGATGTCGTAGACGTCGCACTCCGGCATCGTCTTGTAGACCGAGTCGGCGCGGGCGAAGAGGACGGCGACGGTCATGCCAATGCTCCACGTCCCGTCACCGGCCCGACCATCCATGCCGGCGGCGTTAGCACCTGCGCGTCGATCGGCTGCCAGAGGTGCAGGCAATGCGGGTGGAAGTTCACGTAGTCGCTGGCGGCCGGGTGGTACTGGAGCCCCCATTCATCGGGGCCGAAGAAAAGGTCCTTGACCTCGCACATCTCGTCCCAGGTGGGCGTGCGGTCAGGTCGCGAGACGCTGACGTGGCGCCACCCTTCTCCCTCGCTGGCAATGACGTGCACGGTCTGGCGATTCGTCTTCAGTGGCACACGGAACGCGCCGCTGTTGCCGAAGCTCTCGTCGCTGCCCATCCGCCCTTCGCGGATGCGGAACTGGTTGGGGACTCGCATTGCCTCACCCCGGAATCGACTGCAGCAGCGCGCGCGTGACCATGAACACGAAGCGCTTGCCGGTGCCGTCACGCAGCACGAAGTCGACGGATGCGCGGCCGCTCTCCATGCCGCCGCGCACGACGATGACTCGCTCGACCTCGATCGGGTGCACGCTGGCGTCGTCGGCCCAGTTGAAGCCCTTGGCGATCGCGTCCGCCGCCCCGTCGCAGACGGTGATGCTCAGGTGTTGGTGGATTGGGTTGACGGGGTCGGTCATGCGATTCCTTTCAAAGAGGCCAGGGCCCGGGTGAACTCGGTGGCCAGCGCCTCGACCCGCGCAATGGCGCGCGCCTGGCGCTGCTCGTCGCTGGTCAGGTACTTGGCCGCGAGGTATTCGATGACTGCCGCTGCGTCACCGGTGTTGCGGAAATACGCCTCGAGGTCGTCGACGTTGAAGCGCTGGGTGTCGCTGTCGCTCGGGCTGAGCTTTCGCGACAGCGTCGACGGGCTCATGTCCATGTCCATCGCGATCGTCTTGGCCGGCTTGGCCTGGACCTGCACGCGGTGGGCGATGAACTCGCGCAGCGTCGAGAACCGCTCGGGCAGCGCCGGCTCAAAGTTCAGCGTCAGCTGGGACGGCGCAACGGACGTCATGACGCGTTTCCATGCGTTGCCATCTCGGCGCGCGGCAAAAAAACGAGACTGACGTCATGAACCCGACCACCGACCAACACCAGCGTCGCCGCCTGCGCGGGCTGGAACGAGACGATCAGCAGCGCGCAGCCAAAGGCGATGAGCACCAGGGCCACGATGAAGCGAGCGGTGGCCACGAGTCAGGCCTCCTGCTGCTCAAGCGGCGGCGCACCCTCCGCGCCAACCAGTTCCGGCCAGGTGACGTGCCAATCCCGGCGAAGCTGCCAGCGGCGGATGCGCCCTTCCGTCTTGCGCTCCACGATCGACGCCTGGGTGGCGTCCATGTCGCGGCGGCCGCTCAGGCACTGGTAGAGGTACTGCTCGTTGACGCCTGCCCTCTCGGCAAGCTCCGCGCGCTCTTTCGGGGTGATCTGTGCGTCCATGCCCCGCACTCTAGCCGTTGGCTAGCTTTCACGCAAGCTGGAGGCTAGATGCCGACTCTAGCTTTCTGCTCGAATTCGGGCATGGACATCAGCGACATCTGGGACGCACACCTTCGAGCGATCGTCGACGAGATGGCGCCCGGCGATGCGAACGTGCGCGGACTCAAGCGCCCGGCGTTCAAGGAAATCGCCGCGCGCACGCGCAAGAGCGTCGAGTATGTCTACCAGGTCTATTCCGGCGTCAAACGCGTCGGCCCGGACTTCGCATCTGCCCTTGACCGTGAATTCGCTCACGGACGGCCGCCTGGCTGGATCAACGTTGCGCCGCAAAAGAGCGATGGCGCAGCGGATGAGCCAGTCCAGCCCGACCATACGGGGAAAAGAGAGGGCCTGGGTTTGAACGAATTCCTGAATTACCTGAACAGCCTGTACCCGCAGGCGGCACTAACCCCGGAAGAGGTCATCGAGGAGGCGGAGGCCTATCGCGAGTACGCCTCTAAGCGCGTGGCCAACCGGATCCTGAAGCAGCGTTTCCAGGCTCCCGGCCCGGTGGCTGACTCCCGCGTCGAAGAGGCATTCGCCGAGGCTCAGCGACGAGAGCGGCGCAATGCGCCGCCGCCTGACCAGCAGCTTGTCGAGAGCCCGATTTCCAAGCGGTCCGGCCGCGCCAGCGACAAGAAGAAAGGTGCCTCATGAAGCCGCCTTTCAGCCTGGTTCCCGACGCCGTATCGAACGACACCGTCGAGGCGCTCGCGCAGCTCCTGGACATGGCGCGCCGTGGCGATTTGATCGGCTTCGCGTTCGCCGCGATGCTCAAGCGGCGCAAATACTTCGTGAACGTCGCGGGGGAGGCCTTTCGCAATCCCACCTTCGCCCGGGGATGCGTGAGCGTTCTTGACGACGAGCTGGGACAGCGAATCAGAGGAGAGAGGAATGGTCTTTAGAACGATCGGCATCGCATGCAGCCTGGCTGCGGCGCTCGCAAGCGCTGATGCGCAGGACGCGATAAAAATCAAGCAGCCGCCGCCGGCCCGTGCGCTATCTGCGCCGCCGGCCGCGAATGGGAATGGCCGCTTTGTCTTCGGCCAGGTCAATGACATTCGGGCGGACCAATACATGCTGGACACCAAGACGGGCCGCATGTGGCAGATGTTCAAGAGACCGAACTCCGAGGAGATGGAGCTCGTGCCCGTGGTCTACATCTCGGACGATCGATCGTCCGCGAATGCGACACCGCCTCAATAGAGGTCATCTGCCGCCCCTCCACCATGCCCGCCCTGAGCGGGCTTTTTCTTGCCCGTCGAAAATTTATCTAGCCGGCCGCTTGACTTTATCTAGCCGTCGGCTAGGATGACCTCACTTGCCCAACAAGACGCCGCATATCGCGGCCCAAGGCGAGAGGAGGCTAGCAATGAAGTACCAACCGATGAAGCTGACGACCGCGCAGAAGCTGCTGGTCGCCATGGGCCTCGATGACCTTCGCCTGGTGTCGCACCACGGCGGCAAGCGCGAGAAGTGCACGAAGCGCGGTCCCGGCCGCAAGCACCAGCAGGGGCTCGAGCACGGCACGGCCGCCAAGCCGCCGATCGGTCACTGGCTCGGCTTGCACAAGGCGAGCGCCGAGAAGCGCCTGCGCCGCGCCTGCATGAAGCTCTCGGGCATCCGCCAGCACAAGCGCGCCCAATACGACGCCCGTGACTTCGGGGAGCTGGCATGAGCGCCGCCCGCGAGATCACCAAGGAACGCCTGAAGGGCTGGGACGCCTGCGCGGACGGCTATCGCTGGTTCCTGGCCAAGTTCCCCAGCGGCAGTGCCGATCTGCTCGCGGTCTACGAAGCGCTCAACATCGACAAGCGCTACGACGATTCCGCATGGCTGATGGACCGGTTCTTCAGCACGCTGGAAGGCAGCAAGCCGCTGCGCGAGAAGCGCTCCTGGCTGGCCGTCGACTGGCTCCTGCGCGTGCATACCCCCGCATGGCTCGCGCTGTCGCCCGCGACCGCCGAGCACGCGGCGCAGCTGCGTGCGCTGGCCCCGATCACGAGCGAGCCTGAGCTTGCGAAGGCGCAGGTCGCACTCGATGCTGCGCGGCGCGCAGCGGCCGCCGCCAGGGACG
>Ga0207689_10001769_pt1 | contig 20390 bp, 19 predicted proteins | sample KBSMisM52_FD_184312 | JGI IMG/M metagenome (GOLD analysis project Ga0207689, IMG submission 184312) | Miscanthus rhizosphere microbial communities from Kellogg Biological Station, Michigan, USA - KBS Miscanthus M5-2 (SPAdes) (version 2) | ecosystem: Host-associated > Plants > Roots >... | reverse complement strand
GTACCACTCACGCGACCAGCGCTCGGCTGCGGTCGCATCGCCCGGACCTTCCCCGCACCACTCACGCGACCAGCGCTCGACTGCGTTCATACGCCCCGCGCTGCAGGTTGCGCCAGCCGCCCACCGCGCAGCAATCCTCGGCGATCGGAAAGCCGCTCGAAAAGTCACTTGGAAAGTCGCTTGAAAAGTATCCCAGCTGATTCCGCGGGATTAGCGAGGGTGATTTTTCGGGGTGCGTTCCGGTTCCGGGCCGGCTCACCGCTCACCGTTGAATCCAGATCACTTGATGCGCTCAACCCCGCCGATCTCGAGCGCTGCCGCTGCCGCCATTCTCGGCGATCGGAAGGCCGCTCGAAAAGTCGCTTAAAAAGTCGCTTGAAAAGTATCCCAGCTGATTCCGCGGGATTAGCGATGGGTGATTTTCGGGGTGCGTTCCGGTTCCGGTTCGGCTCGCCGCTCACCATTGAACCCAGATCACTTGATGCGCGGTGAGAGGCGTTCCGGTTCCGGTACGGCTCGCCGCTCACCGTTGAACTACGATCACCCAGGACCGCGCCGGGCTCGACCAGCGCCAACGCTGCAGCCCACCGCGCCGCGCGCCTGCCGCCCCGAGCTCGCCAACGCGACCCCGCGCTCGACCGCGCCCCGATCGACCAGCGCCGCCAACGCGACCCCGCCGAGCGCCGAGCTGCCGCTGCAGCCCACCGCACCGCGCGCCTGCCCGCCCCGAGCTCGCCAACGCGACCCCGGCGATCGCGCTACCGGGAACGAGTTTGCCGGCCTCGACCAGGTCAGCGGCGTGCGCGAACCGCCGCAGGCCGCGATCCCTTGCGCTGCGCCCGCGCCACGAGGATCGCCGAACGCGCGCGCTCAATGCGCAGGCATCCGCATGACCGCGTGCGGCCCGCGAGGAGGTAGGCGGCACGCACGATCGCCTCGCTGCCGCAGCTGCAGCGACAGCGCCACAGTGGCCGGGCCGGCGTGCTGTCGGTGCTGCCAGCGCGCGCGACGACCCGGAGCCTTCCGAACACCCGGCCGACCAGGTCGATCGCCTTCATCGGCCACCCTCACGCATGCTCCACCGCGACCACCACGGCCGAGATGTCGTCCGTCCCCCGGGGCAGCGCCAGCTCGACCAGCTGCTCCGCGGCGTGCTCGGGCGCCCTCGACGCGAGTACATCCGCCAGCTCATTCCCAGAGACAACATCATGCAAACCGTCGGAGCACAACAGCACACGATCGCCTGGCTCGAGCGCGTGTTCGACCAGATCGACAGCCACAACGGGATCCAAGCCCAGGCTCCGAGTGAGGAAGTTCTTGGTGTGGCTGACCGCCGCCTCCGAAACAGACAACCACCCGACGTCCAGCAACTCTTGCACGACGGAATGATCGCGGGTGAGCGCCAGTAGCTCACCACGGCGCCACAGATAGGCGCGGCTATCCCCTACGTTCCCCACGATCAGGCGACCGCACTCGACGACGCAAGCCACCACAGTTGTGCCCATGCCGTTGAGGTGTTCGCTCCTCTTGCTCTGCAAGTACACCGCTGCCGCCGCCTCGCCAATGGCGAGGTCGAGCAAGTCGCGGGTTTGCAACGTCTTCGCCACCGCGTTCTCCTTCATGAACGAAACGATCGCATCGGCGGCCAGTCGCGCCGCCACGTCCCCTCCAACTACGCCGCCCATGCCATCCAGCACGGCGAAGAGTGAGAGCTGTGACTCCACGATCAGCACGTCTTGGTTGGTTTCCCGACCGCGACCCCGACGCGTGACACCTGCGCTCCGTATCACCTGGCTCGTGCTCTGCACCCTCGTCGACGTCAACATCTGAGCTCCTTTCTTCGATAAGCCATCACCACGACACATGCGCCTTCGCACTCAGCACCCGCAGCAGAAGCGGCAGCACAACCATCGCGGCCACACAAACGGCGATGACGACTACACACCACCGGCATCGCGGTAGCCGTCGTGCGCGCCGACGTTGTCGCGACCACCGACGTTGCCGCATCGACCAGCGCCATCGCTCCCACAACGGCGCTGGCTTCATCCCGGGAGGTAGCGGAGCGATCGGGGTGGGGGGTTGCAGCGGCGGCCGGCTCGTCGACCGCTGGGCTGCGGCAGGAAACCGCTGCGCAAGCAACTCGACGAGCTCAACCCGGCCGCGAAAAGAGGGGGCACCCTCGCACGTGGCGAGCGCATCGAGCACCGCTTCTGCAGTGCGATACCGCCGGTTTCGATCGTACCTGAGCAGCTTCATCACCACCCGTTCCAGATCGCGCGGCACCGGCCGGAACACGCTCGGCCGTGCGATTGGACGTTCATGCGCGGATAGTGGCTCGCACACCAGCATCTCCCACAGGATTGCGCCGAGCGAGAACAGGTCGGAGCGCCCGTCGAGTGGCTCGCGATACATGTGCTCGGGGGACATGTACCCGATCTTGCCCAGCACATTGCGCGACACGGAGGCATGGGTCTCTCTGCGCGTCTTGGCGAGACCGAAGTCAGTGATCTTCACTGCACCCTCCCACGACAGGAGGATATTGCTCGGCGACAGGTCGCGGTGCACGACGCCGAGCGTGCGGCTTCCGTTCGCAGGCAGGTGATGCGCGTACCCCAGGCCATTCAGCAGCTCGGCCGCGAGGTACAGGATCACCGTCGGGGGCACCGGGCCGCTCGCGATCAGTTCGTCGAGATCGATGCCGTCGACGTACTCAAGCACCAAGAGCAGTTGCCCATCGTCGTCGTACGCCAGGTCAAGCACGCTGACGATGTTGGGATGGGACAGCTGAGCGAGAACCTGCGCCTCCCGCGTGAACATCGCGACGAAGCGGTCGCTCTGCCCGATCTTGGGCAGCATGCGCTTGATCGCCACCGGGCGCTCGAAGCCTGCGGCGCCGATCTGCCAACCGCGGAACACCTCGGCCATACCTCCAACCCCCAACTGCTCCCCGAGCCGGTAGTGTGGGCGCCTGGCGATCTCGAGGCGAGCCGCACGGGTCCCCGTTCTCGGTGGGAGACCCGCCACGGCATGGGTGACCCTCCCGGTCACGCCCACCCCCAAGGGCTCGAGCTCGCGCACGAGCGTATCGAGCGCGTCGCGAATCCGGCGCTCCGATGCGAGCTGTGGGTGCTCGGGCTCGCCCGATGGCTGCTCTGGGTCCTCCCTCCCCATCACCGCACGCCGTCGACCTCATCGCCGCGCGGACGCGGCGGTGCGGAGCGGTAGAGTCGCCGGCCGATGCTGCATCGCTCGTTCTGGTCCACGTGCCCGCCCTCCTTCATCTTCGCCGCGGTGGCGTGAGCTCGACCCATGCTCAACCCACCAGTGGCTTTCGCTCAACAGCGAGCGGCTGCTAGTCGGGTCGCTGCGTCAGGCGACTGGATTCCGACGGGCTGTCTGACCGCTTGCCTGCCCGTCTGGTCGGCCCCGACCTACACGCCGAGCTCCTGGCGGACCCGCGGCGGCGTCGCGGCGCCGGCGAGATCGCCGAGCGCGCCAACGTCGCGTCCGTGTCATCCGAGCTCTTGGACCTCGCGCCCGATCGGAGCACGGCGCCGGTTGCACAAGGTCAGCGCGTCGGTTCGCTGGCGCTGTCTGGCTCCACGAACTCCGCGCGTCGACCCGCGGACGACGAGCTCGTCGTGGTGGGCTTGGTGGGCTTGGTGGCAACTACTCGCTCGGCGCCGGCGGCAGCTGCCCCGGCCTCCGCAGAGGACAAAATCGGCAGCAGACGCGAATGCCGCGTTTCAAAAAAAATGATCTCGTGGCGGAGCACAGCGAGCCGCGCAACACCGTTGGGCATGTACTTTGCCCGCCGATGACGGACCAGCTCATCGAGGCTCGACAGAGCACGATGTGCCTCGATGAGAGACGAGTCGGTGAGCGCCCCCCTGCCCACGATCGCCATCACTCGAGTCCGAAGCTCGCGCAACTTCGAGATCGCCTTGTTGTATCGCCCGAAGATACCGCGGGGACCACCCTCGGCCAGCACATCCTCGTCGCGGGCTCTGCGACCGACGCGGATCATGATGGGACGGAGCATGTCGCTGTCACCGTACTTATCGGCGCGTCCGCCACCTTGCTCGTAGACCAGGTCAACGTGGTCTCCTGCGTCATTCACGGCAACCCGCACCCCTTGGTGACGGAGAAGACGGCCAAGCTGAAGCGCGCGCACCTGGCAGAGGCGACGCTCGTGCGCGACGTCACCCGGTTGGTTTCCCTCGCGTGCCCCTCGACGAGGCAACGCTCGCGACGACTGTGAATGCGTACCCTTGGCGTTCGCGTTGCTGTTCACCGTTGCTCCTCTCTCTATCGAACATGCTCACCTCATGGGGGACCACATTCAACAGCGAGGGCCGGCTAGTCGGGTCACCGCTTCAAGCGGTCAGATTCCGACGGGCTGTCTGACCGCCGCTTCACCTGGGAGCTAGGGCTTGAATCCGTCAGGACCAACCTGCTCGGCAGCTCGAGCGCGGAGAAGGGCGAGCGCAGCTTCGCCTTCCACTCGACGACCATCATCGAGTATGTATGTAAGTGTTATGCCATCAAGATTGGCACCATCGAACACAGTATTTGAGTCAATCCGGATACGATCGAGGTTTGCGCCAGACAAGTTGGCGCGGGTTAGATCTGCGCCATCGAGCATGGCAAAATCTAGGTTTGCCGACGACAGGTCAGCTCCGCGGAATACCGCGGCGAGGCACGTTGCATGGAACAGGTTTGCACCAGCCATCCGTGCACCTGTAAAGTTGACTCGTATCAGTTGAGCGCGAGCGAATGATGTGCCGGTTGCATCGGCGTCCACAAAATTCGCCTCTGCGAGTTCCGCACGGGCAAGGTTCGCATGTCGCAGATGCGCACGCGTCAAGCGGAGGCCGTTCGCAAGTGCTCGGACCAGATCGGCATGATCGAGGACGGCGTCACTTAGATCGCCTTCCTGCATGGTCGCCTCTGTCAACACAGCACCCGCAAGATCTATACCCCGATGGTCCTCATAGGCGAGGTAGGCTCTAGCACCGTCGGTTCCAGAGGAGTCGCTCCACCGCCGGCTGGCTTCAAGCATCGCGACGAGCTCGGGTGTCGGTTCCATGGGAGTCACCGTGGAAAGAACTTGATGCGAGCGCCAAGTCTTTCGGTAGCGTGGCGGAGGGCTTGGAGATCAACAGCGTTCATGTGACGTGTATCAACAATCACATTCTCGCCCGCCTCTAGTTCTTTCTGGATCATCTCCATAACCTCATCTAGCACGAATTCCCCGCGAACTGGTCGGTTGGAATCGAGTCGTGGTTCGGGGCGATTCCCCGCTCGTGCATCCTCGCGCATGCGTGCGTGCACTGCCTCGCGGCTCCGAGGTGCTTTGACATCCCAGTCCTGACCGGAGCCGTCAACGAAGTCCCCGGAGTGGCCATCGCCAGGTCTTGGCCGCCGAACGGGCGCAGGGAGCTCGCCAGCCTCTTCGAGCCCAAGCGCTGCCTCTGCTTCAGCTCGAGATCCGGGCGAAACTGTACCTCCGCGATCGGGGTCCCGCGAGAGCTCCGCCACGCGCTGCTCTCGTGTCAACGGCGCCGCGGCGCCGTGCTCGCTGTGCCTAGCTCCGTGCGCGGCCCTCTTGTCCTGAAACGCCTTCTTGGCTGCCTGAACCGCCTCGCCCAGTGTCTCGGAGCTTACCCCGCCGATCTTCGGCCCTGCCCCACCGCCACCACCTGCCGTGGCCATCTGCATCCCGCCCGCGCGTAGCCGGGTGTTGAACGCGTCGGCCGCGTCGGCCATCGCCGCGGCGATGTCGCGCGCTTGCGTCGCCACAAGGCCGACGTGGTCGAGCGCCGACGTCACGACGCTGCGCGCCGACGTCGCGACGCTGCCGAGCTTCGTGGCGAGGGCCTCGGCCTGATGGACCGCGAGCGTGCCGACAGTGTGCGCACCCTCGATCATCATCAGTGTATCGACGCTGACATCGGTCAGCCCGCGGTAGTCGCCGTTCCTAGCGCGCTCGATGGCGCCGCTCCATTCGTCGGCGAAGCCGTTCACCACTGCGACGAGCGCGGCCGTGCTACTCCCTGTCGCCTCGACGGCCTGAAAGAGCTGGCTGCGTGGACGATAGGCGAACATCCCGATCCCGGTCGCTGCTCCGAGTGCGTTGATATCGAGCGCCGTAGCATCGATCACCGTCTTGCCGAACTCAGCGACACCCGCCGCGGTGCGCTCGGCGGCGCGGACCGGGGTCATGAGCGCGTCATCAAGCTGATCGCGCTTGGGCGCGTGCACCGTCTCGAGGTCCGCGAGCAGCTGCTCGAGCTCGGCGCGCGCCTTCTTCAGCCGGCGCGCATCCTCGGTACCATCGCGGCCGGCGGCTTGATTCGCGGTGAGCCACTCCGCGATGTTCCCGACGAGGAACCGCACCGGCGCGACCTTGCCGGGATGCGGGTCATGCGAGCTCGCGATGGCTTCGATCTCGTGCTGAAGGATCGCGCGGCCACGCTCGGAGACTGCGAGCAACCGCTGCGCGCGATCGTGCATCTCGGCGACATCGTGGCCATGGCCGGCGATGTGCTGCTGGTTCAGGATGTTCTTGAGCCCGACCAGCATGCGGAGCGGATCGTCATACGCGAGCACATCGGTGCCGGCGGCATCGGCGACCAGCGACGCGGCGCCCCCCGGACCGTACACATTCACGAACTGCTTGGCCTCGGCGAGATAGACCTCGGCCCAATGGCTGGCGCCGATGCTCGGCTTGGCGATCGCCGCCTTGGGGTCGAGTTCGCCAGGTGCGAGATGGATCCGTGCCTGACCCGTGATCGTCGCGCTGGCGTGCTCGCCCGTGCCGATCGTGAGCTGCACGCGGCGCTCGGTGTGGATCCACGTGTCTGGAACCTCCCCCACCTCGGCGGGACGGCTCTCAATCCGATACGTGGCTACGACGATGAGCACGTCGCCGTTGTCGTCGCGGACCTCGATCGGTTCGGTCCGCTCGATGAGCGACTTCCATGACTTGCCCCGCATAGGGGCGGCCGAGCCGGACGCGATCCGCTGCCCCGTCTGGATCACCAGCTCGCCATCGCTGTCTCTCCGGGCCGGGTGATCGGCGTCGGGGACCACGATCGTGCTGCGCGGTCGCGAGCCAGGCTCGGGCACGAGGAGCTTTGGCGGACGGGGTGCATCACCATCCCCAGGCGCAAGGTGGACGTGGGCCGCGGGTCGAGCGGCCACGGGCGGCAACTTCGCCGCGAAGCCAAACTCGGCGACGTGCGCCGTGTTAGCGTCGGCCTCCGCTTCCGCAACGCTGTCGCGCGGTGCGACCACGCCCGCCGCCATGGCGAGCGATGCGCCGGCCTGGTCGTTCTGCACGACGTGAGTCAGCTCGTGCGTGACCAGCTCGGGAGACGGCTCATCCTCGGCGAACGCGACGCGATGGCCGACCGTAAGCGCCTTGGCCCCCATCGGCCCGAGCTCGTCACCCATCCCGGTATGCGCCTCGACGTGGGCGAACGATCGCCCGAACGATCGCTCTGCGCCGGCAAGGTGCGGCACAGGTTTACCGGGCTGCTTCGGGTCGCCGATGTCGATCTCGCCGAACGTGCGGCCCCATGTGCGCTCAAGCTCGGCCAGGAACGGCAGATCCTCAGCGCGCTGTGAGCGTTCGGCACCGAGCGTGTTCTCGCCGCGCTTTGCGTTGGCGACGTCGGCGCGCGCCGCCTGCTCGATCGCGTGTACGAAGCGCTTCTGCGCTGCGTAGATCGCTTCCGACGCGCGCTGCGCCACCTCGGCCAGCTCACCAGGGGCAGCTTCGTTGTTGCGAGCCAGCCATGAGCGGCCCGTCGCATCGACTTCGGTCAGCTGGCGCAACGCCTCGCGATGCATGCGGTCGAGGCGAGATCGCCGTGCGCCGTCGATCCCGTGCCGCTTGGTACTTTCGGCGTGCAGGTAGGTCGCGTTGATGGCTGCCTTGGACGCTGCGGTCGCCGCCTGGATGCGTGCAGACGCGGCGATGGCTGCGGCGCTGGGCGCGACACGCGATGTGCCGTCTGTCGAGCCGACCGACTCGTCTGCCGTGTCGCCGAGCTCGGCGGGACGCAGCCTGTCAACGAGCGTCGCCTTGCCCGGCTGCCACGCGTCGCGCTGCGCGCCCTGCTCTGCAGGTTGCTCCGGGGTGGGGCGATATCGGCGGTCGCTGCTCATCAGGGCTGCCTCTACGACTGCAGCGAGCTGCGATCGCGCTCGTTCATCACCGGCTCCATGCAACCACTCACCTCGCCCGGACGATAGCGAGATGTCCGCGCGGCGCACAAGCGATGCCGCGACGTGAATCGCGGCACGAGTGCAGCGCCTCGCTCCCATCGTCGGATGCTCGATGTCTGCATGAAGCTCCGCGACGCCGACGATGCTGGGCCATTCAGAGCGCTGTCAACAGCACCATGGAGCTCGTCGGATCGCCTGGGCGACACCGTCGGATCCGACCGAGTGTCAGGATGCACACGCTTTTGTTCGCTCATGATCGGACCGTCGCAACGACTGCGGGCGTGTGAGTGCGTTCGATGGCAGCGCGAGCATGCGCCTGCTCGTGTAGTCTCGGAGCTCGTGCAACCCGGAAGGTGACCCTCGGTCGATGCTGGGAGCTGCACCGTCGATCCATCGAGGCCCGCAATGGTCACGGTTACCAACCCCGAGCGCCCAGCCAACGACCTCACAGGTCAGAGGGTCGGAGGCTCGTACAAGGTCGTCCGGCTACTCGGTGCAGGCGGCATGGGGCAGGTCTGGCTCGCCCGAGCATCCAACCTCGACGATCGAGAGGCTGCCGTCAAAGTGCTGCACAACGACGCGGCCGCGAAGCCCGAGCACATGCTCCGCTTCGCGGCCGAGGTGCGCGTCGTGGGTGCGCTCCGGACCAGCGGCGTGGTCGAAGTCTGGGATGCCGGAGAGCTTCCCGATGGACGCCGCTACATGCTCATGGAGTTCTGCGACGGAGGCTCGCTTGCATCGCGCCTCGCCGAGAAGAACCAGCTCAGCCTCGAGGAGGCGTTCGTGTTCACCGCGGGACCGGCGCAGGCACTCCGGGCTGCGCATGCAGCGCAGATCATCCATCGCGATGTGAAGCCGGACAACATCTTACTCCTGCACGACGAGGGACGTCTGAAGGCCAAGCTCTCGGACTTCGGGATCGCCAAGCTGAACAGCGAGCGACTCAATGAGCATTTCATCAAGACCGGAACCATGAAGGCGATGGGCACGCCGGGATACATGGCCCCGGAACAGCTCAACCCCAAGGATGGAGTCGATTACCGCGCTGATATCTTCTCCTTTGGCGTCGTCGTGTATCGATGCCTCACAGGGCAACTCCCATATCCCGCCAGCAATGCCATGGAATACTGTCTTGCTGTCTGGCCACATCAGGCGCACCCCATGCGGCCGATTACCCCACGTGCGCATCGTGCCGAGATCTCGCCCGAACTGGACGCGCTCATCATGGAGTGCATCGAGATCGATCGGAACAAGCGGCCCCCGTCCATCGACGCCGTCATGCATAGGTTCAAGCGCTCGGTACCCAACGGGGAGGGCCTGCTCCGATTCTGCGCGCCCCAATTTCTTGACCGGGCGGTCGCACCAACGGCGGCCACGATCTCGGAGAGCATCGGCGTCGCCGTGACGCAAGAACTCGAGGCTCGCCAGGCTCGCCAGAGACGTAGCGTCCCCCGACGCGGCATCGCCACGGCGTTCGTCGTCGGCGCGCTACTTGGCGGGATCGTGACCGCGACCCTCACCCTGCACGACCCGCCAACCACCTCTGACCGCGCCGCGATGGCGCCCCCGTCCTCCCCCTCACCATCGCCTGCACACGCCAAGACCGTAACGACAACATCCCCAGCTGCCGCGTTGGCTCCCTCCCCATCCCCAGCACCGCCCCCAGCTCCCGAGCGCCCTGCCATCGCGCCTTCTTCACTCATCCCGTCCCCTGCCCTCGCTACGATCGCGCCGCCGACACCGCCTGCTGCCGCCACCACCACGACTGCCACCGCACCGGCGCTCACGAGCACCGCGACGGTCAAGCAACCTGCCGCGACGACCGCCACACCGACGAGCGCAGAGCCCAACACCAAGGGGTCAGCTGCCCAGGCAACCTCAACCCTGGCGGGCGCTCGCGCGCAAAAGATGGAGTTCTCGACGACAACAGTGCGGTCCGCGGAGAACACTCCACCCGCAGCGAAGGCGCAGGACGCGAGGCCCCAGGCTGCAGCGAAGACCCAGGACGGAGTGATCGCGGTCAGCGTCAAGCAGACGTGGGCACAGGTCTGGATCGACGGTGTCTATCAAGAATCCACGCCGGTTCGCGCCACCGTTCCGGCCGGCATGCACAAGGTGCTCCTCGTCACCGATGGCCATCGGGAGACGATCACCGTCAACGTGCAGGCTGGCGGGGTATCGCCCATCACGAGGGACTGGTGATTCTCTTGCGTCTACTTGGCGTGCTTGTCCTTGTCTTCTGCCTCCTCGGCACGGCGCACGCCGAGGCCGAGAAGATGGCCCTGCTCGTATCAGGAACCGCCACGGCGCACGAGCGTGAGCTGGCCGGGTCGACGTTCGAGGCCATCGCGCGCAGCGCTGGGCTCGCGGTCGCGAGGCCCAATTTCACCGCCCGGGAGGCGTCTGCCGTCAACGCTTGCGTGACGGCGGCCCAGGCGTGGAGCTGCGTCGCTCCGGCGGTGCGCGGCAAGGGTCTTGACCACGTCGCGATCATCTCCCTCGCGCCAGATACGGGGCCTGACAGCAGCCCCATGGTCGTCATCACGGAGCAAATCCTCGTCGCGCGCCTCGATGCGGCTGTGGTCTTGCAAAGGTTCTGCATCCGCTGCACCGATGATGTCCTCACCACGACCACCTCCGAGCTCACGCGGTCGGTGCTGCAGGAAATCGCCGTGCGAAGCGGTCGCACCGTCGTCAGCATCACCTCGACGCCGCGCGGCGCGCGCATCCTGTTCGATGGCCAATCGCAGGGCGCGACGGACCGATCGTTCAACACGTTCCCTGGGGTGCACACGGTCGTCGTCGAGCTCGATGGCTACCGCCAGGAGACGCGCTCGATTCAGGCCAAGCTCGACAGAACCACCGAGCTCTCCCTCGTACTGCGGCGGCTCGACGCGCCTGCTATCGACATCGGCGGTAGCACCAGCACCAGCGCGACACCTGCCCACGCCTCTATTGCGCCGAAGATAGCGATCGGTGTCGGGGCGCTCGCCATCGTCGCCGGCGGCGTGGTTCTCGCCCTGAATCAAGGGCCTGCCGTCGCGCCCATCGGCTCCGAGCAACCTCATCACTACCGCGACACCATCGCGCCCGGAATCGGCCTGATGATCGGTGGCGCTGTCGTCACCGTGGGCGGCTATCTGTGGTGGCGTCATACGAAGGCACCGGCCGTGTCCGTCGTTCCACTTCCCGGCGGGGCAACAGTGGGTGTCGCCACTTCGTTCTGAGAGGGTCCACATGTGGCGCGCAGCTTCCGTCCTCGTCCTCATCATCACGATCACCACCTCGTGCGAGCGAACGCACCCCAACTACTGCGCCACCGCGACGCACCATAATTGCCTAGAGCTCGATGCCGACGTCTCTTGCCATGCAGATCAGGACTGCTCCGGGGCAACGCCGGTGTGCGACCTCCAAGGGTCTCGAGTCTGCGTCCAGTGCACGACGAGCAAGCCGTTCGCTTGCATGGGCGTCACCCCGATGTGCGGCGCCGACAACGCGTGCCATGGCTGCACCGCGCACGCGCAGTGTGGATCCAGCGTCTGCTTGCCCGACGGCTCGTGCGCGTTGGAGTCAAGCATCGCCTACGTCACCCCGAGTGGCACCGACGGCGCCTGCACCAAGAGCTCGCCTTGCAAGACCCTGGACGCGGCACTGAAGCAGAGCCGCGCGATCGTGAAGATGGCGCCGGGCCTCGTGAAGGACACGAAGACCACGACGATCGACGGACAGACCGTGACGATCGTCGCGGACGCCGGCGCGCAGCTCGACCGTGATGGTGATGGCCCGGTCCTGGCGGTGACTGGAGCCGGCGCCGTCGTTCAGATCTACGACCTGGAGATCACCGGCGCCTCGGGTACAGCGGGCGCAGATGGCATCCAGCTGACCGCCAACGGTGGAACGCCAAGCCTCAGCCTCACCCGGGTTACCGTCGACGGGAACCAAGGCAACGGGATCGCGGCTGCGGGCGGCATGCTCACGATCGGCCAGTCATCGATCACCAGCAATCAGGCCGCTGGTGTTACGATCTCAGCCGGAACCCTCTCGCTGTCTCGCTCCGTCATCTCTGCCAACCAGGGCGGTGGTATCGTCATGACAGGATCGGGAACACAGTTCACGATCAACAGCAACTTCATCTATCGCAACGGCAACAATCTGACAGCGTCCGTCGGCGGATTGTCGCTCATCCCGAGCTCGAACAGTCATTTCGAGTTCAACACCATCGTCGATAACCAAGCGAAGGTCGCTGGCACGAGCGCCGGTGGCGTCTTCTGCGATGAGCCTGGTTTTGCAGCTGCCCACAACCTCATCTTCCGCAACGCGGGGGGAGCCACCGGCAATGTTCAGACCGTGGGCGTCTGCACCTACGGGGACTCACTCAACATGCCCGGAGCGAGCAACGTCGACAACTCGCCCGGGTTCGCACATCCCAACGCGCTGCCGTTCGACTATCACCTGACCGCGACGTCACCCACGTCCATCGTCGACGCGGCCGGGCCGTGCACCAGCGTCGACTTCGACGGTGATACGCGGCCCGTCGGGAACGGCTGCGACCTCGGGGCCGACGAACGCACCCCATGATTCATGGCCGAGCGATGATAGGACCACGACTCAGAGTCCTCGGATCGATCCTCGTGCTTGTCGTCGTCGTGCGGCACGCGAGCGCAAACATCGCGTTCGAGCACTACGACATCAGACGGCCCGAGGATGCCGACGTCCCCGTCGGCGCATTCCTGCACGAGCTCGGCAAGCTGGGGTACATCGCCGAGCCACGCGACGTGATGGACCACCTGGGGAACCAGGTCACCCATCCGGCGATCGCCACCCCGAAGCTCACCGCGCGGCAGTTGCTCATCGACCTCGGTACCGCTCACGCGCAGTGGACCAGGGCGCAAGACTTCCGGACGCTGGTTCCCGCCCTGTCTGTCGTCGTCGCCAAGGCTTTTGACAACCCCGCGCTTATCGTCACCGACCAGACCATTCGCAGCAACCTACAGAAGGTGCTCCTCGATCTCGCGCTGGGGTACGGCAAGCTCGCACGCGAGCTCGAGGGTAGCCCGAACAAGGCGAACGATCCGACGGTGGGTGCCACCATCAAGCAGCTGCGAAGATCGAGCGAAGAGACCATGGCTGAATGGATCCGCACGTTCAGCGGCGAGGTGATCACGAAGAACGGAAACAGCCCCGAGGCCGAGAGCCTCTACTTGCGCGTTCAGGACCAGAACAACAAGCTCGGCCGCGGCGTGCTCTCGGTGACCATCGACGACCCGGACGTACAGTTCTACGTGAACGAGACGATCCGCTTGCGTCGACAGGCGATCCCCGACCTTCTCCCGGGCCGCTACCGTATCCTCGTGATGGCGGCGAACGACGACGCGCGGCTGTTCACCGTCGACGTGCTGCCCAACCAGACGACACGGCTCGACATCCGTTGGTCGATCTCGTCGAACCTGGTTACGACCACGTCATCGGTCGCGCTCGTGTTCGCCTCGACCAAGCATCCCGAGCCTTCGGAGCTCGCGTGCCAACTCGCCCGGACCGCTGGTCACGCGCATGGCGGCGTGGTGCTCGTGGGCACGGACGTCATCGATCTTCAGTGGCGTCTCGCCGCATCACAGTACGACATTCGGACTTGTCAGCTCGCTCGCAGCGGGCATGTGGTGCTCAGAAGGCCAGCCTCGGCAAGGAGTGCGCAGGCCCTCGCTCGTTTCATCGCAGACGGAAGGCCGGATCCCGAGGTGGTCGTCACCTCGGACGTCGACCTCTCGGTCTTCCAGACCATCATGAACAGTGCGGCACCTTCGGTCAGCGCGGCTCGTCAGGACGAGCCGTCATCGCCACGGCCAACCTGGTTACCCTGGACGACCGCAGCCACCTCGGCAGCGCTTCTCGCGATCGGCGGTTACGCTGTGCAGGGATCGGATGCAACCTGTGGTTGGGGACACCCCAACTGCATCCTCGGCTATACGGCGATCGACGTCGGGGTGGTGCTCGGAGGCGTATCGCTCTACTACTGGCGCAGCGCGAGCCGGGACAGGTTGCCGGCCAAGTGGCTCGTCATCGGTGGCACTGGCGCGGTCGTGGTTGGTGCTGGCCTCTATGCAGTGGACCAGGATCCTGGCGGTGAGGCCAGGTACTATCGCGACACAGCTCCCTCCGGCATTGCGATCGGTGCGCTGGGCCTTGCCTCCGTTGGCATCGGCGTCTGGAGCTGGATGCACAACGCCGGGGTCTCTTCGATCCCCATGCTGTCGGCGAGCTCATCGCACGCGACGATGGGGTGGGCCGGCAGCTTTTGACCTTTGAAGACCCGAGGCTTGCACAATGCTGTCGACGAACACCGACACGAACCAATGGCTCATCGTCGATGCGCCCACGCAGCTCCGGGAATGGGATACAGGCGTCGTTCACCCGCTCCCGTCACAGCTCTCGCGAGGAGACAGCCGCACGATCGGCTCGGCAGAAGATTGCTGGCTTCGCCTGCGAGATCCGACCGGCCGAGTCTCCCGGCACCATGCAAAGCTCACCCACGACTGCAACGGACAGCTCGTCGTCGCCGACCTGCGGAGCAAGAACGGCATCACGCAGGACGGATCCCGGCAGGTCGTCGTTCCGGTCGTCCCCGGGCTCGAGCTCGGGATCGGCGGCGTCACGCTGATTTTCGAGAGCCCGCTACTCTGTCTGCTACGCGAGCTCCTGGCCCGTCTCGTCGGATGGTCCGATGAGCGCCGCGTGAACCTTGCCCTGCGCTCCGTGCGATTGGCGGCGACGCGTCGCGAGTCGCTGCAGCTGTGCGCTGACAACAATCGGACCCTGCTCTCAGTTGCACGGCTACTTCACCGCCGAACCCTCGGCGCAGATCAGCCGTTCGTCATTTGTGCTCGACGTCCCTCCAAGCCGCCGGAGAAGTGGGCCAACTATGAGGGCGCTCCTCGGTACGAACACGGACTCGAGGCGCTCGCCACAGCCAACGGCGGCACGCTGTGCATCGAGCCACGACCTCCGCATGATTTCGGCGAGGTCATCGAGGCACACCGCGATCCAGCCTCGCGCGTTCAGCTGATCGTCTGCACGCGCACGCCGCACCATGATCCGCTGATCACACCTGTGATCCTGCCACCTATGTCCGAGCGCGGGCACGAGCTCGATCGAGTCATCGAGGGCTACGCCGCCGATGCTGGGGCGGTACAGGGAAAGACCTTGAAGGCGGCGGACCTAGATTGGATTCGCGCCCACGAGTCGGCAACGCTCGCACAGATCGAGCGCGCCACGTTGCGGTTTGTGATGATGCGGCGCCACAAGCTCACGCAGGCAGCGGAGCTCCTCGGCATGTCGCACGGCTCGCTCTCGGAGTGGATAGCGGACCGCACGTTGGATATCTCCGTCGAAGGTGACGACGATGCCGGTACCGATGATGATGCTTCGTGAGCCCGTCGCGCGAAGGCGCCACGACGACCCCGTGCAAGGCTTCGCCTCTGACGAAATCGTGCACGTTCGCGAGTGGGGCACAGGGAACACACACCTGATGCCCCATAGTCGAGATGGAACGATCGGATCGGCTCGCGGCAGCTGGATCCGGCTCGCGCACGTTGCCCGAGAGCACGCGAGGATCTCGCGGGTAGATGGCTACTGGGTCCTCAAGGACATGAGCAGCTCGAGCGGGATTCGACTGGACGGCGTCAGGCACAGCATGTTCTCCCTGGTGCCTGGATGTGAGATCGAGATCGGCGATGTCACGCTGGTTGCTGAGAGCCGTGGGCTGGCTGCATTGCGAGACGTGCTCGTGCGACTGCTCGGGTGGGCACCCGAGCGGGTGACCGAGGTGGATCTGGCCGTGCGAGCGGTGAGAATGGCAGCCCTGCACCGCGAGCCACTGTTCCTGTGCGGCAGCGATGGCGATGTCCTCTCGGCCGCGCGCCTGTTACACCAGCACACGCTCGGAAGCGAGCACCCGTTCATCACCTGTGCCCCGAGGCGCATCCTTACAGGCCGCAAGGTGATCAACATCGCGAACTCGCTCAAGGCATTGAAGGTCGCGACCGGGGGCACCCTCTGCATCTGGCCAGGCCATCAGCTCTTGAAGCTCGTCAAGGCGAACCGGCCACCCACCTTCTCCGTGCAGCTCATCGTGTGCGGCCCGCCCTCGCAGAGAGCGGACGTCCTGATCCGGTCACGGATCGTGATCCCCTCATTGCGGAGACGCAAGACGGAGATGGACCGGATCATCAACGAATACCTTGTCGATGCGCGTACCGAACTTGGCGGTACATTTCTTTCGTCGGACCACACGTGGATCCGGCGCCACGATGCCAAGACGCTCTCGAGGATCGAGCTCGCCACGCGGCGCCTAGTCGCGCTGCGAAGCGCGGGAGGGTCGATCACGCGAGCGGCAAGGCTCCTCGGCATCGCGCACAGCGCACTTTCCGAATGGGTCGCTCGTCGCAAGGTCCCCGACCTGGTCGCTCGCGATTAGCCGAACCAGCGCCCAGCGCCAGCTCGAGCGACACACCGCCAACACGCCGGTCGCCGTCGCCGCCCTGGTCAAGCTCGCCGCCCCGGTCGCCGCGGTCCTGGTCGCCGCTGCGCTGGTCGAGCTCGCCCGGTCCTGGTCGCCGCCCGCCGCCGCATGGGTCGAGCTCGCCACCGCGGTCCTGATCACCGCCACGGACCGCGCCAACGTCGGCGACCGACAGGCGAGCGACGACGACGACGACCGTTCCTCGTCGGAGAATGCACGCACCGCAACGAACGTGCACGCGCATCAACGGCCGTTCCTCGTCGGGAAACGGGTGCCGATGTCGATTTTTCGGTTTTTTTGGCAGGAAACCGCGCGATAAGCTGCGCACGCCCGCAGCTCGGGGCCAGGCTGGGGGAAGCCCCCGGAGGTGGCGAGGAGCTGCCGCTCACCTGCCACCGCCGGCCGCGGTGGCCAGCTCGCCACCCGCGATCGCCCTCGCCGCACCAGCCGCCGCCCGCGGTCGCCGCCGCGATCGGACCGCTTGATCTTTTCCTGGCAGGGACTATCCTGCCGTTACGCGCTAAGTTCGCGTAGGGAGGTCCCCTTACGGGACCGTGGTTAGTCCGACTTAGTGGTCGGTGACAGCCGCTCCGAAGCCGCATAGAGCGGATCGGTCCTGTAATGCCTTGGCCGCGCCGCCCCGCCCCGCTCGCCGGGTGACGCGCTCGCTGACCGGGTCGCCGCCGCTGCCGCGATCACCGAGAGGCCCGCCGCCCTCGCCCACCGCCGGGGTGACGAGCTCGCCGACCCAGGTCGCCGCCGCCGCCGCTCGCCCACCGCCGGGTGACGAGTTCGCCGACCAGGGTCGCCATCACGAGCTCGAGGCCCTCGCCGCCCCGCTCGCCGGCTGCCCGCGAGCTCGCCACGGCCCGGGTGACGAGGCTCGCTGACCGGGTCGCCGCCGCCGCCATCACGAGCTCGAGGCCCTCGCCGCCCCGCTCGCCGGCTGCCCGCGAGCTCGCCACGGCCCCGGGTGACGCGCTCGCTGACCGGGTCGCCGCCGCTGCCGCGATCACCGAGTCTCGAGGCCCGCCGCCCTCGCCCACCGCCGGGTGACGAGCTTGCCGACCAGGTCGCCGCCGCGGCCCGCTGCCGCGATCACCGAGCTCGAGGCCCTCGCCGCCGCCCGCGGGCGACGAGCTCGCCGACCTGGTCGCCGCCGCCGCCTGCGGGTGACGAGCTCGCCGCCGCGATCACCGAGCTCGTGGCCCTCGCTGCCGGCGAGCTCGCCACGGCCGCGGGTGACGAGCTCGCCGACCTGGTCGCCGCCGCCGCCGCGATCACCGAGCTCGTGGCCCTCGCCGCTTGAATTCGTCCGCTTTTCAAGAGCACTCGCCGACCGCCGATCCTCGTCGGGAAATCGTGCTCCGACCGCTCGAAAACTTGAATTTCCCCGGTTTCCGGAACCGGAACTCTCCGAGCGAGAGCCTCCGGCTGTCCTCGATCCCCCCATTAATTTCGGCGTTGCTCGATCTCTGCGCTGGCGCTGCTCCCCCTGCGCGCGAGCTCGACCACGCCGACGACCGTCAACGCGCCCGGCCTCGCCAGCTCGATCGCCGGCGATCGCCGATCCGGCGATGTTCACCTTGCGCGTGAGCGGCCAGGTTGACGCCAGCCGAGACCAGGCCCGACCGACAACGCGCGGCGGACCGCCGGCCAACGCGCGATCCGGCGAGCAAGGCCGTGCGCCATCCCAGCCCCAGTCCCCGAGCACCGGCGAACCGACTCAGCGTTTCGCTTATCTGGGCTTTGCGTGTGAGCCACGCCGCACCAGCAGTCTCATGAACCATCTAACGTGCCCGCTTTTGCGGCACTCGCGACAGCGTTAATGTCATTGATTGCATATCATGGTCAGACTACGCTGACACCTAGCCACATGAGCATACTCCAGATATCGTATCGCGCGGTGCTTGCAGCGATTCTTGGTGGGTGCCTCGCCGAGGCGACCCCGGCCGCCGATCCGTCCGATTCGACCTTGACCAAGGCACAAACCAGCCTGTTCGCTCAGGGCATGCGGATGCAGGGCATGCGGATGCAGGGGATCCGGATGCAGGGCATGACGATGCAGGGGATCCGACTATCCGGCGCCACGCTGAGTAACAAGGAGTGGCAACTCCAGGTCAGCAAGGGCGAGGTCGTCGCGTCCAGCGCCGGGAGCGCCGCTCTCCGCGGCAGCTCGCTCGTCGGTATGCACGTGTTCGCCGACGTCCATAACTTGGCCGTCGCGCCACCTTTGGCCGACGTCGCCGAGTACCGGATCACCGCGATCCAGTCGGAAGATGTGACGTACGACCCAACGCTTACCGGGAATACGTATCTTTACACCCTCGAGCAATACGTACCTGAGACCGGAACGTGGGCACTGGCGTGCCCCACCGATACCGACGGGCGTAGCGCGGCCATTGCGCTGAGTGCGGTCTGGGACGACTCGGGCGCCCGGATCGAATCGACCGCCCAGTTCACGTTCGGTTGCACGATCGGCGTCATCGCCAAGTGTTATCGCTGGGGCTACCGGCCGTGGCTCCCCGGCTATGGAGATCTCGCGTCTGTACACGAGACCTGCACGCGGATGGCACGCGCGGACTACTGCGGGAACGGCACCCCACACACGCAGGATGGGACCTTGATCAATATCTGGGACACCCTGCCACCGCCAGGCCCCATCCAGAGCAACGAGGGCAAGGTGAAGGGCATGAAGTTCGAGGCCGGCTGGGACGCTGGCGGTGCGGTGTGCCTGAGCCGCACGCGCTGGAAGGCCGACAAGCAGCTCGGCCGGGACTGTCCGGACCGATTGATCCCGCACGGCTCGCAAGCTTCCTGTGACACCGTCGCGGAGTCGCATGGCTACATCGGCGACGCGATGCTGTTCAACGAGACGTACAAGAACTGAAGCCGATCACATGCGCCCGGCGCCCGGCCGAGCTCACCTCGACCAAGACGTGCGGAGCTCGTGCCGTGCGCCATCACCAGCCACCCGGGGCGATGTCGCGACTGCCGCCGCACACCTCGCAGCGCATCACGCCGGGTCTCAGCGGCCGGCATGTGCCGCAAAATGAGCCATCAGGTATCAGAGTCCAGCTGACTACCCCAGGAATCCCCGAAGGGAGGGGCCAGCAGCCGTACATTGGTGCCTTGTTCATAGCCGAAGGTCCGAGATGAACATGGCGAACATGGCGCCGCCACCGCGCCGGCTTGTGATGATCGATGGGGAAGGAAAGCTCCGTTCGGCACAAGGCGAACGGATCGACATGATCACCGACGCACCGTTCACCATCGTGGTGCTCGGAGATCTCGAGCACGGCACCTCATGGCTGGGCTGGCTCACTACGAGCACTCGTCGATCGGTCTGCTTTGGCGCCGCCGATCTCGCGGATCCAGTCTTTCAGAGCTGGCTCCACGCGTTGCCCGGCTGGGAGCAAACGAAGCTGTTGGCGGCAACGACGAAGCAAGGGCTTCATGTTGTGTGGTGTCGGATCAGCTCGTCGGCCTGATCCGCACCAGCAAGGCGGGCGTTGCTCCCCTCGCGCGCGAGCTCGACAGGGATCTATCCCCGGGCGGGGAACGCCTCGCCGAGTGAGTGTCAACCTAGCGTGTCAACCTAGGTGTCAACCCATTCGGTTGAATTCCGTGTAATTCCATT
>Ga0207689_10001767_pt1 | contig 20394 bp, 13 predicted proteins | sample KBSMisM52_FD_184312 | JGI IMG/M metagenome (GOLD analysis project Ga0207689, IMG submission 184312) | Miscanthus rhizosphere microbial communities from Kellogg Biological Station, Michigan, USA - KBS Miscanthus M5-2 (SPAdes) (version 2) | ecosystem: Host-associated > Plants > Roots >... | reverse complement strand
CGAGCGATCAGGCCGGGGGGTTCGCGACGCCGAACCTGGGTGTGTCGACGCTGTCGCAGAAGCACGGACCGCTCGCCGGCAAGGTCGCCGACGCCGTCACCGACACCTTCGACCCCACTACCTTCTTCCCAGCCGGCACGGCCGCGCTCTTCGGCACCTTCGATCTCTTCGCGCTGCTGCTTGGCTCGGCGCTCGGCGAAGGCGCGCCGAAGCTGCAGACGCAATCGCAGGACATCCCGGGCGGGAAGCTGCTCATCGCCACCCTCGACTGGGAGCCGAAGGTCAAAGATCTCGATCTCGTCATCGCCGAGTTCAAGAAGAGCAACGCCACCAAGCTGATCGTGCACGGCCGCATCGAGAAGCCGCTCACCCTCGACGCCCTCGGGGCGCCGGTCGCGGCGGGTGTGAAGTCGGAGTTCACCGGCACCCTCAACGACTTCACGGTGACGGTCCTGAAGGTCGTGTCGATCAACTTCATCGAGTTCGGCTTCGTGGCCCGCAGCGGCGCCAAGCCCGATGTCAAAGTGAAGCTCGACCCCGCCAAGCCGCTCGAGTTCAAGGGCGATCTGGTCTTCGTCGAAGAGCTGCGCAAGGCGATCCCGCCGGATCTCTTCGGCGCCGGCCCCAGCCTCGATCTCCTGCCAACGGGCGTGCGCGCCGGCTTCTCGTTTGCGCTGCCGCCGGTGGCGGTCGGCGTGTTCGCGCTCAAGGACGTCAGCCTCGGCGCGGCGCTCACGCTGCCGTTCCTCGACGGCCGACCGACGCTCGACTTCAACGTCTCTGAGCGCCCGCATCCGTTCCTGCTGTCGGTCGGCATCTTCGGCGGCGGCGGCTTCTTCCACCTGCAGCTCGACACCGCGGGCTTGAAGCTGGTTGAAGCCGCGTTCGAATTCGGCGCCACCGCGTCCATCGATCTGGGCGTCGCCAGCGGCGGCGTCCACATCATGGCCGGCATCTACTTCAAGCTCGAGAAGAAGGAGCCCAGCACCGATCTGGCGCCGACGCTCACCGGCTACCTGCGAATGGGCGGCTACCTGAGCGTCCTCGGCCTGATCAAGATCTCGCTCGAATTCACGCTCAGCTTCACCTACGACGGCGCCCGCGACAAGGCCTACGGCCGCGCCACCCTCACGGTGCAGGTCGAGATCGTGTTCTTCAGCACGTCGGTGGAGATCACGGTGGAGAAGGCCTTCGGCGGGTCGAGCGGCGACCCCACGTTCGGACAGCTCTTCCCCGCGTCGGAGACGTGGAGCGAATACTCGGAGGCGTTTGCCTGATGGCTACCACGCAGACGGTTCTGTTCACGGTCATTCCCCGCGGGCTGAGCATCAACGGCACCACGCTGCCGGTGTCGGTCGTGGTCTCGCCGCGCCTTGTCGGCCCGGATCGACTCGGCGGCTATCCCGACTTCGTCGACTGGACCCAGAAGGTGAAGGGGGGCGCGCAGTTCGTCTTCAAGTGCGGGACGAAGACGGCCACGGTGCCGATCAACACGGCGCCGCTCCGGCCGGACTTGTGGAAGGCGCTCTTCAACGCCCGCACGTTCGTTCGCTCGCGCACGTTCGACGACTACTCGGCGCACGGCGTGATGTCGTTCTCGGTCCGCGAGACGCTCAGCGCGCTCAAGGCGGTGTATCAGGAGGCCAGCGTCGTGCTGGCGCTGCCCGATCCCGAAGACGCTCGCGACCCCAACGATTCCGACGCCGCCGGCCAATCGGGCCCCGTGGCGGGCCCGCCGACGGTCACCAATCGGAGCAGGCTGCGCGAGATCCTCGGCGGGCTCGACGTGCACTGGAACAAGGACAACGCCAAGCGGTGGCGCGCCGTCGCGCGGCATCGCAGCATGAGCGGCACCGAGCGCGCCCTCAACGGGCCGCTCGACGGCGAAGGGCTGATCACGGCCGCGCGCAACCCCTCGGCGTTCCAGAACATTGCCGGCCCCTTCGCGGCGTACCACCACATGCCGACGCCGACCGAGAAGAAGGCCGGCCCGGTGAAGGTGGACCCGGACGAGTTCGACTTCCACCAGGCGCTGAGCGCGCTCGAAGCGCATCCCGATCTGCAGCGCGCGCTGGGGCTGGTGTTCGATCTGGAGCTGCCCACCGATCTCGTCCCCGCGACGGCACCCGGCGCGTCGGCCAATCTGTCGGTGCAGTCCACGACCATCGCCTGGCAGATGCCCCCCAAGTCGCACCCGCTCGAGACGGCGTGCGTACACCTCACAGCCGGCAACTTCACCCTCTTCTGCACCGCCTCGCGGACGCAGTCGAAGGATGGCGGGCCGCTGCAGGTGTTCGGCCTCCTCAACCTCGATCCGGCACGCTTCGGCCTGGCGCAGGTGGACGTGGACGGGGCGATGCACAAGACGATCGCCACGGCGGAGATCTACAACAACCCGGATCCGGGCCGCAGCCTCAAGCCGGTCGATCCAGAGCCGGCGCCGAATCCCGAGGTCTACGATCCGGAGGCGACGCTCCCCTCGATGCGCACCGGCGGCCTGCAGCTGTACGTGGACGGCCGCGGCGCCACGGTGGTGGACGCCATCTCGCAATCGAAGGCGTTCAACCAGGCGCTCGAGTCGGGCGGCGCGCAGCCACGGCCGTTCTACGCCGAGGACCTCGTGCGCGGCTATCGACTCGACGTGTGGGAATCGGAAACCGACACCTGGCATTCGCTGCACCGCCGGTCGGGCAAATATGCCGTCGGCGACGCCAGCGTGGCCTTCGACACGACGGATGAAGAAGGCTTCTTCCAGCTCGCGGCCACGCAGCCGGCCCCCGGTGCCGAGCCCGCCGACAAAGACCTCTACGTGCACGAGGTGATCGCGCGCTGGGCCGGCTGGAGCCTGAGCGTCCCGTTCCCGGGGAAGGCGCTGAGCCGCTACGGCGATCCCGACAAGGCGATTCCGCCCGACGGCGACGATCCGGATTACCGCACCGACGAAGCGATCACCGCCTTCAAGGTGCGCGCGACCTACCGGGTGATCAAAGGGTCGCTCCCGCGTCTGCGCTTCGGATCGCGCTATCGCATCCGTGCCCGCGCCGTGGACCTGGCCGGCAACAGCCTGCATGTCGAGGATCCAATCGCCAACGGGCTGTCGCTCATCATGGGGCTGCCGCGCGACCCCGAGGGGCAGGTCTATCTGCGCTACGAGCCGGTGGCGGCGCCGCTGGTCGTCATCCGCGACGAGCAGGCGCTCACCAGTCCGGGATCCGCCGTGCACCGGCTGGTCATGCGCACCTTCAACGATGGCGAGGCCAACGACACTCTCGCCGCCGATCTCACCGCGAGCGATCGGCACATCGTGCCGCCTCGCACCAGCGTCGAACTGGCCGAGCGGATGGGCATGTTCGATGGGCCGGATGGGAAGTTGAAGACCGACGCGGGCACATGGAATCTGGCGGTGAGCCGCGACGCCGGACAGTTCGCCGACGCCACCATCGAGGTCGCCGGCCAGACCACCGATCACGTGCCGATTGAAGCCGGCGCGTCGATCGATGCGCTGCCCTATCTGCCAGACCTGCTGTCGCGCGGCGCCGCTATTCGGAACCTGCCCGGGTCGAGCGCGATTTCCGTCGGCCGGGTCGCGCCGGATGATCCGGCGGCTGGAGCCGTGGCCTACACGGCGCTCACCGACATCAACCCGCGTCCCGGGTCGGCCACGCTCGTCTCGTTCAATACGACCGGCGACTGGGAGAAGGCCGCCGGGTTCCGCCTCGCGCTCGGCGAACTCGCCGCGGGAGAGACGGACCCGCGACCGCACTGGGATCCGGCTGCACGCGTGCTGACGGCGTTCGTGCCGAAGGGCACCACGTCGGTGGTGCCGCTCAGCAGCTACATGACGCCCGCCGACATGAAGCTGATGGCGCTGTGGCAGTGGCTGCGTGAGTTCCTCGATCTCGCCACCATATTCGGCGCGCAGCCGGCGCACCTGCTGCCAGGCTTCCCGGTCGACCTGATCGCGCACGTGCTGCAGCGCGCCGTCGAGGGCGGGCACTGGATGCTCAACCCGCCGACCCTGCTGACGCTCGTGCACGCGGTCCAACAGCCGATCGGGCGTCCGGCGTTCGCGGCGTTGAACGTCGATCACGAGGATCTCGTCAGCGAGTACTCGTTGCAGACCGATCGGTTCCGCGGGCGCACCGACCCGCAGGAGCTCACGCCGATCACGGCTTGGCGGCGGCCGCACGAGACCTCGGCCTACCTGATGGGCGCGCTGCGCATTCACGGCGCCAGCACCGCCAAGGTGAACCTGCTCGCCGAGTGGGACGATCCGGTGGACGATCCAAACGATCCGACTCAGCTCGCGCCGGGCGTGAGCAAGTTCAGCGCGCCGGTGGACGAAATGCCGCTGCCCCGGCCACGTGAGGGCTATCTGCTGGCGCCTGGCAAGGCGCCGCGCCGTGTCGGCTACTACGACCCGGAGAACGATCAGATCGCGATGGTCCGCTCCGGAGACCACGCCGGCAGGGCGGCCACCTTCGAGAAGTACTTCTCGGAGGCGGCGCCGAAGCACGAGCTCGGCGACACCAAGCGGCATCTGGTGCGCTACACCGCGGTGGCCACGTCGCGCTACCGCGAGTACTTCCCCCAGGACGATTCACTCGACTTCACCCGCACGAGCGAGCCGGTGCTCGTGGATGTGCCGTGCTCGGAGCGTCCGTTGGCCCCTGGCCTCGTCTACGTCGTGCCCACCTTCGGGTGGCAGCGGCAGAGCGACACCAACTTGAAGCGCAGCGTCCGCTTCGGCGGCGGCTTGCGCGTCTACCTCGAGCGCGGCTGGTTCTCGTCCGGCGTCGGCGAGCTGCTCGGCGTGGCGCTGTGGAACTACGCTCACGGCGCCTTGGACGATGTCAGCCGGGACAAGCTCAAGCCGTTCTTCACCCAGTGGGGCATGGATCCAATCTGGCAGACCGGCGGGCTGTCGAACGCTCCGGCCATCCGGCACTTCCCGGACGCGGTGGCGTCCGACACGTTCGTCTCGCTCGAAGAGGCGAGCGCCCGGATCTCCGACTCACAACCCGGACGTGTGGACGTGGTGGGCTTCGAGCCGCAGTTCGACCAGGCGCGCGGTCTGTGGTTCGCCGACCTGACGATCGACCTGGCGGAAGTGACGGTCTACTCGCCGTTCGTGCGGCTGGCGCTGGTGCGCTACCAGCCGCATGCCCTCGACGACGCGCGGATCTCGCGCGTGGTGTTGGCGGGGTTCGCGCAGCTCACGCCCGACCGCAGCGCGCTGGTCACCGCGGACCCGCACCACCCGCGCACGTTGCGCGTAGTCGTCAGCGGCGTCGCGCCGCGCGGGCCCGCGCCTTCGGGGCCCGCGGCCGAGAAGCCGGCGCGCCCCACCCACGTGCGGGTGCGCGTGCAGAAGCCCACGACGGCTGGTGGCGAGCTCGGTTGGGAGGATGCGCCCGCCGCGGAAGCCGTCGCGACGCAGTTCTACGAGGGCGCGGGTCTCTTTCAACCCGACCTGGAGTTGTGGGTCGGCGCGGTGACGTTCGCCGCACGGCCGGCGCCCGGCGCCTATCGCCTGCTGATCGAGGAGTTCGAGTACATCTCGGCGAACTACGCCGAGGGCCGCGGCGCCCCGGGACGTCTCATCTACGCCGAGATCGTCGACGTCGATACAGCGCTCGTCAGCCTATAGGCGGCCGGCTGGGCACGCCCTTGAGCTGCGCGCCGATCTCCGTCAGCAAGAACGACTTCAGGAACGTCTTCTTGCCGTAGCACTGCACCAGGTCCGGCGGCTTCACCGCGCCGGCCTTGATCTTCCGATCGCCGCCGCCGAGCTGCCACGCGCTCTCCCACAATCGCGCCAGCAGACGGCATCCCATGGCCATCACGGCCACGGTGTCGTCGCCGAACTCGTCCCACAGCGTGTCGAGGAGCTCGGTCTTCGGCGTGTCGGCGCGCAGCAACGCGTTGTAGCGCTTGATCAGTTTCTTCGGCGGCACCTTGGCGAACGCGCCCTGCATCATCTTGACGGTCTCGACGGCGGCGTCGCGCCCGCTGGTGATGCGCGCCGCGCGTCCGCGCTTCGCGGCGGCCTGCAGCTTCGTCTTCATGTCCTGGCCGCGCACGCCCTTGAACATGTTCTGCTCGTAGTCCTCGTGGATCTCCTTGCTGTCGTCCACGGTCTCGGTCTTGCCCTTCTCCTTGCCGGTCGTGTGGGTAAAGACGCGATTGACCGGATCGCTCGGATCGCCGTGGTGCATGAAGGAGCAGTGCAGCGGCTGGCACGCGTCGCCGACGTAGTGCGCGAGCACGCCGGCGGCCGTCAGGAACTCCGCCTCGCTGCCGGCCTTCACGAAGTCCACCATCTCGTCGAAGATCTGCCACACGCGGAACGGCAGCAGGCCGGCTTCCTTGGCGGGATCCGCCTTGCTGCCCGGCGTCTTGAATTTCCGCGCGTGCGCAATCCACACGTCCGGATGCACGTTCGCGCTGTTCTTGCACACCTCCAGCAGCGTGGGTGAGCCGTCGGGCGGCGGCTCGTCCATGTCGGCGAAGTGATTCGGTTCCTCCGGGTTGTGGCCCCGCGGCCCGCGCACGAAGGCACCGATCTTCCACGCGAGATCGGGCACGTCCGCCAGTGGCACGAAGTCGTTCTTCGACAAGCCGCTGGTGCCCGCGTCGGTGATGTCGCCGAGTTCGAAGGTGATGTTCAGCCGGTTGTCGGCGAAGAACTGTTTGGCCTTGGCGCCGGAGACGATGCCGCACGCGATGTTGGCGATGGTGAAGTGGCCGATGGTTCCCCAGTACTCCGGAAGCGCCTGCCCCCAGTCGCGCACGAGATCGACCTCGAGGCGGTTGCAGACGGTGCTGAGGAACGTGGCGAGCACGAACGACTGGCGGGAGGTGCCGTTGCCGGACCGGAACGCGTGCCCACCCCACTGGAGCGCCAGCGGCCGCAGCATGCGCTTTTCCACCACCGCCGCACGCTTCCGCGTCGGCTTCGCGGCCGGTTCGGGCGCGCGGCTGTTGACGCCACGGCTGGCGGCGTCGTCGGGCTCGTCGTCGGGATCCCGTGGGCCTGGCGGCTCGAGCAGCCACAGCGTGCCGGAATCGCCCGGGAAGGACTGAAACGGCAGCCCCGGCCGCGGACCGATGAAGAGGTCCGACACGTATTCGAAGCCGCCGACCGACTTGTAGCGGTAGAACAGCGCCCAGATGCGTCCGTAGAGCTCGCCCGATGAGCAGCCGTACGCGCGCACGCGCGCCTTCACGAGCTGCAGCGAGATGTTCTCGATCGAGAGGTCGGCCAGGCGATCGATGACGCCGATGCTGTACACCTGCGGCGTCCACTTCGTCTTGTCGGTCACCTCGATCAACCCCACGTCGGCGTTGACGTACATGTTCTGCCCGGGCCAGTTCTCGTACACCTCGCCGAACGGCAGCCGCCCAAGCTGCTTCTTCGAGCTGATGCCGATCACCTGACGGCGCCCGCCGACGAACGTGTAGAGCGTCTCGCCCGGCGAGCCGGTCACGTGGCGGTTGGTGATCGCGTAGGTGGTGTGGCCGTCGGTGACCAGGCAGCCGATCGACGCCATGTGCTCTTCGCCCTGCACGTCCGCGATCACGGGATAGCCGCCGCCGATGAACGACTTCGAAAAGACCGGCGGCCGGCTGCTGCTGCGCATCACGGTCTCGGGCGGCGCCTCGACGACGCACACCGGCACCACTTTGCCGTTCGGCATGTGCAGGGCGTTCGGAAGGACGTCCGTGGCCTTGTAGCCCGAGCGCTTTAATTCATGTTCCGAGACCCACTTCTCGACGAACACGAGGACGCAGGGCCACGAGTAGGGGCGGATGTGCACGTTCGAGAGCGTCTTCGGCCCGCTGTGCTTCACCACCGGCCGCTGGTTTGGCCACGAGTCCTTCTGGCGAATCAGGTAGCGGCCCACCGCGGTGGCCAACACACCCTTACGCTCCGTCAGGTGCAGATGGTAGAGGTCGCGCGCCTCGAGCAAATCGCGCAGCGACAGGGAATGGAAGTCGGTCAGCGGGTTGAGCGGGTTGTTCTGCTGGTTGAGCGACGCGGCGTGCGTGTGAACGACCTTGGCCATGGGCGGACATTACCGCAGAAGTGCAATACGGAACACAGCCGTTGCACGCGGTTGGCAGTATGCTCGCTGTTTCCTCTAGTGCTCTCAATGCGGGGAGGTTGGTATGTATCGTTATCTCGTCTCACGCCGCTCGGCGCTGGCTCTTGCGCTGCTCGTGGCGTCCACATTTCCCGTCGCTGCCGATTCAACGCTGACACGTCCCGTGTCGAACGCCGGGCCGGTCTTCGGTATCACCACCGGTCCGGGTGAAGTGATCCTGGCCGACGCCGGCCAGGGCATCGTGCGGCTGCGTCACACGAAGACCGAGCTCGTGGCCGCGTTGCCTGGCGTCACGGACGTGGATGTCATCAACCCCAATCTGATGATCGCGACGACCGGCGGCGGCGCCGATCCAACGTCGGCCAAGCTGTGGCGCATCGAGAAGGGCAAGGTGTCGCAATGGGCGGACCTCGGCGCGTTCGAGGCCACCGTGAACCCTGACGGCGCCGAGATCAATCCGAACCCGTTCGACGTGCAGGCGCTCTCCGGCGGCCGTGCACTGGTGGCCGACGCCGGCGCCAATGCGCTGCTGATCGTCGACGCCAACGGCGCCATCGACTGGCTGGTCACGCTGCCGAACGAGCTCGTCTCCACCGCCAACATCAAGACGCTCTTCCACTGTCCCGCCGGTCCGCCGAACTTCTGCAACCTGCCGCCGATGATTCCGGCGCAGCCGGTGACGCCGAGCGTGGCCATCGGTCCCGACGGCGCCTACTACATCGGCGAGCTGAAGGGCTTCCCGGCGCCCACCGGCGAGTCGCGCGTGTGGCGCATCGATCCCGCCGCCCGGCACGTGCACTGCGTCAACCCCCCGGCGGTCTCTGCGGGATGTTCGGTCGTCGCCGACGGCTTCACCTCGATCATCGACGTCGCCTTCGATCGCGCGGGCACGATGTACGTGACCGAGCTCGACGAGGCGAGCTGGTTCTCGGTCGAAGTGACACACACCCCGATCGGCGGCACGGTGAACGCGTGCACGCAGACCGGTGGCAACTGGTTCTGTGCGCCGCTCGAGCAGAACCTCGCGACGCCCACCGGCGTGGCTAGCGACGCCACCGGCCGGGTGTATGTGAACAACCACTCCCTCGAACCGGGCGCGGCGGAAGTCTTGACGATCAAATAGCTCTAAATTTGCGCCGGTCGCTCCCCGGTGGGTTGTATCGTTCGACGATATGACCATCCGAGAGGCGATCGGCGCGGCGGCCGTGCTCGTCGTCCTGGCGGGCCCCGCCGGAGGGCAGTCGGCACCCTCGACGGGCCTCACGACCTATCACGTGCAAGGCAACGTCTGGGTGATTGCCGGCGCCGGCGGCAACATCACGGTGCAGGCGAGCGACGCGAAGGCGGCCGGCCCCGGCGCAGGCGAGGGCGTGCTGCTGGTGGACACCGGACGCAAGGACATGACGTCCGCCGTCCTCGCGGAAATCCAGAAGATCTCGCCGAAGCGCATCGAGTACATCGTGACCACGCACGTGGACGCCGATCACGTCGGCGGGCACGAGACGTTTGCCAAGCCGCGGATGGATTACCTGTGGACGCCCGGCATGGTCACCGGCGCCGGCGTCAAGGTGATCGCGCACGAGAACGTGCTGCCGCGCATGAGCAACGGGCCGTCGGCCTACCCCGTGATCGCGTGGCCCACCAACACCTATTCGTCGGCGCAGCGGAAGATCTCGTTCAACGACGAACCGGTGGTGATCATCCACGTGCCCGCCGCGAGCACCGACGGCGACAGCCTGGTGTTCTTCCGCGGCTCGGACGTGATCAGCGCGGGTGATCTCTTCGACAGCACGTCGTACCCCGTGGTCGACCCAGCGCGCGGCGGCAGCCTGGCCGGCATCATCAGCGGGTTGAACCAGCTCCTCGACCTGATGGTGCCGCGCTACAACCAGGAAGGCGGCACCTACGTCATCCCCGGTCACGGCCGCGTGGGCGATCAGCACGACGTGCTCGAATACCGCGACATGCTGGTGATCGTCCGCGACCGCGTGCGCGCGGCGGTGGCCAAAGGGCAGTCGCTGGCGCAGCTGAAGGCCGCGCGGCCCACGCTGGACTACGACGCGCGCTGGGGCGCGCCTGGCGCCTTCATCGACGCGGTCTATGCGGAAGTCGGGGGCAAGCGATGAGGCGGACCGCCCTCTACATTCTTCTCGCAGCGCTCCCGCTGACGTTGAGCGCGCAGGGGCCGTCCGCGCGCGCGCAGGCGCCGCGCGACGTCACCGGCTACTGGGTATCGGTGGTCAGCGAGGACTGGCACCAGCGCATGGCGGCGGCGCGCAAGGGCGACTTCACGAGCCTGCCGCTCAACGACGAGGGCAAGCGCGTGGCGAACGCGTGGGATCCCGCGAAATACAAGCCGGCCGACGCGTGCCGGCCGTTCGGCGCCCCCGCGATCATGCGCGTGCCCGGACGCGTGCACATCACCTGGGCCGACGACGCCACGCTGCGGATCGACACCGACGCGGGGCAGCAGACGCGCCGCCTCCAGTTCGGCACGCTCGCCACGCGCGGCTGGCGCGTGAACGGCCGCGGCGAAATCGAGTGGTTCGAACAGGGGCGCGACGCCCCGCCGCCGGCAGGGCCGGCCACGTGGCAGGGCTACTCGGCCGCGCGCTGGGACCTGGCGCCCGATCCCAAGGCGGTGCGCAACGCGGTGTTCTTCGCCGGCGGCCTGGGCACGAGCCCCGACGGCGCCGGCATCGTCGTGCCGGGCACGTTCGGGTCGCTGCACGTGGTCACGACGCGGTTGAGAGCCGGGTACCTGCAGGCCAACGGCGTGCCCTACAGCGAGTCGGCGCGTGTGACCGAGGACTACGATTTCCGCACGGAAGACGACGGCACCGAGTGGTTCACGGTGAGCACGATTGTCGAGGACTCGAAATATTTGTCGGCGCCGTTCGTCACCAGCACCGACTTCCGCAAGGAAGCCGACGGCTCGAAATGGAGACCCACGTCATGCGCCGAGTACTGATCGTCGCCGCGCTGCTCGCGTGCGTGCCGGCGGTTGCCCACGCGCAGTCGGACATCACCGGCGAGTGGGCGCCGCTCTTCCACGAGGACCAGGTCGATCGCGTGCCTGGGCTGGGCCCGGTGGACTTCGCCGGCCTTCCGCTCACCGACGGGGCCCGTCAGTGGGCGCTCAGCTGGGACGCGTCGCGCGTGTCGGTGCTCGAGCACCAGTGCCAGGTGCACGTGCTCCCGTACATCCTCAGCGGGCCCACACGCCTGCGGATCAGCGCGCGGCGCGATGGCAACACCGAGCGCATCGTCGCCTTCGACCAGTACATCGGCCTGTGGGGCCAGGACCGCACGATCTGGGTGGACGGGCGGCCGCATCCGCCCGCCATCGCGCCGCACACCTGGATGGGGTTCTCCACCGGCGTCTGGGAAGGCAACACGTTCGTCGTGCGGACCTCGCACATCAAGCAGGGATGGATCCGCCGCAACGGCGTGCCCGAGAGCGACCTGGTCACCACCACCGAGCGCTTCACGCGGCACGGCGACATGCTGACCTACGTGATCTACATCAAGGATCCGGTGTATCTGACCGAGCCACTGGTGCGCAGCCGCAACTTCGTGCGGATGTCGGGGCTCGGCGAGGGCAACTGGATCGCCGCCACGCCCTGTGAGCCGGGCGAGGAAACGGCGGCGCCGCCGCACGGCGTGCCCCACTACCTGCCCGGCGAGAACCCGTTCGTGGCCGAGGCCGAACGGCGGACTGGCATTCCCGCCGAGGCGCTCACCGGCGGTGCGGAGACGCTGTATCCCGAGTACCGCCTCCGGCTCAAGGAGCTTCTGGCGAACCGCAAATAGGGAGCTTCGAGAGGCACGGCGTACAATCGCCTGATGCCCCACGTGCTGGTCACCGGTGGCGCCGGCTTCATCGGCAGCCACCTGGTGGACGCGCTGCTCCGCGACCGCTGCAGCGTCACGATCGTCGACAACTTCGATCCGTTCTACGCCCGCGCGCTCAAGCTCGCCAACGTGGCCCGTCACCGCGACAGCGCCTCGTGGCGCCTGGTCGAGGGCGACATCCGCGACGCCGCGCTGCTGGCGTCGCTCCCGGACGACATCGACGTCATCGTGCATCTGGCGGCCGCCGCGGGCGTGCGGCCGTCGATCGCGGACCCGGTCCGCTACCAGGAAATCAACGTCGGCGGCACGCGGAACCTGCTGGAGCTGGCGCGCGCGCGTGGCATCCGTCAGTTCGTGTTCGGGTCGTCGAGCAGCGTCTACGGCGTCAACCCGCGGGTGCCCTGGTCGGAAGACGACGAGGTGCTGCCGATCAGTCCATACGCCAGCACGAAGATCGAAGGCGAGAAGCTGGGACGCGTGTACGCGGACGAGCACGGGATCCGGTTCATCGCGCTGCGCCTGTTCACGGTGTACGGGCCGCGGCAGCGGCCCGATCTCGCGATCAACAAGTTCACCCAGCTGATGCTCGCCGGCCAGCCGATCCCGCTCTTCGGCGACGGCTCGACGCGCCGCGATTACACCTACGTGGGCGACATCGTGTCCGGTCTCCGCGCCGCGATGACCTACGACCGCACGCCCTACGAGATCATCAACCTCGGGAACAACCACGCCGTGAGCCTGACGGAGCTGGTGCGCGAGCTCGAGGGCGTGCTGGGTGTCAGGGCCGTGATCGATCGCCGGCCCGAGCAGCCGGGTGACGTGTCGCAGACGTGGGCGAACATCGACAAGGCCCGGCGCCTGCTTGGCTACGAGCCGGCGACGCCGTTTGCTGAAGGCCTGCGTCAGTTCGTCGAGTGGGCCGGCGCCGACACGGCGCGGGCCCTGCCGCGCGCGCAGTAGACTCTCCCGTCTGAATGCCAGCGTTCGACGCCGTCCTGGTGGTTTCCTTCGGCGGTCCACAGGGACCCGACGACATCCGCCCCTTCCTGGCCAACGTGCTGCGCGGCCGCCGCGTCGCGCCCGAGCGCGTGGAGGAAGTGGCGCACCACTACGAGCGCTTCGGCGGCGTGTCGCCGATCACGGCCATCACGCGGCGCCAGGGCAAGGGCCTCGAAGCGCGCCTGCGCGACGCGGGTGAGCCGCTGCCGGTCTACGTCGGCATGCGCAACTGGCACCCCTACCTCGCCGACACCCTGCGCGAGATGCACGCGGCGGGCGTCCGGAGGGCCGTCGGCTTCATTGCCGCCGCGCAGCACTCCTATTCGAGCTGCCAGCAGTACCGGGAGAACGTGGCGGCCGCGCGCGCCGAGCTGCGGGCCCAGGGCGCCGACGTGGAGGTGACGTTCGTCGGGAGCTGGTTCGATCACCCGGGCTTCGTCCAGGCCAACGCCGCCCACGTGCGCGCGGCCCTTGCCCGGCTCGACCCGCCCCTGCAGGACGCGGCCCGACTGGTGTGTACGGCGCACAGCATCCCGGTGCCGATGGCCCGTCGTTCACGCTACGAGGCCCAGCTTCGCGAGTCGTCGCGGCTGGTGGCCGAGGCGGCCGGCCTGCGCGACTGGGAGCTGGTCTATCAGAGCCGCAGCGGGCGCCCGGAAGATCCCTGGCTAGGGCCAGACGTGGGCGAGTATCTGCGCGCCGCCCGGGCCGATGGGCTGCAGGCCGCGGTGCTGTGCCCGATCGGATTCGTCTGCGATCACATCGAAGTGCTCTACGATCTGGATCAGGAGGCGGCAGCGGTCTGCCGTGAGATCGGGCTCCCGATGGTGCGTGCCGAGGCGGTCAACGACGACCCGCGTTTCCTGGACATGATGGCGGACATGGTGCTTCGCACCGTCCGCCGGTACGACAGCGGACGGCCGCTGCCCCTCACGTCAATTTCCGTCACCCCATGAATCAGCCGGTCTTCGCCCAGCAGCTCGCCGCGGTCCGCACGTGGTTCTACGAGGGACAAACCGCGGCGCCGGGCGCCACCGCCGCGCACACCGCCGAGTGGTGGAAGGTGATGTGCCTGACCGGCGTGGACTACTTCTCCACGCTGGCCTATCAGCCGAGCATTGCGTTCGTGGCCGCGGGGGCGCTCTCGCCGATCGCCACGCTGGTGCTCGTCGCGCTCACGCTCTTTGGCGCGTTCCCGATGTACAGCCGCGTGGCGGACCTGAGCCCGTGGGGGCAGGGGAGCATCCTCATCCTCGAGAAGCTGTTCCCGCGCTGGAAGGGCAAAGCTGTGGTGCTCTGCCTGCTCGGCTTTGCCGCCACGGGGTTCGTGATCACGGTGACGCTGTCGGCCGCTGACGCCGCCGCGCACTTGATTCAGAACCCGCTCGCGCCGGCGTGGCTCGACCACCCGATCCTGCTCACCATCGTGCTGCTGGTCATCCTGGGCGCGGTGTTCCTGAAGGGGTTCCAGGAAGCCATCACGCTGGCGGTCGGCATCGTGGCCGTCTACATGGCGCTCAACGTCGTCGTCATCGCCGCCGCCGTGCGCGCCATCGCCGAGCAGCCCGTGCTGATCGACAACTGGAAGGCCGCGCTCTTCGCGCAGCATGGCCACCCGCTCATGATGGTCGCGATGGCGCTCATCCTGTTTCCGAAGCTGGCGCTGGGCCTGTCAGGCTTCGAGACCGGCGTGGCCGTGATGCCGCTGGTGCGCGGCGACGCCACCGACACCGACCTGGAGCCGAGCGGCCGCATCCGCAACACCAAGAAGCTGTTGCTCGCGGCCGCGCTGATCATGAGCGCGATGCTGACGGCGAGCAGCTTCGTGACGGTGATGCTGATCCCGGCGCCGGCGTTCGAGCCGGGCCAGGCGGCCGACGGCCGCGCCTTGTCCTACCTGGCGCACGAGCTGCTCGGACACGTGTTCGGCACCGTCTACGACGTCGCGACGATTTTGATCCTATGGTTTGCCGGGTCGTCGGCCGTGGCGGGGTTGCTCACGCTAGTACCGCGCTATCTGCCGCGCTTCGGCATGGCGCCCGAGTGGGCGCGCGCCAACCGGCCGCTGGTCGTGATCATCACCGGCATTGCGATCATCATCAGCCTCGTGTTCGGGGCCAGCGTCGAAGCGCAGGGCGGCGCCTACGCCACCGGCGTGCTGGTGCTCATGAGCTCGGGCGCGCTGGCGATCGCGGTGGTCACCTGGCGCGCGCGCAGCGGCTGGGTGCCGTTCCTGCTCATCGCCGGCGTGTTCGTCTACACCACGTTCACCAACATGTTCGAGCGGCCGGAGGGGATCAAGATCGCCTCGATCTTCATCGCCACCATCGTGTTCACGTCGCTCGTGTCGCGCACGCTGCGGTCCACCGAACTGCGCGTGCACGGCTTCGAGCTCGACGACATGGCGCAGGCCTTCATCAACGGCGTCGCCCGCCGCGGCCGCGCCATCCGCATCATCGCCAACCGTCCCGGCACCGGCCTGCCGAAGGAGTACGAGGACAAGATGCGCGAGGCCAGCGACTCGCATCACGTCCCGCCCGACGAGCCGGTGCTGTTCCTGGAGATTCAACCCGGCGACGCGTCGGAGTTCAGCGACATCCTGCGCGTGCAGGGCGTGGAGGTGGGCGGCCACCTGATCCTGCGGTCGAAGAGCCCGGCCATCCCCAACGCCATCGCCGCGCTGCTGCTCTATATCCGCGACCAGACGGGCGTAATTCCGCACGTCTACTTCGGGTGGACCGAAGGCAATCCGATCGCCTACCTGATGAAGTTTCTCGCCTTCGGCGAAGGCGACACCGCGCCGGTTACGCGCGAGGTGCTGCGGCAGTTCGAGGCCGACCCGCAGCGCCGACCCCGCGTGCACGTGGGGTGAACCGGGCGAGCGACCAGAGCGCGACGAGGCCGGTGGCGAGCAGGGCGAGAGTCGAGCCCGAGTCGGGTGCGTTCACCGTGATCGTGGCCTCGTGGAGGTACGCCAATTGATCCTGCGCCGGGCTGCCGCCCGAGGTGAGATTCATGGCGTAGACGCGGTCCCCAGCCAAATAGAGCGCGTTCCAGTTCTGGCCTTGGGCGTACGTCGCCAGAGCGAGGGCTGCCGCGCTGATTTGGCCGGCGGTTCGTTCCTCCTCCAGATACCAGATCGCTTCCTGGAATACCGCTCCCACGCCTGAACCAAGCCCTAGACCCGTGGCGGACGTGTAGAAGGCGGTGTAGCCGCCGGTAATAGCCTTGGCAAAGAGCCACTTCGTGGCATCGGAAATGGGATCCGGATGCGGTCCGCCGGCCCCTCCGAGTTTGGCTTCGTCGGACAGCGCGAAGTCGTAGCTGCCGTTGTAGCTGAAATGCTCGTTGAACTCGATGCAGAACGTCATGAAGCTGCCGCTTCCGAGCAGCGTGCCCGTGGTCGTTGCCTTGAAGGCCCCGCCGCCACCGGCCGCGTTGTCCGCGAAGTCTCCGGTGGTCCAGTCAGTCAAGGTGACGGTATTGGCCGTGGCCGATGTCGCGCCGAGGAAGACTCCGAGGGCGATGGTGCAAAGAAGAAACCGGTGACGTCGCATCTTGGTATGGCTGAGCAATGCACGTGCCGAGGGGACACGTTGCTCTTTCAGGCCTGATGTCGCACGGTGCTCGCCCGCGAGCCGCGCGAATTCGTCGGGATTGTTTACAGTGGGGTGGGAGCGTCAGTGCGCTCTCCAGCGTCCGTTCTCGATCGCGAAGCGCGTCTCGCGTGCGGAAAAGCCTTCCACCGCCGGATACGAGGGGTCGCCGGGCAGCGTCACGATTCGCGTCGAACCCTGGAACATCGACTTCGGCTGGATGCGCGGCACCGGGCAGGTGCGCGCCCACGCCATCGCCGCCTCCACGGTGGCGAAGTTCTCGAGCTGCCGCAGCGTCGTCCAGGTGGGCGGCGGCAGCGCGATCTCCCCATGACGGCAGCGGGTGAGCGCCTCACCCGGCCGCATCCACGTGCCCACGGTGGTCTCGCGGCCGCAGTGCGAGGCGTCTTGCGCCTCCGGCTCCACGGCCAGGAAGAAGTAGGCGTCGAACCGCCGCGGCTCGATGTCGGGCGTCACCCAGTGCGCGAAGAGCGCCAGCCAGTCGAGCGCCAGCCGCCACCGCTCGGCCCTGATCACATCGACGAACGGCTTTCCCGCGGCCATGGCGTCGCGGCCGCGGTCGAGGGCGTCGATGTCGCCGGCGCGTTCGCCCACCGGTTTGCCGTCGCGGTTGCGGGCGAGCAGTATGCCGCCTTCCTCGTACAGCTCGCGGGCCGCGGCCACGTGAAAGGCCCGGGCTTCGTCGTCGAGCACGCCGTCCATGCGATGGCGGACACCGGCCACGCCGTCGCAGAGGGCTGCGATGTCGCCGGCGCTGTCGGCGAGCGACAGCTGCCCGCCGGGAAACACGTAGGCGCCGGCCATCACGGCCACCGCCGTGTGGCGCTTGACCATGAAGACTTCGAGACCGGCGACGCCGGGGCGGACGAGCGCAACCGTGGACGCGGGCGCGAGCGGCGGAATGGTCACCCGGAGTTAGAGTAATGCAGATGCTGAAAGGAATCGTGCTGGCCGGCGGCGCCGGGACGCGGCTGCACCCGCTGACGCGCGGGATCAGCAAGCAGCTGCTGCCCATCTTCAACAAGCCGATGATCTACTACCCGATCTCGGCGCTGATGCTGGCCGGCATCCGCCACATCCTGGTGATCACGACGCCGCACGAGCAGGACGGCTTCCAGCGGCTGCTCGGCGACGGCTCCGAGCTCGGGCTCACGATCGAGTACGCGGCGCAGCCCCGGCCTGAGGGGCTGGCGCAGGCCTTCGTCATCGGCCGCGAGTTCACCGGCGGCGACCGGGTGGCGCTGGCGCTTGGCGACAACATCTTCTACGGCGCGCATTTTTCCGATTCGCTGCGCGACGCGGCGGCACGCGAGACCGGCGCCACGGTGTTCGGCTATCAGGTGCGGGATCCCGAGCGCTACGGCGTGGTGGAGTTCGACGACGCCGGCCGCGTGCTCAGCCTCGAGGAAAAGCCGGCGCGGCCGCGCTCGTCGTGGGCGGTGACGGGCCTCTACTTCTTCGACAACCAGGTGCTGGACATCGCGGGCGGATTGAAGCCGTCGCCGCGAGGCGAGCTGGAAATCGTCGACGTCCTGCTCGAGTACCTTCGCCGCGGCCAGCTCCATGTGGAAAAACTGCCGCGGGGCACTGCCTGGCTCGACACCGGCACGCACGCCGCCCTCATCCAGGCTTCGAACTTCGTGCAGGCGGTGGAAGAGCGCCAGGCCCTGATGATCGCGTGCCTCGAGGAGATTGCGTTCCGGATGAACTACATCACGGCGCCACAGCTTGCCGCCCTCGCCGCCGCGATGGGGAAGAGCTCGTACGGCGATTACCTTCGCCAGATCGTGGAGCAGGACACGAAGTATGCGGTTCGCTGACACCGAGGTCGCCGGCGCCATCGTCATCGACCCGGACGTGCATCGCGACCCGCGCGGATTCTTCCTCGAGACCTTTCACGTCGAGAAGTACGGCGCCGCCGGCATCCCGGCGCTGTTCGTCCAGGACAACCATTCGCAGTCGTCGGGCGGCACGCTTCGCGGCCTGCACATGCAGATCCTGAAGCCGCAGGGGAAGCTGGTGCGGGTGATCGAGGGAGAGATCTGGGACGTGGCGCTCGACGTCCGGCCGGAGTCGCCCACCTTCATGCGCTGGACCGGGGCGACGCTGTCGGCGGCGAACTTCCGTCAGTTCTACATTCCGCCCGGCTGCGCGCACGGGTTCTGCGTGGTGAGCGGTGTGGCGCAGGTGCAGTACAAGTGCACCGAGCTCTACGACGCCGCCGACGAGATTGCGATCGCGTGGAACGATCCGGAGGCGGCGATCACGTGGCCCATCGCCGAACCGCTGCTGTCCGCGCGCGACCAGGCGGCGCGTCCGCTGCGCGAAGTGCTCGCGATCGTCGCGGATCGACGGGCGGGACTGCTTCGTACCTAACGGGCCGCCTGAAGGCGGCCCCTACGTACGTGGCCTCACCTCAACGAGTCGATGACGGCGTTGAACGTCGGGCTCGGCCGCATCACCGCCGCGGTCTTCGCCCCGTCGGGGTGATAGTAGCCGCCGATCTCCACCGGCTTCCCCTGCACCGCCTGCAGCTCGCGCACGATCGTGGCTTCGTCGCGCTGGAGCTGCTGCGCCACTGGCGTGAACGTCAGGCGCAGCACCGGGTCCTTCGTCTGCTCCGCCAGCGCGCGCGCCCAGTAGAGCGCCAGATAGAAATGGCTGCCGCGGTTGTCGATCTCGCCCACCTTGCGCTGCGGCGAGCGGTCGTGCTCGAGAATCTGGCCGTTGGCGCGGTCGAGCGCCTCGGCCACCACCACCGCACGCGGGTTGTCCGTCTTCAGCCCCAGGTCTTCGATCGACACCGCCAGCGCCAGGAACTCGCCCAGCGAGTCCCAGCGCAGGTAGTTCTCCTGCACCAGCTGCTGCACGTGCTTGGGCGCCGAACCGCCCGCGCCCGTTTCATAGAGGCCGCCGCCGGCCAGGAGCGGCACGATCGACAGCATCTTCGCGCTGGTGCCGAGCTCGAGGATCGGGAAGAGATCGGTGAGATAGTCGCGCAGCACGTTGCCGGTCACCGAGATGGTGTCCTGCCCCTTGCGCACGCGCTCGAGCGTGGCCTTGATGGCGTCGACCGGCTTGAGGATGCGGATGTCGAGCCCCTTGGTGTCGTAATCCTCGAGATACTTCTTCGCCTTGGCGATGACGTTGCGATCGTAGGCACGCGACTCGTCGAGCCAGAAGATCGCCGCGTGGCCGGTGGCGCGGGCGCGATTGACCGCCAGCTTCACCCAGTCCCGGATCGGCAGATCGCGCGTGCGGCACATCCGCCAGATGTCGCCCGGCTCCACCGTGTGCTCCATCAGCACCTGGCCGCTCTTGGTGTCGATCACGCGCATGGTGCCTGGCTTGGCGATCTCGAACGTCTTGTCGTGCGAGCCGTATTCCTCCGCCGCCTGCGCCATCAGGCCGACGTTCGACACCGAGCCCATCGTCGCCACGTCGAAGGCGCCGTGCGCCCGGCAGTCGTCGATCGTGGCCTGGTAGATCCCGGCGTAGCAGCGGTCCGGAATCATCGCCTTCATGTCGTGCAGCTTGCCGTCGGGGCCCCACATCTGGCCCGAGGCGCGAATGGCGGCGGGCATCGAGGCGTCGATGATCACGTCGCTCGGCACGTGCAGGTTGGTGATCCCGCGGCTGGAGTCCACCATCGCCAGCGGCGGCCGCGAGGTGTAGACGGCCTGCAGGTCGGCTTCGATCGCGGCCTTCTCGGCGGCCGGCAGCGCCTGGATCTTCGCGTAGACGTCGCCGATGCCGTTGTCGGGATCGACGCCGAGCGTCTCGAACACTGCCGCGTGCTTGTCGAAGACGTCCTG
>Ga0207689_10001762_pt1 | contig 20417 bp, 15 predicted proteins | sample KBSMisM52_FD_184312 | JGI IMG/M metagenome (GOLD analysis project Ga0207689, IMG submission 184312) | Miscanthus rhizosphere microbial communities from Kellogg Biological Station, Michigan, USA - KBS Miscanthus M5-2 (SPAdes) (version 2) | ecosystem: Host-associated > Plants > Roots >... | reverse complement strand
GCCCCAGGGGCAGGCGGTGGCGGGCCATCTGCCGGCGCGGCGAAGGGAGCGGCCAAGGACGCGCCGCCAGCGCCGAAGGACGGCGCGAAGGACGGCGCCAAGTCGGCGCCCGCGCCCAAGTCCTGACCGCGGATCCCCACCATGTTTTCACGATTCTTCATCGACCGCCCGATCTTCGCCGCAGTGATTTCGGTGCTCCTGGTGCTCGCGGGCCTCGCTGCGATGCGAACACTGCCGATCGCCCAGTACCCCGAGATCGCGCCTCCGGTGGTCACCGTGCAGGCCGTCTATCCGGGCGCCTCCGCCGAGGTATTGGAGCAGACCGTCGCCGCACCGATCGAAAACGCGATCAACGGCGTCCAGGGCATGCTCTACATGAGCTCGCACTCGTCGGCGCAGGGCGTCACGCAGATCGCGGTCACGTTCGAGATCGGCACCAACGTCGACGACGCGGCGATCAACGTCAACAACCGCGTGAAGCAGGTCGAGCCGCGGCTGCCGCTCGAAGTGCGGCGGCAGGGCGTGTCCGTCGAGCGCGGCTCCTCGTCGTTCCTGCAGGTGCTGGCGTTCTATTCGCCCGACGGCCGCTACAACGACCTCTTCATCTCCAACTATGTGACGCTCAACGTCCTCGACGAGTTGAAGCGGCTGCCGGGCACGACCAACGTGCAGATCTTCGGCGCCAAGGACTACGCGATGCGCATCTGGCTTCTGCCCGATCGCATGGCGCAGCTCAAATTGACGCCGACGGACGTCGCCAACGCAGTCAACGAGCAGAATGCGCAGTTCGCGGCGGGCAAGGTCGGCCAGTCGCCGATCGGCGGCAAGCAGGACCTCGTCTACACGATCACGACGCGCGGACGGCTCGCCGATCCCAAGGAGTTCGGACAGATCATCGTCCGCGCCAATCCCGACGGCTCGACGGTGCGGCTCTCGGATGTCGCGCGCGTCGAGCTGGGCTCGAAGGACTACGATTTCATCGGCCGCTACAACGGCCACGAAGCCGCACTGATCGGTATCTTCCTCTCCCCGGGCGCGAATGCGCTCAGCGTCGCAAAGACGGTCCGGGAGCGCGCCAACGCGCTGGCGCAGAAGTTTCCGGAGGGACTCACCTACGCGATCCCCTACGACACGACGCGCTTCGTCGAAGTGTCGATCACCGAGGTGGTGAAGACGCTCGCCGAAGCGATGCTGCTCGTCTTCCTCGTCGTCTATCTCTTTCTGCAGAGCTGGCGCGCCGCGGTCATCCCTTTCCTCGCCGTGCCGGTTTCGCTGATCGGGACATTCGCCGGCCTCTACGCGCTCGGCTACTCGATCAATACGCTGACGCTGTTCGGCATGGTCCTCGCGATCGGCATCGTGGTCGACGATGCGATCGTCGTGCTGGAGAACGTCGAGCGCACGATGCGGGAAGACAAGCTGCCGCCGCGCGATGCCGCGGTCAAGGCGATGCGCGAGGTGACGGGACCGATCATCGCGATCGTGCTCACGTTGTGCGCGGTGTTCGTGCCGATCGCCTTCCTCGGCGGCTTGACCGGCGAGCTCTACCGCCAGTTCGCCGTGACGATCTCGATCGCGGTTGTCATCTCGGGGCTGGTCGCGCTTACGTTGTCGCCAGCGCTATGCGTCCTCATGCTGAAGCACGGCCATCGCCCGCCCGGCCGCTTCTTCACCTGGTTCAACAGCTGGTTTGCTCGCGTCACGCAGCATTACTCCGACGGCGTGCTCTGGATGATTCGACGCGGCCTGGTTGCGCTCGTCCTGTTCGTCGGCATGGTGGCCGTCACCGCCTGGCTTTGGAAAACCACGCCGGGAAGCCTCGTCCCCGACGAGGACCAGGGGTACTACATCGGCGCGGTGTTCCTTCCTGACGGCGCGTCGCTCGAGCGCACGGACAAGGTCGTGAAGCAGGTGGAGGAAGCCATACGCGCCAACTCCGCGAACCAGGACATCGTGTCGTTCACGGGATTGGATTTCATCGGCGGCGGCTTCCGTAACAGTGCCGCCACGCTCTTCGTTGTCCAGGTGCCGTGGGACAAGCGCGAGGTCAAAGCCTCCGATCTCGTCGGCGAGCTCTTCGGACGGACGATGGGCATCAAGGAAGCGCTCGTGCTCGCGTTCAACCCGCCGGCGATCTTCGGCCTCGGCACGACGGGCGGGTACGAGTTCTACATCCAGAACCGCGGCGAGGGCGGCTCGAAGCGGCTCGCGGAGGTTACCCAGGCGTTTCTCGCACGCGCGAACAGCGACAAGGAGCTGGGCGGAGCACAGACACTGTGGCGCGCGACGGTGCCGCAACTCTACGTCGACACCGACCGCGAGAAGGCGAAGAAGCTCGGCGTGCCGATCGACGACGTCTACAGCGCGCTCGCGGGGACGCTCGGCACGTACTACGTGAACGACTTCAACAAGTACGGGCGGACGTGGCAGGTGCTGATGTCGGCCGATCCCGCCTACCGCAGGCGACCGGACGACATCGGCGGCGTCTATGTGCGATCGGAGAAGGGCGAGATGATTCCGCTGTCGTCGCTGGCAACGGTCAAGTACACGTCCGGTCCCGACGCGCTGGACCGCTTCAACAATCTTCCGGCGGTGAAGATCATCGGCCAGGCAGCGCCAGGATTCAGCTCGGGCGAGGCGATCGCTGCGGTCGAGCGCATCGCGGCGGAAGTGCTGCCACCCGATTTCACTTTCGACTGGGGGGGCACGTCCTACCAGGAGAAACGCTCGGGCGGCGCCTCCGGCTTTTCGCTCGTGCTCGCAGTGATCATGGTATTCCTGATCCTGTCCGCGCAGTACGAACGCTGGTCGCTGCCGCTCTCCGTGCTGCTCGCGCTGCCGTTCGGCACATTCGGCGCGCTCGCTGCGGTCTGGCTGCGGGGGATGACGAACGACGTCTACTTCCAGATCGGCCTCGTGACGCTGCTCGGCCTCGCCGCGAAGAACGCGATCCTGATCGTCGAATTCGCGTTGCGCCGGCACGAAGAGGGGCTCTCCACGTCGGCGGCGGCGATCGAAGGCGCGCGACTGCGATTCAGGCCGATCCTGATGACCTCGCTCGCGTTCATCCTGGGCGTGCTGCCGCTCGCGATCTCGACGGGCGCCGGCGCCGGTGCACGGCACTCGGTCGGCACCGGCGTCATGGGCGGCATGCTGGCGGCGACATTCCTCGCGATCTTCTTCGTGCCGTGGTTCTTCCGGCTGATCTTCGACCGGAAGATCAGCGAGCCGCGCAGCAAGGACGAGCTGCACGCCGAGATCGATCACGCGCACGCGCTGCATGCACGGCCGATCGTTGCGACGCCCGGCCACCCGCCACATCACATCGATCCGCTGCACCACGGCCACCCGACGCATCCCGGCACTGGAGGCACCCATGCATAATCGGCTTCAATCGCTCGTCGCACTGGCGCTCGCCGCCGCGCTCGCAGGCTGCGCCGTCACGCAGCCCAAGCCGCCGGAACTGGATCTTCCCGCGCCTACGGCCACGGCCGCGCAGGATGCGCTGCTCGCACGTTGGTGGACGGCGTTCGACGATCCGGTGCTCACCGCACTCATCGAAGAGGCATTCGCCAACAACCTCGACCTCCGCGGCGCGCTGGCGCGCATCGAAGCCGCCCGCGCGCTCGTGCTCTTGTCGCAGTCGTACCTCTATCCGAGCGTCAACGGGCGCGTCGGCGCCTCGCGCTCGCGCCAGTCGCAGAGCACGGCGCAGGCGGCGGGCTTCGCCATCCCCGCCGCGAACGACTACACCGTCGGCGTCGACATGTCGTACGAGCTCGACGTCTGGGGCAAGTATCGCAGCGGCGCGCTCGCTTCCGCAAACGATCTCGTCGCCGCGCAGTACTTCCGCGAGACCGTGCGCGTCTCGGTCGCCGCCGAGGTCGCGAGCGCGTACTTCCGCTTGCGTGCCGCCGATGCGCTGCTCGTCGTGCTCGAGGACACGCGCAAGACCCGCACCGACACGGTCTCGTTGCAGCAGGACCGCTTCGACGGCGGCATCATCGGCGAATACGACTTGCGGCAGGCGCAGGCCGAGCTCTCCGCCGTCGTCGCCGACATCGCCCGCGCGCAACAGGCGATCGGGACGCTCGAATCGGCGATCGCCACGCTGACTGGCCGTTCTCCGCGTGAGGTGTTCAGCCCGGAAATCGCGCGGGGCTTGACCATCGAGGCCGCCACCGCGGTTCCGCAGCTTCCCTCCGGGTTGCCGTCGGGGTTGCTCGAGCGCCGTCCCGACCTCCAGCGCGCGGAGGCGCTGCTCGCCGCAGCGGATCTGCGCATCCAGCAGGCACGGGCCGATTATTTTCCAAGCATCAACCTGACTGCCGGCTACGGGACCGAGGCGGCGGCGCTATCGAATCTCTTCACCGCGCCAGCAGCCGTGTGGCGCTTCGGCCTGGGGCTCGTGCAGCCTCTCCTGGGCCTGAAGGCCATCGAGTCGCAGGTCGAGGCGGCGAAAGCGCGGCGCGACCAGGTGACGGTGGATTATCGGCAGACCGTGCAGACCGCGTTTCGCGAAGTGCACGACGCGCTCGTGACCAACAAATCGGCGGGCGAAGTGCTAGCCGCCGAAACGCAACGCCGCGACCAGCTCAAACAGGCCGAGGCGGTTGCGACGCTTCGCTACGAAGCCGGCCGCACGTCGTACCTCGAAGTGCTCGACGCGCAGCGCACACTGCTCGCCGCCGAGACGCTGCGCATCGCGGCCGCCCGCGATTCGCGGCTGTCGATCGTCGACTTCGCGAAAGCGCTCGGCGGCGGCTGGGACCGCGAGACCTATACCGCGTCGTATTGAGGCGGCCTCGGGAGGGAAACGGTCACTCCCGAGGCGCAGGCATTCGCGTCGGTATCAACCCAGTGCCTGCTCGATATCGGCGATCAGGTCGTCCACGTGCTCCACACCGATCGACAGGCGCACGAGATCGGCCGGACACAGCGTCCCCGGGCCCTCGACACTGGCGCGATGCTCGGCCAGGCTCTCGACCGTACCCAGCGACGTGGCGCGCTTGAACACCCGGAGCTTTGCCGCGAATGCGATCGCCGCGCTCTCGCCGTCCGCGACGCGCACCGACATCATCCCGCCAAAACCGCCGCGCATCTGCGTCGCGGCAATGGCATGTCCCGGGTGCGTCGGCAAGCCGGGATAGAGCACGTGGCTGAGCTTCGGGTGCGGAGCGAGGCGCTCCGCGATCGCGAGGGCGTTTGCCGAAGCGGCGGTAACGCGCAGATGCAACGTGCGCATGCCTCGTAGCAAAAGCCACGCTTCGAACGGCCCCAGCACCGCGCCGCCCCCGCCGCGCACGTAGCGAACCCTTTGCCAGAAATCGTCGTTCGTCGCGCACGCGAGCGCGCCGGCAATCACGTCGGAATGCCCGTTAAGGTACTTGGTCGCCGAGTGCATCACGATCTGCGCACCGAGCTCGATAGGACGCGTGAGCATCGGGGTCGCGGCCGTCGAATCGACCGCGACCATGGCGCCGACTTCGCGGCCGATCTCGCTCGCCGCCGCAATGTCGGTGATGTCCCATGTCGGGTTCGCCGGCGTCTCGATCCAGATCAGCTTGGGCCGACGTTCGCGGGCTTTCGCCGCCAAGTCGTCGAGCGATGTGTTTTCGTAGCCCTCGACTTTCAATCCCCACGGTGCCGCGAATTCCAGCAGCCACTTGCGCAGCGCCCAGTACATGTGGTGCGGCGCAAGCACGCAATCGCCGGGGGCGAGCGCCTGGAACACCGCGCCCGCTGCGGCCTGGCCCGACGCGAAAAGCATTGCCGCGGCAGCTCCCTCCAAGGATGCGATGAGCGCCTCGGCATGGTCGTAGCTCGGGTTGTCGGCGCGCGAATAGACGCGTCCGCCGGGATAGGCGCCGTCGGGGCCGCGCTCGTACGTCGTCGCAACGTGAATCGGCGGGACGATGTCGCGATAGGGTTCGGCGACGCGGCCCATCCCCTGCGCCGCAAGCGTCTCGCGCTGGAGGTTCTTCTCGTCGTTGGACATTGTTGTGCACGCCTGGGAAAAGAGCGCACTATGCCCCGCCAAGTGCGGCTCGGCAATCGACGTCACGCTCGACTGAGGTCCGCCTGTCGTCCGCCGGCGCGGCGCAAATCCTAGTGCTCGGCGATCGACAGCCGGCGAATCATGCCGTCGCGCTTGGTCAAGAGGTAAATCTCGCCGGCGGCGTCGGTGCCGAAGCGCAGATCGGCGCGGCTGTCGTTCCCCAGGATCTCGAGCAGCGTTCGCTGGCGGCCCAGGTACTTGAGCTTGATCTCCGCGAACTTGGCCATCTTGCCGTTGGTCAGTTGCGCGGCGTCGGTGAAGAAGATGCGGCCGCTGGCGATATCGCCGAAAATGTACTTGCCCCGCAACGCTGGAATCAGCCGGCCGCGATACACGCTGCAACCGGTGATCGCGCCACCAAGATCGTGCCGATACTGGATCGCCGGATACGTGAAGCCGAGCTCCGCGTCGTTTTTCGGCAGATCCGACGGTTGGTTCTGGTCGCGACGGTTGACCACGAGCGCACCTTCCCGCTCGCTCCAACCGTAGTTGGCCCCAGCCACCCCGACGTTGACCTCTTCGATCTGCGCCTGCCCGATGTCGACGATGAACATCTTGCCGCTTCCGCCGGTGTCCCAGCAGAACCGCTGCGGGTTGCGCAGGCCGTACGCCCAGATTTCCGGGAAGTGCTTCGCGCTCCCGACGAACGGGTTGTCGCGAGGCACCGTGTACTTGCGCCCGTCGGCGGGCAACGGGTCGATACGCAGCATCTTGCCGAGCAGCGTTCGGGTGTTCTGGGCGTTGCGCATCGAATCGATTTCCTGGCGGACGGGCAACGTGTCGCCGCCGTCGCCGACGCCGATGTACAGCATGCCGTAGTCGGCGCCATCGGGCGCCGCATTGGGGTTGAAGGCGATCTGCCCGATCGTGTGGTCGTACAGCGGATGGGCAATGCGCAGCACTTCGCGGCGCGACTTGGGGTCGACGCGGTTGGCATCCGCCGCATCGACGCGCCATTCGGCGATCACATCATGGTGCGAAACCTCGCCGCCGGGATCGGGTGAGCCGAATTCCGCGATCGCGGAGCTCGCCAGTTCGGTGCTCGCCGTGTAGAGGCGGCCGAACCCGGGCGCGCCCGTTCGCGCGAAGTCCGGGTGAAAGGCGACGCTCGTCAGGCCCTTCTCGGTGGCATCGTGGACAAATGCCCCGCCCCGCGCCCTGGTCATGTCGAGAAACGGCGCCGGCAGGAGCTGATCGCGCTCGATCACATGGATTACGCCGTCCATGTCGACGGCGAACAATCGCGGCGACCCATCGCCCGCAGGCACGAGCGTGTTGATCCTGGCAAGCGGAGCTCCCTTGCCCGTCGCCGGCAACTGCACGATGTCGCGGACGACGACCACCAGGTCGGAGTCGGCGCGCTGGGCGGGCGTCTCCGGCAGCGCGCGATCCGAACTGGCGGCCGACGAGGCTTTGGGCTCCGCCTTCTGGTCTCCGCACGAGGCGGCGAGGATCGACGCGAGCAGAATGGACGCGACCCTCGCCCATGACGAAAGCGTCATCGGCGGCGCGTCGCTCACGGACTCACCACGTGTTGCGGAGCTCGCGAAGCTTCAGGAATACCGTTCGCGCGTCGGGTTGATCCGGCAAATCGGGAAATGCCTCGCGCAGTCTCGCGATGACGGTCGGGCTCGACAGGCGGAAGAACGTGTTGATGCCTCGCTCGACCTCGAGTGTCGTGACCATCGCGTTCGCGGGATCCTGTTCGCTGATGCGGTCGAGCATGTCGCCCGCGGTCCGGTTGTCCGGTTCGCGGTCGAGCGTGAAACGCAGATTGTTCTCGATGTAGTCGTGGCCGGGATAGATCAGCGTCGACGCGGGCAGCGCCGCCAACTGCTCGGAGAATGTCTTGTAGAGCTCGGCAGGATGGCCGCCGTTGTGGCAGTTTCCGGCCCCGGCATTGAAGAGCGTATCGCCGCAAAAGAGCGCAGGCGCGTCGGTGTGCGAGCGCAAGCATACGTGGCACATCGTGTGGCCCGGCGTATCGAGCACCTCGAGCTCGACGGTCCTGCCCACCTTGATCACGTCTCCCGCGCTCAATCCGCGAGTCATGCCGGAGATCGAGTCCTTCGCATTCTTGTGCGCGAGGATCGCGGCGCCGGTGCGTTCGACCATGGCGGCGTTCCCGCCGGTGTGGTCGCGGTGCTCGTGCGTGTTCAGGATCTGCGTGATCGTGAAGCCCGCATCCTTCGCGGCCTTGAGGCATTTTTCGTGGTCGAGCGGATCGACCGCGAGGGCGTCGCCCGTTTCCGCACAAGCGATGAGATAGTTGAAGTTGCGGTAGTTGTTGGCGGTCCAGATTTGCTTGACGATCATCGCAGCTTCTCCGGTGGTCGGCGTTTCGACAATGATAGCGTGCGCAAGTCGGTCTTGTCCTACGCCAAGACTGCGGGCTCGCCGATACCGCCCGTCGAGCGGTAGCCCGCATATTTACGGCGACCTCAATTGACGGACGCGAATCGTGCTGCGCCAGACAAAACGGCAAATTGGATATGGGTGCATGGCGGTCGCTGCGGCGATATCGATCGGGTTGCAGCCGGCGCTCGCCAGAGCTGTTGCACGAACGGCGATCGGCGACGCGCCCTCCTCTTTCGTTGCGGCCATAAACGATCGCGGCACCAACGATCGCGGCACCAACGAGCTCGCCCGCGGCGCCCGCGGCGCGAAAGTCGTCCGTGCTCAGATTCTTCTCGATCGGGCATGGTTCTCGGTTGGGGAGATCGATGGCGGTTTCGGCGACAACATGCGCAAGGCCGTTGCCGCCTATCAGAAGGAGAAAGGGCTCCAACCCACTGGACGGATCGACGCGCCGACTTGGGAGGCATTGGACGCAGGCGACGCTCCGGTGCTGGTCACCTATTCGATCACCGATCGCGACGCCGAAGGTCCGTTCGTGCGAATCCCTGCCGACCTGATGGAGCGCGCGAAATTGCCATGGCTCGGCTACGAGAATTTGACGGAATCGCTGGCCGAGCGATTCCACATCAGCCCTCGGCTCTTGCGTGAACTCAACCCGGGCAAAAAAATCGCCGCAGGCACGGAAATCGTAGTGCCCGCGGTCGTTGCCGAAAAGCCCGACAAGCCGCCGGAAAGGGCGGTGTCGATCACGGTATTCAAGCGGGAGCATGTCCTGCAGGCCCTGGATCGCGACAAGCGGGTTCTCGCCCAGTTTCCCGTCAGCCTCGCCGGGCCGCGCGATGCGCTGACGGCAGGCAAGTGGAAAGTCGCCAACGAAGTGACGGATCCGGTCTTCTATTACAACCCTGCGCTGATGTGGGATGCCAAGCCCCACTACGAGAAAGTCAAGATCGCACCGGGTCCTAACAGTCCTATCGGCGTCGTCTGGTTGGGTCTCACGAGGCCGCACGACGGCATTCATGGCATGCCTGACCCGTCGCGGGTCGGCCGACAGGAAACCCACGGCTGCCTGCATCTCACCAACTGGGACGTTCGGAAGCTCGCCTCCATCGTGGCGCCCGGCGTGGCTTTCAACGTCGAGGACTAGCATGACGGTGGGATTCGCCGCCGTGCGTAGCCCACGGCTGGCGCACATCGTGCTGTTGGCAGCCGCCATGCTCCTGCCTGCGCCAGTCATTGGCCACGAGGCGGCGGCCTCTCGACACACAACGCGTGCCATTGCCGTCGCCACCGCGGGCGACACGCTCGGGGCAAAAGACGATAGCGCTGTGCTGCTCGCGGCCCGAGCCCTGATCATTCCCATTGCGAGCGTGCCGCGCGCGCGCCTTCGCGATACCTTCGGCGAGGGCCGCGGCGCCAAGGGTCACGAAGCGATCGACATTGCCGCGCCTCGCGGAACCCCGGTGCTGGCCGTCGACGACGGGCGCATCGTCAAGCTGTTCCACAGCATCCCGGGCGGCAACACCGTCTACCAGTTCGATCCCGGCGATCGATTCGCGTATTACTACGCGCACCTCGACGCCTATGCCGAGGGACTGAAGGAGGGCGTGCCGGTGACCCGCGGCCAAGTCATTGGTTACGTCGGCACGACCGGCAACGCCGCCCCCGATGCGCCACACCTCCATTTCGCAATCTTTCGATTGGGGCCCGAACGCCACTGGTGGCAGGGCACGCCGGTGAATCCCTACGCCTTCCTGAACGAGGGCGAGCGCTGACGCAGGCACAGCACCGACCGGAGGCCACTCCCGCCGGCTATCGCTTGCGCATAAGCGAGAGGGCAATGGCCGCCGAGGCGACCATGAGCAGGAGGCTCACCGCGTTCAGCACGGGAGTTGCGCCCTCGCGCATCCGTCCGTACATCATGATCGTGAGCGGCGGGTCGGAGCCCACGAGCATCAGCGTGGTGTTGAAGTTCTCGAACGACATGAGGAAGGAGATTGCGGCGGCGCCAATCAGCGCCGGCTTGAGATAGGGCAAGGTCACCGTCCACAGCACGGCGGCACGCGAGGCGCCCAGGTTGAAGGCGGCGTCCTCGAGCGTGGCGTCGAAGCGCTTCAGGCGTGCCGCGATCGTCAGAGTGGCAATGGAGACGATGTAGGAAAACTGGCCGAGGACCACGAGCACCAATCCGGGCCGCAGGAAGTCGAGCTCGAGGCCGAAGGTGTCGTCGGCGAACTGCGCCAGGCGGCTCGCGAATGCGAGGATCGAGATGCCGAGGATCACGCCGGGGATGACGAGAGGCGCGAGCATCAATAGCGACAGCGCCGACTTGCCGCGGAAGTCGGCGCGCTCCAGGAGGAACGCATTCGCCGTTCCGACCAGTACCGAAAGCACCGTCACACCGGTCGCCACCACCACGCTCGTGACGATGCTCCTCATGAGCGGCGCGTCGGCAAACAGTCCTGTTCGCCCCTTGCTCCCGCCCACGAACCAATCCAGCGTGAATCCGCGCCACGGAGGCGCCGGATAGTTGGCGTCGTTGAACGCGAAGATCGCGACCACGGCGAGCGGCACGAACAGGAAGACGAAGAACGCCGCGACGTACGCGGCCGTGGCATATCGGGAGGCAGCCGACCTCGGCAACGACGGGATCACGAGCGCCTCATGACGTCACCGAAGCGCTGGCCGGAGAGCTTCAATCCGAGCCAGACGATCGCGGTCGAAAGGATCAGCAGCAGGAATCCGAATGCCGCCCCCTGCTCCCAGTTGAAGCGCGTGATGAACTGCGTGTAGATCTGCTCGGTGAACCACAGCGAATTCTTGCCGCCGAGAAGCGTGGGCGTCAGGTAGTTGCCGAGAGTCAGCATGAAGACGACGATCGATCCGGCGACAATGCCCGGCGCCGCATGGGGAATGATGATCTGGCGCAGGATCGACCCGCCGTTGCCACCCAGATCATAGGCGGCCTCGATCAGCGAATCGTCGAGGCTCTCGAGCGCGCTCACCAGCGGCACGACCATGAACAGCATCGACGTGTAGACGAGGCCGACGAGGATCGTCGCGTCGTGATAGAGGAGCTCGACGGGCGCCGCGGTAATCCCCAGGTCGACGAGCAGGCGGGGCAAGACGCCGGATTCGCGCAGCAGGATCATCCAGCCCAGCGTGCGGACGGTCTCGCTCACCCAGAACGGAATGAGGCAGAGGATGAAGAGCGTCGACTTCGCGCGGCCCTTGGCGATCTTCGCGATGTACCACGCCACGGGAAAGGCGATCAGCAGCGTGGCGAGGGTGGCGAAGATCGACATCGCCGCGGTGCGCACGAAGGTGTGCCAGTAGAGCGGCTCGTCGATGAACGTCGCATACTGGTTGAGGCTCCACTCGTAGACCCGCGGCGCCACGCGGGAGCGAAGCGAGAGCACGGCGAGCTCCACGTGCGGCAGGACGATGAGACCGCCCAACCAAAGGATCGCGGGGGCCAGCAGCAGGAACAACGCAAGCCGCGCGCCCGGGCGATCGAGCGAAGATGCGGCGATGCGGGAAGAGGCCGTCTTCGCCTCGCTAGACGCGGCTCATCGCGGCATCCATGGCCGCGCCGGATACCGGTCCTAGCTCTTTCTCGCGCTGATGAGATCGGCGATCTGGTTGATCGTGTTGAGGTGCTCCTTGTCGGCCTCGTGCGCTTCCAGCGTGACGCCGAAGGTTTCCTCGATGAACATGATGAGCTTCAGCGTCGCGATCGAATCGAGGATGCCGCCTGAAATGAGAGGGAGGTCGTCGGTGAGCTCCTTCGGGTCCTCGCCCGGAAGAAACGTGTTCAGGATGTATTCCTTGACCGATTGCTTGATGCTCTCGTTCATTGCTTGGTCTCCAGAGGTTTGACCGAAGGATCGACGACCGCAGCCTGGGGCGACGGGACGGAGAATATCCGATTGCTGTTCGCGAGCATCCCCTCGAACAGCCGGTCGGCGATGACCTCATGGCCGCGCGCGTTCGGGTGATGGTCCCATTCGGCGAGTATAAGCTTCGAGCCGTCCATGCCCTTGAAGACGTCTTCGAGGTTGAGCACGACGAACCCGGCATTTTCGGCAATCCGCTCCGCGTCAGCGGCTTCCTGCTGCCAGGCGCCCTGGATGTCGGGCGGGAGGAAGACCCAGATCGCCCGCATTCCGCCTTTCCGGGCGCGCTCGCCGATTTGCGCGTAAACGTAGGTGAGGATCTCGTTGCCATAGGATGCGAGTCGCTGCCGCGCCTCGGCCTCCGTCATCCCCTTCGCCACGCCGGCCTTGGCAACGATGTCGCGCAGAGGGCCGTAGGGAATGTCGATTCCTTTCTGCACGACTTCGGCAAGGTAGAACGTCGAGCGTGATTGCTCGCGACCCGTGGCGAAATACATCACCGCCGTGGGATGCAGCGCCATCGCCCGATCCAAGTTCGGCAGTTGCTGCGGGGGCTGGTAGCCCGGCACTCCGTAGTTGAGGAGCTCGTATTTCGCAAAGGGCTTGCCGGCAAGCTCGCGGTTCAGGCGGTTCTCCAGCAGCGCCTCGAACGTGGCGCCGTCGGTCACGCCCCAGCCCATGAGCGACGACGAGCCGAGCAGCGCGACACGGTAGGTATCCGGGGCGGGCTTCTCGGCGTAGTCCTGGTCGCGCATGCCCCAGCGATTGATCGTCACCGTGCCGTACTTCGTCGACGAGACGAACGAGGGAATCAACTCGTTCTGCGCGAAGCCCGTGACGAAGCGCTTCAGGCCGGCGTTCTCGACATCCATCCAGTCGCGCGGCTTTTTCGCGTAGACCTCCCAAAGCTGCGAGTTGAAGCGGCTGACGTCGGTCAGGTTTTCGTAATATCCGCGCTCCATCTTCGCCGTGTCGATCCGGCTCAGCGTTCCGGACCGCAACGTGTGCATCGCCGTCGAGAACTCGGGCCCGAAGCGCGTCGAGACCGACTCCACGCTGATGCTGATGAGGACAACCATGACCCCGGCAGTGAGCGCGCGGTCGCGGATCCACCCGTAGCCGTCCTTGCGCGGGTCCTTGGCGGTTTCGAGCTTCGTCGCCGGTATGTAGCCGACGAATATCACAATCATCGAAACGACCGGCCAGACGAGGACGCTCAGCGTGTACTCGCCGCCCAGCGCGTGCCACAGCACGAACCACTCCTTGAGGGAATCGGCGTTCCAGAACGACCAGAGGACGCAGAACATCCAGAACGTTCCGTAGGCCTTGAGCGTCATCACGCCCACCGACCGCCAGCTGAACTTCGCCGTGCCCAGGCTGCGCTTGCGGCCGTGCTTGATCTCCCACAGCGAGTTCGCGACCAGCATCACGCCGAGGATCGCCCAGAACAGGATGTCCTGCAGGATGAGCAGGAAAGTGCCCCGGATCCAGAACCACTGATAGGCATGCAGGAACCACGTCACGAAGAAGACCCATAGCGTGGCCAGGATGATCGCGGTGTTCGCACCCAGCTTCTTCAGCCTGAAGAGCGCCGGGTAGTAGAACACCTTCTGCATGAAGTCTTTCCAGTAGATGTTGATCCGGCGCCAGTAGTCGGTGATGCCCGCGGCGAGGAAATACCGGTTCTGCGTTTCGGGCAGATGAAACCCGAACATGTACAGCATCCCGACGATCAGGTGGAAGAGCCCCGACACCTTGAGATAGAGCAGGAAATTGCTCGCGAGGTGCTGCAGGAACAAGGCCGGGGTCGTCACCTCCGCCGGGGTCAGCGTCAAGTGGTAGTAGACGATGCGATACAGGATGAGGTGGATGATGCCGCGGAGCATCCAGTCCACCCCGGTCTGATAGATCCTGACGGTGTCTTCGTCGTAGTAGTTGCGGCGGAACGTCTTGTAGTCGACGACGGGGAACAGCGGAAAGCTCGCGTTCGGCAGCATGAAGAAATAGGCGAACGTGCGGGCAGGCGTGGCCGGTGCGTTGTCGTGCCGCAGGTCGTAGAAATAGACGATGAGCCGGAACATGAACATCGAGCCCAATATGGGCCAGATCGCGTCGCTCCACGGCTGCGGCAGGGCACCGGCGCGCTGCGCGGCCAGTACGCCCGCCACCAGGACCAGCAGCGTGCCGCGAATGCGGAACGACACGGGAAGGTGGCAGATTCCGATGAGGAACGCGCCGATGCCGAACATCCAGGCGAAATTGACGGGGCCGAGCAGGATCGCCGTCGCCGCGAGGCTCAGCACTGCGAAGAAGGGCAAGCGGTAGGAGAGTGGCAGCCACGCGTGAATCGCGAATCCGGCAAAGGCGATCTGTGCGACCAGCAAGAACCCGGCGGAATTCTCGACCTGATATTGCCGCAGCAGCAGAAGCACCAGCAGGAGCTGGGCGACGATGACCGCGAAGTCGATCAACCCGATCGAGCCATCGCGGGTCGCTGGAGCTGCTTTTGCCGGCACTGGATTCATTGGGTATTCAATCGATGGGAGTCAACGGCGCTCCAGCAGTCTCAAAGGCTCTCCAAGTCGCGAGCCATCGGCCGCCAACCGCTGCCAAGCCTTCAACTCAAGCCGCCGCGACGAGCGTCCCTTCGGCTGCGGCCAGGATGTCCGGGTCCCAGCCCATCTCGTCGAACCAGCGGCCGCCGATGACGCGGTTCAGCGGGAACGCCTGGTTCATCACGCCGCCGAACAGGATCATGTCATTGCGCTTCAGGATCTCGTCGCCCAGCGAGTCGAGCGCGCGCGCCCGCTCGCGCGGGTCTGCGAGGCAGTCGGCTTCGTGCACTGCGGGCATGAATTGCAGCGCGTCATCGATCTTCGCGTTGTAGTCGGTGACGCAGAACTTCGGCAGAGCGAAGAGGCTGCCCTTGATTTCCATCAGCCGCCGCACCGCCTTGAATCCCACTTCGACGAGCTGCTGCCGCGAAAGCAATTTCGTCTCGTAGTTGATCCGGTTCAGGAGCGACGCGCTCTCCATGCCCCGGCGATGCTCCTCCGCGGTGCGGAAGAAGACGCGGTAACCGTTCTCCTCGGGAAACTCGAAGAAGGTCGAGGCCGGGTCGAGGAACGGGATCATCGGGCAGATCATCGGGTTCACGTTCTTGCCCTTGAACTTGCGCAGGAGATGGGCGCAGTAGTCGACCGTCTCGAAGACCGAATCGGGACTCTGTTCCGGCATGCCGATGAAGTACCAGACATCGATGTTGTGAATGCCGATTTCGAGCGCGCGCTCGATCCAGATCTCCATTTCCTCGTTCGTGTACACGCCGCGCCCGGAGAGCTTCGCGACGGTGGGGTCGTGACTTTCCGGGGATAGCGTGATGCTGGTCCGCTTGTTCGCCTGGACCATGTGCTTGAGGATGTCCTCCTTCGTCAGGAAGAACTGCTCGTAGCTGATCGCCTTGAGATGCGTTTCACCCACCTGGTCCAGGAAATTGTGCATGCCGGCGGCCGATTCGTTGTACGAGCCGACGGAATAGAAATGGTAGTTGTTGACGCCCGGTATCTTGCGGATCGTCTCGAATTCGTAGCTGATCTGATCGAGCGGCTTCCGCGCCATGGTCCGGTTCTGCTTGTAGATCCGCCGGAAAGCCTCGCGCGAGCCGCCGCACCATCCGCAGTTGTACGCGCATCCCGCGTTCTGCGTCGAAAGGATCTCGAGGATCGGGATCGACGCGCTGGACGTCGCTTCCTTGGGTTGGTGCTCCCAGTTGATGCCGCAGCCGTAGGTGCGCGGATTGTGCGAAAAATCGTTCTCGCGCACGTTGCCGGACGCGTCCTTCCACACGACGTTCGCGATTCCCTCGGGCGAGCGGCCGGCCTTGATCGCCGTGAGCAACTCGTCCATCGGCTCGAGCGTGTCGTAGCCGCGCATGACCAGGTCGATGAATGGGTAGCGGATCAGCTCGGTCGCGTAATACGTGGATGAAATGCCGCCGAACAGCACCTTGATGTCGGGGCGGACGCTGCGGATGCGCTTGGCGACCTCGAGGCTCCCCTGCACATGGACCATCCAATGGAGGTCGATGCCGATCACCGGCGCGTCGATGGCCCGCAGCATGGCGTCGAAGTCGAGCTTGGGGAAGCGCAGGAGCACGCTGCTGAGGTTGATGATCCGCACGTCGTGACCACGCTCGCCCAGGAAACGCTCCAGCGTCTTGAAGCCGACGGGAAAGTACTCGTACAGGGGCGTAATCGGCACGTCGCCGCTCGTCCCCAGGAACGGAAAGTAGATGTCGCGGCGCTCGCGGAAATCGAAGAACGCCGGCGCATGAATCAGCACCAGGTCGGCGCGGAGCGTCGGCAGGGGAATTCGGTTCGTGGTCATCCTGGTACCTGTCTATTGGTGGAGCTGGGATCGAGTGTCGCCGGGCAGACTATAACCCTGTCGTCGTGCAGCGTCGGTGTTGGTGCGGACATCCGCCATTCCCTAGAGGAGCACCGACAGATTGTCGATCGTGCAATGATCCAGAGTGATCTTTCGCTCCCTCAGGAGCCACGCATCGGATTTCGTCCACCGGTCCTCGCGGCATCCGACGATGAGCCACTGCTCGGTGAAGCCGCGGCTCCTGAACACGATGAAATTGGACCTGACGTTGACGACTCCATTGGCGTCGTTCTCGGCATGGATGTTCGATACGAACCGGCGCGTCCGCGTGGGCGGAATCTCGACCCAGGCGAGACCGGTGTCGAGCCTGCTCACCCGTAGGTCGAGACTCTGCTTCGTTTCGTCGAACAACGGCAACCGCTGCGACTCGTCCTCCGCTTCCTGTTTTCTCGACACTTCCGCGCGCACCGGAGCCCAGTAACGAAGGTCCGGCGCCATGAGCTTCAGCCACTCGTGAAACATGCCCGAGTCGAGCAGGTGCGCCTCGTGGTAGAGCAACCGCTCGACGTCGTCGGTCATTGCCTGTCCGCTTCCGCGAGGAGGTCTGCCCAGCGACGGTAGAACTCGAAGGCCGGCGTGTCGGATTGCAGCGATGCCGTCTTGCCGGGATACGGCCTCGCGGGCGGTGCCTCGCCCGCGCCAAACTCGTAGCAAAGACGAAAGTCCGGAGGCATGGCCATGAGGTTGCTCTCGAGACGCGACCAGATCTCGAGGTCGTCCTGCTCGAGCATCCCGGTCGGCGAGAACATCCGCGTCACCTGCGTCCGGATCGAGTCCTTGACGAGATCGGGTGCATCCTTGTTGTAGAGCGCCCACGACCAAAGCTCGGTTTCGCCGGGAGACTTCGGGTGCCAGACGCGAATGCTGCACAGGCCGGGAAAGTACACGAACGACAGGTTTGGAAAGATCGTCACGACGAGCGTCGATCGCAGCAGGCGGTGCTGCTTGTCCGACAACTGCGCCTTCGCCTTGAGCTCGTCCACGTAAAACGTGTAGGCGCTGGGCGCGTCGACCTTCGGCGCGATGCAGATCAGCATGTGGCCTTCCGCCGTCCACGCGTGGAAGCTGTCGGCGCTCAAGGGATTCTCGTTCCGCCGGCCGAGCTTGCCCATGCTTCCGTGCACGCCCTGGAAGTGCCAGTTGTCGGAGCCGAACTGCTCCGCGGGCATCTTCCAGTTGCAGCGGACGAACGAGCGGTGCGTTCCCGCCGAGACTTCCGTTCCTGCCGCGCTGCTGTTGAGCAGGAGATCCAGATACCACTTCATGTCGCCGAGGTAGTCTTCCAGCGAAACGGCGCCTTCGTCGAACGTGCAGAAGATGAGGTCCCGGTACGTCGCTACGCGCGCGGCCTTGCGCAGGTGCCACTTCGACTTGTCGAACCCCGGCGACGCCTGCCGCGGGACGATCATGAGATCGCCCCGGTTGTTGTACGTCCAGTTGTGATACGGGCAGACGAACTTGCTCGCGTTTCCGGATTCGACCTGGCAGATGCGTCCGCCGCGATGCGAGCAGACGTTCGCGAACGCGTTGAACTCCCCGTTGTCATCGAGGCAGAGCAGGAGCGGAATCGTTCCGGCGTACGTCTGGACGAAGTCGCCCTTGTTCTTCAACTGGCTGCGGTGTCCCACGTACAGCCAGCTCTTCTTGAACACCGTCGCCTGCTCGAGCGCGAACACTTCCGGGTCCGTGAAGGCGCGACTGCTGACCGTCCGGTCGCCGCCGTCGACGAGAGTCCGGGTCACGCTATCGCTTGGTCGCGGCGACAAGTCCATAGCCGAAGATCAGTTCTTTCCAAAGGGTCGGGAGCGCCTCGCACGACGCGCGGAAATGCGCGACGCCCTCGTCGCCGATCAATGCGCGCACTTCGTCGACGTTCTCTTCGAGCTTGCGGCGCCAATGGTCGAGCGTCGGAAAGATCGGATCGCTGATGTCGATGGCCTCGCGCACCACGAGGCCGGCGCCTTCCGCATAGCGGCGGTAGGTGCCGAGCGTTTCGAGCTTCGCATGGCCGAACGCGTAATGCAGGTGCAGGAAGTCCCGCGAGCGGCGCAGGATCTCCTCGCGCGGCACCTCGCGGCGCGGCATGATGTCGCAGAGCACCATCGTGCCGCCGGCCCGCAGCACGCGCGCACCTTCGGCGAACAGCGCTTCCTTACGCGGCATGAGGTGCGACGCCTCTAGCACCCACACCCGGTCGAACGAAGCATCGGGCATCCCGTTGTCCATCCCGTCGCGCAGCAGGAAGGAGACGCGATCGGCACAACGCTCTCTTTCCGCGCGGGCCCGCGCGTGCTCGACGCCGTTGGGGCTCGTCGTGATGCCCGTGACGCGGCAGCCGTATCGCTTCGCCAGGAAGCAGGCGGGGCTCCCGATGCCGCAGCCCACGTCGAGGACGGACACGTCGGGTCCGATCTGGCCTTTCTCAGCCATCAGCAGCGTCAGGTTGTTGGTGGCGACGTCGAGCGACTCGTCATGAGACTTGAAGTAGCCGTAGTGAAAATCCTCTCCGAGCAGGTATTGCCACGCGCGCGTGATCTTGTCGTAGTGCGTCACCGGATCGGCGGCGGATTCCATCGACGTGTTCCTGTTGGCCTGGGGCATGGGATTCGGCAATGTCGAGCGCTCGCACGGTCCGCGGGCGCTACCGGGACATCCCGGACAGATCGTCAGGCGCCGGTTGGAACACGAGCTGCTGCAAGTTCCGTACCCCGCACCGGAACTGCTGCGGGTTCAATACTTTATGACGGCTTGTGCAATGCCGCAAGGCGCTTCTGTAAGAATCGCCGACAGTCGGCCGCTATGGAATGACAAGCGCGACGAGTACGCGTTCCATCGACCAAAGCCGGTGGCGAAAGACCGCACCGACCGCGCGGGGGTTGGCCGCCTCAGTTAGCAACCTCACGCGGCAAACCGGACGACGCCTGCGCCCGAGCACCCCGCGCGAGTTCCGGGGCTAGACGCGGAAGCAGACGGCGCGTTCGGCGTCGAATCCGAACGCAATTTTCTCGTCGACGCTCAAGTCGGCGAAGCGCCCGGTCTGCGGCAGCGCGATCCTGATCTCGGCTCGGGTGGTTTCCTCGGTGACGAGCACCGCGGAATTCGCGCCGTCGAAGAGGAGGCTCGCGACGCGACCCGCGAACCGCTGCCCGCCACGCGGCAACTCGTTCGCATCGCGCGCAATGTCGACGACTTCGGGCCGCACGAACGCCTCGACCGCATCGCCCGCGGCGAGCGTGCCGCTCGCGCGTGCCCGAACGGAAAGGCCTTGGGAAGTCGTCATCAGCACGATACCGGCGTCTATCTCATTCGCCTTGCCGGCCACGCGATTGTTCGCGCCGACGAAACCCGCGACGAATGGCGTCGCCGGCCGATAGTAGAGCTCCTGCGGCGTACCGACCTGCTCGAAGCGTCCGGCGTTCATCACGGCGACGTGATCCGACAGCACGAGCGCTTCCGACTGGTCGTGCGTGATGTAGACGAACGTCGTGCCGAAATCCGCCTGCAGTTGCTTCAACTCGATCTTCATGTGCTCGCGGAGCTTCAAGTCGAGCGCGCCAAGCGGCTCGTCCAGCAGGAGGAGCGTGGGCTCGAGCACCAGGCTCCGGGCGATCGCGACGCGCTGCTTCTGCCCGCCGGAGAGCTGGTCGACGCGTTTTTCC
>Ga0207689_10001761_pt1 | contig 20418 bp, 15 predicted proteins | sample KBSMisM52_FD_184312 | JGI IMG/M metagenome (GOLD analysis project Ga0207689, IMG submission 184312) | Miscanthus rhizosphere microbial communities from Kellogg Biological Station, Michigan, USA - KBS Miscanthus M5-2 (SPAdes) (version 2) | ecosystem: Host-associated > Plants > Roots >... | reverse complement strand
CACTTACGATTGCAGGTTTTATTTGTTTCCAATCCCACAAATTTTCTTTTTTGATCATGCACCATATCATCAATAGTATTCCCGCCGCGATAAAACGGATAGCACCCAACAGTAACGGCGGTAAATGCTGAATCGCCTTTTGAATAAAGAAATAAGTGGAGCCCCAAACGATATAAACAGTTGCAAAGGCGAGAATCACCATTGCTGTCGACGCTTCTTTTTTAACCATGCCTGCCATAAAAACTATTTTTCTGGTATTACTAATTGTTGTTGTTCTTTCACTGTTTCAAGAACGATAGTTGTTTTCGTAGAAAGTATTCCCGGAATTTTCTTTAATGAGTTACGCATCAGGTCCATCAGTGAGGCAGAATCTTCTGTCCGCACTTTTACAATGAAACAATCTTCGCCTGCTATATGGTGCACTTCCTGTATCTCCGGAATTTTCGCAAGGGCGTCCGCAGTTGTCGCGCTGCTTGCAAAACCTTCTGTCGATTTAATAAAAATGAAAGCCAGTAATTTCTTTTGCACTGCAACCGGGTTAATACTGGTTGTGTATTGCAGGATCACTTTCTTCTGCTCCAGTTTTTTCACCCGTTCCAGCACAGCCGAAGGCGCCATCTCAACTTCTTTTGCCAGGTCCGAATTAGAGATGCGTGCATTTGCCTGCATCAGGTTCAGGATTTTCAGATCTACTGCATCTAAATCGGTACTCATACAGAATAATTTACTGTAAAAGTAATAATATCCAGAATAAAATTCTAAAAATTTATTTTATTTACGATACTTTAACGGAGAGGCAAAACTGGAAAGGGCAAAAAAATGCAGAAGGTCAATCTATTTATCATCAATTTCTTTATAGTACTCACTCATTACATACCAGGCTCTCTTTTTTAGCCCATTATTTCCTAATAACCCTTTACGGTTCCAACCCTGCTGGTAAACGGGATGCCGTCTTGAAGGAGAGCGGAAGTCTACCAATATCCAGGGGCAAGTGCCGCGTAGAAAAGGAATCTGTTTAAACATGTTAACCTGGTCCCTGTAAATCTTTTCCTGGCTCTCTTCGCTCCATGAACTTAACGTATCCGCTGAGCCGTGAATGCCATACATCGCTTCCCCACCAAATTCAGACATGATCAGGGGCTTGGCGTATAACGATTTCCATTGCATAGCTTCAGGTTTTGCACGCCATTGACTATACCAGCCGAGGTATTCGTTTACCGCCAATACGTCCAGCGCTTCGCTCAGCGGGTCTTCAATGGTGACAGTATTCTTATCATATACCACATGATTAAATGCCGATGTTATCAATCGCGTGGAATCGAGTGATCTCGCATGAGCAGCCATTGCTGCCAACGTCTTGTTCCGGCTGTCCGACGGTGTTGTTTCATTAGATAAACTCCAAAGAATAACGGCGCAGCGGTTTTTGTCTCTTGCAATCATTTCATCCAAAAAACGATTTGCTTTTTTTAAAATTTCCGGATTTGTAAATTGTATTCCCTGCCATAAGGGAATTTCTTCCCAGATCATTATTCCCATTTTTTCCGCAAGACGAACCATATACTCATTATGCGGGTAATGAGCTGTACGAACAAAATTGCAACCAAGATCTTTTGCCCAGTTTAATAATTGCAGCGCATCTGTTTCGGACCAGGCCCTGCCGGAACGTTGCGGTATTTCTTCATGGATATTTATTCCCTTCAGAAAAATTGATTTGCCATTTAAAAGAATATCTGTTCCGCGTACGGAAATATTTCTGAAACCAATGGCCTCACGAACAGAATCTGTTTCGGTTTTTATAATAACAGTATAAAGCTTTGGCTTCCGGGGCGACCATAGAACAGGTTTTGCGGTTATTTTCAGCAGCGCTTTTCCATTTCCGTCCGTTTGCGTATTGTACTTAATTTTTAATTCTGGAATCAACACGGAAACTTTTTTTACGGCAGGGGTACTCAATGCTACCCATCCTTTAATCTCCGTTTTGCTGTTTTTGGCAAGTTGAACAAAGTAATCTTTTATAAATGACTCCGGTGTTTCAACCAGGTAAACATCTCTTGTAATGCCGCCATAATTCCACCAGTCAAAATTCATTGCGGGTATGCCATCAACCCTCCTGGTATTATTTACCCGCAGAATTATACTGTTATCACCATTTTTTATTTTATCCGTGATATCAAATTGGAAAGGCGTGAAACCGCCTTCGTGCGAGCCGAGTTTTTCATTATTCAGGTAAACATCACATTCATAATTGACACCTGAGAAGTAAAGAAAGTTTTTTTTCTTATTCTTTTTTTGATATCTGATTGTCTTCTTATACCATATTGTTCCTTCATAGTATTTCAATTCGCGGTTCTGTGAATTCCAGTCGCCAGGCACGGTTAGCGTTACAGCGTCGATGAACTTATATTCATAAAAATCTGTTTTGCCGCTTGCTGTCTGATCTCTCCATACTGGTTTCCAGTCACCGGCACCCGCATCATAAGGATCTATTATTATCTGCCATTTTCCATTCAGGCTGATAAAATTTCTTCCCCCGGCATTTGTCATAAAATCCTGCGGGTGTGCAATGAAGTAGCCACCAAAAAACAAAGCAAAGACAATCACCATCTTTTTATACTGCTTCATTGAATTTTATAGTTTAGAATATTGGATGAGCTATTTTTTTTGCAAAAAAGAAATAATTGCTGTGGAGAATTCTTTGCTTTGATTTGCGTCGTTATGTACGCCGGGAGTTGTGATAAATACTGCTCCGGGAATTAAATTCGACAGATCTTTTGCGGAGCCATTGTCAGAGTCATGATCGCCGCATATAACCAATACAGGCTGTTGAATTTTTGAAAGTTCTTCTTTGCTCGCAGATGGTTGCGACCGCTGCAGATAAGCAAGAGATTTTTGATCGAGCCCTTCTTTTTTTACATAATTCACCATTTCCTTTAACTCTGGTACTGAATCGCCCCGTAATGCATGATAAAACATGATTCTTCTGGGCCATTCCGGGTTTGTAAAATCAGACCCCATGCCTCCTATCACTGCTTTCTGAATATTCTTATCCCGAACTAATAATCGGGATACAATAATTGATCCGCGGGAATAACCGACCGCGCTGTATTTTTTTACGCCCAGCTTTTTTGCAAGGGCTATGATATCCTTTGCTTCCGCATCATTATCGTAAGCGGTTGAATCATGCGGTTTATCTGATCGCCCGTTACCACGTTGATCCAGTATTATTACTTTATAACCTGCCGTTGCAAGATCATTATACAAAGCTGTTCTCTTCCAGGATTGACCATTGACTATAAACCCATGTACAAGAATGACCGCTTCGCCTTTGCCGGTTACTTCATAATAGATCTTTGTACCGTCAAAAGAAGTAAGATAGCCAGAGTCAATCTTCAATTTGTTATTGTCATTAGTTTGCGCGGAAGCGGCAATCATCAATAAAGAGAATAAAAGAGTAAACCTGTATTTTAATAAGCTCATCATTTATTAATTATAAATTATCAATTAATCTGCGTTGCCGCTTTTATCTCCCACAAACCAATGTTCTTTATTTTTAAATAAAACATTAAACGTAGTCAATGATCCATAGCACCGCGTTATATATTGCTGCAGGTTTACCTTGTCCTCATCGCTTAATTTCTTGTTGCTATTGATATTTTGTTCCAGCACACGCAACCTGTCCCGTAGCATTACGACTTTGTGAAAGAAATCGTCAACCGGAATTTCTTTTGGTTTTAGTGATTTGTCGGCTGGTTGCAGCAGCATAGTACCACCGATCCAACGATCGCCTAAAGGCACTTTTTCCTGGATGCCACCCCACAGTCTTAATATTTTAAGTAAAGATTTTTCCACATCGCTATGCGTTTCTATCTCTGCAGTTACATTTTCAGGAATAATCTCATCCAGCTTAGGATCCGTTTTATCAATTTCTTTTATGCCATGATTAATAAATGAAATAATATAAGTAGCATAACGTATCCCGACAATAACGCCGGGACCAAATTGTGTATGTTGTAAACGTGTACCGATACCGAGAGTTGTTTGTTCCATAGTTTAATTTTATTCCTTTTAGTGTTTGTTTTTAATAAACCGGGTTACGGATAAACGATAATGCGTCAGATTGCTTCTCCGGATACCCGGGAATCCAATGATTTCGATCATCGATAGTGAAATTGCGGTGATCGACAGGCATGACTGAAAAGAATCAATCTTTCCAACTGAAATTTTTCGTCTTATTACACAGCCGGTCATCCACATCCAGGTTAAAAGATGAAATTACCTTAAATTTTATTTTTTATGACAAGCTTTACTCAACAATATGGTTTTTGTAATAAAGGATCGGATATCCAAACAATTTACATTTGTAAAACCGGCAGCATACCGCAACATTTTGCTACCTTAAAGGATTAGAAAACCAGCATGAGACAGAAGGGCGAGGGTATATACAGAAAGGAGGGGAATTCAGACCTATGGGAGCAATTCCGGGAAGGTGATGCTGATGCATTTGCTGAGTTGTACAATCTATACGCCGATGCTCTTGCCAGCTATGGATATAGAATTTCAAATGACTTGTCTATTGTAAAAGATGCCATACAGGACCTTTTTGTTGAACTATGGCGATCTAAGAATAGCCTTCAGCCTGTATTCTACGTAAAAGCTTATTTATTTAAATCCCTTCGTTATAAACTACTGAGATACGGAAAGCTAAATCTTTTACTCTCTACGGATGAGAGACTGATTGATGAACTGGCCGATGAATTTTCTATTGAATCAAAAATCTTCAGAAAGGAAGAGGAGGCTCAAACGGCTGAAAAAATCCGCCTGGCTTTAAAAACGCTTTCAAAAAGACAACAGGAAGCGGTTACATTGAAATTTTACCATGGATTTACTAACGAGCAGGTAGCGGAAATCATGAATGTCAACTACCAGTCGGCCACAAATATCCTTCACCGGTCCATGCTGATACTCAGAAAACATTTTAGTTTAACTGTTCTTATTTCCATTCATTTTTATTCTCTTCTTAAATTTTTTTAAAAAAGGCTCTGTAAACTGAGTATCTCTCGCCGGGTTTTTACACTTACAGTTAAATGATCTTTTTATTTCTATGCTGAGTTCAGAAAACGAACTGGATAAATTACTCCAGGATGATGATTTTATTCAGTGGGTAATTGCCCCGGACGCACAATCCAATAATTACTGGTATGATTGGGAACAACAGGACCCTGTCCGGAAAGAAATTTTACAGGAAGCAAAGGAAATAGTACTCGCTATTTATAAAAACGAATCAGCAGCTTCAGTCTTACCAGATAAAGAATTTACAGCAGATGCCTGGAAAGAAATTCACAGCCGTGTATTATTAACAGAAAAAAGATTAACAAGAGGCCGGTTCAGCGGTTTGTACAAATATGCAATTGCAGCGGCAATCCTTGGAGCAGTAGTAATCGCATTTTTTTGGTCCCGCCCCGATTCCGGAAAAGAGCCATTACAACAGGTTCACCAGGGCTTGTTTGTAAACAATCTCAGTTCTTCCGAAATAGAGTTTAAAAATAACGGGGAAAAAAATGAAGTAATAAACCTTGCGGACGGAAGCCGTATTACACTCTCAAAGAAAAGCACATTGCATTATGCACGATTGTTTAACGACAACAAAAGAGAAGTATACCTCGAAGGCGAAGCTTTTTTTGAAGTGGCCAAAGACGCAAAAAGGCCTTTTTATGTTTACTCGGGAGATGTAGTAACGAAAGTATTGGGCACAAGTTTCCGTATTATTTCAAATGACAGCCTGGGGAAGGTTACCGTAGCTGTAAAAACAGGAAAGGTTACTGTGTTCCGGAATAAGATTGAACAACAAAACGTGGAGTATATCCTGGCTCCGAATGAACAGCTTGTGTTTAATGATAAAGTAAATAACCCGGTAAAAGATAATATACACGACTCCGGGTTACTGGCCAATGAAGCGCCCGCTCCACGCAACTTCAGGTTTGATGAAACTTCCCTGAATACAATTCTTGAAACATTGGCAAAAACGTATTCGGTAGACATCGTGTATGATAAACAGAAAAATGAAAAATGCCTTGTAACTGTTTCCCTCGATAGCGAATCGTTGTATGATAAACTGGAATTGCTTTGTAAAGTAGTAGGCGCTTCCTATCGCACAGAAGGGTATAAAATATATATTGACAGCAAAGGCTGTAATTAAAACCAAAACAATGTAAAATAATTCTTTCATCTAAATAAACTGCTTATGAACACTTCCCGGAAAATTTATTAATAACTATAAAAAGAAATAGCAGTGGTGCAACACTGCTATTTCAGAAATTCCCTTGCGTAGTTGAATACAGCAACAAGGGAACGGTCTGCCATATAATTCCTTAAACGACAAAACCTTTTCAATTTATGAACAAAAAAGGAGAACTGAAAGAGCTAATCTTTTATGCTATGAGGATTACGGTTCTGCAAATTGTACTGATATTAGTTTTCGCCGGCAACCTGCTTGCAAAAGAAGCTGGCGGCCAGGAACTGCTTGACAAAAAAATCAGCATTTCCATTACCAATCAACTGTTCAAAAACGTTCTGAATAAAATAGAGAAAGCGACGGATATAAAATTCGCTTATACCAGCCATGTTATTTCCTTAAAAGAAAAGACTTCGGTAAATGCGAAAGACGAACGTCTTGGAGATGTGCTGAACAGGATATTTGAGCCGCTGAACATTTCTTACGAAGTAATCGGCAACCAGGTTATTCTGCAGAAAAAAGCGAATCCGGATGCAGATATAAACAGGCACGTGAATTCAGAAACATTCAGGAAAATTTCCGGGCTGATCCGTTCAGAGAAAGATAATACGCTCCTGGCAGGCGTAAGCATTACCGTGAAAGGTACAGCAAGGGGAACAGCCTCCAATAGTGATGGATATTTTGAAATAGAAGCGAACGATGGAGAAGTACTCGTTATTTCCGCTATTGGTTATATACCACAGGAAGTAACGATAGCGCAGGGCGCCAGTTATGCAATTCAATTACAGGAAGCAAATAAGGATCTTGGTGAAGTGGTGGTAACGGCATTGGGTGTATCTAAACAAAAACGGCAACTAGGTTTTTCTGTTACTGAGGTAAAAGGCCCTGAATTATCAAAGACAAATGAAGTAAACCCGATCAATTCATTGCAGGGACGTGTTGCCGGTGTTCAGATTGACCAGGGCTCAGGAGGTTTATTCGGCAGTTCTAAAATTATCATCCGTGGTAATTCCACGTTAGGAAAAAACAACCAGCCGATTTTTGTAATCGATGGTGTGATCATGGACAATGATATTTTCAGCGGTACCGGAAGGGATTTCGGGAATGACCTTAAGAACCTGAACATGGATGATTTTGAATCGGTATCTATATTAAAAGGGTCAGCCGCTTCAGCGTTGTATGGAACAAGGGCTATAAATGGTGTGGTCTTGATTACTACAAAAAAAGGAGCACAACGAAAAGGAATAGGTGTTACAGTTAATCAATCTGTAAATCTTTCACAGCCATATGCAGGACCTCAGTTTCAAAATGAATTTGGCGGCGGTACTGTCGGCGCTTTTTTTACAGACAACCGCGATCCGAATTATAAACCAGACGAGGCATGGACAACAAAAGTATTTCCGATAGACCCGGTAACAGGCCAACCCTATATTGACAGGCAGATATACAGGGAACTTGAAAATTGGGGCCCGCGTATGCAGGGACAAGAGGTGATTAACTATGACGGTACTACTACAAAATATTTACCGCAGCCTGATAATTTCCTGGATGCATTCAGAAACGGATGGGGCTCTAATACAAATATTGCTTTGGATGGAGGCACTGAAAAGTCAACTTTCCGTCTTTCTTATAACCATAATGATGCAAGAGGAATTGTCTATAATAATAACCTGAAGAAAGACGCCTTCGATCTGCGTGTAACCCATAAGTTCAATAAAATAATAAGTGTAGACGCGGGTGTAGCCTATACAAGTTTTGATGGAAAAAACCCACCACGCCTTGGCGGATTAGATGCGTTCGCGTCTTACAATTTCGGAAAACTGTTTTCGTGGATGCTGCCCCGTAATTATGATACAAAGTACTGGATGCAGAAAGAGCACTATACAAGTGTGTATGGCGGCGCTCCTGATTTGAATGATCCGAATGAACCTAACAAAGCCCCCGAATCAAGGTTCTGGTTCGCTCTTTATGAAAATAATTACCTGCAAAGAGAACAATTACTCCGCGGAAGAATAACAGTAACAGCAAATGTAGCGGAATGGGCTAAAATAATACTGGAGGGAAACTTCAATAATATTTATAAGAAATCAGAAAATGAAGAGTTGGGACAAAGCAAAAACTTCAGCGGCGGTTTGTACGGATTAGGATTTGATATAAAAGAAAGTAAGTTTTTCAAAGGCATGCTGATGATGAACAAAGAAATCAATCACGACATCAGCATCAATGGATATATAGGTGCGGAAATGCAGCGCCTTCGCAATAATTATGAATACAGTGAAACAAGAGGTGGCCTGAATTATCCCGGCAATTATTTTATCGCCAATTCAGTAAACCAGCCGTATACCGAAGGTGGTGTGAGAAGCCGTAAGAATTTCAATTCATTGTATGCGAGTGCAGACATTGCGTATAAGAATATGCTTTACCTGCAGGCAACATGGCGTGGCGACTGGTCGTCTGCTCTTACTTATGTAGATGGCACGGGTAATAACTTTTATAATTATCCCGCTGTAAGTCTTTCGTGGATTTTTACAGAAACATTAAAATCACTTCCCTCATGGATTAGCTATGGTAAGCTAAGGGGTAATCTTGCTGCGTTAGGCAGCGATACCGATCCTTTCAATATTAATTCCGGTTTTTTATTTACGGGATATAGCAATGCAAACGGCGGCCAGGTTTCAACATCCACTTACAATACTATTAATGGGCAGTTCAGTGTATTGCAACCCAATATCAAGCCAGCCCGTAAAATTTCAAAAGAGGTTGGCCTGGAAATGCGCTTCCTGAAAAGCAGATTAGGATTTGATCTGAGTTTTTACCAGGATAATACAAAGAACCAGATACTGGATTTAAAAACACCGGTAGATGCGGGTGTGCAATCTATCCTGATCAACGCAGGTGATATCCAGAATAAAGGAATAGAATTATCTATTGATGCGACGCCTGTTAAAACAAAGAACTTCAGTTGGAATACAGCGTTGAACTATTCTACAAACAGGAATAAGATTGTAAAGCTATACCCCGGTGTAACAGAATATAACCTGGGGGCAGATATAGGTGAGATAAGTGCATGGGCCGTGGAAGGTAAATCGTACGGCACATTGAGAACATTAATACATTCAACAGCTTACCAGGCAAAAGATGGCAGTGGTAATAATGTTGCCGATCCGAAAAATGGTTTGCCAATACTCACATGGCGTTCTGATGCAAGAGCTGCGTTTCCTGCAAGAAGTAATGTATGGCAGGACGTAGGGGATATCAATGCAAAATTCCGTGGAGGTTGGGATAACACGATCACGTATAAAAGTTTTAGCCTGAATATACTTATTGATGCGAAGATCGGTGGTGATTTTGTTCTGCTTGATTACAGGCTGGGCACACATACAGGCGTATTGCCAAATTCTATATACGGCAGGGACGCGCAAAGCGGTGGTATAACCTGGACAAGCGCCTATGACGGTAAAACATATGATGATGGAAGAATTGTAGATGGGGTATTCGCAGTGGGTCAGATGATTACCCAGGCAGATGGCTCACAGGTTAATGTGGGAGGGATGACATTTAAAGAAGCATATGACCAGGGCTATGTAGAACCTACTCATACGCCGCAATTCTTTTACCGTTATGGATCATCATCTACCGGTGTAGCGGACTACTGGATATTAAAGAATTCGTGGGTATCGGTACGGCAGATTGCATTGAGTTATAATTTTCCAAAAAAGATTTACGAGAAGATCAGGATGAATGGTATGTCAGCATCATTAATAGGCAGGGACCTGTTTTATTTGTATTCATCGCTGCCTTATAATTTTAATCCGGCATCCAATAACAGTAACAATACTGCTTTTTCAGGTGAACAGGGCTTTTTACCAATGACCCGCAATCTTACTTTTTCATTGCGGCTATCATTTTAAAACAACATCATTCACCTAATTAATTATTCAAATTATGATCAATTATATAAAAAAATACATTAGCTGTGCCGGGTTGATTATCATTCTTGCCGGCGTGGTTTCCTGTAAAAAGGATTTTGCGGAAGTAAATACCAACCCGACTGTTGTTACCAAACCTGATTTAAAATTCCTTCTTACTTATTCCGAAGACAGGTTGGAAACCTACCAGGGCGGGGAATGGATATGGGAAAGCATGGAACACCTGTTCAGGTATACACAACACCTTACAAGCGATCCGTACGAAATAACAAGTAATGTGAATGGCCGTTATAGCAGCTTTTATCTCCAGATAGCGCCTAATCTTTTTGAAATAAGAAGACAGATTGATGGCTTGGAGGACAAAGACAATTATCAGAAGATGGCGGCGCTAACCTATGTATTGCAGGTATTACATGCAATAAAGGTGACTGACATGAATGGTTCTATTCCTTATACTGAGGCTATACAGGGCCGTTATGAAGGAAATTTAGGCCCCGTATATGATACACAGGAAACATTGTTTACTGCCTGGCTGCAGGAGCTGGACAATGCGATCAGCATACTGGGCGATGATAACCTGGTCGATCAGAATAGCTATGGAAATTCGGATATTTTTTTTCATAGCGACTGGACAAAATGGGTAAAGCTTGCCAACACATTAAAGCTTCGTATTGCAGCAAGATTAGAAAGCCAGAACAGCACAAAAGCAAAAGAAATATTTCAGCAGGTAATGCAGAATGCCATCGGGCCTATTGATAATGATGATGCACAGATGTCTTACCAGAATATAGATTATCTGCCATTTGGCATTGGTGGTGAAATAACTTACCGTAGTGCGAGGTACGGAACCACTTCTATTGTCAACTTTCTGAAATCTACCGGCGACCCGCGGTTACCGATTTATTTTGAACCAAATGATCTGAAAGGAGATTACCAGGATACACTCACAAAGTACGGTGCTGCACTTCCATCTTTCATTGATCCCAATGATCCATTGATTAATTACCAGGGTGGCCCGGCAGACTGGACCATTAATCCAACAGTAGCAGCTTATATCAAAAATCCTTTCGCTGTTGGAAATACAAATGCCGGAAATGCAGTAACCCGTTATTTCCTCATATCACCTATCAACAGGAAATTTTTCTCCCCCAGGTACAATGGATTAACTGATGGTGGATTTAAAGATGTAATTGTTACCAATGCTGAATCGTGCCTGCTGATTGCTGAGTTTATTGAAAAAGGATACGGTTCAGGTATTGATACAAAGGGTACGGCGGCAGACTGGTATAATAAAGGCATTACCTCTTCTGTTAAAACAATGAATTCAATCGCTGTGGCAGCAGCATCAGCAACGGGCTTCGCCGGAAGTGGCGACACAGAAATAGCAGCTTATCTAAATGACCCGGGAATAAAACTGGATGGAACAAACGACCTTGAACGTATTTACATCCAGGAGTATCTCAATTTTTACCGGAACGGAAACGAAGCATTTGTTTTTTGCAGAAGAACGGGTTATCCTAAAAATACGTCCACTTATTATGCAAGGGAGGCATTCAATGAAACCGTTCCGCGCCGCTGGTGGTTAACAGACCCGGGAGAGGTGAACAGGACAAATTGGTCCGCCGCAATGAACGACCAGGGTTTTACACCCAATGCACAGGATGTGCCCACTTTAAATTCACAAAGAATATGGTATGATAAAAACGCCCCCGCTTTTGGCGAAGGGCAATAAAAACTCTGTTCTACATTAGCAGTTAGTAAGCCTGCAAGGATGAATCTCTATTCAATCTTGCGGGCTTCGTTTTTAATGCAACTCTAAAAAAAGCAAAGCGGAAATTTAAGATCGATGGTTGTAATGATGGTTGATTCCGGGTTGTGATTTTTGCCTGTGAGACAAGAAATAATTTTTAAGCAATGGAAGCAGGTAATGCGATGTCTGTGTATAAAATTATCGTTTTTACTTTAATGATCCTGAAGAAGATCAATTGCTTTCTTTACGGAAAGGAGATCGTAATGTTTTGCCTGATTTGAATTTTTCGCAGGCATCTTTGATATAGGTCTGAAAATCGTAGTCTGAGCTTGCAGCGGTAAACTCAAAGGAAGGTTTATACATCATCATAAAACTGTCTAATGCATTTTCATCTAACTGTGTAAGGCGACGAACTAATGCTTTGCTGAAACGGTGTTCCACAAATTTATCCTGCTCCTGCTCTATCAAACGTTCCTGGAATTTTTCTGTATTCTTATTTTTTCTGAACTGGAATACGCGTATCAATTCATCGATATCAATACCCGCGCCGGTAGGGCCGATTGTCGTTAATGAACTTACGTTCGGCCGGTGAAAATTAAAAATCTTTTCATATTCAATACGGTTCCGGATGGAATCCAGTTTGTAATTGCGCGGCATAACTTTTACCTCCTTCATCTCCGTAACATTTACCCGCAATGAAAGATCAAACTGGGTAAAATCGGTTATCTTAAGTACCGGGTATTTTACCGTGGGCTTATTCAGGTAAGAAAACCAAATAGAATCTTTCAGGGTCACTTCTATTTCATACTTACCCTGCGAATTGGTAGCCGTGCCCCGCCCGGCAGTAGTTAAAACGGAAACGGCCTCCAAGGGATAGATACGGGAACTATCATATACAGTTCCTTTTAGTAAAAAAGTCTGCGCACGGGACGAAGTTGCTATCAGTAAAAGCAAAATGATCCCTGTAAAATAAAGTGTATGTAAATTTTTCTTCAATAACCAGTTTTGACCGGCAGCAAGTAACGAAAGAAAGTGCAAAATAAACGCTAAGAGTTGAAAAGCTGTAAGCCTTAGGCTATAGGCTTTAAGCCCCCTGCCTAAGGCCTATAGCCTATTACTATTCCAACGCCTGGTACACCAATACTTTAAACTTGTTATGAATTTCGCCGTGAGAATTGGGAAATTGATTTAAGAATAACTGGCCCGTAATTTTTTCTTTTGGGTCAATCCAATAGCTGGAACTAAACATGCCGCCCCAGTCGAATGTGCCAACAGAAACCGGGGTTTTACCCACTCCATTTTCTGTAACAATGCCGAATCCTAATCCGAACTTATCATCGCCGAGGCTAAGGTCGCCAATCTGGTTTTGGGTCATCAGTTTTATTGAATTGCGGCTTAAAATGCGGTTGCCATTATATTCACCGCCATTAATAAGCATCTGCATAAAAACAGCATAATCATATGCCGTGGATGAAAGTCCGCCGCCTCCGGAATAATAAGTTCCTTCCGTGGCAGGATAATCCCGGTTAAACTTTCCGTTTATATCTATCTGGGCATCCATTTTCTTTACATGCTTTGTGGAGTCTTCAGCGTATAAGGTTACAAGACGGCTATATTTATCTTTTGGTAAATAGAAATATGTATCCTTCATTCCAAGCGGTTGAAAAATATTTTTCGCAAAGAAATCGGCAAGGCTCATCCCACTTACAACTTCTACCAGGTATCCCAGCAGATCAGTATTCAATCCATACGTCCACTTTTCTCCGGGTTGATGAAAGAGAGGCATGGAGCCGAGTTTTTTCATTTTATCTCCCAGCACTATTTTGTCCACACCGATGCCGCCAACAATTCCGTTTTTATAATAAATAGCGTTCGATTCCTTGCTGCCGATCTGCGCATAAGCGATGCCGGAAGTATGAGTAAGCAGGTCACGGATGGTAACTTCTCTTTTTGCCGGTACAGTTGTATACGTAGTATCCGCTTCATTGAATTTGTCGAGTACTTTCTGGTCTTTATATTCAGGAATATATTTTGACAGCGGATCGTCTAATAAAAATTTTCCCTGTTCATAGAGCATCATTACAGCCACGCTTGTTATTGCTTTGGTTTGTGATGCAATGCGGAAAATCGCATCTTTCTTCTCAGCTTTTTTTGTATCAATATCATCATAGCCAAATGCTTTATAATAAACAATAGAACCATTGTGCACGACGATGGCGCTGCCGCCTGCAAGCCATTTTTTATCTACATATTCCTGCAGCACTTTATCAATCCTTGCTAAACGTTCTGCTGAAAATCCTGCAGCAGCCGGGCTTACTTCTTTAATTGTTCTGGAAGATGCAGAGTTGTTGGTTGACTGTGTAAAACAGGTAATAGTAAGCATGATTGCGGTTGTGGCGAGCAATAACTTTTTCATTGAAAGAAAATATTTAAGCTGATTGAGTTAACGGGTGCGCCATACTTTTTGAAAGCAGGGCACCTTATTCGTCTTCCAATTTACTACAAGAGATGATATACAAATTAAATTATTTCAATAACAGCTTTTCTATTACTGCCGGAAAATTCTTGTGTTCCAGTTCGTGTATTTTTTGCGCAAGAGTATCCGGGGTATCTGTTGGCAGCACAATACATTTGTCCTGGAAGATTATTTTTCCATGATCATAAATCTCATCTACATAATGAATGGTGATGCCGCTTTCTTTGTCTCCGGCCGCAATTACCGCCTCATGCACAAAACGACCATACATACCTTTGCCGCCATATTTTGGTAATAATGCGGGATGAATATTAATGATCTTTCCGGGAAAGGCTTTGGTTAAAGCGGATGGAATTTTCCATAAGAAGCCGGCAAGAACAATGAAACTGATTCCTCTTTCTTTCAACTCCGGCACGTATGCATCACCGCGGAAAAATTTTTCTTTATCAATTAATATAGAAGGGATGTTCTCCTTTCCGGCAATTGCCAAAACACCGGCGCCAGGTTTATTACAAACAATCAATGAGATTCTGATAAGCGAATGATGGCGAAAGTGATCGATAATTTTTTGGGCGTTACTGCCTGCTCCGGAAGCGAAGATGGCGATGTGAGTGGTGAGTTGTGAGTGGTGAGTTGTGAGTGATGAGTCAGTTTGAGTTGGGAGTTGGGGGTACTTAGTCGATAGTTGAGAGCCCGTTTCATCGGAATGTACTCCAGACTCCCGACTAAAGACTCCCAACTTAGCCCCGATTCTTTGTATATAGTTTTTAAAAAAGCTGAATTGACCAAATGGTAAGCTCACAATTAAAACAGCAAACGGCCAGATGATTGTAATCAGTAGTATATAGACGATAACCCAAAGCACCCCTTTTTCAATACTAAAAAGATTTATCAGTTTTTTGCCCGCATAGCCTGTAAGACTGCCCCCGATTGCGAATATGGCAATGATTAAAACCAATCTTAAACCGGAAACATTCCATTTTTTTTGCAATCTTTCAAGCATTCAGCTATAAGGTTGAGGTGAAGTGGCGCAAATATCGGTGAATTCAATCCACGATTTTCACAATTTGAAATGCATAGGTGAATGGGTGACGAAAACATGACATTCATTATAACATTAAACTAACGAACGCTATAAAATTCGCTGAAATGCAGTCTGGTAGCGGGTTAAAAAAAATTTTTTTGGAGTGGTATTTTGTTGCGTTCATGACTTATTTTTGCGGCTGATTCAGGAATTTTTCCACATTTTTCAGCGTTAACTGCATCTATGATTCCTTGTAAACCAGACTTCATAAAAACAGGCTTCTTTGTAGTTGTTCTTACAGTTGTTTCTTTTTTAAATTCGGCGGCGCAGGATGGTAAGGCTTTATTTAATAGTAAATGTGCGAGCTGTCACCAGGTATTTAAATCATCCACCGGTCCCGCGTTAATGAATCTGGAAGAACGGCACAAATGGTCCGATCACAATGAAATATTGAAATGGGCGCATAACCCGACTGCGTATATGGCTGGTGATTCTTATACAGCTGGTTTAAAAGCGCAATTTGGTTCTGTAATGCAGGCTTTTCCGGATCTTACTATCAAAGATGTAGATGCAATAGTTAGTTATGTTAATCAGCAGGTCGCTGACAAAAATAAAGCCCCTCAAGGCGGCGGCGGAGAAACAACCGAAAAAGACAATAGCCAGAACGCCGTGATCTTCGGTGTCATTTCTCTTATTCTTGCCATCATCGCACTCATCCTGATGCAGGTAAACAGTAACCTGAAAAAATTATCAGATGATGCCGAAAATATTCATCGCCCCGAACCGGTTCCGTTTTATAGAAATAAAGTGTATATCGCCATGCTGGCGTTTATTCTTTTCGTGGTAGGCGGTTATTATATTTCAAAAGGAGCTATTAACCTGGGCCGTCAGAAAAATTATGAACCAGCGCAGCCGATTTTCTATTCGCATAAAGTGCACGCGGGTATCAACCAGATTAGCTGTTTATACTGTCATGGCGGGGCATGGGATAGCAAAACAGCCGGAGTGCCGGCAGTGAATATTTGTATGAATTGCCATAAAGCGATTACAGAATACAGCAAAGGACCTAAGTTGTATAATGCTGAAGGAGAAGAAGTAAATGGTACAGCAGAAATAGCCAAACTATATAAGGCGGCAGGCTTCGATCCTGCAAAACCGAATGCATGGGATCCATCTAAAGCGAAACCCCTTGAGTGGATTAAAATTCATAACCTCCCCGATCACGTATTCTTTAGCCATGCCCAGCATATAAGGGCCGGAAAGGTTCAGTGCCAGACTTGCCATGGAGAAATAACTGCGATGGACGAAGTAAAACAGTTCTCAGAGCTCAGTATGGGCTGGTGTATCAATTGCCATCGCGAAACAAAAGTAGATTTCAACTATTCTGACAGCACCGGCAATAAATTTTATAGCATTTATGAAAAATTTCATAATGATATAAAGGCCGGTAAAATGGATAGTGTAACCGTGAAAGACATTGGCGGACTGGAATGTCAGAAATGTCACTATTAAACCCCCAAACCCCCTAAAGGGGCTTATGGAGGTCGTTTATAATTTGAATTATTTTTTTAACCATCTCTGAGTAGAATTACAAAAGAAAAAGAAGCTACAACACTCGGAGTATAAAAGTCCCTTTAGGGATTTAGGGCATATGAGTAACAAATACTGGCAAAGTTTTGGTGAACTGAATGATCCGGAAAATTTTCAAAAGAAGAACAAGGATGAGTTTCATGAAGAATTACCTTTTGAAGATATAGATGGCAAACTGCTTGATGCCAAATCTCCACGCAGGGATTTCCTGAAATATTTAGGTTTCAGCACAGCCGCTGCAGCTATTGCCGCCGGTTGTAAAATTCCTGAGAGACGTATTGTTCCTTACGCTAATAAACCCGAGAACCTGGTTCCGGGTGTTCCCAAATATTATGCTACTACTTATGTGCAGGATGGCGATATAATACCGGTAGTAGCGAAAGTAAGAGATGGCCGCCCGATTAAATTAGAAGGAAACGAATTAAGCGCTGTTACAAAAGGAGCAACTACAGCTCGTTCACAAGCTTCGGTTCTCGATTTATACGATACATACAGGATTAAATTTCCTGTGCAGCGTACAGGTGAAAAGTTTGAAGAAATTCCAACCTTTGAACAGGCTGATAAATTAGTTGCAACTGCTCTTGCGGGCGTAGGTTCTGCTCCGGTCGTTTTATTGACAAGCACGTTGGTTTCTCCTTCCACACAACAGGTAATAACTGAATTTTTAGCAAAATATCCCGGCAGTAAACATGTACAGTATGATGGTGTATCATATAGTGGCATGTTGCAGGCAAATGAATCAAGCTTTGGCAAAAAAGGAATTCCTTCTTATAATTTCCAGAATGCAAAAGTGATTGTAAGTCTCGGCGCTGATTTTCTCGGCACCTGGCTCAGCCCTTATGAGTTCGCAGGCCAATATGCAAAAGGCAGAAAGATCAACGAGAAGAACCCGGAAATGAGCAAGCATTACCAGTTTGAAAGCTTTCTCAGTATGACGGGGGCCAATGCAGATGAACGTTTCACCCATCGTCCTTCCGAAACGGCTGCTGTGGCCTTAGGTTTATTGTCTGCATTAGGCGGTGGCGTTTCTGCACCTGCCATTTCGGACGCGAAACTGAAAGCGGGCATTGCAAAAGTTGCGAATGATTTAAAGGCGAATAGCGGAAAAGCATTAGTGGTTAGCGGCAGCAATGATGTAAATGTGCAGGTGATCGTAAACGCGATCAATAATGCGATCGGCGCTTACGGCTCAACGATAGATTGGTCTTTGCCGGTTAATTACAGGCAGGGTATTGATAAAGATTTCGCTGATTTATTAACACAGATGAGCTCAGGCGGTGTAGGAGCATTATTTATCTACAGCGCTAATCCTGTTTATGATTATTATGATGCGGGTAAAGTAAAATCAGCTTTATCAAAAGTAAAACTGACCGTTTCATTCACAGAAAAATATGATGAAACAACGCAACTTTGCAACTTCGCAATCCCCAATAGTCATTTTCTCGAAAGCTGGGGTGATGCGGAGGCGAAAGCGGGCTATATCAGTTTCCAGCAGCCTACAATTTATCCTTTATTCAAAACACGTCCATTCCAGACTTCATTATTGAAATGGAGCGGTAACAATACAGATTACGATACTTATTTCAAAAATTACTGGGTTACGAAATTAGGGTCGGAAGCCGCGTTTGACAAGGCATTGCAGGATGGTATATTGGAACCAACAACTCCTGCTGAAGCTTCTGCAATAGCATTCAACCCTGCGGCAGTAAGTACGGCTGCATCTGCTGCCGGTTCTGCAAAAAAAGGCGGCAAGAAAGAATTGGTTCTGTATCAGAAAATATCGCTCGGTACCGGTAAACAAGCAGGCAATCCATGGCTGCAGGAATTACCGGATCCTATCTCCAGAGCAACATGGGATAACTATGCATTAATATCCACTGCTACTGCCAGCGAACTCGGGATAAAGGTGGATATGGATTATGAATATTATCCGCAAAAGCCGGTCATCAAAATAACCACTGGTAAAACCGAAGTTGAATTACCGGTGCTGGTATTACCAGGTATGAATGCGGATACTATTGCTGTGGCTGTTGGTTATGGAAGAACAGAGAAATTGGGCAAAGCAGCGAAAGATGCTGGTAAGAACGTTTATCAATTCGCTTCATTCAATGGAACAACAATAGATGGTTTTGCTACAGATGTAACGGTTACGGATACGGGTACAAAATATAAAATAGCGCAGACACAGATTCACAACTCGTATGAGAACAGAACAGAAGTTGTGAAAGAAACGACGCTGGCCTCATTTAAAAAATATCCAAACCAGTTTAAAGAATTTCGCGAGGAGTTAGCAGCTGATTTTGGAAAGTCGGCTGATAATACGAAGATTGGTGATTACAGGGTGAACGGAACATTATATCCTGATCATGTACAGCCGGGTATTAAATGGGGTATGTCAATTGACATGAATGCCTGCTATGGCTGTGGCGCCTGCGTTGTTGCCTGTCATGCTGAAAACAATGTACCTGTTGTTGGTAAACGTGAAGTACTGCGCTACCACGATATGCATTGGTTGCGCATTGACCGTTATTTCGTGAGCGATGCAAAAAACCCGGATGAATTAAAAACGGTTGTGTTTCAGCCAATGCTGTGTCAGCATTGCGACAATGCGCCTTGCGAAAATGTGTGCCCGGTTGCGGCTACTAACCATAGCAGCGAAGGTTTGAACCAGATGACCTACAATCGTTGTATCGGTACGAGGTATTGTGCCAATAACTGTCCGTATAAAGTCCGCCGCTTTAACTGGTCCGATTATACAGGGGCTGACAGCTTCCCGAATAACCAGGATCAGCAATTGGTAGGTAAACTGGATGAAGTAGTGACAGAACAGATGATGGATGATGTAACAAGAATGGTATTGAACCCGGATGTTACAGTTCGTTCAAGAGGGGTAATTGAAAAGTGTTCATTCTGTGTACAAAGATTACAGGCAGCTAAGCTGGACGCAAAGAAAGAAGGTCGCCCATTGAAAGATGGTGAAGCGAAGACGGCTTGTCAGCAGGCTTGTTCAGGCGATGCAATTGTATTTGGAAATGTACGGGATAAAGATAGTGCGATTGCAAAAACACGTGAAGAAAATGAGAACAGGTTGTTCTATGTAATTGAGCAGATACATACACTGCCCAATGTGAACTACCTGGCCAAGATCAGGAATACAGATGAGATAATAGAACCGGCAAATCATGAAGAAGGTGCGGCTGAAGAAAAGCATGAGCCGGCGCATTAGCCTCATCCCGACCTTCTCCTGAAGGAGAAGGACATCTGAACACAGCCCAGCCTTTCGAAAACTCTGAGAGATATCAGTATTTCCGAAAGTGGTGAGCAAAGAACTGAAGCGGATGTGGTAGATATAAAAGATTGAAATTGTAATGCAGCACCGTCCTTCTCCTTGAGGAGAAGGATAAGAGGTTGAGGTAA
>Ga0207689_10001760_pt1 | contig 20425 bp, 16 predicted proteins | sample KBSMisM52_FD_184312 | JGI IMG/M metagenome (GOLD analysis project Ga0207689, IMG submission 184312) | Miscanthus rhizosphere microbial communities from Kellogg Biological Station, Michigan, USA - KBS Miscanthus M5-2 (SPAdes) (version 2) | ecosystem: Host-associated > Plants > Roots >... | reverse complement strand
ACGTGATGTGGTTTTGGATTCAGCGAGATTTGACGCGGCATTTCGTGAATACATTCGGCGTTGGGCATTTAAGCACCCAACACCCTGGGACTTTTTTCATACGATGGAAAATGTTTCGGGCGAAGATCTTGGCTGGTTCTGGAGAGGCTGGGTATTGAATACATGGAAACTTGACCAGGCGGTAAAAGATGTAAAGTATATTGATGACAAAGTCGAGAATGGCTCAATGATCAGCATTCAAAACCTCGAAAAAATGGTGATGCCTGTCATCGTTGTAGTGAAAGAAGCTAATGGTCAGCAGCACAAGATAAATTTACCAGTTGAAGTTTGGCAACGCGGCCCGATCTGGACATTTGCAGTACAAACGACCAGTGAGGTAAAAGAAGTCATCCTTGATCCAGATAAAAAATTACCTGATTTCAACAGGACAAATAATAGCTGGAAGAAGGCTTTTTAATGCAATTCCATTTTTACCTGCTTGTTTCTTTTTCCTCTTACAAACAGTACAAACGGAATACATACGAGGAATAAGAGACCTATGTATAAAAAAGCATCCATGTAAGATAGTACAGCTGCTTGTTTAGTTACTAAAAAGTCAAGTGCTTTGAATGCCGCGTGAGGATCCTGGCCTTTTGCAGCAAAAGACTGTTGCATCGCTGATACTCTGTTCTGTACGTCGGGATCAGTGATATCCAGTTTGGAGACGAGATCATTGCGATGTGTCATCGTTTTTGTTGCCATAAACGTGCTTATAATGGCTACTCCAAAGGAACCACCAAGTTGGCGCATCATGCCAGTGAATGCCGCGCCTTCACCAATCTGTCTTCCCTTTAATGTGCTAAGAGATAATGTCGTGATAGGAATAAAAAGCATTCCCATGGCCACACCGCGTAATATCAGCGGCCAGAAAAAAGCGGATTTGGGAGTGTCTGGTGTCAGGATATTATGACCCCAAAAACAGAAAAAGAAAAATGTCAACAGTCCCAATGAAACAAGATACTGTTGCTTTACACCTTTCTGTAACATCTGTCCAATAAATGGCATCATGAACGCCGTTGTCAAAGCTGCCGGAACAAAAAGCAATCCTGCCTGCGTCGCTGTCCATCCAAGAATTGATTGTGTGTATAAGGGAATGATAAATGTTGAACCATACAAACCAAAACCAAGAATGAACGACATGATCGTTCCGATCCTTAGATTCCCGTTGCCTAACACTTTCAGGTGAACGACCGGGTTTCTATATGTCGATTCTCTCCATATGAAAAAGAAGAAACCAAGGGCACTCAAAACTGCGAGAATGGTAATTGTGCTGTTGTTGAACCAATCTTCTTCCTGCCCTTTTTCCAAAACATATTGAAGACTTCCTACAAAGAGTGCAAGGAGCGCAATGCCAATCCAGTCGACATCTTTTGCTGCGCTTCTTTCAGTATACCTTGGGCTTCTTACAAACTGCAGCGTCAATAAAGTCGCAATCACTCCAAGCGGGATGTTGATGTAAAAAATATAAGGCCATTGAAAATGATCGGTAATATATCCTCCCAGTGGTGGCCCGAGTGTTGGCCCAATGATCACTCCCAATCCATAAATGGCTTGCGCCATGCTTCTTTTTTCTATTGGATAACTTTCAGTGATGATTGTTTGAGAGGTCACAAGCAATGCTCCACCTCCAACTCCCTGCATAAATCGGAAAATGATCAACTCCTCGATACTGGTTGAATTTCCACACAAAAAAGAAAATATAGTGAAGAGTATGATGGAGGCAGCAAAATAATTTCTCCTTCCAAACTGTTGCGATAGCCAGCTTGTCATCGGAATGATAATAACATTTCCAATGGCATAGGCCGTTACGACCCAACCAATTTCATTTGTGGTAGCACCGAGATTTCCTTTCATATCATTCAACGCCACATTCACGATCGTAGTATCTACAATCTCTAATAACGCACAAATGATCGCCGTAACCGTAATAATCACTCTCCTCGAGCCGTATTCGACCAATGATTGTTGCTGCATAGACTATAATTATTTTTCGAATGAGTAATGAGTGATGAGTAACTTCTGCTTTACTCATTACTCATTATTCATCACTCATTAATCCAAATGGACATCAACTGCCACATTCAAGCCTGGTCGTAATTTTTTTACCAATGAATCTGAAACATCTGTGAATTCGATTTTGACCGGCAGTCGCTGAACAACTTTGACAAAATTTCCCGTGGCATTATCCGGTGGGAGCAAGGCGAAGGTGGCTCCTGTGGCCGGAGAGAAAGATGAAAGTTTTGCCTGGAATTTATGTTTGGGAAAAGCGTCTGCAGTAACGACCACAAATTGCCCTTCTCTCATTTTATTTAGCTGTGTTTCTTTAAAATTAGCGACCACCCAAACCCGGGTACTATGCACCACAGTAAACACCGCTTGTCCTGCATTTACATATTGTCCCGGCTGGACGTTCACTTTTGAAACCATTCCATCCTGTTGCGCTGTAATGACGGTATATGAAAGATTCAATTTAGCAGCATCAACATCGATCTGTCGTTGATGAATGGCCGCATTGGCGACACTGATCTGTTGCGCAGTAGCATTGCTTTGCTGCGCCACGGCATGAGTTTGTTGCGAAGCCTGGTTTTTTTGTTCTTGTAAAATGGCCAATTGCTTCTCAGCTGTTTGCTTGGCAGCCAATGCCTGCTCAAATTGCTGTTGGGTAACGGAATGATCTTTGATAAGGTTGGCATAGCGTTCATAATCCTGTGCTGTTCTCCACACGTTTACTTTTGCCGCTTCAATTTGCGCATCCACTGTACCGACGGAAGCCTGCGACGTGGCGATGTTTGCTTTTGCTGCAGTAGTGGTTACCCTTGCTGATTCAAGATTGATCTTTGCCGTTTCTAAGGCGCCTTCTGCCTGCTCAAGTTTTATTTTATAATCCCTGTCATCCAATATCACAAGGGTATCACCCTTTTTCACCCGTTGATTATCTTTTACCAAAACCTGGTCTACATATCCTGCAACACGGGGAATAACAGGGATGATGTCTGCACTCACTTGCGCATCGTCCGTTTCTTCATGATGAAGGGCATGAGAATATTTGGAAATCCCAAACCAACCACCTCCAATGATCAGTATTCCAAGGATAATAAAAAAAACAGGGTTTCTTTTTTTTCCATTCCCCCGTTCGACCGAATCATCCGGGCGGGCATTTTTTGTTTCGTTAACTTCTGCCATAGTTTATTTATTTCTTATTGTTGTTTTGTGTTTTCTTCTAATAGGCCGGCAGCCTGTAATAGTTTGTTATAAGAAACAACCGCATCAGCTTTTGCAAAGATCAAATTCATTCTTTCCAACAACTGTTTCGTGTTTGCATCCAAAAGGTCTGTGGTAGTCTCAAGACTATTGTTGTACTTATTTTTTACTATGCGGTAATTTTCAACGGCCTGTTCCACTGCTTTTTCATACACCTCAATTTTTTTCTGACTGCTGAGAAAGTTCAAATAGGCATGATTCACATCCAGTCGAATGTTATCGTTTAACTGGCTTTCACCAATTGCAGCTTGCTTTGCTCTTGCTTCCTCCTGCTGCACTTTTGCCTTTGTTTTCCATATCGATCCAATATTGTAGGACACACCTACGCCAATGTTCAAAGCATTTGTGATGCTGATCACCTCAGGAATATCAGCAGCAATATAGCCGCCGGTTACAGCAAGGCTTGGATAATAGTCTCCTTTAGCAGATTTTATTGCTGATTCACTAGCCTTTTTTCTCAGGTCTATTGCGGCCAAATCTTTTCGGTTTGTGTAGGCTGTTTGCAGGTAATCATCCAATGCCTTTACCGAAAAATTTTGATCGATCATTGATGAGTCAGGAACCAATTCTAAATTTTCAGGAAGGCCAAGCAGGATGTTCATGCTTACGTTGGCCAGTTTCCAGTTATTTTCTGCGTCAAGTAAGCCAAGCTCAAAATTGGAAGCTTGCAATTGGGCGCTTAAAAGATCATTGCGCGCAAGCAAACCATTTTTCTCCAGGTTGCTGAAGTCTTTTACTCTTTGTTGCGCTTCCGAGAGGTTTTCCTGAACAAGAGCGACGGATGCTTTTGCCTTGTATAAATTAACAAACGCTTCAACAGTATTCTGAATCACTTCTTCCTTGTCATTGTCGGCATCAAGGCGGGTAGCTTGTGCCAGAAACCTCGATGCTTCAATGCCATACCGGATACGTCCGCCGGCAAAAACAGGAACGGAAGCATTTGCAATCGCGTAACCGGCTTTCGAGATCGTTGGGACTGATCCACCACCGCCACTGCTGTTATTGCTTTTCACTTTCATATCCACGTTCGCACTGCTCAACCATAAATAGGAGGCAGAAAGTTTTGCATCAGGCAATTGATTGTTGAGCGCTTCTTTCAATTGAGCGGTCGCTTCTTCAATTTTAGCCTGGCTGTTCTTGAGTTGTTTGCTGTTCTTAATACCCAGGTCAATGGCCTCGTTTAATGTAATTGGTCTTTTTTCTTGTGCAGTAAGCTGTAATCCCGCTAAAGAAAATGCGATCAATAATTTTAGTCTATTCTTCATTTGTCAATATTGCTTTAAATAATTTTTTTAAATGCTGGCTTAATTTCTTTTTAATATGTTTTTGAAACTCTTCATCGCTCATTGATTGAAGATGGTTGATCTCCTTGTAATAAGGCTGTGTGGCAATAATGTGGCCAGCAGTGCCTACCAGGGTGGCCATCATCAGCGGTATATCGATATTCCTTTTGAATTCGCCTTTCTTTTGCCCCTGGTGTATGAGTTTGGAAATGATTTCCTGGTTCCTTTTTTTCATTTGCGTAATGAGCTCAGCCGTGATCCCTGTATGGTTTACCACCTGCTCGCGTACCATGATACGCGAAAAACATTGCTGGTTCATGATCTTTTCTATATAATGATCGATCAGCAGGTCAAGTTTCTCAAACGAGCCGAGCGTTTTGTCCTCAACCATACTTTCCAGCTTCAACTTTATATGTTCGCCGCGATAGTCAAACAATGATTCCAGCAACTTGTCTTTCGAACCGAAATAATACGAGATCATGGCAAGGTTCACATGGGCCTTCTCTGCTATATCGCGCACAGAGGTACCGTTGAAACCTTTTTCGGCAAAAAGAACCTCGGCCGTTTCCATGATTTGTACTTGTTTATCGTTGTATTCCATATTGTATTTTGAGATCGGGAGGCAAAGATCAAACAAGTGTTTGATTTAAACAAACGTTTAATTAACTTTTTTTGAAAATTTTTTTAAAAATTAATTGGAGTTAACATACAACGGGTAGAGAAAGATTCGGAAGATTAATGAATGGCCGCATTAAAGTTTAAAGGGTTAGGCAGCGGTATGATCCCACCCATTAATTTTTGCGCTAATAATTATAACCGATGATTTTATTATCGTTGGCTGGCGATCAGGAGATTGAGGTCCGTGAATTTCAAGTCAAACCTTTCGCTGAGATAAAAATTCGTTAGTGCGCCTTTGAAGAGATAAATACCGGCGCGGAGATGGACTTTATGCCAGACAAGATTTTCAAAGCCACCTTCATCACCCGCTTCGAGTAATAAAGGCATCAAAACATTACTAATCGCTTGTGATGCGGTCCTTGCAAAACCTGAGGGAATATTGGGAACGCAATAATGTATCACACCATATTTTAAAAAGATTGGATGTTCATGACTGGTTATCTCGGAAGTTTCAAAACAACCGCCACGGTCGATGCTCACATCGATCACAACAGATCCCGGCCTCATATTGCTAACCATTTCTTCGGTAACAACCACCGGTGTTCTCCCTGTTTCAGACGCAAGAGCGCCAACAGCAACCTCACAAGTCTTCAATTGTTTTGCCAGCATTCGAGGTTCAATAACTGAGGTCCAGAGGCGGTGTCCAATATTATTTTGTAAACGCTTCAAGCGATATACACTATTATCGAAAACTTTTACCGACGCACCCAATGCAAGTGCAGCTCTTGCCGCATATTCTCCTACAATGCCAGCTCCGATGATAATGACTTTCGTCGGCGCGATGCCCGAGATCCCACCCAGCAACACACCCTTGCCATGATTAGCAGATCCCAGGTATTGGGCGGCGATTAACATTACAGCACTTCCTGCGATCTCACTCATGCTGCGAACGATCGGATAGGAATCGCTGTCGTCTTTTAGATTTTCAAATCCAATGGCAGTAATTCTTTTGTCCATCATTTTTTGCAGCAATTCTGCTTTCAATATGCTTAAATGAATGGGCGAAATGATTACCTGGCTCATTTGCAACAAAGGGAGATCCTCATCAATAACAGGCGCACTTTTCACAATGATTGGGAGTTTGAAAACTTCAGCTCTGTCATATACGATCTTTGCCCCGCTCTCTGCATAGTCTTTGTCCCTGAAATGCGATGCTTCCCCGGCATTGTGTTCGATGATCACTGAATGCCCATTGCTCACCAATACACTTACAGCATCAGGTGTAAGAGCAATGCGGTTTTCCTGGAAGGCGATCTCTTTTGGAATTCCAATCTGCATTTGCGCGCCCTTTGGTCTTACGTCCAAGGTCTCTTCTAGTGTTTCGTAGCTGAAAGAAGTACTTATTTTAGGTTTTTGCTGGCTCATGGAAGAATTTCCTGTTTGTAGTTTAAAGTTTTTAAGTTATGCCAACGGCATCCCTTTGGGACCAGCTACAATAATTTTGTGGAGCTACTGTTGCGTCGCACTCTTCTACTGAAACAAGTCTATTGAGCCTGGAAAATATCGACAACACCATTCTAAATCCGATTATTACCCCCTTCAGGGCCTTGGGGCTCACCAAAAATAACTAATTATCGCCTATCCTGAGCTTTCGTGTGTTGGCATTGATAGTTTCTATGTGAACGTGCAAGCAGTCTTCCGGAAGAAGTGAAGGAATTTTCTCAGGCCATTCTACGAGGCAAATATGGTCGCTGATCAAGCAATCTTCGATACCGGCCTGTATGGCTTCCTGTTCATCCCTGAGGCGATAGAGATCTATGTGAAAGATTTTTTTCTCTGTTCCATTTTCAAAAAAATAATATTCATTAATTATAGAAAAGGTGGGACTACCGACCACATCTTTCACGTTTCGTACGTCGCATAAAGCATGGATAAAGGTGGTTTTTCCTGAACCCATGTTTCCATGAAAGGCGATTACCTGGGGGTTGGGGGCTATTTTCCAAAAGGCTTCCGCGGTTTGGTTCAGCTGGCCGATGGTATAGGTAATCTCCATAAGCAAATTTAGCACCGTCTACGTCGATCATTGGTAGACTTTTTTAATTGGTAATTTTGTCCCATGGAAAAAGTACAGTGGAAAGTGGAGGGAATGACCTGTTCCAATTGTGCGCTTACCATTCACAAATTTCTGGAAAAGCAGGGGTTGAAAGAAGTAAAGGTAAGTGCCATTGGTGGCGATGTTTCTTTTGAGATGAATGAGGAACACACAAAAGAAGAATTAGCAAGAGGAATTAAAGATCTCGGTTATGAAGTTGCAGGAGAAAAGGAACTAACCCGCAATAAAAGAAGAATTCTATCTACACCGATCGAAAGATTCTGGTTTTGTTTTCCGTTTACAGCGCTTTTGATGGTGAACATGATCCCCGGCCTAAATATCCATTGGTTAATGAACCCCTGGGTACAACTTGGTCTTACATTGCCGGTGTACATTATGGGAATGAGTTTTTTTGGAAAGAGCGCTGCAAAAAGCTTGATAAACGGAATGCCCAATATGGATGTTCTGATTGCACTGGGGGCTACTGCTGCATTTGTTTACAGCTTGTATGGAACATTAACTGGCCAGGCGGAGCGATATATGTTCTATGAAACAGCTGCCGCTATTCTTACTCTCGTATTTCTTGGTAATTATTTGGAAAGTGCTTCGATACATTCCACACAGCGGGCATTGAATTCATTGGCCAGGTCCCAAAAGGTCATGGCAAATATGATCGCTTATGATGATGATCATCACGAACACCTTTTTCCAGTTGAGAATACGCAGTTAAGAGTTGGAGATCTTATTTTGATCAAAACTGGTGAACAGGTGCCAATGGATTCCAAAATACTTTGGGGTGACGCTCATGTCAATGAAGCGATCGTGACAGGCGAAAGTTTGCCGGTACATAAATATCCAAAGGACAAATTAATCGGCGGCAGCACAATACAGGATGGAACGGTAAAGGCGCAGGTCACAGCGGTTGGAAATGATACGGTCCTTTCAGGAATTATCAATTTGGTAAAACAAGCGCAAGGAGATAAACCGCCTGTTCAGAAATTGGCAGATAAGATCAGTGCTATTTTTGTCCCGGTAGTTATTGGAATTGCTGTCGTAACGCTGGCTGTTAACTGGATAATCATCAAAGATTTTACACCGGCTTTAATGAGAAGTATTGCCGTGTTGGTAATTGCCTGCCCCTGTGCTATGGGACTTGCTACGCCTGCAGCCATTGCTGTGGGGTTGGGACGAGGCGCAAAAACGGGAATTTTATTTCGGAATGCTACAAGTCTTGAGCAATTTAAAGACATCAGGCAAATTGTGTTTGATAAAACAGGAACGCTGACAACAGGGGAATTTGTAATCTCGGATTTCGCGGTGTATTCATCAATAAATCGTGAATCGTCTCCCGATAACTATCAGGACGTGAATCGTGGGTCGTCCGTGGTGAATGGTCAATGGTTAGTTATGAATGATGATTCATTAATAACAACTCCCATACCTGGAAACTCTGGTCACGTCTCACGTTTCACGTCTCACGATGATTTCAAGCGCCTTGTTTATTCCTTAGAAAAGTATTCAAATCACCCGATAGCCAAGGCTATTACCAATGAATGGAAAACGAAGGACGACCTTAAATGGAATAAAATTGAAGAAATAAAAGGTGTTGGCATGAAAGCCCTGGATAAAGACGGAAATGAGTATTGGGCTGGGTCGTATAAACTAGCCGAAAAATTTACAGACGATGATAACCATAATGTATATGTATTGGAGAACGGACAACTGTTGGGATGGATAGATGTAAAAGATGAAATAAGGCCAGAGGCGAAACAAGTCATTAATTATCTGCATTCAAAGAATATAAAAACAATCCTGCTCAGTGGAGACCGCGCCGCGAAGTGTGAGCAGCTTGCGTTGGTATTGGGAATTGATGATGTGATTGCAGAACAGACTCCAGAGCAAAAGTTGAAAAAGATTGCTGAATTGAATGCTATCGCACCCACAGCTATGGTTGGTGATGGGATAAATGATGCGCCTGCTCTTGCAAAGGCATCGGTAGGGGTGTCGATGAGTGAAGCGTCTCAACTAGCTTTGCAAAGCGCACAGGTTGTGTTGATGGGCAGTGGGTTGAAGAATTTACCGACTGCGCTGGGCCTTGGAAAGCACACATACTTGACCATCAAACAAAATCTATTCTGGGCCTTCTTTTATAATATTATTGCAATCCCTGTAGCAGCCCTGGGTTTTCTTACTCCAACTTTTGGTGCGTTGGTGATGGGCTTGAGTGATGTAGTTCTTGGTGTAAATTCTGTTCGCCTTTTTGTAAAGAAAGTGGTGTGATCTTCGATCGTGAATCGTCAGTCGCGAGACCTCATCATCAATCGACCAATCGCTCTGTATTCATCTGTGAAATCAGTGAGATAGATTGCTTACAGATTACACTGATTTTCACTGATTGTCTAAGATCAGTATTTTATTTTCATCCTTCGTCGTCAATCGTTAGACCGTGCGTCAATTTTTCTTAGCTTCGAAAAAACCTTATCTGGAACTCCGATGCCTGATCAATTCACTACTCACCAGTCACCACTCACCATTCATGACATCCTGAAACAATATTGGGGCTATGATTCTTTTCGTCCATTACAGGAAGAAGTTATTAATTCTGTTTTAGATGGAAAAGATACACTTGCGTTGATGCCAACTGGTGGTGGTAAGTCGCTTTGCTATCAGGTCCCTGGACTAGCTAAAGGTGGACTATGTCTTGTTATTTCCCCGCTGATCGCCCTGATGAAGGATCAGGTTGAAAATCTCAGGAAAAAAAATATTACTGCTTATGCAATTTATTCCGGGATGAGCAGAAAAGAAGTGATCAATACATTACAAGTCGCTTCGCGAAGCAATTGCAAGTTTTTGTATGTATCGCCCGAAAGATTAGAGACATCACTATTCAAAGAATACCTCCCTGCACTGGATATTAACCTGCTTGCCGTAGATGAAGCCCATTGCATCTCACAGTGGGGCTACGACTTTCGGCCGCCTTATTTGAGAATAGCGGCTTTGAGAGAGGAGATTCCAAATATCCCGGTGCTGGCGTTAACGGCATCAGCAACGTCTGAAGTTCAAAATGATATTTGTGAGAAACTAAGGCCTCCCCAAACCCCTACGAAGGAGGGGCTTACTAAGAGTCCGCTGATCGGCGATTCGATCAGGGGTTGGAGCGTTTTCCGACAATCTTTTGAAAGAGCCAATCTTTCCTATAGTGTTTTTAAAGTTGATTCAAGGGTCAATAAAATAATTGAGATACTGAAAAACGTACCGGGAAGTGGGATAGTATATTGTAATAGCCGCAAGCGAACAAAAGAGATCGCTGCCCTTATTAAAATGCACGGCATATCTGCCGATCATTATCATGCAGGACTAACACAAGAGGAGAGAAATTCCAAACAGGAGCAATGGATACAAGGTAAAACCCGGGTTGTCGTCTGTACCAACGCATTTGGAATGGGCATTGATAAACCGGATGTTCGCGTAGTTATTCATGCGGATGTAACCGATTGCCTTGAAAATTATTACCAGGAAGCCGGTCGGGCTGGCCGCGACGGCAAAAAGGCATATGCGGTTTTATTATATAACGATACGGATCTTAAAGAGCTTGGGGAATTGATCGAGATCCGGTATCCAGTTCTCAAAGATATCCGCGATGTCTATCAATCTATTTCCAATTACCTGCAGATCCCTTCGGGTGCAGGGGAAGGGCAGTGCTATGACTTTGACATCATCGACTTTATAAAAAAATTTAAGCTAAATAGTAAAGCAGCACTTTATTCACTGAAGATCCTTGAACAGGATGGGTGGCTGAGTTTTAATGAACAAGTGTTTCTTCCTTCGACGGTTCAGTTTACTACTAACAAAGAATATTTGTATCAATTCGAAAAAGATCATCCTGATCTCGAGTCGCTGATCAAAGCACTCCTTAGGGCCTATGAGGGAATTTTTGAATATCCAGCCACTGTATCAGAGAACACAATCGCGTTTTTATTAAAAAAAGAAAAGGACGAAATAAAAAAACAGCTTATACAACTTCACCGTTATAACCTTATTGAGTACGTTTCTCAAAAAGATTCATCACAGCTTTTACTGTTGCGGACAAGGATAAAAGCGGAAGATCTTTCCATTGACATCCAGGCATTCAATAAACGAAAGGAACGCTTTACCGCAAGAATTCGTTCTATGGTCCAGTATGTACAGGAAACAAATGAATGTCGTAGTAAAATGATCGGCTCTTATTTTGGAGATCGCGAATTAAATGATTGCGGTATTTGCGACAATTGCCTTCGGCAACGCCCGGTCCATCTTAGTAAAGAGGAATTTGATCATATTAATAATCGGATCGTTCATTCAATGAAAAATCAGTCTATCCATACAAAAGATCTCTTAGAACAACTAAAGGGTATTAGAAAGGAGAAGGCGTGGAAAGTGCTTCATCACTTACATGCAGAAAATAAAATTGAGTTAGATGAAGCGGGTTGGGTCAGGCTGAAATAAGATCAAACAGATATCCCGGTATTCATCGTTTTTATTGAAGCTCTCAGGTTAGCAAGGAACTGCCTGATGCGAACCATCATCTTTGATTTGATTGCTATAGAAAAAACGAATTTGTAAAGAGTATTTTTCTTGATCAGCATTTGGACGGACAAATTCGTTTCTTCAGGTGATATTTTTTTGAGAATGTACCGATAGCCGGCAATCCCACTCTTATTCATTTCTACCATTTCAATATTTTCTGGTTCCAATTTTACCGACTCGGTCACATTCATATTATTGTTCCGGGTAATCAGGCAGGGATGTTGTTCACCGATTTTTATTATTGCATCGTTGTCTTTCTCACCTCCGGCCACCTTTTGCCTGCGCTGCATGGTAATAAGCGTTTCGAATATTTTTTCCATCGGGGCAGCAATCACCTCCTCTTCGGCGAAGGCTACATAGGTCTTTGACGAAGAATTATAAACGGGCAGATCGACCCGCACTGTTTTATGTAAGTCTGAAAGATCAGAAAAGTAAAACCGCACCTCACCTACATCGTATTGCTCACTGGCTTGTTGGGGCATATACCAGTTGGGGAGGTGATGGTGTTCCAGCTCATTAACCAGGCCTTCCGTAAAAAGAACGTATTCTCTCCTGTTAAGACTATTTTTCAAAAGACGATGAAGAAGAATTACGTCTTTGCCAAAAAGTTTCTTGTGTTCCTTTATTGAAATTCCTGTTACGTCCCCAAAATGGACAATGATCTTTAATGAAAGATCGACCGCATTCTTGCAGGCGCCGCAAGGACAGATTCTTTGATGTTCATATAATTTCAAATGAGCATGGAATCGGGTAAACATTTTTTCCACCTGTTGTAACAGGCTTTTCAAATCGGGTTTATCACCCGGCTTGTAAAAGAATATAGCATCGCCTTCTATTTCGCTTACCTGCAAATTCAGATGATTGCTGTCGATAAGTATTTCAAGTAATTCCTGCACAATGTGCTGGCTGTGCATTACTTCCGTTTCTGATACAAATTGAGTGAACCCGCTGATATCGGGCATAAACAATAAAGCTGGTTGTGTCTGGCCGGGCATCATATCTCACTATTATTTACGAACTGTTACAAGGTAAAGATTTGAAAAAGTATTACCGATTGTAAAATTATTTTTGCAATATGAATAGCGATACTGGCAAATATATAATTATTGCAGGAGTGATGATCGTGCTATTGGGTGTACTTATTTATTTCTTTCACGATAGGTTGAACTGGATCGGCAGGTTACCCGGTGATATCAGGATAGAAAAAGAAAACTTCAAGTTTTATTTTCCCATTACTACAATGATCGTTTTCAGTTTAGTTATTACCGTCATCATCCAGCTCATAAAAAGAATATTGTGAAGGGGAATTCGGAAACGTACTATATTAGGAGGATAATATCTGCTTATGAATTCTTCGCAACGATTTCTTGCTCTTGATGTACTTCGGGGCATGACGATTTGTTTCATGATCATTGTAAATTCACCGGGGGGGCCTTCGTATCCTCCTTTAAATCATGCGGCATGGCATGGATTTACACCGACAGATCTTGTATTTCCCACTTTTATGTTCGTTGTAGGAAATGCAATGAGTTTCGCTATGAAAAAATGGGAAGGACTTTCCGACGGAAAGGTGATCGGTAAAATTTTTAAAAGGACTTTATTAATTTTTCTCTTAGGCTTTTTGATGTACTGGTTCCCTTTCGTTCACTGGAATGCAGAGCAGCATCTTGAGTTTAATTCCTTTTCCCATACAAGGATCATGGGTGTTTTACAACGCATTGCTCTTGGATATTTTTTTGCGGCATTAATGATACGCTTTCTGAGCCCTGTGAGAGTGGGCCAGCTCTCATGGTATTTTTTGATCATATACTGGGTAATACTTCTGGTTTTTGGAGACAGGAGTGATCCATACAATATGCTGACAAATGCAGGAACGAGGCTTGACCTTTGGCTGTTTGGACCGAATCATATGTATCATGGCGAAGGGGTAGCTTTTGAACCCGAGGGAGTACTTAGCACATTACCATCTATTGCGAATGTAACGTTTGGATATGCGGCAGGAAGATGGGTACAACAAAAGGGAAGGACATATGAAGGAATAGCAAAGCTACTTTTAGCAGGGGCCTTATCAGTAGCTATTGCGTTGTGTTGGGACTGGTTTTTCCCGATCAATAAGAAATTATGGACGGGGAGTTTTGTTTTGATCACCGTGGGTATTGATTGCATTCTTTTAGCTGCACTCATGTATATTATTGATTTTTCACAAAAACGGAATTGGACCTACTTTTTTGAAGTATTCGGAAAAAATCCTTTGTTCATTTATCTCCTTTCAGAATTAGGTGTGACGCTTCTTTATTTTACCCCTGTCGGACCCGATCATCAGCCGCTTTACCGCTGGCTGTATCAAAACATTTACATACATGCGGGAGTCTATTTCGGCTCTCTTCTTTTTGCGATAAGCATTATGCTGATCTGCTGGCTGGTAGGTTATATTCTTGATAAAAGAAAGATCTATGTAAGAGTTTGAAAAATGCTCAACAGGGAACTTGGCGTACAAGTCCTGATGGGAACGACGTAACATCAGTTTAGCAAGGGCTTTCCGTTGGCTCCAAAGAAATGCGGTCGCCATAACATAACATTCACTTCTATTTCTTCATGGCCTCGCTATAATAATGTACCTTCGCGGCTCGTTTTGAACGAGTGAATATGGAAATCAGAAACATTGCTATCATTGCGCACGTTGACCATGGAAAAACAACCCTGGTAGACAGGATATTACACCAAACACACGTCTTCCGGGATAACCAGGAAACAGGTGACTTGATCATGGACAGCAATGAGCTGGAGCGTGAACGCGGCATTACCATTTTTAGTAAGAATGCGGCTGTAGTATATAAAGGAGTTAAGATTAACGTGATCGATACTCCTGGCCACGCCGATTTCGGCGGTGAGGTCGAGCGGGTGTTGAAAATGGCCGATGGCGTGTTGTTACTCGTTGATGCATTTGAAGGACCTATGCCACAAACAAGGTTTGTTTTGCAAAAAGCATTGCACTTGAATCTTCATCCCATTGTGATCATTAATAAAGTTGATAAACCAAACTGCCGGCCGGATGAAGTACATGATGCAGTTTTTGAATTGTTCTTTAATCTTGACGCAACGGAAGAGCAATTAAATTTCCCCACTTACTATGGCTCGGGGAAAAATGGCTGGTTTAATGATTCATTAACTCCATCAGAAGATATTACACCATTGCTCGATGGTATTTTAAAACATGTGCCCGCCCCGAAGGTGAGTGAGGGGATCTTGCAATTACAAATTACCTCACTCGATTATTCTTCCTTCCTTGGCCGTATTGCAGTTGGTAAAGTGAGCCGTGGATCAATAAAAGAAGGCCAGCCTGTTTCCCTTGTTCAATCGGATGGAACCATCAAAAAGACAAGGGTGAGAGAATTGTATGTATTTGAAGGGATGGGTAAGAAAAAGGTGAGTGAAGTTCTCGCCGGTGATCTTTGTGCCGTTGTAGGTATTGATGATTTTAATATCGGGGATACTATTTCTGATTTTGAAAGCCCTGAAGGCTTGCCAACGATCAGCGTGGACGAACCAACAATGAGTATGATGTTTGGCATCAACAACTCACCATTCTATGGTAAGGATGGAAAATTTGTAACATCCCGTCACATCCGGGATCGCTTAATGAAAGAAACCGAGAAGAATCTCGCTTTACGAGTTGAAGATTCCGATAATGCGGATAGTTTCCTGGTTTATGGCCGCGGCATTTTGCATTTGGGTATTCTAATTGAAACCATGCGCCGTGAGGGATACGAATTAACTGTTGGCCAACCGCAGGTATTAGTGAAAGATATCCAGGGAAAAAAATGTGAACCTTACGAAATCCTTGTTGTTGACGTGCCGCAGGAATACGCAAGCAAGGTGATAGATCTTGTAACCCGTCGCAAGGGTGAACTGCATGTGATGGAAACAAAAGGCGAAATGCAGCATTTGGAATTTGAAATTCCCTCAAGAGGATTAGTTGGACTGCGTACACAAATGCTTACCAATACAGCGGGAGAAGCTGTAATGAACCATCGCTTCAGTGAATTTAAACCGTGGAAAGGTGCGATACCCGGAAGAAACAACGGGGTTTTAATAGCAAAGGAAGCGGGGACTACCACAGCTTATTCTCTGGATAAGCTACAGGATCGCGGAATTTTTTTCGTTGACCCGGGAGAAGAGGTTTATAAGGGAATGATCATTGGAGAGAATAGTAAACCCGGCGACCTGGTTGTTCAACCCAATGAAGGAAAGAAGCTCACCAACATGCGCGCCAGTGGAAGCGATTCTGCAACGAATATCGCTCCCAAACACCTGATGACACTTGAAGAATGCATGGAATATATTCAGCAGGATGAGTGCATTGAGGTTACTCCCAATTTTGTTCGAATGAGAAAAGTATTGTTAGACGAAGAAGAAAGAAAAAAGCAGGCAAAAAGAATGAGTATTGAAGCAGCTTAATCGTCGTAAATTTGCTTGATGAAAAAGTTATTTTTCATATCATTATTTGTTATCCTTTTTCAATTATTCGCCGTCCGAGCTTCTGGCCAATGCTCCATTTGTACTAAGACCACCCAGCAAATGGGTGAAAAACCTGCCAAAGGTTTAAATAGCGGTATTCTTTACCTCGCTTTTGCTCCGTTTGCCATCGCTGCCTATGTGGGATATAGATGGTGGAAAGGCAATCAGGAATAACCGAGGGTTAAGAATTTATCTTCTTACGACAAGTTTTTTCGTTTCATTTCCTATTTGCATTATATAAACCCCTGCTTGTAATGAGGAGAGATCGATTGTAATAGAACCAGTATTATTTACTATTTTTTTATCCCATGTTAGTTTACCTGAAGCGTCAATTAATCGTATCCTCGTTACCGCAGAAAGATCACCCGTAATCACGACCTGGTGGGAAGCAGGATTGGGATAAAGAGTAAACCGGTCATTTTTTTGACCCCAATTCAATTTTCGAACGGGAGAATAAGACAAAGAATTGTTTTTTTCAATTATCTTGATTCTATACAAATTAGTTACTGCATTAGGATGCTCATCCGTGTAATGATAATATTGATTTATCGCATCTGCTTGTAATGAATAAACAGGATGCCAATTGCCGTCAATTATCTTTTCCACAATAAATTCTTCCATTGCTTCCGGGTTCGCAACGCGCCATTGCAATAGAATATTTGATTCAACTGCGGCAAGCTTGAAATAGATCAATCTGACTGCTAATGGCTCTATAGATAAACAATAGGAAGCTGAATCGGTTGATTGCCTGATCGTGTATAAGGCAATTGCACTACCATTTGAACCATTAGCCGGAAGAACAGCAGCATGACAAGCTGGGTCCCCTCCGAATTCAAGACCAGCACTGCCAGCAGCAAATGAAGTAGGGACCGCGGGCAGAGATCCCGTAAAATAGATCACACCCCCACTCCCTCCTCCACCTGCGCCGTAGCATCTTTGTGCCGTGCCCAAATCATTTTCATCTCCACCCTTCCCTCCATTAGCCTGTATTGTCACCGCACCGGAATAAGTATTTGCATCGATAATTATGGAGCCTGCCGCACCACCCCCCGATGCACCATCGGAAGCTGCATTTCCACCCCTGCCGCCATTTGCAGATATTTTATAACCGTTGCCGATAATATTTTCTGCCTGTATCAAAATTATTCCGCCACCATGACCGCCTCCTTTTGATATGGTGGCCGTTCCATTTGAGTGTCCGGCACCTCCACCTCCACCAAAGAATATTTTTTTTCCACTCCAACTGCTTAATGCTTTGCCAGCCAATCCATGTAGCTCAGTTGCGCAGCCGGCACTACTCGAATTGCCACCACCAAACCCTCCCGCGCTTAAGTTCGCACCACCAGCTCCTCCGTTATTATGATTATTGCCACCGCCGCCACCGTTCGCAGGCGCACCTCTTCCACCACTTTGGTTTATGGGAAAATCGAATACGCTTTCACCCTTGTAAGCTCCATTCTGCGGCGCAGCAAAAGAAGCGTTATAAAAATATCCTGTCGCAGCAAAAAAATTAGAGCACGACCCATTGCTCAGTACATAGGCACCTCCCCGGAAGCCAGATGAGTCGGCATAGATCGGCGCATTTAATGTGAGATCCTGTGAAACACTGATGGCTATTACACCACCAGTACCTGATGTATTATTCCACGGAGCCGCTTTCAGTGTATCGATAACATTAGCTGAATAGTATTCCCCAAATTTTACTAACTGTACCTTATCGGCAACAGTATAGTTGTTCAAAAAATTATGGAACATAAAAACAGAATCACCATCGATCGCGCAGATGATAGCAATTTCATAATTGCCGGCATTGTTTAGAGAAGTTGTGTCTCCAAAACTGCTGGTATTTGTTGTATTAACGGATACTCCTTTCATTTGTATGAGGAGCGTCTTTTGCAGGTGCGCCAGGCCGACGACGGTATTCAATCTTACGCAAGCCTTTGCAGGAATAACCTCTATAACCTTATAGTAACTGTTTACAATTCCACTGATATTTTGAGATGTAGAGATGAGAGCGCATAGAATCAGTACCTGCAATAGAATGAGGTGTTTAATTTTCCCGGATAAAAATTGAGCAGTTGTTTTCACAGGCATTATTGGCCTGTTAAAATAGTGATTGTTTTCGGGAAGCTAAAGGTAGCGCCAGCTTCAATGAGAATACTACATAGTAAATTATCTATACTGCCCGCTGTATTTTATCCTTTTTATGGCAGGTTCAGGCATAATTCTCAACGAACGAATAAAGATTAAAATGAGCACCGTTGATGCCTGCCTTAATGCTTTGTCTCAATTTCATTTTGTCAACCCCTTTCATCTTTTTTTGAGTCAATAATTGCCAGGCCTTTTCTGTCAGTACGGATAAGCGTTTATCTTCATTCTGAGGTAAATTATTTTTTATCGCTTCATATAATTCAGAGATCCCTTTTTTCTCTGTCGCAGTGGTTTTTATGATAGGAACTTCTCTGGCATTTTTTGTAAATGAAGGAGCCAGCATAAGCTTCAGATTTCTTTCAAATAGTGCTGAATCGGGCCGGTCACTTTTATTGATAACAAAAATATCCGCGATCTCCATTAGCCCCGCTTTCATGGTCTGCACTTCATCCCCGCCCTCCGGGACGAGGACAACAACGGTTACTTCAGCCAGGCCAGCAATTTCAATTTCACTTTGCCCCACTCCGACTGTTTCAACAAGTATGTGATCAAAACCGGCTGATTTAATGACGTCGGTTATTTCGATGATCTTTGGACTTAATCCTCCCATCGAACCTCTTGTCGCAAGTGAACGGATAAAAACATTTGGATGCGTATACCATTTACTCATGCGAATACGGTCTCCGAGTAAAGCTCCGAAATTGAATGGTGAGGAAGGATCGATACAAAGCACAGCAACTTTTTTTTCCTCTCGGATCAATTCATCGATCAATGCATCAACCAAAGTGCTTTTGCCGGCGCCGGGTGGACCTGTTATTCCAATGATCTTTGGGGAACGATCGTCCTGAAGGGAACGAAGCAGATCCTCATGGCCTTGTTGCTCATTGTCAATGAAAGAAATTGCACGTGCAAGGGATTTGATATCTCCTTTTTTTATTTGTGATAGTAACACTTCGTGCATTGGTTGTCTTTAGTGATGGTGTTACAACTTACATCTTTATCTTGTATTGCGATTTGTGACAGACAAAAATAATATGAACTTGCAAGGAAAGGACAATCTCGTAAAATGGAGAAAACCTGCCTTTCTTTCTAAGCATAACGGCAATGCTGGGTGGACTTTTATTTTCAAGAGCCTTGCTTTCTTCGGGATTAATTTTCTTTCCGTTTACAAGTCTGTTTCATAAAAACATAATTCCTTATCGCGTTTAGTACTTACTTGATACAGGTCTTGAAGTTCAATTCGGAGTCTTCGTGCACTCATTTATGTTATTGTGGTGGTATAAACGGCTTCGGTTAAAGGAATAAAATTCTACTTTCGGTCATGCAAAAAATTTCCGTTGTTATTATTTGTAAAAATGAGGAGGATGAAATTGGACGCACCCTCCAAAGCCTGGGCGGTCTTACTGATGATATTGTAGTGTTGGACAATGGCAGTACTGACAATAGTAAAAATGTTATTCGTGATCTTGGCGCCAGGCTGGTTGAAGAGAATTGGGAAGGATTTGGGAAAACAAAAAATAAGGCCATTGGGTTTGCGAATTACGACTGGATTCTAAATCTTGATGCAGATGAGGCTATTGATGAAGCGTTAAAAAACTCCTTGTTGAATTTGCCGCTGCAGGACGATGACGAGGTATTCGAAATGAAATTCAAAAATTTTCTTGGTGAAACATATTTACGCTTTGGCGAATGGGGAGACGACTGGCACATACGACTTTTTAACCGCAGAAAAGTAAATTGGAACGAAGCTATTGTACATGAGGGGCTGATACTTCCCACTGGCACCAGGATAAAAAAATTAAAAGGCTTTGTTTTGCATCATACTGTGAAAAATGAGGCAGAGTTTGCCGGTAAAATGCGTAGATATGGACTGCTCAACGCAGAAAGATATGCAAGA
>Ga0207689_10001759_pt1 | contig 20432 bp, 22 predicted proteins | sample KBSMisM52_FD_184312 | JGI IMG/M metagenome (GOLD analysis project Ga0207689, IMG submission 184312) | Miscanthus rhizosphere microbial communities from Kellogg Biological Station, Michigan, USA - KBS Miscanthus M5-2 (SPAdes) (version 2) | ecosystem: Host-associated > Plants > Roots >... | reverse complement strand
GCTCGCAGACCGCCACCTTCTGCCCCGCGCGAATGAGACGGGCGATGTAGCCGTCGGCGGCGTGATGCGGGATGCCCGCCATCGGGATCGCGCCCTCGCCCTTCTGCCGGGACGTCAGCGTGAGCTGGAGCAGGCGCGAGGCGGTCTGCGCGTCCTGGAAGAAGAGCTCGTAGAAGTCGCCGAGGCGGAACAGCAGCAGGTAGTCCGGGAAGCGGCGCTTCAGCTCCCCGTACTGCCGCATCATCGGCGTCAGCTCCGCGGGGCTTTCCCTCACGTGGAGGCGAGTGCGGCGGCCAGCCGATCGTACGTGGTCTCGAGGGATTCGGGCAGCACCTTCGTCTCGCCGATGACCGGCATGAAGTTGTGGTCGCCGTTCCAGCGCGGCACCAGGTGGATGTGCAGGTGCCCGAGCACGCCCGCGCCGGCCACGCGCCCCTGGTTGAGGCCCACGTTGAAGCCGTCGGGATGATACGCCGCGTCGACCGCGCGCGTGGCCCTCTGGATCAGGGCCATCGCCTCGCCGAGCTCGTCGGTGGTGGCCGTCTCGATCGAGCCGACGTGACGCGTGACGACCGCCATGAGGTGCGCGGAGGCATACGGGAAGGCGTTCAGGATGAGGAAGGCCCGCGTGCCGCGGTGGAGGATCAGCGACCGGCGGTCGTCACCGGCGGCCAGGGCCGAGCAGAAGACGCACGCGGCCTCGGGGCTCCCGGCGGTCGCGACATAGGACATCCGCCAGGGCGCCCAGAGCCGCTCCACGCGGTCTACGTGTTGACGAGCTCGCGGAGGCGCTTGCCGACCTTGAAGAACGGCACCCGCTTCTCGGGTACGCTGACGCTGTCGCCGGTCTTCGGATTGCGTCCCTTGCGGGAGTTCCGGTGGCGGATGCGGAAGCTGCCGAAGCCGCGCAGCTCGACCTTATCCCCCTTGCCCAGCGCGTCCGTGATGTTGTCGAAGACAGTGTTGACGATGAGCTCGGTTTCCTTCTTGGTCAAGCTCGCCACCTTGGCCACTTCCTCGATCAGTTCCGCTTTCGTCATGGGCGACTCCCTTTAGAGGGCCGGCGCTGACAGGCTATCGACGCCGAGACCGTACCACGGCAGACGAAAGTTTGTCAAGCAACCTGGGTAGTTAGCGGGCACCCTGCGGGGGCCGGACCGCTAGGGCATCAGGTACAGCGGCTGGCCGAGGGTCTGCATCGAGGGCAGCATGCGTGAGACCGGCCCCAGACCCCATTCATTGCGCAGCAGCTCGCGCAGCGAGAAGCGCCGCCGCGGATAGATCACCTTCGGCTTCGGCGGCAGCCCCGCCATCTTCGCGGCGGCCTCGATGGCGTCCTCGAGCCCGCCCATCTCGTCCACCATCTTGAGGCCCTGCGCCTGCCGCCCCGAGTAGATCCGCCCCTCCGCGAACGCGCGCACCGCCTGCGGCTCGAGCCCGCGCCCTTCCGCGACCGCGGTGATGAACTGGTCGTAGACGTCGTCGAGGAGGGACTGGAGGATGCGGCGCTCCTCCGGGGTCATGGCGCGCGCGAAGTTGCCCACGTCCTTGTAGGCGCCCGCCTTGACCACCACGTACTCCACGCCCACCTTCTTGAGCAGCCCCTCCACGTTGGCGAGCTGCATGACCACGCCGATCGAGCCGGTGAGCGTGCCCGGGCTCGCGAAGATGCGGTCGGCCGACACCGCCACGTAGTAGCCGCCGGAGGCGGCGATCGAGCCCAGCGAGGCGACCACCGGCTTCTTGGCCTCGCGCAGCCGGCGCACCGCGGTGAAGATCTCCTGGGTGGGCGCGACCACCCCGCCGGGGCTGTCGATGCGGAGCACCACCGCGCGCACCGCGGGGTCGTCGCGGTACTCGGCCAGCGTGCGGATGATGGATTCGGTGTCGAGGCCCCGGTCGGCCCCGATCCCGATGACGCCCTCGACCTCCACGACGGCCACCTTGGCGCCGCCGGGCAGGCCGTCGTCAGAAACCGCGAGGATCAGCCAGATCGTCAGGACGAACAGTACGAGGACTCCCGCCCCCGCCCCGAGAGCGATGAGGGCGACCCGGCCGCGTGAGGCCACCCGGGCCTACTCCTCGTCGTCGTAGTCGTCGCCGCCGCGACGCTTGCGGCCCTTGTGACCCCGGCCTCGCCCGGCGTCCGTCTGCGCCGGCTCCTCGATGACCGCGGCCAGCTCCTTCAGGGAGAGCCCGATCCGCCGCTCGTTGGGATCCACCCGGATCACCATGAGGGTCAGCTCGTCGCCCACGTTGAGGATGTCGGCGGGCGTGGCGATGGGACGGCTCGACATCTGCGAGATGTGGAGCAGGCCGTCCACCCCGGGCTCCAGCTCCACGAAGGCGCCGAAGTCGGTGAGGCGCACGACCTTGCCGGTGACGCGCGAGCCCATCGGGTACCGCGAGGCCACGCTGTCCCACGGATCGGGCTGGATCTGCTTGAGCCCGAGCGAGATGCGCTTGTTCTCCCGGTCCACGTTGAGGATCTGGGTGTCCACCGGCTGGCCCTTCTTCAGCAGCTCGGACGGGTGCCCGATGTTGCGGGTCCAGGACATGTCCGAGATGTGCAGCAGGCCGTCCACCCCGGGCTCCAGCTCCACGAAGGCGCCGAAGTCGGTGAGGTTGCGCACCTTGCCCTGCACGCGCATGCCGGGCTGGTAGCGCTCGGTGATGGTGGCCCACGGGTCGGTCTCCACCTGCTTCATGCCGAGGGAGATCCGCTTGGTGGCCTTGTTGACCTCGAGCACCATGACCTCGACGGTGTCTCCCACGTTGACCAGCTTCGAGGGATGCCGCACCCGCCGCGTCCAGGACATCTCGGAGACGTGCACGAGACCCTCGACGCCCGGCTCCAGCTCCACGAAGGCCCCGTAATTGGTCAGGCTCACGATGCGCCCGTTCACCTTGCCGCCCACCGGGTAGCGGTCGTCGACGTTGGCCCACGGGTCGGAGGACTTCTGCTTGTAGCCCAGCGAGACCCGGCCGGTCTCGCGGTCGAAGTGCAGCACCACCACCTCGACCTGGTCGCCGATCTGGAAGATCTCGGAGGGATGCCCCACCCGGCCCCACGACATGTCGGTGACGTGCAGGAGCCCGTCGATGCCGCCCAGGTCGATGAAGGCGCCGTAGTCGGTCAGGTTCTTCACGGTCCCGGTCAGCACCATGCCCTCGGAGAGCACGGAGAGCGTGTGCTTCTTCTTCTCCTCGCGCTCCTCTTCGAGCATCGCCCGGCGTGAGAGGACCACGTTGCCGCGGCGCCGGTTCAGCTTGATGACCTTGGCCCGGATGGTCTGGCCGACCATCGCGCCGAGGTTCTTGACCGGCCGCAGGTCGACCTGGGAGCCGGGCAGGAACGCCCGCACCCCGACGTCCACCGCGAGCCCGCCCTTGACCACCTCGGCGACCCGGCCTTCGACCGGGGTGCCCGCGTCGTGGGCCTTCGAGATCTGGTCCCAGACCTTGATCTTGTCCGCCTTGTCCTTCGAGAGGACGATCAGCCCTTCGTTGTCCTCCTTGGACTCGAGATAGACCTCGATCTCCTCGCCGACCTTGGGCAGCACGCCCGCGTGCCGGAACTCCTCGATGGCGATCGTGCCCTCGCTCTTGTAGCCGATGTCGACGAGCACCTCGCTGTCGCGCACCTCGACCACACGTCCGCGGACTACCTCGCCCTCCTCGACGTCACTGACGCCGCGGTTGAACCAGTACTCCATGCTCTCCTCGGAGGCGTCGCCTACCTCCTTCACTGCGCCTGCGAGGGTCTTCGACTTCTTGTTGTCGCTGTCCATGACTCCACCTCTCCTTGGATCCATCTATATTGTCGGCCGCGCCGTCCTGCCGCGGCCGGCATCCCAGCCGTGCTTCAAGTTCTTGCCTGCTGCTCCCGGATCTGCGCAATCGCTCGCATCATCTCCTGGGCCGCTTCACGATACGCTTCCTTGCGCCCTTCGTCACCCGCTCTCTTGCCCTCCCGCTTGAAGCTCAGCGGGGGCCCGAACGTCACCCGCACCTTCGCGGGCCGGGGCAGCGCCCGCCCCCTCGGCAGCGCCGCGCCGCTTCCCGACACGTAGACCGGCACCACCGGCGCGCCGCTCAGCACCGCCAGCATGCCCACCCCGGGCCGCCCCGCGCGCGGCGCCTCGCCTTCCACCCCCCGCGTGCCCTCCGGAAACACGAGGATCGCGCAGCCCTCCTGCAGCAGGGCCAGCGACCCCTTCAGCGCCCGCATGTCCGAGCCGTCCCGGCGTACCGGCCGCGCGTTGAGCGATCGGATCAGCCGCCCGAAGAGCGGGATGCGAAACAGCTCCTCCTTGGCCATGAAGTAGACCGGCCGCGGGACCGAGCCGCCCACCAGCGGTGGGTCGAGCACGCTCACGTGATTGGACACGATCAGCACCGGACCGGTGGGGGGCACGAGCTCCCGGCCCACCGCCTCCAGCCGGAACAGGAGGCGCATCAGCACCACCGCGATCGGCTTCAGGATCGCGTACAGCATCTCGCCTGTTCGATCACCCGCAGCAGCCCGTCCACCACTTCGGTGACGCCGTGGCCGGTGGTGTCCACCACCACCGCGCCGTCCGGCTTCACCAGCGGGGCCAGCGTCCGCTCCATGTCCTGCCGATCGCGCCGGGCGATGTCCTCTCGCACCGTCTCCAGATCGCCGCCCAGCCCCCGCGCCACCAGGTCGTCGCGCCGGCGGCGGGCCCGCGTGTCGAGATCGGCGTCGAGGTAGAACTTCACCTCGGCCTCCGGCCACACCACGCTGCCGGTGTCGCGCCCCTCGAGAACCGCGCCGCCCGACGCGGCGAGGTCCCGCTGGATGGGCGTCATCTTATCTCTCACCGCCCCCAGCGTCGTCAACCGCGACGTGAGCCGGCTGATCGCGGGCGTGCGGATCTCCGCGCTGACGTCCCGGCCGTTGACCAGCACGCGCGGGCCGTCGAGCTGCACGCTGGTCCGATCGAGCACCCCGGCCAGCGCGGGGCCGTTCTCGAGGGGTACCCCCGCCTCCTGGACCGCCCACGCGAGCCCGCGGTAGAGCGCGCCGGTGTCGATCAGGGTGAAGCCCAGCCGGCGGGCCACCTCCGCGGCCACCGTGGACTTGCCCGCGCCCGCCGGCCCGTCGATGGTCACCACGATGTCGCGCTGCCCGGCTTTCATGGCGTCGCACCTTTACTGCAGAGACCTTTACGGCTCTCTTGTATCCGTTCGGCTCGCCTTCGGCTTCGCCTCACACTGCCTCTCGCACACGCCGGATCCGGTCGAGCGCGGCCTCGATGGCGGAGGCGTCCCCAGCGTTGATCAGGCGCTCCAGCTCGTCGAGCGCCGAGCGGAACGCGCCGAGGGCTTCCCGCAGTCCCGCGCGGTTCTCCTGGAAGATTTCCCGCCACATCTGCGGGTCGGAGGCCGCGATGCGGGTGGTGTCCTTGAACCCGCGCCCCGCGATCTCGAAGAAGCGCGGGTCCATGCGCACCACCGCGTCCACCAGGGCGTCGGCCACCAGGTGCGGCAGGTGGCTGACCGCGGCGGTGGCGCGATCGTGAGTCACCGGATCGAGGGTCACCAGCCGCGCGCCGAGCGCTTCCCAGAACGCGGCCACCCGCTTGATCGCGTGCGAGTCGGTGCGCTCGGTGGGTGTGAGGATCACGGTCGCGCCCTGGAAGAGGTCGGGCCGCGAGACCCGGTAGCCGCTCTGCTCCGAGCCGGCCATCGGATGGCTGCCCACGAAGGCGACCGGCCGCCCGTCGCGCGCGAGCGCCTCCGCCGCCTCGACGATGCCGGCCTTGGTGCTGCCCACGTCGGTGAGCACCGCCTCCGCGGGGAGCGCCTGCCAGACCGCGGGGAGCAGCGCGGTGAGCGTGGCCACCGGGGTGGCGAGCAGGCAGAAGTCGGAGCCGGCCACCCCGTCCTCCAGGCTGGTGCTGACCCGATCCACCATGCCGTCGCGAAGCGCGGGCTCGAGCCGCGCCCGATCCCGTCCCACCGCCACGATCTCGTCGGCCAGCCCCTGCGCGCGGGCGCCCTTCGCGACCGATCCGCCCAGGAGCCCGAGACCGACCAGACTGAGGCGTCGGATCACGCGCTCTTGGCTCCCGCGAGGACCTTCTTGAGCGCCTTCACGAACCGCCGGTTCTCCTCGGGGGTGCCGATGGTGACCCGCAGCGCGCTCTCCATCCCGAAGCTCGTCATCGGCCGCACGATCACGCCCTCCTTGAGCAGCCAGTGGAAGACCTCGCTCGCGCTGCGGCCCACGTCCACCAGGATGAAGTTGGCGCGCGAGGGCGCGAACTTCAGCTTCATGCCGGTGAATTCGTCGCTCAGGAACGCGCGCCCCGCCTCGATCATCCGCAGGCACTCCACCACGTGGGAGTCGTCCTCCAGCGCGGCGAGCGCGGCGGCCTGGGCCACCGAGTTGACGTTGAAGGGCTGGCGGATGCGGTTGAGCAGGGAGATGCAGTCCGGGTCGGCGACCCCGTAGCCCACGCGCAGGCCGGCGAGGCTCGCCGCCTTGGAGAAGGTGCGCAGCGAGGCGACCTTGCGGCCCTGCTTGAGGTAGGCGAGCGAGTCGGGGAAGTCGGGACCCTGCGCGAACTCGACGTAGGCCTCGTCGAACACCACGATGACCTTGTCGGGCACCCGCGCCATGAAGTGCTCGACCTCGTCGGCGGTCACGATGGTGGCGGTCGGGTTGTTCGGGTTCGCGATGAACACCATCTTGGTCATGGGGGTGATCGCGCGGGCCATCGCCTCCAGATCGAGACGCTGGTCCTTGAGGGTCACCACCACCCGGATGCCCCCGACCGCCTGCACGATCATCGGGTAGACCACGAAGGAGGGATGCGGGATCACCGCCTCTTCCCCGGGCCGCAGGAAGGCGCGCACCATCAGCTCGATCAGGTCGTTGGATCCGTTGCCGAGGATGACGTGATCGGAGGTGAGGCCGTGGCGCCGCGCGATGGCCTTGCGCAGGTAGTACCCGCTCCCGTCCGGATAACGGTTGACGTGGGTCAGCGCCGCCTGCATCGCTTTCATGACCCGGTCCGACGGGGCGAGCGGGTTCTCGTTGGAGGCGAGCTTGATGACGTCGCTGATGCCGAGCTCGCGCTCGAGCTCCTCGATCGGCTTGCCGGGCTCGTAGGGCGCGATGCCCAGGATGTGATCGTTGGCCAGTGATTCCCAGGACGCACTCATGTTCGGATACTCCTCACGCGGCCGGGTACGAGCCGAGGATCTTCAGGAACTGGCAGCGCTCCCGGACCTCGGCCAGCACGTTCCGGACGTTTTCGGTCTCGCTATGCCCCTCGAAGTCCACGAAGTTGACGTACTCCCAGGGGCGACGTTTTGTGGGTCGGGACTCGATCTTGGTCAGGTTCAGCCGGCGGGCGGCGAACGGCTTCAGGATGCTATAGAGCACGCCCGGCTCGTTCTTCATCGAGAAGAGGATGGACGTCTTGTCCCGCCCGGTGGGGGCGACCGCCTGGCGGCCGATCACGAGAAAGCGGGTGGAGTTCGCGGGGTTGTCCTCGATGCGACCCCGCAGGATGGGCACCCCGAACACCTGCGCGGCCATGTCGGAGGCGATCGCGGCCACCGTCGCGTCGTCGCGCGCGCGCTCCACCGCGGCCGCGGTGGATGACATCTCCTCGGTGATCGCCTCCGGCATGTGGGCGGCGAGCCAGCCGCGGCACTGAGCGAGCCCCTGGGGGTGCGAGCACACCACCTTGATCTCGCCGAGCTCGGCCGCCCGCGAGATGAGGTGCTGCGAGATGTCGAGCGTCATCTCGCCGGTGATCGTCACGTCGGAGTCGAGGAGCCGGTCGAGCGTCACGTTGACCGCCCCGTCGGTCGAGTTCTCCACCGGCACTACCCCGAACTCGGCCCGGCTGCGCTCCACCTCGTCGAAGATCTCCGCGATGGTGCGTACCGCCACCAGCTGCGCGGAGGAGCCGAAGCGGCGGGTCGCGGCCTGGTGCGTGAAGGTGCCGGGCGGGCCGAGGTACGCGACCGGCAGCGGGTGCTCGAGGGCGAGCGAGGCGGAGAGGATCTCCCGCCAGATCGCGCGAATCGCCTCGCCCGCGAGCGGACCTCCGGTCAATCCGACGAGACGGTCGAGAACCTGGGCTTCGCGCTCGGGAATGTAGTACGGAAGACCCTGCTGCCTCTTGAGCTCGCCGATCCGGAGGGCGGCGGTACCGCGCTGGTTGAGGAGTTTGAGGATCTCTTCGTCGAGGTTATTGATCCTGGATCGCCAATCGTCCAGGTTCATCGGGGGCTCCTGAAGCACGTCGGTCGCGTAACCCCAGGCACTATAGCGGAACCCTACCCCCCACGCAAGTTGTCAAGGGCCCGGCGCTCGGCCGGGGTGAGCGCGCGGTGCGCGCCGGGGGCCAGATTGCCCAGGCGAAGCGGGCCGAACTGCACGCGCGTGAGCCGCTCGACCGGATGGCCGAGCGCGGCGCAGTAGCGCTTGACCTCGCGATAGCGCCCTTCCGCGAACGTCACGCTGAGCCGGCTGCTGCGCGGCCCCACCGACAGCCGGCCGACGCGCTTGGGCACCGCGGGGCCGTCGGGCAGCACCGCGCCATTGCGCCAGCGCGGCAGGTCCGCCAGGTCCACGCGGCCGCGGACTTCCACCTCGTACACGCGCGGGATCTCGTAACGCGGGTGGAGTAGCCGGTTGGCGAGCTCGCCGTCGTTGGTCAGCAGCAGCAGGCCCTCCGCGTCGATATCGAGACGGCCGACCGGGTAGACGATGCGCGCGGCGGGCGGGAGGAGGTCGAGCACGACCGGCCGGCCCGCCGGATCACTGCGCGTGGTGACGTAGCCGCGCAGCTTGTGCAGCAGCAGATACTGCAGCGGCGCCCGCCCGGGGAGCGGACGGCCATCCAGCGTGATGCGGTCCTGCTCGGGGTCCGCCTGGGCGCCGGGCTCGAGCCGGACTCGACCGTTGACGGTGACGCGTCCCTCCGCGAGCAGCCCTTCAGCTGCTCGCCGGGACGCGATCCCCGCCTGCGCCAGGATCTTGCTGAGCCGGATCGTCGGCAGCGGTCGTCTCCTCGTGCTCGGGCCCGGGCTCGGTCAGCTGGGCGGCCGCGGTCTCCGCGAGCTCGGGCACGATCAGCTCGCCTTCCACCTTCGGCAGGTCGTTGAGATCGCGCAGCCCGAAGGCCACCAGGAACTCGCGCGTGGTCTCGTAGAGGAACGGGCGCCCCGGCGACTCCTTGCGTCCCGCGATGCGGATCATCCGCCGCTCGAGCAGGTTCTCGAGCACCGCGTCCGAGTTGACGCCGCGGATGGCGTCCACCTCGGGGCGCGAGACCGGCTGGCGGTAGCCGATGATCGCGAGCGTCTCGAGCGACGGGCGCGAGAGCCGGGAGCGGGTGCGGCTGCGCGCGAGCTTGACGAGCCACGGCGCGATCTCCGGACGCGTCACCAGGCGGAAGCCGCCGCCCACCTCCATCACCTGCAGGGCGCGCCCCTCCGCGTCCAGGCGGCCGCGCAGGCTCTCCACGAGCTCGCGGGCCACCGCGGGCGACTCGAGGTCGAGGACCTCCTGGATGCGGGAGGCCTCCACCGGAGTGTCCGAGGCGAAGAGCAGGGCTTCGACGACGTCGATGATCTCAGGCATTCAAGTCCTCGGGATCCCTCTCCCCTCCGGGGAGAGAGTCAGGGTGCGGGGTCGGTTCTTCGGGGGTCTCCTCGGATGTCTCCTCGATCGCGCGCGCGGGCTCCCGCACGCTGACCGCGTTCCGCTCGATGACGATCTCGCCGAAGAGCTCGGCCTGCCGCGCCCGCGCCTCGCCCAGCCGCACCAGCTCGAGCAGGGCGAGGAGCGTCACCACCCACTCGGCCCGGATGCGCTCGGGGCCCGCCACCGAGGAGAAGAGCAGCGACCAGGTGCTCCGGAGCAGCTCGACCATCTCGCTCATGCGCTCGAGCACCGAGAGCGGGTTGGGCTCGACCTGCCGCGGCACCCGGCGCTTCTGGTCCTCGATGAGCCGCTGCATCGCGCGCTGGAGGAGGTGCACCGAGAGATCCTCGAGCGGGACGTCCTCGGGCGGCGGCAGCTCGGCGGTGGTGCGGCCGTAGATGAGGGTCTGCTCGGCCTCGCGCTCGGCGAGCCAGATCCCGAGCGCCTTGACCCGGGCGTACTCGCGCAGGCGCTCCTCCAGCTCGCGCTTGAGCATCTCCCCTTCGTCGTCCAGCAGCTCGTCCGGGTCGTCCGGGTTGGCGGGCAGCAGGAGCTTCGACTTGAGGTAGATCAGGGTCGCGGCCATCACCATGAAGGAGCCGGCGGTCTCCAGATCCTGGAAGCGCACCGACTCGAGGTGGGACAGGTACTGGTCGGTGATCGTGCGCAGCGAGAGTCGCGAGAGGTCCATCTCGTTGGTGCGACAGAGATGGAGCAGCAGATCGAGCGGGCCCACGAAGGACTCGACGCGGACGGTGATCCCGGAGTCCTGGACGGCTCCTTGAGTGGTGGCTTCCTGCCCGCTCATTTGTCTATGGCTCGAGGCGGACCGCGTCGTGGACTTCCTGCATGGTCTGCTGGGCGACGCGACGGGCGCGCTTGGAGCCCTCCTGCAGGATGTCGACGATCTCCCGCGGCTTCTCGGCGAAGCGCTGGCGGCGCTCCCGGATCGCGGCGAGCGGCGGCACCATGTGCTTGAGCAGCACCCCCTTGCAGTCGAGGCAGCCGATGGCCGCGGTGCGGCAGCCGGCCGCGCAGGCTTCGCGGTCCGCGTCGGGCGTGAAGATACGGTGGAGGTCGAAGACCGGGCAGATGTCCGGGTTGCCGGGGTCGGCGCGGCGCTTGCGCGCGGGATCCGTGACCATCGGCTTGATCTTGGCGATGATCTCCTCGCTGGTGTCGGACAGGTAGATCGCGTTGCCGTAGGACTTCGACATCTTCCGCCCGTCCGTGCCCGGCACCTTCGGGATCTGGGTGAGCTTGGCCTGCGGCTCCGGGAACACCGCCTTCCACGTGTGGTTGAAGCGGCGCGCGACCTCGCGGGTGAGCTCGATGTGCGGCACCTGGTCGGCTCCCACCGGCACCCACTGGGCCTTGTACATCAGGATGTCGGCGGACTGCAGCAGCGGGTAGCCGAGCAGCCCGTAGGAGGGCGACTCGATGCCGAGCTGCTCCACCATCTCCTTGTAGGTCGGGACGCGCTCGAGCCAGGTCACCGGGACCGCCATGGAGAAGAGCAGGTGCAGCTCCGCGTGCTCCGGCACCAGGGACTGGATGAAGAGCGTGGACTTTTCGGGATCGAGCCCGGCCCCGAGCCAGTCCGCGCCCATCTCGATGGTGTCGCGCGGGACCTCGGCGATGCCGCCCGGGTTGGTGGTGAGCACGTGCCAGTTCGCCACGAAGTAGAAGCACTCGAAGCCGTCCTGGAGCTTGACCCAGTTCTCGAGCGCTCCCAGGTAGTTGCCGAGGTGGAGCTGGCCGGTCGGCCGCATCCCCGACAGCACGCGTTCCCGCGATCCGATCATGACGTCTGGTCACCCTCTCCGGGATTCCCGCCCCGCCGCGTCTCCCACACCTTGGCCATGCGGAGGAAGACGTACTCGGCGTAGAGCACGGCGAGCACGAAGCCCCGCCAGCCGTCCAGGAAGCCCCGGTGAACAATGTACATGGAAAAGAAGCGGCCGAGCGGCCGAGTCACGAGTCCCATGAGCCCGACCCGGCGGCCGCGGCGGATCCAGTCCTGCGCGGAGAGGGTGGAGTAGCGGTTGGAGCGGCGGACGAAGTCCTCGAGGTCTCGGTAGGAATGGTGCAGCAGCGCCTCGGCGAGCGTCTCCACCCGCCCCGACACGGTGACCGACTCGTGGACCGCGTTCTCCACGAAGCGCCCGCTCCTGCGTCGGAAGAGGCGAAGCTGGTAGTCGGGATAGAGGCCCCCGTGGCGCACCCACGCCCCCCAGAAGATGTTCCGCCGCGGGACCGCGTAGCCGTCCACCGGCCCGTCCTCCTTGAGGATCGCGCGGATGCGCTCCCGCAGTTCGGGGGTCACCCGCTCGTCGGCGTCGAGCGAGAGGATCCAGTCGCCGGTCGCCTGATCGAGGGCGAAGTTCTTCTGGGCCGCGAAGCCGGGCCACGCGCGCACCGAGACCTTGTCGGTGTACTCGTGCGCGATCTGCACCGTCTTGTCGCCCGACTCCGCGTCCACCACCACGATCTCGTCCGCCCAGGCCACGCTCTCGAGGCAGGCGCGCAGGCGCTCCTCCTCGTTCCACGCGATGACGGTCACCGAGAGCCGGCTCACCGCGCGCCCTCGCGCCGGGCGAGCATGGCCAGGGCCGTGTCCCCCGCCGCCTCCGGCGCCAGGCCGGCCATGGTGCCGTCGGGACTCTGGAGCCCGCGGCAGTGTGGCCCGTAGGGGCCGTTGCGCTCCGCGCGGGTCGGCCCGAAGAGGCCGAGGCTCGGCGTCCCGAGGGCCGCGGCCAGGTGCAGCGGCCCGGTGTCGTTGGCGACCATCAGCGCGCAGCGCCGGAGCAACGCGGCCAGCTCGTGCAGGTCCGTGGGCGGCGCGAGGATGGCGCGCGCGCTCGATCCGTCGCGGATCTGGCGCGCCATGTGGACCTCGTCGGGGCCCCACAGGACCAGGACCTTCGCGTTGGGCTCGCTGGCGATCCGGTCCACGAGCCGCCGGAAGTGCGCGACCGGCCACTGCTTGTTCGCGCGGCCCGCGCCCGGATTCACCGCCACCAGCAGGTCCCGGCTCTTCACACCCTGCTCGCCCAGGAAGTCGTCCATCCGCAGCGTCGCCCGCGCGGGGATCGGCACGTGGAATTCGACGGGGCCCGGCGGGATCCCGAGAGGGCCGAGCAGGGCCAGGTACTGATCCACCACGTGCACCGCCTCCGCGGGCGGTCGCACCCGGCGGTTGGTGAACAGGCAGTTCAATCCCTCGCGACAGTGATCGGCGGTGAAGCCGATGCGCAGGGGCGCGCCGGTGTAGGCGGTGAGCAGCCCGCTCTTGATGAGGCCCTGGAGGTCGAGGGCGACGTCGAAGCGGGCCGCCCGGATGCGCCCCCGCAGGCGGCCCATCTTGCCCAGGACCTCGCGCACGCCCGACGGGCGCCGGAGGAGCCGCCGCCAGAGCCGCGTGTCCACCGGCACCACCGTGTCGAGATCCGGGTGGTCCTTCAGGAGAGCGTACTCGCGCGCCTCCACGATCCACGCCAGGTGGATGCCGGGCCGTGCGCGGCGGAGTGCGCGCGCCACCGGGATCGCGTGGATGACGTCGCCGAGCGAGGACAGCTTGACGATCGCGATCTTCGGCTGCGGGCGCAGGGACATCGGCCCCGCACCCCCCCAGGGGCGGACAACCGTGGCGGCGGGCTCGGGGTTGCTCATGGTCCTGCCCGGCCGAAGCGGGTGAGGATGGTCGTGATCAGATCCTTGGTGGAGTGGGTCTTGGGGTCGCCCGCGATCGCGACCTTCGCGCCCATCGCCTCCACCGTGCCGCGCTCGGGCACGCTCTGCTCGGTGTAGTCGGTGCCCTTGGCGTGCACGTCCGGGCGCAGGCGCGCGATCAGCGCGTCGGCGCTGTCCTCCTCGAAGACGACCACCGCGTCCACCCCGCTGATCGCGGCGAGCAGCTCCGCGCGTTCCGCGGCCGGCATCACCGGCCGGCCCGGGCCCTTGAGCCGCTGCACCGAGGCGTCGGAGTTGAGGCCGACCACCAGCGCATCGCCGAGCGCCCGCGCGGCCTGGAGGTAGCGGACGTGCCCGACGTGGAGGAGATCGAAGCAGCCGTTGGCGAGCACCAGCCGTTTGCCCGCCGCGCGCCAGACCGAGGCGAGCCGGCCCGCCTCGTCAACGCTGAGGACGGCCGCCATCGCTCGCCAGCGCGGCCAGCAGCTCGGCCACCGTCACCGTCGCGGTGCCCCGCTTCATGACCACGACGCCGCCCGCCACGTTGGCGAGCCACGCGGCCTCGCCCGCCGTCGCGCGCGCGGCCAGTCCCACCGTGAACGTGCTGATCACGGTGTCCCCCGCCCCCGTGACGTCCGCGATCTCGTCGCTGCCGTGAATCGGCATGAACGTGACCGGCCCCTCGCGCTCGAAGAGGGCCATGCCGCGACTGCCCCGGGTGACCAGGAGCAGGCGCGCGTCGAGCCGCTCGAGCACCGCGCGCCCCGCCTTCTCGACGGAGGGCTCGTCGTGGAGCTCCTGGCCGGTCAGCTCCTCCACCTCCGGCTCGTTGGGCGTGGCCGCGGTGGCGCCCTTGAACCGGGGCAGCTCGTAGCGGCTGTCCACCGTCACCGGCACCTGCCGCGCGCGCCCCAGCTCGAGCACGGTCTCGTACACCCGCGGGGTCACCGTGCCGTAGCCGTAGTCCGAGACGAGGAAGCCGTCGGCCTCCACGCCCACCGCCTGGAGCCGCTCGAGCAGCCGCGTCTCGGCGGGGCCGCTGATGCCGCCCTCCGGCTCGCGGTCGAGCCGCACCACCTGCTGCCGCGTGGATTCGTAGCCGCCGGCCATGATGCGCGTCTTCACCGGGGTGGGACGCGCCGCCTCGCGTGAGATCCCGTCCGTGCTCATGCCCGCCTGGTGGAAGAGCGCGTGCACCTCGGCCCCCGCGCCGTCCTGGCCGAGCAGGCCCACCGGCAGGACGGTCGCGCCGAGGGCGTGCACGTTGTGGGCCGCGTTGGCCGCGCCCCCCAGTCGCACCTCGCGGTCGGTGAATCGCAGGATCAGGACGGGCGCCTCGCGCGAGATGCGCGCGGGCTTGCCGTAGAGGTACTCGTCCGCGATGAGATCGCCGACCACCACGATGCGCGTGCCGGTGAAGCGGGCGACCGCGTCCTTCAGTCGTCGCAGCGGGAACACGTCAGCGCCCCGCGTCCTCGATGCGGGCGGCCGTCCAGTCCACCGCCCAATTCACCGCGTCAAGCAGATCGTCGGCCACGTGGTCCGGCTTGATCTCGCCGCCGGGCGGCCGGTACTCCCACTCCCCGCGCCCGTAGCCGGTGAGCACGAGCACGCCCGCCGCGCCCGCCGATTGTCCCGCCGCCACGTCGGAGAGCTTGTCGCCGACCATCACCGAGGCGCGCAGGTCGAGGCCGAGCTCGGCCGCCGCGCGCGTGAGGAGCCCGGGGCGCGGCTTGCGGCAGTCGCACTCGGCCCGATACGGCGGCTGGCCCTCGCGCGGGTGATGCATGCAGACGTAGAGGCCGTCGAGGCGCGCGCCGCCGGCCTCGAGCTCGCTGACCATGCGGCGATTCGCGGCGTGCAGCGTGTCCTCGGAGAAGTACCCGCGGGCTACGCCCGCCTGGTTCGTGACCATCACCGCGGCGATCCCGGCCTCGTTGAGCCGGCGGACCGCCACCGCGGTGCGCGGGAGCAGGCGGATCCGGCTCGGGTGGTTAACGTAGCCCACCTCCTCCGTGAGGCAGCCGTCGCGGTCCATGAACACGGCGGGCCGCAGGTGCCCAGCATGACTCGCCATTGAATCGCAGTGTAAGGCCGTGCCCCCGATTGTTCAATGAAAATGGAGGGTTTGGAGCGGGCGTCCCGAAGGGAGCCGGACGATCAGCGGCGGAGGAGACCGTAGAGGGTGGTGAACGCCTGGGCTTGCGCGGCGTACGTGAACCGCTCGACCGAGGCGCGGGCGCGCCCGGCCCAGCCACCCGGTGGGGCGTCGCGGAGCGCGGCGAGGCCCTCGGCGATGGGGCCGACGGTCGGCTCGACGGCCACCCAGCCGTTGTCCCCGTCGCGCACGATCTCGGAGCCGCCGGCCCGCCCGCTACTGAGCACCGGAACGCCGGAGGCCAGCGCCTCGAGGTGCACGTTGCCGAAGGGCTCGTACCGCGCGGGCAGCGCGACCACGTCGGCGGCCGCATAGAGCCGCTCCACCTCCTCCTTCGCCCCGGTCCAGATCGTGCGCTCCGCGATGCCGAGACGCGCGGCCAGGTTCTGGTAGCGGGCCACCTCCCCCTTCCCGGTCACGACGAGGCGGCTTCCGGCGTCCCTCCCGCGCGCGAAGGCCTCCAGCAGCGGGCCCAGCCCCTTGCGCTCGAAGCCCGATCCCACGAAGAGCACGGTCCAGGCATCGTGGGGAATGCGCAGCGCCTCGCGCGTGGGCCGGCGGTGACGGCGGCGGTTGTCGGGGTGGAAGCGCTCGAGGTCCACCCCGTTGTAGATGAGCGTGACCCGCGCCGGATCGGTCCGGTAGCGCCGCTCGATCTCCTCCTTCCCCTGCTGCGAGATCGCGACCACGTGGCGCGCGCTGCGGAGCTCGAAGATCCGGCGCTCGAGGACCAGGACCAGGCGGTGGTACGGGTTCAGGCCCGCGACCCTCCGTCCCATCGCCTCGAGGTAGGCCGCGTGGGAGCCCTCGCCCGCGCGATAGAGGTCCTGTCGCAGGGCGCGCTCGTGACTCTGCACGAGATCGTACCCGTGGCGCGCCGCCGCGGCCTGCGCGGCCACCGCGAACGAGATCAGGCGCAGCACCGAGGGATGCCGGAGCGTCGGCACGCGGCGCACCACGAGGCCGGGCACCGAAGCCTGCCGTCGCGTGCTGATGAGCTCGACGTCGTGGCCGGCGTGTCGCAGGGCGGTGAGGAGGCCCGCGGTCGCGGTCTCGACACCGCCGTGGAAGGAGAATGGCCGGCAGATGAGGCCCAGCCGCATCAGCGGCCCATGCGCCGCGCCCGCTCCACCAGCGGAAAGAGCGCCCGGCGCGCGGACTCGAAGCTGTAGCGGTCCATCGCCCGGCGCCGCGCTGCCTCTCCCAGCGCCCGCGCCTCATCGGGCCGATCGAGCAAACGGCCGATGGCCGAGGCGAGCGCGGCCACGTCGCCGGGCGCGACCAGCGCGCCGCAGCCCTCCAGGATCTCCGGGATCATCGAGACCCTTGTGGAGACGATCGGCCGGCCGAGCGCCATGGCGTCGAAGATCTTCGCCGGCACCTGGCCGCGCGTGTCGCTGCTCTCGCGCTGGGGGACGACGACCACGTCGGCCGCCTCCAGGTAGGTCGGGACCTGCGCGATGGGGACCCGCCCGACCAGTCGCACACCGGGAAGCCGGGCGCTCAGGGCGCGGCCGGTGGCCGAGGCGGGCTCGGTCCCGACCAGGGCCAGGATGACGTCGGGCCGGCCGAGACGGCCCACCGCGTCCACCAGGTCCTCGACGCCCTTGTAACCCCGGGGCGTCCCGAGGAACATGACGACGCGCTCCTTCTCCACGCCCAGGCGCTCGCGCGCGGGACCCGGCTCCGCACGGCCCGGAACCCAGCGGTCCGTGTCCCGGACGTGTGGGATGAGGATGCCGCCGAATCGTTGCTCGAGGAAGCGGGAGGCGACCGTGATGCCGTCGGCGATTCCCCTCAGGCGCTCCATCAGCCAGGTCCAGGCAAGACCCCGTGGATTCGCGAGATTCAGAGCTCTCCCGATCGTGCCCCAGGCTCCGCCTCGGAGGAAGAACCCGACTTCCCAGTCGTCGATGTCGAGAAGCAGCGGACGGCGGCGGCCGAGACGGGTGAGATAGCCGATGCCGGCACTGGTGAGCCGGGGCTTGGAGGCGTAGACCAGATCCCCGTCGGCCATCCGAGCGAGGGCGGGCAGCCTCGTCGCGAAGCCCGGGAAGCGCCCACCCGGGATCGACTGGACCGGAACCGACTCGTCCACCACGGGCTCCCAGACGGCCGCGCCGAACCGGGGCCCGACGATCTCCACGGCCCCGATCGGCTCCAGCAGCCGGGCCAGCAGCCACGCACGCCCCAGCGCATTGTCCGAGACGTCGAAGCAGAGGATCGAGACCTTCACCGGGCCGGCCGCGCCGAGCTGACCGCGAGCGATTGGTAAAGCGCGGTCAGCCGCTCAGCGAGCCGGGCGCCCGAGAACCGCTTGCGCACCAGGTCGGCGCCGGCGCCCCCCAGCCGCTGCCGGAGAGGCGCGTCACGCAGGAGGCGCTCGATCGCGGTGGCGAGCGGGTCGGCCTCGCCGGCCGGCACCAGCAGCGCCGTGACGTCGTCCTCGAGCACCTCCGGCACCACGCCCACGCGGGTTGCCACCACGGGTACGCCCGAGGCGAGGTACTCCCAGAGCACGCGCGACATGCCGTCGGACTCGAGCGCGGCGTAGAGCGCGACGTCGAGCGCCGCCATGACCGTGGGTAGCTCGTCCACGAAGCCCACGAGGGAGACGCGATCCGTGAGCCCGGCGGTCTGGACGAGCCCGCGCACGCGCTCGGCGAACGGCCCCTGCCCGATGAACACGAGGTGGAAGGAGAGCCCGGCGGCCGCGAGCCGGGCCGCCGCCGCGACCACCGTCTCGTGCCCCTTCATGACCCGAAAGCCCGCGACCAGCCCGATGAGCGGGACGTCCACCGGCACCTTGAGCAGGCTGCGCGCGTCGACGCCGTGGACCGGCGGCAGGTGGGGGCGGTAGCGCTCGGCGTCCACGCCGCCGGGCAACGCCACCACCCGGTCCTCGAGGGCCAGGCCGGAGGCGACGATCTGGCTGCGAATGGCGTCGGTGACCGTGACGACGAGATCGGTGGCGGAGCCGTAGAGCCAGCGGTTCAGCGCGTGCGGCCGGATGGGCTGCACGATATGGCGCGTCCGCACGACGGGCCGCCGCGGGTTCGACATCCGGTTGGCGAGCGCGGCCAGCCAGTGCTCCTTGCCGCGATGGACGTGGAACACCTGCGTCTCGGGCAGCCACGCGATGATCCGGCGCAGGTCGCGCACGTCCAGGATCGGCGAGACGCCGCTCGCGAGTTGGAGCGTCTCGAGCCGCTCGATTCCCGCTTCCTTCGCGCGTTGAATGACCCGCGCCTGACTGCTCTTCTTGCACACGAGCATGACGTCGTGGCCCGCGCGGTCGAGCTCGACCACCACCCGCGCGGCCCAGTACGCATCCGACGACCACCCCCGACACGACACGATATGGCGAACGGTCATCTCATATGCGGGGGCCGAGAAATGACCCCCGCCCAGCTAGCCGACAACCGTTTCAGCGCTTCCCGGTATATCTCTTCCACCCGCGCCGCATGCGCGTCGGCGCCGTAGAGCGCCCGCGCCCGCTCCCGCCCCGCCCGCCCCATCGCCGCCGCGCGCTCCGGCTCCGCGATCATCGCGTGCAGGGCCGTCGCCACCGACTCGGGCCGATCGTCGTCCACCAGCAGGCCGGTGACGCCGTGGATCACGGTTTCCGGGAGCGCGCCCACGCGGCGGCCGATCACCGCGCGCCCGGCCGCCATGGCCTCGAGCGCGGCGCGGCACGACTCGTCGGACCCCGCGCCCATCAGGGCGAAGGCGTCGAGAGCCTGGAGCACCGCCGGCAGGTCGATGTCTCGATAGCCGGTGAACAGCACCTCGCGCGAGAGACCGAGCTCGGCGACGAGCGCCTCGAGGCGAGACCGCCCCTCGCCCTTGCCGACGAGCAGGAGCCGCGCCCCCGGGTACTCCGCGAGCACCAGACGGAAGCCGCGGATCAGCAGCTCGTGGCCGCGGCGCGCCGCGAGGCGGGCCACGCACCCCACCACCGGGGCGCCCCCGAGGTCGAACTCCTTGCGGATCGTCGCGCCGCCGTCGCCGGTTTCGAAGCGGCCGACGTCCACCACCCCGTCCACGCGCGCCAGACGCTCGGCGGGCACGCCGGCGTGCCGGGCCCGCTCCTCGATCTCGCGACTGACCGCGATCAGCGCGTCGGTGCGCCGGTAGAGCGCGGGCGACGGCCAGCCGAGCCGCACCGAGCGGGCATTGTGGAAGGTGCGGACGAGCGCGGCCGGGCTCCCGCGCCGCGCGAGGAAGCCCAGCCAGTGGTCGTGGGAGTGATGGGTGTGGACGACGTCCACGCCCTCGGCCCGCACGAGCGCGCGCACGCGCCGCAGGTCCGCGAGCGCGCGGAGCGGGTTGCCCCGAACCTCGAGCGAGAGCCCGGGCAGCGGATCGAGGCCGGCCTCGCGCGCCTTTTGCTCGAAGCGGTCGCCCGCGATGAGCCCGAGCAGGACCCGATGCCCACGCGCCCGGAGGCCGGTGAGCAGGCGGATCACCGGCTCGGCGCTCCCGGTCCACCAGCGATTGGCCACGAGGTGCAGTACGGTGAGCGGCCGGGCCGGGCTCATGCGAGCAGCTCGTCGTAGACGTGGAGGAGCCGGTCGATCGAGTGGATGTGCGAGAACCGCGCCTCCACGAGCGCGCGCGCCGCTCGCGCCCGCTGCCCCGCGGCGTCGGGGTCGTCCAGCGCGCGCTCGATCCCGGCGGCGAGCGCCTCGACCGATTCGCTCTCGACGAGGAGCCCGGTCACCCCGTCGGTCACCACCTCGGGAATGCCGCCGATCCGGCTCGCCACCACCGGCACGCCGGTCGCGAAGGCCTGGAGCAGGGCCTGGGGCCCGACGTTCTGCGGCGGGGGCTGGGCCTTGAGCTGCTGGTAGCGCGCGGACTGCGCGGCGAGGTTCGGGATCTTGA
>Ga0207689_10001756_pt1 | contig 20461 bp, 18 predicted proteins | sample KBSMisM52_FD_184312 | JGI IMG/M metagenome (GOLD analysis project Ga0207689, IMG submission 184312) | Miscanthus rhizosphere microbial communities from Kellogg Biological Station, Michigan, USA - KBS Miscanthus M5-2 (SPAdes) (version 2) | ecosystem: Host-associated > Plants > Roots >... | reverse complement strand
TTTCCGGGTTTCCGGATCGGCGTAATAGAGGCTGTGCAGGTATTCGCTGTCAGGCGCCATGTCGTGCCAGACGCGCACCACGGCGGGAGACATTTTCACGCCGTACGCGGCGCCCTTGTGACCGCCCCAGGGCGTGGAGAGGCTGATGAACAGCGGTATCTCGACCCGACCGGCCAACGCCTGATGGCGAAGGATGAATCCACGCGCCGTCAGGCCGCCCATACTGTGGGCGACAACATAAAATTTCCTGATGCCGTAGCGCGCTTCCAGCTTCATCATGGTTTGCGTCAGATGATCTGCGATAGTGGACAGACGGCCGCCCGAGGGATAGAAGTAAAGGAAAGGCTGGAACCGCTCGCGGTCCATGCGCGCGATGAGGGTACGGAAATTGGTCGGGGTGCCGGTGATGCCATGCACGAACACGACCGGGATCTTGTGTTTGTCGTAGGGCTCCAGGAAATAAATTCCCGGCCGCGCCGTGAACATGAAATCGAAAGGCTTCCACAGGCCCAGCACGCCGTTCTCGTCGCTGAAGCGCGGATCGTCGAGCGAAACGACTTCACCCACCGCCGTGAGCTGACCGAGCGTGGCGTTGGTCTGGTCGTCGACGCTGCGCGCCTGCAATGCCGCGATGTCGATGCCGCCTTCTTCTCGCGGACGTCCCTCGGCGGGAACGACCAGCGCGATGTCCTTGAATGCCTCTCCGGCTTTGCAGGTGATGAGCTTGGCGGGATCCATCCGCAGAAACGGCTCGCCGGGTTCATAGATCAGATTTGCATTGGTGTCCTCGAACGCCACGATCCCGTAAGTGCCCGTGCCCGCGCTGAACATCCAGCGGGCTGCCTGTTCGAGGACGAAGTGATCCGCGATCTGCCAGGAATCGCGACGTTCCAGATCGTTCCCGGTCAGCCGCGCCAGCACTACGACGATGGGGTGCGGCTCAGCGCCGCCCGTTGCCGAACGCACGCTGCCATCGATGCGGCAGGCGCTGTCGATCTTGCTCTGCTGCTGCTGGACATTGCTGATGTCGAGCATGACGCATCCGCACAGTACGAAGGTCAAGAAGCCGGTCGCGATCAAGCGGGCGGTGCCGCACCAAGCACATGGCAGGCGAAAAGACGGCGTCATGGAACCTTTTTCTCTGGTGTTGGGAAGAAACCGCATTCGCCCGATTCCGCGGAACGCGCAGAAGGCTGGAACTTGCGGGGCAGGTGGATCTTCGCTCAATAATACAATACCGGACGCATGTTCAACCCGCAGGGATAGCCTTTATTGCTTTAGCAAAATGTCGAATGCGAAAGAATCGCGAGCAGCACGGTTGCCCATGCTAGAAGCGAACGCCGATGTCGAACCGAAATGTGGTGGAGGAGGGCGTTCCTACACCGCCGCCTACGTCGAGCCATTGCTCGCTGACCAGGCCGCGAAGGAACAATGGTCCCTTCGAGTCCCAGCGCACGCCGGCCCCGGCGTTGTAGCTGAAATAGGTGTCCGACTTTGTCGGATAGACCGGCGCGCAATAGTAGCCCCACCACGGGTCCCACCAGCACACCGGAGTGGCCAATCCATTCGGGATGTTGGTATCGATGTAGGTCGCGCCGATTCCGGCCGTTACGAACGGCGTCAGCGCGCTGGACAGAAAGTTGTAGGTGGCATTGACCGCCAGCGTGCCGGACTCCAGCGTGCCCGAAATCGATTGTGGCAGGTTCGAGTTGCCAGCCGCCGGCGTGACCCTCGCCCGGTAGTCGGCCTGACGGTAACTGCCGTTGAATTCGATCGCCCAATGGTCGTTGAAGTTGTATCCGAACCCGAGTCCCCAGCCGAAGGAGTCGTCGATATCCGCGGACGAACCGTTGTCTGAATTCACGGTCTGTGAAAGGCCATAAAGTACCTGGAAGCTGCCGTCCCAGTGTCCTGCGCGATCGGTGGTGTTCTGGGCGAATGCCCCAGCCATGCTGGAATACGCTGCCGCTGCGACGAGTGTCTTGATCAGAATTGATTTGGTTACTGACATGGCGTTACCTCCGAACAGGGTTGGCTCTGGCTCATCTCGCGGCGGCTCTCATCCATACGGCGCGCCATGGCGATGACAGGACGCAGCGCCGGCAATCCGGACAAGCCAAAAGGTGTCCGTGAAGAGCCTGCTGAGACACGGGAAACTTTCTCAGATCGGGAGAAGACCCGGTATTGGACTTTGGTCCAATGGGAGGCGATTTCTTCGCCGGCAGCGCGAGGGCTGCGCGGTCGAGCTATCTCCAGACGTATCCGATGCCGATGCCAGCCGTCACCTGATTGCGGTCGCCGCGTTGCGTCACGATGGGACTGTCGGCGGGGTCTCCCGCGATGCGCTGGTAGAAAATTCCGGTACCCGCATACCATTGCGGGGCGATCTGAACAATAACGGCGGGCCACGCGTACCACTGTCTCAGTCCGCTGCCCGGAGTAAAAACCGGAAGACCGCTGGCAGCGGAGCCTGCGGCCGTGACACCGTAGAACGTCTGATTGTAACTGGCGCTGCCAAATGACGCGCCGCCCCCGAGGCCGAGAAAAACCTTGCGGCTCAGGGGCAGCCACAGGCTCGCAAAGGCGCTGACGTTCAGCCCGTCATAGGTGTGGCCGAGGTCTGTTACGGCAATCACGCCCAATCGCAACCGCCACGGGATGCCACGCACATTGGTCATTGTCCAGCCCGCCATGATGCCGCCTTCGACAGTGGTGTCGACTTCCGGCAATTTGCTCACGACCTCGTCCTTGACGTTGCTGCGGCCGAAGCGCAATCCGAGAGCCGGGCCGATCTGCCATGTGGGCGAATCGAGCAGGTTCATGTCGGCGGTTGGGCCGTACCATTCAACGAAGCGGTTGCTGTCTTTGAACTGGTAGCGCAGTCCCGGAAGGATACCCCCGATGTATTCGTCGCTGCCCGAATAGCTGGTCGTGGCACCGATGCCGGCACCAACCAGGTTGGGCAGCACGTCTATGGTCATCCCCGCTGTTGCGATCGGGGCAGTGATCAAGACCGCGATTGACAACAGCACGCGAAGCGCGATCGCGGCCGATTTCAATGCAGATGCGCACGATACGTCTTGCACGCGAGATTCCCCGGCGGCTCCGAAGGCCAGATAAAAAACCTTCAATTCAATTTTTCAATGTCTCCAGGTTTCCATTTTTTCGCGAAGAACGGCTTGGTCGGCCCGTACAGCCGCAGGATTACGAAGAAGCCCTTGTCCGGAACGGTGCGCAGCCAGTTTTTCCCGTCACCGGGAGAATCCGGACCGAAGTAGATGTCCGTCGAGCCGTCTGCATTCTTCGCCGGCTTGTCCATGGCATTCAGCGAAGGGAAAGGCTGGCCGTTGTCGAGCCCGGAGCCGGTCTCTGGATCGTAGACGGTGACCGACCAGAACAGCTTCGCAGGAATATTCTTGGGCAGGTTCAGCTTGTAGCTTCTGGCACCGTGCAGGAAATCGCCGTCGGCGTCCCTGAAAGCATTCGGGTACTTGGCGCCGACGTTCTCGAGGTTGGCGGCCATGCCGGGACTGGTGGAGTAGGCGTAGGTGAAGAACGCCGTTCGCATGTCGGTCTGGTTGAAGGTCTTGTCTGCAAAGTCAGCGCTGCCGCCTGGAAATGGGTCGAGCCATTGCCGGTCCTTGTAGTAACGCGGCCCTTCGTAGGGCAAGGTGTGACCGATGCGCGATGCCGTTGCGGCCGCGAGATCCAGCATCTTTTTCATCTTGTCGTCGGGCTTGAACGGCTTGCCTTTTATGATGCCGAGCGAGGCCGCCATGCCGCGCATTTCGAAATCGTTGGGGTCGACGTATTCATGCTCGATGAAGCGGGCGAGCATGTCGAACGCGCTGCCGTCGGTCGGGTAAAGCATGTTGGCCGGCACGACCGACGCGTTCGGGAATTCCATCGGCCTTGCCTCCTTCTTGTTGCCCAGCGGATAGATGCGCGTCTTTTCCATGACTGCAACGGGCTCGCCGAGTTGCCGCGGATTCTTGAAAAAGCCGCGCCAGAATACGAACACGCCGTAGGTGCGCGAGCGGTAGGCAAAAAACTCTCTCGGCACATCGCCGTGGTAGTCCGGCGGAATGATCAGGTACTTGCCGCCCTTGCCCTTGTCGGGACCCGGCAGGCCGACATCTCCGCACCAGATGCGCCCGTCAATCTTGCGCTCCGAGCAGATCGGCCTTTGCCAGAAATCATCGAGAATGCCCTGCAATCCCGGTGGCACTTCGATCACCACCATGCCGTCTTTCTTCAGGTCCAGATAACCGAGCGCGTAGATCACATCGGAGTTCGGTGTAGTGATCAGGGTCTTGGCGTTCAGCCGGTCCTTGAAGATTGGCAGGACGTTGTAACCCTTGCCGAAAGTTTTCTCCGAACCTTCCTTCATTCCATACATGTTGAGTGCCGGCAGCGCCCAGAGATAGGTCTGCACTGCGCGCTGGAACAGCAATTCGTCCATGAGGGCCGCGCTGCCTTCGGGGGCAAGGAACCCGTCCTTCAGCGGCAGATTGGCGAGTGTTTCGTAGTGGGATGTTTGGGCATGGGCGAGGGCGGTCATGCCGAGGCTTAGCAGCAGAGCCACCAGCAACGAGCGGAAGTCGTGCATGTCTGTATCTCCTTCGTGAAATCGGCTGGCTATATATTCCGGAGAGGGAGCCGGTGCAGCAAGAGCAGCGTGTTGTTCAGAGTCTGATTATGGGGAAAGATGAACACGCCGTCGCCACACTGGATGCGCCTTTCCTCCATGAGTGTCCGAAGGACGAAGATTTCGGACAATTGGACCAAAGGCCAATATGACTCTGTTCACATGGACGTCGGTGTCGGGTGGGAAATACAAACGGCTGCTACGGATGACTGCTATTGGCCGATTGCCGACATGTCTGCTCACGACCCCTTAGCTGACTTTGGTTTAGCCCGAAAAAGGCCGTTCGGCGCCGCGCTCCATCCCGCAGTTCGGCGCTCTGCTCGACCTTGTTAGAGGCTACTTTGCCGGCCGACCTGTTGGAGGTCCACCATGACGATTCATATGCGAAACCGGACGGCTATGCATCCGCCATCATTATTTCATTGCATCGTTAGTGCACAAAAGTACAATCTGCGATGCCAAGTCCCGTCTTGTGCGGGGACGCAGATCGGGACAACACGCAACCTCAACATACAGGGGGACTCAATGAATATGCTTTCGCTACGTATTGCTGCGATGCTGTTTTTGGTTGCGGTATTTGCGGTGGGATGTGCCCAGATGGGCGGCTTAGGCAAGCAGGAATACACCAAAAAATCCGGCGTGGGGCCCGGCATGAACGCGAAGGGCGAAGTGGTGGATTCCAAACTGGTGGAATCGGGCTACGGCAAACAGGTCAAAGGCCTTGGCGACTGGGAAGGCGAGATCACCGGCAAGTCCGCGGCCGACAGCAAGTTTACGAAGTTGAAGATTGGCATGTCCATGAGACAAACCACGGACCTTATCGGACAACCCTCCGACCAGGGTTCATATATGACCGGCAAAGCTTGGATTCCGTATTACTTCGGCAGTGATCGTCACCGTTACGAAATGGTGTACAAGGGCACGGGGCGACTGATTTTCGCCGGCGGTTCCATTAGTGACCTTACCGGCGGCAATCTGATCTGGATCATCCATAACAAGAACGAACCGCGCTACCGCTAGAAAGTCCCGCTGTGCCATTGAAGGTACGTCGCTATTGGCCGTTAGCCGACGCTGTCCGCTATCGACCCAAAGCGGACGTCTAATTGGCGCGCAATAATCTGCGCTGCGTTTGCCAACATGTTTGGCCCCGCTTCTCTACCATACGGCGGCACCTTCGATAATTCCTTTCCGCCCTCAGCGAAGCAATTCGACGCACTCCATTTGCAAAAGCTGTAGCACTTCGTGTTCCCGTGCAGCCAGTGCGAGCGTCATCAGTACCTGCTAATGAATTCATCAGTACATCGCCTGAATCCTTTTCGCGATCCATGGGCGCTTAGGACTATCACGCGAACCATCCTGCGCGTACGAGTTTCGAACCCTCTGCCTGCCTCTCGTATTGCAATCGCCAACATGCATGCAGTAGCGGCGTCCCCAAAAAATCGCCACCCGCGAAGGATAAAAATCGTGAATATCAATAACAGACTTGAGCTGATTGCATGTTCGCTGTTTCTTCTTGCGCTCACGGCATGCGGCGGCGGAGGTGGCGGCGACACTGGCGGCGGCACCCCGGCGACAACCCCGCCCAGCACCACTACAAATGGTTCGACGCCTGGCAACACGAGCGGATCGCCGGACAATGGTTCGTCCGCCCCGCCACCGACTGCCAACACCTCGCGCTTCCTCTACATGGTCGCCAACTCGGAGGATGGCCGTTATACGCTTATCAAGTCCTATAGCATCGACGCGGCTACGGGCGCATTGGCCGGCATTGGTGAGACCGGAAGGGAACACTTTCCGGGCGGGGGTCTAATTGCGGTAGACCCTTTTTCCAAGTTCCTCTATGCGGAGGGTGACGGCAAGTTCACCGGTTATAGCATCAACGGCGCCACTGGCGCACTTACCAGTACAGGTACGAGCGTGCCTGCACATATCGGATCGGACACCTTGCACTTCGTGCCCTCTGGCAAATTTGCCTACGCGCCTAATATGGGGAACGAAGATCCCACGGGCACAGTATCTGGTTACTCGGTTAACGCGGCCAACGGCGCGCTGTCAGAAATTCCAGGGAGTCCTTTTCCTTCAGGCGAGCGCTCCTTTTGGATAGCCTTCGATCCTTCGGGGAAGTTCGCCTACGTGGCGAATGCGTTGTCCGGCATCTGGGGCTATAGGATAGAGTCCACAACCGGGGCGCTGACCAACATCGGCTCAATATCCGAGCAGGGGACTAACTTCGTTGCGGTCGCTCCGTCGGGAAAATTTGCGTACGTTGTTAACTACCTCGCAAATGACATCTCCGTGTACAGCATCGACCCCACGACCGGGCTTCTCACCAGCATCGGCCCAAGGGTCCACACCGAGGAGAGCCCGGGCTATCTGACATTTACTCCTTCCGGGAAATTTGCCTACGTGACGCTCGCAGCGGATGACATCCTGGTTTACTCCGTGGACACCACCACCGGAGTAATGACCAGTCTCGGGCCGGCTACGGGGCCGAGAAGCGGTCGTGCTGCATTCACTATCGAGGCGTCAGGGAAATTTGCTTATGTGGGCAACATGGACTTAGGTAACGTTTCTGCTTACAGGGTAGACGCAGCGACTGGAGCCTTGACAGAAATTCCCGGCAGTCCATTTGCAACCGGGGCTTTACCCCATTCTCTTGTCGCCGCCGGTCAATAATTCTGGCGCTATTATCCGGGGAAGATTCAGCGCGTAGCGCTCATGCCTATGCCACTGGCGCTTGCGTCCGTCGCCAGCTATTTTCAACGCAATCACGGTTTCTCGGCATCATTAGAGCTTTGGCCGATTGCCGACCGTCGGCTCACGACGCTGAGCGGACAGCTACCCCAGTCGTCTTTCTGAACTCCAAGGAGTGGAGACTATGGGGACGTGAGGATGGCGCCGTCGACGCCCACCATTACAAACTCCGAGCCGGACCAGACAACGCTACTCAGGGCATGCGTAGTCCCCGTAGTCTCCGGTGTCCACGTAATCGCATCGGGCGAGGTAAAGATGTCGCCAAGATCACCAGTCGCGCCTACTGCTACAAACTGCGTCCCGGACCAGGCGATACCCGTTAGTGATGTGCCCGCGGTGTGCGAGGTCCATGTGACTCCGTCAGGAGAAGTGAGAATTTTTCCTCTATAAAAAGAGTTATCCGTTCCAACAGCGACAAACTGGGTTCCGGACCAGATAATGCTGTTCATGTAGGTTGCAGTTCCCGAAACCTGCGCTGTCCACGTTACTCCGTCAGGAGAAGTAAGAACGACGCCGTCTCGTCCGACCGCTACAAACTGTGTCCCGGACCAAGCAACTGCCTGCAGGAAATAGACATTCAAATTCAAGAAATGCGATGTCCACGCGATCCCGTCGGGAGACGTAAGGACGGTGCCGTACCATCCTACCGCGACAAACTGCGCTCCAGACCAGGCGATACCATCCAGATCATTCATGGTCCCCGAGATACGTGAGGTCCAGGTTATGCCGTCCGGAGAAGTGACGATAGCGCCACTATTTCCCACGGCCACGAATTGCGTCCCGGACCAAGTAACACCGTGCAGGTTATGCAAAGTACCCGAAGTGCGCGACGTCACGGGCGGCCCAGTCACGCTGACCGGGACATAGTTGAAACCGGCGACTACCAGAGTAGAACCAGGAGCCGCTTTGGGTATGGTTACTCCAGATGTTGAGATACCCACAATCACCAAACGATTTCCCGCAGTGACGCTTATTGGGGGAATAGCATAAGAAGTCGTGCTTGTCGGAACATCTTGCAGGAAGTGATCCAAGGGCCAGATCAGTGCGCCGGTGGGATCAGCGGCGTCCAGAATTCCAATGCTGTAATCTGCATTTGTCATTGGCGCGCCACCTGACCACGTCACCGTATTCGCGACGCTTGAGTTCCAAGTAGCTGGTGAGGCAGGCGTGGATATGGTCGGATAGGAGGTGAATTGTTTGGCTGAAGCCGTATATGCTATGCCCCCCGTCGTCACACTAAGAGCGACGGCACCCCCGGGAGCCACCACAACATTTCCTTCATAGTCTTCATTAGTGACGTCGTAAATTAAGTTCACTCCGTTCATTACTACTGATGCGGTCGCAATACTTGCACCGCTGGAATCATCCAAGACCTCAACCGAAGCGCTAGTCTTGAAGCCAGCGGGTATGGATCCCGCGGGAAAACTAATCAGCTCGGCAGCAATGAAGGGTGGTGCAGAGGTTGCCTGTCGTCCGCCTTTTACTCCGCCATTTCCTTCGCCTCCTCCGCCTCCGCCGCACGACATAAGCAGTCCGGTCGCAAGACATATAATCACTCCGGATTGGATGCGCATTTCCTCTCCCGAATCGCTGGCAATATCCTGGTTGGCAATATGCCATTTGCAACTTCGCGAGAATCGAATGCACTACGGCTGCCCTATGATCCATACAGCCTACGCGTGCGCCCTTTCAGTCACAATTGCTAGCGGGCTGGTGTTCGAGGATCCTTATTTTCGCTCCATATGTTGCTCGATAAGGGTCGCTAGTCGCATTGGATTCACAGCTCAAGGGGGGCGTGGCAGAAGTTAGCAGCGAACGCTATCCTACAAAGAGGCAGCGGGCGGTAGGCCATGTCCGTTTCTGGCCGAGAGCCGACACGGCGGCTCACGACCCAACGCAATGCAATTCCCGGATCTCGGACCATCGGGAAATTAGACAAGGACCGTTGTTCCGAGCATGATCGATGCGCAGTGTACTCAAGGGGGGGGCGCATGCACGTCAAGCTGTTGCAGCGTGCCGGATTGGCTTTCGTGGACATGACGTTCAGGGGGAAGCTCGCTGTTTTGGTTGCCATCGGCGTCCTTCTCGCCGGTGAAACGTTCCTCGTCTACGAGACCGGGGGAGTGCGGTTCGTTTACGTGCATTTTGCGTACCTCCCGATTCTTCTCGGCGGTTTCGCGTTCGGCATCATCGGTGGCGTGGCAACCGGAGTCGCGGCAGGCTTGCTTCTCGGACCGTGGATGCCGCAAAACACGACTCTCGATTTGATGCAGGAGACGCACAACTGGATTCTCCGGCTGGCCTTCTTTGCTCTAATCGGCGGTCTGATCGGCACCTGGTCGGACGCGCTGAAACGCCATCTTCGCGAGCTTTCGTGGCTGCACGAGCACCATGGGGACACCGGCTTACTGAACTTCACCGGTTTGATAAAGCGCCTCGACGCCCTTATGCGCAGCGCACCTGAGGGGAAACTCGTGGTCTCGATTACGCAGCTCGACAATTTCCTCGAGGTCCAGAACACGTTCGGCAGCAGCTTCGGGATGCGTGTTCTGGCGGAAGTCGTGAAACGGGCGAAGAATGTCGTGCCATCCGGGTCGCTGGTGGCGCTGATCCAGCCCGATCGCCTCGCGACCGTCGTGCCCGGGGAAGAAGCCTCGCAAGTGACGCGGGAGCGTATCGAAAGCGCCGTGAAGGAGTCATATCTCGTGGACGGAGTGCCGATCCACGTCGAAGCCAGCGTAGGCGTCGCGCATTTTCCGACGCACGCCCGTACCGCGGAGGAGCTATTGCAGAAGGCGAGCATCGCGATGCACTGGGCGACGACGCGAAAATCCGGCATTTCGCTCTACGACAGTGCCTCAGATCGCACCAGCCGCGACAACCTGATCCTTCTCGGAACGCTACCCAGGGCGATCGAGCGAAACGAGCTCGTCGTGTGGCACCAGGCAAAACTCAAGCTCTCTACCGGACAGATCGCAGGAACCGAAGCCTTGCTGCGCTGGCAGCATCCTGAACGCGGCATGGTTCCGCCGGGTCTTTTTATCCCGCAGGCGGAGGAAACAACGCTCATCAATCCCGTGACTCAGGTGGTCATTGCAGCAGCGTTCGCCGATGCCGGCTCTTGGCGCGCAGCCGGTCACAGGCTTCATGTGTCGGTCAATCTATCGGTGCGAAACCTGCGCGATCGCATGCTCCTCGACGTGCTGGAGCAACATACTCGCCGCAATGACCTTGAGCCGAGAGACATCGAACTGGAAATCACGGAAAGCGCCGTGATGGACGATCCTGACTTCTGCATCCGGCTCATTGCGATGCTCAGGGAGCGCGGCTACGGTGTGGCGATTGACGATTTCGGCGTGGGGCACTCGTCGCTGTCCTACCTGCAGAAACTCCGGGTCTCAACGCTGAAAATCGACCAGGAATTCGTGAAGACGCTGGCCTCGGATGCAAATAACCAGAAGATCGTCCAGTCGATCATCCATCTGGCGAAATCGCTCGGACTTGAAACAGTCGCCGAAGGCGTAGAAGACGATGGCGCACTCGCGTTGCTGCGCGAATACGGCTGCGACTATGGGCAGGGTTATGGCATCCACCGTCCCGCGCCGTCGCAAGACTTCGTGCGATTTCTGGAGGAAGGTCGTCGATCCGCGGCGCAGAGGGTCGAGAAATTCGGCTAGGCAGGTGATATAGGCTAACGCTTTTCGCTGCAAGTTGACGCGTCAGTTCAGAACACGTCGACTCGCGCATTGGTCCAGCCAGAGAGCCGGGCCTGCAACGTGGGCCCCATGGGTCTCTTCCTCAATGCCGGTCTCGTCCATGTAGAGCACGATGGCCTCGAACGCGAGGTAACGTGTGCCCGTCGCATTTGCGTCGCTACACGTCCACTAGTCCTGTAGTACATCACGATAGCCCAATGGTCGCCGTTGGCATAGCAGGAGCCGGCAAACAACCGGTCGTAAAGGCCGTCCTGCTGGCGGCCAGAACAGGTGATCAAGCGCGCAGGTTTACTTCCCGTAGCCCAGTATCGAAAAAAAGCCCCTCGGTTAAGGGAGTAAACCGAGGGGCCTTCGGCCAGACCGCCAAAAACTTAAGGGGGTCAGACCGGGGGGGAAATCGACCTAAGAAGAACAGCTATTTGAGTTATATCGCAGCCACCACAAAATGTGCCGGAAATGACGTAAACATACTACCATTTGTAGTTATACCGTTTCAAGAGGCAAAAAATAACGTCTTCCGCAAGGTTAGTCCCCGGCAGGACAGGCTATGTGATGCCCGGGAATCGGTTGATCGTGGAAGATCGTCCGGCACTCATTGAGAGGATCGAGTAATAGAGCCGCCGCAAATACTCAATCGGCCAGTGGAGAGGACGTGGGGCCAGAACAGTCGGCACTTCACGATGGCCCGCGGCCCAAGGAAGGTTCTTGCCGGACCGGCGACGCCAGAGTGCACATCCGCAGTCTAAATCAGGATTTTGAGCTTGACGTCCTGAACCGTGGGACTTGGAAATAAGGTCGCGCCGCGCGCATCCTGCGACGACTAAAGTTCGCGAAAAGCTCGCGATAGCTTTACATCACGGTGAGGTGGCCGGTGGCATCTGTCGACGCTCCGATCTATTCACCGGCGTTATGGATTACTTAACGTGAATTTCGTTTTCGACTTGAGTCACGCCCTTGACGCCACGCGCAATATCGGTGGCTTTATTCAATTCTTCCCAGGTCTCGGCGTTGCCGGTGAGCGTTACGACACCTCTGTTGGTGGTAACGCCGATATTGTGAGCCTTGACCGTCTTGTCGGCGACCATCTCCGACTTTACTTTGGACGTAATCCACGCATCATCCACATACGCGCCTGATTTTTCGCCGGTGTTGGCGCAACCCGCGATGCCGGCGATAAAGATAAAGACAACCGTGAGAACCCAACGTCCACGAAATATAGATTTCACTTGTTTACTCCTAAGTTGATTGGTAAGGCGGCTGGATTGAAGACATTCGTTTGCATCGACTACGCTACTCCGTTCCATCCGCGCCATCTGTTGGGTAACGAACATACACTCTCGGCTGTCGATAAATTCATGGTCGGCTTGCATGCATAGAGATGCGGTGCCCACATCAGGAAGGCAAGCGAAGCCTGATCCTCTGCGCGATGCGCGTTAGCGCGGTCTTTTGTTGATCAAGCCGCAGGTCCGCGCATAAAACGGTTTGGAAGGGGCACGAAGAAGAGAAAGCCCTGGGCTATTCGGCGGGTCGCGCGCGAGCGAAAATATTTATTGGCGCGACGAGGGCGCGAGGGTCTCTTCTTCTAAGCCTTGAGCCGCAACGATTTCTCCGCAATCTCCACATTCTTAGACGACGTTATCGTAGGTGTTTCTCCTACGCGTATCGACCATTTCTTCGGCTCGCCTCTTGAACCATCATAGGTTCAGCGGGACTAACCTTCGCGTTATTTCTGCGCTGAGAACGGCGCCAATACTCGGAGCAAAACATACATGAATAAAGATCAAGTGAAGGGCGGAGCAAAGGATATTGCCGGTAAGGTCCAGGAAGAGGCGGGCAAGCTGATGGGAAGCAAGGAACAACAGGCCAAGGGACTTTCAAAACAAGTCGCTGGCAAGGTGCAGAAGGGTGTCGGCGACGCGAAGGAATCTGTTAAGGATCTTAACAAGCGCTAATCGTTACGCACGTCTCCTTGGCGTGCGACCAGATCACCTCGGATAAGCGCAATGCGTCATTTCCCGGCGTTCCATCCATTTTGATTCCGCTGCTCCCGCACTACTTGTGCACTAACAGGCCCCAAGTGATCCAGAGGCCCGTTAATGGGCTTCAAGGCCATTTCGAAAAAATACGATAAGGAACTCGATGCAAACTGCAACGAACAGTACGACAAAGACCAATAGTGCCGCCAGGGGTCAGGATGCCACGACCTTGCTTCGTGCGGATCACAAACTCGTCAGCGATCTCTTTGCCGAGTATGAAAAGGCACGCTCGCCTTCGAAGAAACAGCAACTCGTCGGCCAGATCTGCACGGAGTTGACGGTGCACGCGAAGGTCGAAGAGGAAATTTTCTATCCTGCGGTGAAGCAAGCACTGAAGGACAAGGAGCTGGTCCCTGAGGCAACGGTCGAGCACGCAACACTCAAAGCGCTGATCGCCCAGGTCGAGGGCGTCGAACCGGAAGGCGAGATGTTCGAAGCCAAAATGCAAGTGCTGTCGGAGTACGTGAAGCATCATGTCAAGGAGGAGCAAGACGAGATGTTTCCCAAGGCAAAGGCCACTTCTCTCGACATGAAAGACCTCGGAGCTGAAATCGCTGCACGCAAGGAAGTTTTGTTGGCGGAGCGGACAAAACGCGCTTCACGCTGGGCTTGAAGGTGTGCCCTTGACGGAGATACGCAGGACGTCTTGTCTCGGCTCGGTCCGCGGGAAATACGGCGAGTCGTAGTGGCTTTTGCCCCAAATGTTACTTAACTGATGAAGAGGATTTATGAACAAACTGATACATGCTTTGACCGCTGGCGCTTCGATGCTAATTCTGACAAGTGGTATTTCCCTGGCCGCAGATCAGACTCGTCCGACTGAAGAGACGGCGCCGCGCTCTTCGGAGAATCAGCCGGGTGATCCTGCCCCCGTGACCACCGGAAACGAGAAGGCGCAACAAAGCGATGAATACGCCGCTGCGCTAAAAAAGTGCGACTCGGTACAAGACAGCAAGAGGCAGAAATGCATCGCGGCTGCGGACAGGAAATACGGCCATATGTAATTTGCGGTTTCGGCGAACTAAAAAAGGGCATCGACAGGTGCCCTTTTTCTATTGTGAATATTTCCGGGTGTACGGTTTCGTAAACGCGCGCGCACCCCATTCAGGCAGCCCCAGGTAGCGAGCATGACCCCGACACGCCCCGCAAATGCCTGCGAATCGACTTCCATTCATCGCTCTGCGACCTTGACGTTACCCGCCTCGGCTATTCTGGGCCGCTTTGTTGTCACTTTTTAGTAGCCGGCACTGGAAAGTTTGCCCGGGAAAGTGCGAATTCCGGCTGGTGGCAGAACGCCGCCGCAGACGGCAAAGTGTTCGCAACGAAATGGGGCGGGAATTGCAACTGGTGACCCCGATTCAAGCTTAAGACGTGGTTCGAACTTGTCGTCGCACGAAGGGAAACTGCTCCGCAAGAAACACCGTCCGGGTCTTGGCCGTTTTGAGACTTTCATGGTTGCGTTGGAATGGGGTTGAGCACCTGAGAGAGAAGTCACACCTTTCTCAGTCGTCACGGGCGGCTCCGATCGCTCGGGTGAGCACTTCATGTATCTCCGCCTCGAAAGCCACCAAAACAACGCTCCGGAGTTCGAGCCCACCGTCCAACGCGGCGCGGATCTCTCGAACCCCCACGTCGGCGGCGCGCTCAGCGGGGTAGCCGAATGCTCCGCAGCTGATCGCGGGAAATGCGATTGTGCGGATTCCGGATTCACTCGCTAGCGCCAGTGCATTTCGGTAGCAGGATGCCAGCAACTGATCCTCTCCGCCGTTGCCACCGCGCCAGATGGGCCCCACCGTATGGATGACGAAGCGAGCGGGAAGGCGAAAAGCGGGCGTGATCCGCGCTTCACCCGTTGGGCATCGAACGCCGGTGCGTACTTCCGGAATGCGACGGCATGCTTCCAGCAGTTCCGGGCCCGCCGCTCTGTGGATCGCGCCATCAACTCCTCCACCTCCAAGCAGCCCCTCGTTCGCGGCGTTTACGATCGCGTCCACTCGCAGCGTCGTGATGTCACCCAATACGACACTTAGCTTATTCACGGGCCGCCAACGTTACTGGCCGAGAGAGTCGCTCAGCACTGTGAGACAACGCGAACGAGGGACTCGCGGTAGTCCCGAAAACCCATTCGTTCATAGAGCCGGTGGGCGTTCTTGTTGTCACTCATGACATGAAGGAACGGCAACTCCTCGCGCTGCATCTGGCGTCGAATCAGCTTGACCATCAGCCGCCGGGCAAGCCCTCGGCCCTGGAAGTCAGGATGCGTGCAAACACCGCTGATTTCGCGGAGCTTGCCGGCATGCATGCGTTCGCCTGCCATGGCCACCAGGCGCTCACCTTCGAAGCAGCCGAAATACTCGCCGAGCTCAATGGTCCTCAAGCCGAAGGGGCCAGGGCGCGTGAGGTCAGCCAGTTCGAGGGCCTGTGCCGCGTGCTCCGGGCCGAGCCGCACTGCCTCGGGAGCCTCGTCGGCTTCGGGCATGGGGATCTCGCAAACCATTTTGAACATAGTGCCCTCGGCTTCAATGCGCCATCCGGAGGGAGTCGCACCCGCCCATCCGTCGCAGTAGAAGTGCTCGTCGGGCTTGCAGTAAGGGACCAGCGCGTCGAAGTTCGGGTTTTTGGTGTCTGCAAAGCCAACAATCGGAGAGAAGCCAGGCGCGTACCGACGCGCATCACTCGTGCCGGCGGCGTACCTGGCGTGCGGGCCGGAGAGGGCATGCCACGCGATGTTGTCGAGAAGATGCTTCATCGTTATGCGCGCGCTGTAAGTATCAGCGGAAGCCTACCGTTGAAGCTCAGCGGCCGGCCGCCTGCGGACGGTCTGGCACTGGAGCGAATTGTTAGGTCCCACTATTCCTCTCCGAGATTGAAAGACGCTGACCTTCACTCTCAACAATTGCACCGGCTGCGCGCTGCGTGAAGCCTTGCGCCTCGAACTCTATCTCGCCATTCGGGAACGTGATAGGTAATTTCCATACTTGCGCCGTGTAATGCGCACGCTTTTCGAATCGACGTTCAATACCGTGGATCATGAAAGGCCCGAACGCAGCCGAGGCGCTTGCGTAGTTCACCGCAATTTTCGGGAACATGACTTCATGAAACGTAAGTGTCACGGGAATGATTCGAAACCGGAAACCGCCACCGTCGCCCTTTAGCCACTCAAGAATGTAATCGAGGTCCAAAATCAAATCGCCCGTTCCATCTTGGCCTTCCACGAACCGAAGTGCGTGAATGTGGTTGTCGTGCCACGACATTTGTTCGTAGTCCGCTTCGGTCCAGACGTGCGCTTCCATTCGTTCGACTTAACGCACGCGTTTAGCCGCGGCCTTGCCTGAGCCAAACGAAGGCAAGGACGTCGGCTGGAACGAATGGTTGGGCGTCAATGCGCCCCGGCGGTGGCGAACTGCATTGACCATACTGGGCAACGCTCACGAGGGCAGGAACTCAATCCCGTATTTCGCAGCGATGGCTTTTGCTTCATCCGACCCTTTGCGTGTTGGGCTGCCAGTGTCGAGCATCGTGACTTCAGCGATCATCGCATCGAAAATCCCGCCAGGCGAACTGATGATTATCTGACGACCTACTTCAGGACCCGTGCTCACAAAGCCATGCGGCGTTCCGCGCGGCACGAACACCGAATCGCCGGGGCCGAGTTTGAGCAGCTTGCCGTCCAGGCGAAAGTCGTAGTGCCCCTCGACGATGATGAAAGTCTCGTCGTAGGTTGGGTGCCGGTGATAGCCAGCGCCAGATTCGGGAGGTTCGATCGCTTCGCAGACGGTATACGCATTCCAGTCCGCGACCGCTGTGGTCTTGAAGTTCACGGTCATGCGGCCAAGCTGGAAGCTCTTGCCTTCGCCTGGCCGAAAGTGCTTGGGCTGCAGTGTGCTTTCCACATTTATCTCCGGTTTGCTTGTAATCAGCTACGAATCAAGGGTGGCGGCAACGGCACGAATGCTATCAATGCGGCCTGTCGACACCAAAACTTCTTTTTATCTGCACTGGCCGCAAGATAACAAGTCGGTGTTCGAATAACACAGGCTTCTTGTTCGGAAAACAAGCCGCATGTTGGGATAACACGGGACTGCAAGATAACAAGTTTTGTCATATTTCTTTCGTCCGATGCAGCATTTTTCGCCGGAAAAGGAACTGTGTCTAGCAGGGGCCAATGTCTGCTATTGGCCGGTCAGCGACCCTCCACTATCGCTGGGTGTCCCGAGCCGCCTGCAATTCCAGTCTGGTCGGCTATCTCTAACGTGCTGTCGGCTTCGATTCCAAGATAGCGGTTCTTCGTCCGCAGGTAAATCGGGGACGCCTTGGTCGCGCATATGCGTCCCACAAGGTGCTGCTCAGTTCAACGCTCTTGACATTCGGGGAATTAGTAAATAGTCTAACGATAAATATTATTACTATATTCATGACCAAGCCGGTTCCCCAAGTCCGTAAGTCCGAGGCGGCTCGTCGCAGCGTTGCGACATCCAGCTCGATGAGAACCACAGTAGCGCCCGTTCATCGCGTGGCGGCGCATCTTGCGCGACGCTTCCATCAGCTATGCCTGGGTGTGCTCGCAGAGGTCACTGACGCCCATGAGCTCTCACCCGTCCAGTTCGCCGTGCTTGCCGCTCTGCACGACGAGCCCGGCCTGGACCAGCGCAGGCTCGCACAACGGCTGGCCGTGGACGCCGTGACCGCCGGGCACCTCGTGGATGCGTTGGAAAAGAAGGACCTGCTCGATCGTCAGGTACATCCTGACGATCGCCGGGCACGTGTTCTCAGCCTCACGCACGCCGGTCTGGAATTGCGCATGCGCCTGCGTCCGGCGCTGGCAAAAGCCCATGCCCGCATCCTCGCTCCCCTGAATCAAAAGGAGCAAGCGACGTTGATCGCATTGCTCATGCGGGTTGTGGAAGGCAACGAGGCGTATGCGAAACCTGGTAACGGGCGACGCCGTCCGCGCCCGCGCGGTGCTGCTCTCGATAAGAAGCGCTAGCGCAAGACCATGGCGCACCTTGATCCCATGGCTACGAGGAGCAACGCCCGGAAGGGCGAAGCACACGGTTCGATGTGCACTCTCGCCGTGCCGCCCGAGCAACTGGTGCGCCAGCTGTGCATGGGCTTGCGGACATCGCAAGCCCTTTTCGTTGCAGTCAGTCTGGGCATTCCGGGCCTTCTGGCGCATGGCTCCAGGACCAGCAGCGAACTCGCAAGGGACACTCAGACGCATGCGCCCTCATTGCGCCGTTTGATGCGCACTCTCGTAGCGCTGGGCGTGTTCGTCGAGATGGAGGGGGATCGTTTCGCGCTTGCACCGGCGGGGGAAGTGCTTCGATCGGATGTTCCCGGCTCCCAGCATTCGATCGTCCTGTTCCTTGCCGGCCCGGCGCGATGGCAGTGCTGGTCCGATCTGCTCGGAAGCGTGCGATCAGGAAAGTCCGCAGCGGATCGCATTCTGGGTATGCCGCTCTTCGACTACTACGCTTTGCATCCCGAGGAATCGCAGATCCACGATCAAGCGATGGCGGCATTCTCAAGCAGCGTGGCCACGGCGTTTCTGGCTGCATATGACATGTCTCCCTACCGCCGTGCGGTGGACGTGGGCGGCGGGTCGGGGCAGTTGCTTGCCCAGATGCTTTGCGCTTATCCGCAATTGAGCGGCGTTCTGTTTGACCTGCCGAACGTGGTGGGCCAGGCAGCGAGAACGCTGACCGAAGCGGGCGTGTCGGATCGCTGCAGTGTTCATGCCGGCAGTTTCTTCGAAACCATGCCGCCTGGAGGCGATATCTACCTAATGAAGAACGTCCTCCACGATTGGGACGACGAGCGGGCCGAAGCGATTCTTCGGAAGTGCCGGGAGGCGATGCCGGGGGATGCGACGTTGCTCGTCCTCGATCGGCTGCTGCCCGAGCGGGCGGAGCATGGGTGCAAGTTGGACTCACATCTCCTCGATCTGGAGATGCTCACAGTCGCCCCGGGCGGGCGCGAGCGCACGCAGCGCGAAATGCAGGCGCTGCTCGAAGACACAGGATTTGGCGTCAAGGGCGTATTCACGACGGCATCATCACTATCCATCATCGAGGGGCGCCCCGCCTGAGCGCGTCGCGAGAATGCACGACCACTTGAGGAGACGGTTATGAAACTCAGACTCGTAGTTCTGCTTTGGGGGATATGCCTGGTGACGATCACAGGAGGCGCGGCTCGCGGCGAAACCTATCCGTCCCGCACTGTCCGGATCATCGTGCCCGCTGCTGCAGGCAGCGCGCTCGATGTCAACGCGCGCAAGGTGGCCGCCAAGCTCAGCCAGACGCTCGGCCAGGAAGTTATCGTGGATAACAGGCCTGGTGCCAATGGCATCATCGGCACCGACCTTGCCGCCAAGGCAAAGCCCGACGGTTACACGCTGCTCATGGGGAGCACCTCCACGCTTACGATCAACCCCAGCCTGTACCCGAGCCTGCCCTATCGTCCACTGGATGATTTCGCTCCCATCACGCTCGCCGTTCGTGGCAGCCCGATCATGCTCGTAAACGCGAGTCTTCCAGTGAAGACGCTGGCCGAGTTCATCAATCTTGCCAAGGCCAAGCCTGGTCAGATGAACTATGGCTCGCCGGGGACCGGGTCGATTCAGCATCTCGCCGGAAAGCTTCTCGAACGCAATGCGGGAATCGAGATGGTGCACGTGCCCTACAAGAACCAGTCCGAACTCCTGGGCGACCTGCTCAGCGGCCGCATCGAGGCCATGATCGAGTTCGGCGCGGTCGCTGTTCCGTTGATCAAGGCCGGTAAGCTGCGTGCTCTTGCTATCGCTGGACCCGCACGCAAGCCGGACCTGCCCGAAGTGCCGACGGCTGCCCAAGCAGGTACGCGGGGTTTCGAAGTCATTGGTTGGGCTGGTTACGTGGCCCCGGCCGGGACACCCCCGGAGATCATCGAGAAACTGAACCGGGAGATCACGGTTGCAATCCTGGCCGCGGACTACAGCGGCTGGGTCACCAGCCTAGGCAGCGAAGTCGTCGGCGGAAAGTCGCAGGCCTTCGCACAAACCATTCGCGCTGATCTTGCAACCTGGGATGCGCTCATAAAGGAAGCGGGCGTGCATCTGGAGTGACGACCGTTCGCGCTGAAAGTCCGCTTTTGGCTGCTTGGGTCGGCCTTCATTGGTTACTGGCAATAGCCGCTCCTTGAGTATTTGCGGGTATGCGTGATACGGTCGGAATTCCCCCATGCGAACTGCAATCATCGGCGCCGGCCCCGCCGGCCTTTTCCTTGGTCTCCTCCTGAAGCGGCGACGTCCGCAGGATGAGTTGGTCGTC
>Ga0207689_10001755_pt1 | contig 20472 bp, 18 predicted proteins | sample KBSMisM52_FD_184312 | JGI IMG/M metagenome (GOLD analysis project Ga0207689, IMG submission 184312) | Miscanthus rhizosphere microbial communities from Kellogg Biological Station, Michigan, USA - KBS Miscanthus M5-2 (SPAdes) (version 2) | ecosystem: Host-associated > Plants > Roots >... | reverse complement strand
GCCAAGGCGATTCGCGAGCTCATGGGCGTGGCGGCCGACTACGTGCCGCCGGAACGTCCTCACCCGCCCGCGCAGGGCGGCGGGCGCAACAACCCCAACGTCGACGACAACTAAGCGGTCCTACGTCTCCGTAGGACCGATTGGACGATCTTACGGAAAGGTCTGGCCTGAGGCGCTTGGGCGAGTACCCCAAAGATCCCCCCAATTGATTGGCAGGATTCGGGTAACCTCCCAGGCGCAGCAGACCCCGCACATGGCCTCCAAGTTGCTCCTGCGAAGGGCATGATGTTCAACACACTCGTCGAGCGCGTCGAAAAGGACTTTTCGGAGATGCCGGGGCTCGAAGTGACGATGGCCCAGGGCGTCCGCCTTTGGAACATCGGCGCCGACGATTGTCGCTTCGTCATCGACGCCCTGGTGGACGTCGGCTTCCTGAAATGGACGACCAAGCGCACCGTCATCCGCACCGGGCGCGTGCTGTCGATGGAAAGGGCCGCCGCGAACTGAGGTACAAATCAGTGCGGCTGCCCACTCCATCCAACAGAATCGTCGCCTTTCCTTGAACGCCCGCCTGCCTTATTTCTGCGCCGCGAGCTTCTTTATCTGTTCCACGGCGCTCGCCACTTTATAGTCCAGGAAAACCTTGCCGATCTCCGCTGTCGCCGGCGAGACGTCGGCCATCATTCCCGTTGACGGTTCGGGCCCGGCCGCGCTCGCGGCAAAGCGATCGCGACGGATGTAGCGGCCGTCCTTGTCGAGCGCCTCCACCTGCGCGGTCTCGGCGACGCCGGCATGGCCGCCCGGAGCGATCTTCCGCTCCGCGAGGTACGCGTTGATCTGCTGCCCCGACTGGGTGGCCATGTCCACGTAATACACGCGCGCACCCTTGCGCCGCGCGTCCGCGTCGAGCCCCTCGGCCGCCACCCGCAGTTCCGCCTGCCCGCCGCCGTGGTCGCCCATCAGATACACCTGCTTGAACCCGGCCGCGACAGCGCTCTGCGCCACCTGGCGCATCACGCCCAGGTACACTTCCGAGCTCAGCGTGACGGTGCCGGGAAAGCGCATGTGCCCCGTCTTCTCAACAGCGTCGCCGGCCGGCGAGAACGGCATCACCGGATAGACGAGCGCGTTCCCGAGCTTCTCGGCAATCTGTCCGGCCACGTGGTGCGCAATCAGATTGTGCTTGACGAGCGACATGTGCGGCCCGTTCTGCTCGGTGCCCCCGGCGTAGATGATGGCGCCGGTCTTCCCCGCCGCCATCGCGTCGCGGATCTCGAACCAAGTGAGATCCTCGATGTAGACCGAGCGGGTCTGAGCCGACGCCGTCGCTGCGTATAGCAGCGCGGCCAGAACCATGAACCTTCGCATGACGGCCTCCTGTTGTGAACCGGACAGCTAGACGGGCGGCGGATTCCGCTCGGCAAAGCCCCGCTGATGCCAGTATGGATAGGCAAGCGTGACGGCGCTGGCGGCGTCGAGTCGAGCCACCTGCTCGCCCGACAAGGTCCACCCCGTCGCGCCCAGATTCTGCCGCAACTGCTCCTCGTTGCGGGCGCCAATGATCACGGTGGAGACCGACGGGCGGCGGAGCAGCCAGTTGATCGCGACCTGGGGCACGGTCTTGCCGGTCTCGCGCGCCACCACGTCGAGCGCATCGACGACGGCGAAGAGCCGCTCCTGGCTGACCGGCGGTCCATAGTCGATCACCTGCTGGTTGCGAAGCCGGCTCACGTCGGGCAGCGGCTGTCCACGCCGGATCTTGCCCGTCAGCCGGCCCCATCCCAGGGGGCTCCACACCACGGCGCCCACTCCCTGGTCGAGCGCCAGCGGCATCAGCTCCCACTCGTACTCGCGTCCCACGAGCGAGTAGTACGCCTGGTGGGCCACGTAGCGAGCCCACCCGTGCCGGTCGGAGACGGCGAGCGACTTCATCAGATGCCACCCGGAGAAGTTCGAGCATCCGATGTAGCGAATCTTACCCGCGCGCACCAGGTCGTCGAGGGCGCGCAGCGTCTCCTCGACGGGGGTCCCGGCGTCAAACCCGTGCATCTGGTAGAGATCGATGTAGTCGGTACCCAGTCGGGCGAGGCTCGCCTCGACAGCCGCCACCAGGTGATGGCGCGACGACCCGATGTCGTTCGGCCCTTCGCCGGTTCGGAAGGTGCCTTTGGTCGAGATGAGCACCCGGCTGCGGCGTCCCTTGATGGCCTGGCCGAGGGTGGTTTCGGCCATGCCGTCCGAGTAGACGTCCGCGGAATCGAACATCGTGGCGCCCGCCTCGAGGCAGATATCCACCAGCCGGGTCGCTTCGGCGACGCCATTGGCTCCCCAGGCCCGAAAGAACTCGCCCTCACCCCCAAACGTGGCGGTGCCCAAGCTCAGCACGGGCACTCGCAGCCCGGATCCGCCTAACTGCCGATTTTCCATGCCGCCTCCGCCCCCGATTCCGCCAAGATAGGAGCTGGCTTTGAAAAATCGTGAGGATGCCACAGCTTGCACACAAAATTCGCTAGCCAGCCGAAGGACAGTCCTGGACGCCTAGGCAGCGTAAGATCTGAGTTGCCTCGATGGTCGAACAGGTTCACTATCCTCAGCTGAGCCGAACAACGGCATAGACCCAATGGGCTCCCTCCGAGTCGTTCTGGTCGAAGACCATACCCTGATGCGCGCGGGCATCCGGGCATTGCTGCAGGCGCTTCCGGATGTCGACGTGGTCGGTGAGGCCGACAACGGTCCCGACGCCATCGAGCTCGTCTCCACGACCCGCCCCGATCTCATCCTGCTCGACATCACTCTACCGGCAATGAACGGGCTCGAGGTGGCGGAACGGGTCGCCAAGGAGTTTGCTCCGACGCGCACCATCATCCTGTCGATGCACACCGACGCGGTGTACGTGCGCAAGGCGCTGCAGGCCGGAGCCGCGGGTTACATCGTCAAGGACGCCGGCGTGCAGGAGCTCGAAGCGGCGATCCGCGCGGTGATGCGCGACGAGACCTATCTCAGCCCCGGCGTCAAGGGCACACCGGCGCAATACCTCTCGGACGATCCCACCGAGGACCCGCTCAAGAAACTCACGCGTCGCCAGCGCGAGACGCTGGAGCTGATGGCGCAAGGCTTCGGCACCCGGGCGATTGCCGAGAAACTCAACGTCAGCGTGAAGACGGTGGAGTTCCACCGGGCCGAGCTGATGAACCGCCTCGAGATCCACGACGTGCCTGGACTCGTGCGCTTCGCGATCCGCGCCGGCCTCGTCTCCTCCGAGCACTGAGCGCCGCCGCGCTTTCGCACTCGCGCGAACATCGAAAGAACGGACGCGACGCGCGCAGCGTTTCCACAGAGAGAGAACGACGCGATGCCGACCAGGGTTTTCCCAGCTTAGGGATCCCCTAGTTCCGTTTTGATCGATCGGATGGGAACATCGCGGCTATGGCTGGGCCGGAGATTACTTTTCAGCGGTTGCGCGATCGCGCACTGGGATCGACGCACGCGGATCCGCCATCGCCTGCCACCGCATCGGCTGTGCACGAGAAGCTTACAGAGAGTGTGCAAAGCGAGTTGGAAAAACGGACGAGCTCCCAAGGCGTTCGCGTAGCATCAATCGAACTGACTCGAACCGGCACCTATGCGGGGGCGAGGGCATTTGGGATCCCGATGGACGAGCACGAACCTCAGCCCGCGCCGGATGCCGCAGACGAATCGCTGGCGTGGCTCGATTTCCTCGAGGAGTGCCGGCAGGTGCTGGCGCTCTGCGAACAGAACGATCCGGCGAACCCGGCCGCGCTGACGCCCGCGCTGTTCGACACCGCGAGCCGTCTGCGCACGCGTACCGCGCGGGTGCTGGCGCGCGTCATGATCACCCGGCTGGCCGAGCGGCTGGCCACCGCCGCATCGCCTCCGAAAGCGGTCGAGCGCGCGCCGCTCGATGTCGCCAGCGCCGATTCGCTCCTGCAGTCCTCGGCGCCGGCGGTCATCGACCCCCGGGTGCGCACGGTCCTGCAGTACGTCGAATCGCGGCACGTCAACTCCGCCTGCCGTCTCGACGACGTGGCCCGGAACCTGCGCGTCTCCCGTTCGTATCTGAGCCGCCTGGTCTTCAAGGAAACCGGCGTGACGTTCAACCGCCACCTCCAGCTCGCGCGCATGAACACCGCGGCTCGCCTCCTGCAGGAGAGCGAGTTGAGCATCAAGGAGATCTCGTCGGGCACCGGCTACGAGCACGTCCCCAGCTTCGATCGTCAGTTCCGCAGCCACTTCAACCTCACACCCGGCGACTTCCGCCGCGCCGTCCGCCTGTCCTGATCCTGGATTTGCACAATCCGGCGCAATTTCATGGAGATGCGAACGCGGTAGGTCTTGTGCAGCCACGGGTCTGAGTCGAAAAGAAAGAAGGAATGGCGGAGACGATCCTTCTCGTCGAGAACGAATACGCCCTGCGCGAACTGATGCGGCGCTTCCTCGAGGGCTCGGGCTACGCGGTGCTGAACGCGCGCGACGGCGACGAGGCCCTGTCCGTGGCCACGGCCCACCCTACCCCGATCGATCTGCTCCTGACCGACGTCGTCATGCCGGGCATGAGCGGGTTCGCCCTCGCCTCCCGCGTGTCGGAGCTGCGGGCGGAAACGAAGGTCCTCTATATCTCTGGGTACGCGGACGACTACGAGGTCATCCGCGAAGGGCTGACCGACTCGGGCCAGCCGTTCCTGCTGAAGCCGTTCTCGCAGGCCGAATTGTTCAAGAAGGTGGACGAGATCCTCAGGACTCCTGGATCCTCGGCGACGCTCCGGAACTGAGGACCGCCGCCCCACCGCCGTCCGAGCCCCGGGCGGCCAATGCCCGTCCCACGAACTCCCAGGCGCGTTCCGCCGGCGTGCCGTTCGAATGCGTGCGCGCCGCCGCCCCGAGAACCCCGGCGCTCTTCACCAGCTGCGCGTCCAGCGCCGCCCCGCTCCCCGCCAGTTCCTGCAGCAGATCGATCCACCGCTGGGCCATCACCTGAGCGTCGGGACCGGCCGGATCGGTGTGCGACACCTCTGCCACGTCGTCCAGGAGCTGCTGCCAGCGGCGTCGCAGCTCCACCCGGTCCGGCGTCCGCGGGACGGCTGGCGCCATGGCCTCGGCGGCACCGTCGTCGAGGCCGGGGATCGGATCCTCTTGAGGGCCGACCGCCTCGATCAGGCTGCGAAGGGTGAGCGGGTCGGCCTCCTCCCCCTTCTCGAGAGCCAGCTCCACGTTCTGAATGGCGGTGATGGCCTTTTCGAGCAGCGGCCGCCGGCGTTCAAGAACGGCGCGCTGCATGTGGAGCGCACGCGCAAGACCCGGCCCGCCCGACCGGCGAAGCGCCGCGATCTGCCGCAGCGGGACGCCGACCGATTTGAGAGCCAGAATCTGCACGAGCGCCTGCAAATCCTGATCGGAGTAGGTGCGGTGGCCGGCGCGGCTCCGCACGGGTTTGAGCAATCCGAGATGGTCGTAGTGCTGAAGCGCGCGAACCGTCAGGCCGGTGAGCCTGGCGAATTCGTGGATTTGATAGCCGCGCGCAGCTGTAGTGTCACCCATACATCTATTAAGAACGATGAAGACCGTCAGATCGGCCGCTGGTTGCACACAGATTGGAACACGGCAGGCACATTTTGATTCATTAGCAGGATGTTCGTTTCGTTAGCCGTCGATGCCTGAGGCCGCTCGAATCTGCACCAAGCGCCCGATACACCCCATCGGACTCATGCATAGTCTCTGGGACCTCCTCACCAGCGGTGTCGGCGCGGTCGTCCTCCTCTGCCGTGCGCTGGGCGCCGCCCGGCCCGCCGCGGGGGAGCTCGAGCAGTCTCTGGCCCAGGCCAACCAGGCGCTCGAGGCCGAAGCCGAAGACCGCCGGCGGCTGGAGGACGAGCTGCGGCAAGCCCAGAAGCTCGAAGCCATCGGCCACCTGGCGGGCGGCGTCGCCCACGACTTCAACAACATCCTGATGGTCATCCAGGGGTACGCCGACATGCTCCTGGCCGAGGCGCCCGAAACCGGCACTACCCGCAGCGACCTGCGCGAGATTCAGGAAGCGGCCCGCCGAGGCCGCGACCTGACCCGCCAGCTCCTGGCGTTCGGTCGCAAGCAGGTGCTCACCATCCGGCCGGTGGACCTGAACACGGTGCTCTCGGACACGAGCCACATGCTGGCGCGGCTGATCGGCGAGAGCGTACGGCTGGAGCTGCGGACGGCCTCTGTGGCGTGTCCCATCGAGGCCGATCGCGTGCAGCTGGAACAGGTGCTGATCAACCTGGCCGTCAACGCCAGGGATGCGATGTCTGGGCGCGGGACCCTGCGCGTGGAGCTCGACCCAGTGGTCGTGGAGACCGAGACACTGGACGTCCCGCGCGGCCACTTCGCTCGATTGACCGTTCGAGACACCGGCTGCGGCATGGACGAGGCGACGCGCGATCGCATCTTCGAGCCCTTCTTCACGACCAAGTCGGGTGGCAAGGGCAGCGGCCTCGGGCTCTCGACGGTCTATGGCGTCGTGAAGCAGCTCGGTGGCCACATCGCGGTGGAGAGCACGCCGCTCCAGGGCTCGACGTTCACGATTCACTTCCCCGCCACGGCCAAGCCGGTCGCCGCCCGCCGCGAGGCCGCCAGTGCCCAGGCGCCGGCCGGGCAGGCTGAAACGGTACTGCTCGTGGAAGACGACCGTGCCGTCCGCGCCGTGGTGGACAGCGTGCTTCGCCGTCACGGCTATGCGGTGCTGCAGGCCAGCGGCCCGAAGGAGGCGCTGGCGGCCGCCCGCGCGCACCGGGGTGCGATCGACCTGGTGCTCTCGGACGTGATCATGCCGGAGATGAGCGGCCCCGAGATGGTGACGCTGCTCGCCGAACGGCATCCGGAGACACGCGCCATCTATCTGTCGGGCTACTCCGCCGACGCGCTCATGCGGGAAGGCGTGATCGAAACACGGGCGCGGCTCGTGCAGAAGCCGGTCGCGGCTCGAGAGCTGCTGCACGCGGTGCGCGGCGCGCTCGGCACCGGCCCCCGCGGCCCGGTGCCCGTCCGCCTTGCAAGCTAGGGCGGTTTCTATTTCCGGCGGGTAGGCCGGGTGGGGCCGGTCGCGCCGGCCACGCCGTACGCCTCGGCGTTGAACGAGAAGCTCACGGGGTAGAAGTAGCGCGGGAAGATTTCGACGTTCTCCGTGTACGACACCTCGGCCAGAGTGCGGGTCCCCTCACGCGTGACCATCACGTCGTCGGCGTCAAGCGGGACGTCTCGCTTCGCCGCCTCGCCGAGGATCTGTTTGGTGAGGTCGCCCACCTGCTCCGCCTGGCCGAACAGGATCATCTGCTGCGTCTCGTCCTTGAACTGGTAGTACTTCAAGTAGGTCGAGCCGCCACGGTACGCGGCGTTCACCACTACAGCGGCGATGATGAGCTTGATCAGCGTCTTCATCAGGCTCCTCGCGATTGCCTCAGTGAATCTGGTGAAGCATGCGGCCCCAGCGGATGTTCGAGAGCGTGCCGCTCAATCCGTTGGCGTCGCCGAACGAGAAGTACACGAACAGCGCCTTCCCCTTGATGTACGAGCGCGGCATGAAGCCCCAGAAGCGGCTGTCTTCGGAGTTGTCGCGGTTGTCGCCCATCATGAAGAACATGTCCGGCGGCACCGTCACGGGGCCGAATTTCCGCCGCGGATCGGTGCCCGCGAGCCCGACGCCCGCCGGGAGATCGTCGGGAAACAGGAAGCGCACGTACGGTTCGTCGAGCGGCTTGCCGTTGATATACACCGTCTTTCCCTTCAGCTCAACGGTGTCGCCGGGCAGGCCGATCACGCGCTTGATGAAATCGCGCGTCGGGTCTTCGGGGAACTTGAACACCAGGATGTCGAGGCGCTTGACCGGGTCGATCGGCAGCAGCGTCCGCTCGAGCCCGGTGAGCGTCGGCGCGAACACCATCTTGTTGACCAGCAGGTGGTCGCCGATCAGCAGGTTGTTCTCCATCGATCCGGTCGGGATCTTGAACGCCTGCACCACGAACGTCCGCACGAACAGCGCCAGGATGACCGCGACGCAGAACGACTCGAAGTACTCGCGGGCCGTGGACTTCACGAACGGCTCTGCCATTACTCGGTGCCCACCTTCAGCACGGCCAGGAACGCCTCCTGGGGAATCTCCACGCGTCCAACGCGCTTCATGCGTTTCTTCCCCTCCTTCTGCTTTTCGAGCAGTTTGCGCTTCCGCGTGATATCCCCGCCGTAGCATTTCGCCAGCACGTTTTTGCGCAGCGCCTTCACGCTTTCGCGCGCGATGATACGCGTGCCGATCGAGGCCTGAATCGCAATCTCGAACATCTGGCGTGGGATGAGCTCCCGCATCTTCGCCACCAGGGCCCGGCCGCGCTCGTAGGCTGCATCCTTGTGCACGATACTCGACAGCGCGTCCACCGGATCGCCGTTGACCAGGATGTCCATCTTGACGAGCGGCGACTCCCAGTAGCCGGTCACGTGGTAGTCGAGCGACCCGTAGCCGCGGGAGATTGTCTTGAGCTTGTCGTAGAAGTCCATCACGACTTCGTTGAACGGCAGCTCGTAGGTGATCAGCACGCGGTCTGACTTGAGGTATTCGAGCTTCTTCTGGACGCCCCGCTTGTCCTGGCACAGCTGCAGGATGGGCCCCACGAACTCCGACGGGGTCAGGATCATCGCGGTGATGATCGGTTCTTCGAGCCTGGTGATCCGGCCGGCATCGGGCAGCTTGGCGGGGCTGTCGATCTCCTGCACCTCGCCGTCGGTGGTGGTGACGCGGTACAGCACGCCCGGCGCCGTGGTGACCAGGTCCATGTCGTATTCGCGCTCGAGCCGCTCCTGCACGATCTCCATGTGCAGCAGCCCGAGGAACCCGCACCGGAACCCGAAGCCGAGCGCCGCCGACGTTTCCGGCTCGTAGAAGAACGACGCGTCGTTGAGGCGCAGCTTTTCGAGCGCCTCGCGCAGCTCGGCGTACTGGTGGCTCTCCACCGGGTAGAGCCCGGCAAACACCATCGGCTTCAGCGCCTTGAAGCCGGGGAACGGCTCGATGGTGGGCCGGTTGGTCTCGGTGACGGTGTCGCCGATCTTCGCGTCGGCCACCACCTTGATGTTGGCCACGACGAAGCCGACCTCGCCCGGACCGAGCTCGTCCACCGGTGTGGCCTTGGGTGAGAACACTCCGAGGTCGAGCACCTCGTAGTCCTGCTTCTCGGCCATCAAGCGGATCTTGGTCTTCGGCCTGATGACCCCGTCGATCACGCGGATGACGATGACGACGCCGCGGTAGGGATCGAACCAGGAATCGAAGATGAGCGCCTTGAGCGGCGCCTCGCGATCGCCGGCCGGCGGATGAAAGCGCGTGACGATCGCCTCGAGAATGTCGCGGACGCCGGTGCCTTCCTTGGCGCTGGCGAGGATGGCGCCGGCGCTGTCGAGGCCGATGATGTCCTCGATCTGCCGCTTGCACTCGTCGGGTTGCGCGCTCGGCAGGTCGATCTTGTTGATGACCGGAATGATCTCGAGGTTGTTGTCGACGGCCAGATAGGCGTTGGCCAGCGTCTGCGCCTCCACACCTTGTGAGGCATCCACCAGCAGCAGCGCGCCCTCGCACGCGGCCAGCGACCGCGTCACCTCGTAGCCGAAGTCCACGTGCCCGGGTGTGTCGATGAGGTTCAGGACGTAGCTCTCGCCGGCCAGCGTCGTGTAGTTCAGGCGGACGGGATGCGCCTTGATCGTGATGCCCCGCTCCCGCTCCAGATCCATGGCGTCGAGGACCTGGGCTTCCATCTCGCGGGCCTGGAGCGCGCCGGTGAGCTCGAGGAAGCGATCTGCCAGGGTCGACTTGCCATGGTCGATGTGGGCGATGATCGAGAAATTCCGAATGAAACGTTGATCCATCAGGACTGCGGGAGTTGAAATTATACTTCGCCCTGGATGCCGACTCATCGGTCTGCGAGCGCTGACGCTCGGCGCGTGGCGCTTGCGAGTGCGGTCGGCACCACCGTCGAGTGGTACGACTTCTTCATCTACGGTACCGCGGCGGCCACCGTGTTTGGCCCGCAGTTCTTCCCGCAGGTGTCCGAAGTGGCCGGCACACTTGCCGCCTTCGCCACGTTCGGAATCGGCTTCATCGCGCGCCCGCTGGGCGGCGTCGTGATGGGGCACTACGGCGACCGGATCGGCCGCAAGGGCATGCTGGTGTGGGCGCTCCTGTTGATGGGCGGGGCCACGATGGGCATCGGCCTCCTGCCGACCTACGCGACGATCGGCGCCTGGGCACCCGTACTGCTCGTGACGCTGCGGTTCGTCCAGGGGTTCGCGCTGGGCGGTGAATGGAGCGGTGCGGTGCTGATGTCGGTGGAGCACGCTCCCGAGGGGCGGCGAGGAGTTTTCGGCAGCATCGTCGCGTTCGGCCTGCCCGCCGGCATCATCCTGTCGAACCTGGTGTTCCTGGTGGCCTCCACGGCGGTGCCCGCCGCCGAGTTCACCGCCTGGGCCTGGCGCATTCCGTTCGTGGCGAGCGGGCTGCTGGTGGCGGTCGGGTTGTGGGTGCGGCTCGGGATTGCCGAGAGCCCCGTCTTCGCGCAGGCCGTCGCCACGCACGGCGCCCGCCGCATGCCGGTCGTGGACGTCCTGCGATCCAGCGGCGGCACCGTGCTGCTCGCCGCGGGGACTTACCTGGCGATCAGCAGCCTGGGATACATCGTCCTCGTCTACTTCATCACCTACGCCACGCGGCAGCTTGGCCTGATGCTGCCGGTCACACTCACGCTCGTGATGATTGCCGCCGCCGTCTGCGCGCCGTCACTCGTCCTCGCCGCTCACTGGTCCGACCGGGTGGGCCGCAAGCGCCTGATGCGCTGGGGCCTCGGCGCGCTCGTGCTGTGGTCGCTTGTCTTCTTCCCGCTCCTCGACACGAAGTCGCTGCCGCTCATCGCCGTGGCGGTCGTCGGCATGCTGTTCGTGCAGGGCTTCTATCTGGGACCGCAGCCCGCCGTGATGTCCGAACTCTTCCCGACGGCCCTGCGCTACAGCGGCTCGTCGCTCGCCGTGACGCTGGCCAGCGTCTGCGGCGGCGCCGTCGCGCCGCTCGTCGCCACCTATCTGTTCGACTTGACCAAAACGTCGAGCCTGATCACGGTGTACATGGTGGCCGTCTCGATCGTGTCGTGGCTCTGCGCGCTGGCGCTGCCGGAGACCTACCGCGACAGCCTCTCGCGGCGTGATTAGATCGAGGCTCCGCCTCATGGGTACGCTCGAGGCGTCACCTCGATACAGTGTCTAATTGCCCGCCCTCCGGGCGGGCGGTTTTCGTATGCCACGTGAACAGCCGCCGCTCCCGGCTGACATAGAGGAGCATCGCGACGAGCGCTGGGGCCGCGACGTCACCCGGTGCGTCCAGACGGCGCTCCAGGCGGAGCAGTTCGTCGAACGCAACGGCTTCGCGTCGTGCATGACCGACTCGCGCCGCCCCGGGCCCTCGCTCTATATCGCCGTCTGCGGCCGCCGCGACGCCGTCATGCCGCGCAACGTGCAGACCGACGAGGAAGCGTCGTTGACGTGGACGTTGAAGGACGAGCTTTTGCGGCGCGGACGCGTCTACTACGCCAAGCTCGCGCGCGGCCAGGCGACGTTCATCGCGCCGCGGATGATTCCGTGCTTCAACGCGATCTGGGGGCTGAAGCGTGCCGACGAGCCCAGGCGGCTGAGCCGGCACGCACGAGCGATCCTGCGCGTGCTGCGCCGCGAGTGGGAGATGGGCACCGCCGACCTTCGCGCCGAGTCGGGCGTACGCGAGCGCGCGGACTTCACGCGAGGGATCGACGAGCTGCAGGCGGCGATGCTCGTCATCCCCAGCGACGTCATTTACCGACCCAAGTTCACCTACATCTGGACACTCGCGGTGGGACGGTTTCCCGACCCGCTGCGCAAGCGCGTGCAGCGCCACGAGGCCGTCACCACGATCGCGCGGTGCTTTCTGGCCGGGGCCGGCACGACCGTGCCGGGCGAACTCGCCCGCGTGACCGGCCTGTCGCGCCCCGAAGCCGGCCTCGGCAACCGCGCCCTGGTTGCCGAGGGCTACGCGGAGATGCTGTCGCCGGGAACGTATCGGCTGAGCCCGTCGCCGGCAAAGGCGCTCTATTGAAGGCCTTTTGTCCGCCCTCTGCCGAGCGCACTAGCCACGATTAGCAAACCAATGTAGGCTCTTGCTCCCTCGCGCCGGTACCCCATGCGGCCGGCCGATCAAATGACATGTGCGGCATCGTCGGACGGTTCGATCGCGAGGCGACCAGCAGCCTCGATGCGGGGCTCCTGCGCCGCATGCGCGAGACGATGCGGCATCGCGGTCCCGACGACAGCGGAGAGTTCATCGACGGCGCCATCGCGCTCGGCGTGCGCCGTCTCAGCGTCATCGACGTCCAGCACGGCCATCAGCCGATCACCACCGACGACGGCCGCTTCACGATCGCGTTCAACGGCGAGATTTACAACCACCGCGAGCTGCGCCGCAGCCTCGAAACGAGCGGCCGGCGTTTCCGCACGAACTCGGACACCGAGTGTCTGCTCCACGCCTACGCCGTGTGGGGACCCGACTGTCTCTCGCGCGTCAACGGCATGTTCGGCGTCGCGATCTGGGACGGCTGCGCCCAGCAGCTCTTTCTCGCCCGCGACCGTCTCGGCATCAAGCCGCTCTACGTCTACGAGAACGACGGCTCGATCTGGTTCGCCTCGGAGCTGAAGGCGCTCCTCTCCGATCCGGCGGTTCCGCGCGATCTCGATCACGACGCGTTCGGCTATTACCTGCGCTACGGATACGTCGCCGCACCCTCGACCCTGCTGCGACATGTGCGGAAGCTGCCACCTGGCCATTACATGCTGGCCGGCCGCCAGGGGTCCGTCGTGCGGCCGTACTGGACGCTGAACTACGAGGCCGAGGCGCTCTCGGAAGAAGACGCCGCCGACGCGGTCTACGACACGCTGCGCCGTTCGGTCGAGCGGCAGCTCGTGAGCGACGTCCCGATCGGCGCTTTTCTCAGCGGGGGGTTGGACTCGAGCTCGATCGTCCAGTTGATGAGCGACGTGACGGACCACCCGATCAGCACCTACTCGATCGGCTTCAAAGGTCCGGACGATTTCTACAACGAGCTGCCCGACGCGGCGCGCATGGCTCGCCGGTGCGGGACGAGTCATCACGAAATCGTGGTCAATCCCGATGTCGTCGACTTGATCCCGCGGCTGGTGAGCCACCTCGATCAGCCTCTGGCCGATTCCTCGTTTCTCGTGACCTATCTCCTGTCACGCGCCGCCCGTGAGTCGGTGACGGTGACCCTGTCGGGCGTCGGCGGCGATGAGATTTTCGGCGGCTATCGCCGGTATCTGGGAACCCGGCTCAGTCAGTACTACAGCCACGTCCCGGCCACGGCGCAGCGGGCCGCGACCTGGGCGACCGACCATATGAAGGTCAATCGAGAGTCGGTGGTGGGCAATTGCGCGCGCCTGGCCCGCGCGTTCGTCGTGGCCGGAAGCCTGCCGCCTTTCGAGCAGTATGACGGGTTCGTACGCCTGACGTCGGATCGCCGTCTGGCGGCCTTGATGCGCGGCCCCGGCGCGGGCGACTCGGATCTCCTCGCGGAGCGCCGCCGGCTGTTCACCGTGCCGCGGGATGCCGACCCGCTCACGAGCATGCTTCACCTCGACCTCAAGACCTCGCTGCCAGAGAGCCTGCTGATGCTGACCGACAGCATGACGATGGCCGCATCGCTGGAGACCCGGGTGCCGCTGCTGGACCACGAGCTGGTCGAACTGATGGCGCGTGTCCCGGCGTCGTTCAAGATCAAAGGGCTGCGACTGCGGTACCTGCAGAAGCGGAGCATGAGGCGGCGGCTGCCCCGATCCGTGTTCGCGAAGCGGAAGTGGGGGTTTGGCGCGCCGATGGGCCGCTGGTTCCGGGGCGAGCTGCGCGAGCTGCTTCGCGACACGCTTTCCCCCACGCGGCTCCACCAGGCGGGACTGATGGACCCGGCGGTCGTCGAAGACATCATTCGCGCCCACGAGGCGTCTCGCGAAGACAACAGCGATGTCCTGCTCGGCCTGCTGACGTTCGAACTCTGGCGTCAGAACGTGCTCGCCTGACCGCGTCAGACCTGCTCGATATCCAGCCCTTCGACCGCGAGCTCCATCTCTTCGATCGCCACGTCGCTCGAACCGGCATTCAAGGTCGGCCCGACGTACTTGATCGGCAGACAGCGGCGCAGCCTCCAGAACAGCACCGGCGAACGCTCCTCGTTGAGCAGCACCACCGCGATGTCGCGCCGATCGATCGCCCCCTGACGCACGGCGTCGAACCAGGCCCAGAGATCGGGCGAGCTCGCGACTCCCCGCTTGAGCACCAGGTTCGTGTATTTCGTCAGGCCGACGACCTGGCGCGGCTGGCTCGTCCGGTCGTTGCCGTCGCGGTACTCGACGACGTCGATCTCGACGGTGGGCAGGACGACCGTCGAGAAGGCGGCCGGCTGGGCGCCGTCCACGGTTACGGTGAAGTTGAAGCCGGCGTACGGGTGATTCTTGAAGATCGCCATGCGCGACAAGATACCCCGCATTCCGCGTCCCGAATTGGGTATTGAAGCGCGCGCCCACCTGCCCGATCCTGGAGCGCGCATGATCACCCTACGCCCCCTGGTCGTCAGCTGTGTCGCGTGCATCTGCGCGACAGCCATGGTGCACGTCCAATCGCGCTCCGCGGCGCCAGCGTTTGCGCGTACGGAACTCACGCCGCCCCCGTCGACGGGATGGCCCACGAATGGCGGCAATCTCAAGAACCAACGCTATTCGCCGCTCACCGAAATCAACCGCGACACGGTCGCGCGTCTGAAGGGCGTGTGGCGCACGCACCTGCGCGGTTCGGGGCTGGGCGCGCAGTATTCGGGCGAGGCGCAACCGCTCGTGTTCGACGGGGTCGTTTACATCGCGACCGGCGCCAACGACGTCTTTGCCGTCAGCGTCGACACCGGGAACATCCTCTGGGAGTACCGGGCGAATCTGGATCCCAAGATCGACTCGGTGTGCTGCGGGTGGACGAGTCGCGGCGTCGGCCTTGGCGACGGCAAGGTGTTCGTCGGCCAGCTCGATGGGCGGCTGGTCGCGCTGGAGCAGCAGACCGGGAAGGTGGCCTGGTCGATTCAGGCCGAGCGCTGGCAGGAAGGGTTCACCATTCCAAGCGCGCCGCTCTACTACGACGGCCTCGTCATCACCGGATTCGCCGGCGCCGAGCGCGGCATCCGCGGGCGCGTCAAAGCCTACAGCGCCAAGGATGGCTCGCTCGTGTGGACCTTCTACACCATCCCCGGCCCCGGCGAGCCCGGTCACGAGAGCTGGCCGAAAGACAACGAGCTCTGGCAGGACGGCGGCGCCTCCGTGTGGCACACGCCCGCGGTCGATCCCGAGCTGGGACTTCTGTACTTCGGGACTGGTAATCCTGGCCCCGACTACAACGGCCTCGTCCGCAAGGGCGACAACCTGTTCTCGGTCTCGACGGTCGCGATCGACGTGAAGACCGGAAAGTACCGCTGGCACTTCCAGCACGTGCACCACGACATCTGGGATTACGACGTGGCCACCCCGCCCGTGCTGTTCGATCTCACCGTCAACGGACAGCCGAGGAAGGGGATCGCGCAGCCAAGCAAGACCGGATGGGTCTACATCCTCGATCGGGCAACGGGCAAGCCGCTGGTCGGCATCGACGAACGCGCGGTGCTGCAGGAGCCGCGGCAGGGCACCGCCGCCACGCAGCCGTATCCACGCGGCGACGCGTTCGTGCCGCAGTCGATCGACATCGCGCCCGAAGGCACGACGCTCGTCAACAAGGGGCGCATCTTCACGCCGTTCTGGAAGACGCCGGTGGCGATGAAACCGGCCATGTCCGGAGGCGCGAACTGGGCGCCGGCCGCCTACGATCCGCAGGCCGGCCACCTCTTCGTCTGCGCGTCGGACCGCGCCGTCTCGTTCGCGCAGCAGGACGTCGAGTCGCAGCGGCCGCCCGAGAGCGTCAACTACCTGGGCGGCGTGACCACGCGACACCTGCCGCTCTTGGGCGTCTTCGCGGCTCTCGACGTGCGCACCAACAAACTCGTGTGGCAGCAGCAGTGGCCGGACCAGTGCTTCAGCGGCGTCGCCGTCACGGCCGGCGGGTTGGTCTTCGTCGGGCGCAACGACGGACGCCTCACGGCGCTCGACACCAGCAACGGCAAGCGCCTGTGGGAATTCCAGACGGGTGCGGGGATGAACTCACCCGTATCCGTGTTCCAGCACAACGGCCGGCAATACGTCGTGGCGTATTCAGCCGGCAACATGCTGCAGGGCACGGCGCGCGGGGACAGCCTGTGGCTGTTCGCGCTCGACGGCCCGCTCGGCCCCGCCGAACCCGCCCGCAGCGCCACGCCGTTCCAGGCCGCCGCGGGAGAGGCGAACCTCGACAACGGCAAAGCCACCTACGACCGCGCCTGCAGCACGTGTCACGGGCCGCAGGGCGAGGGGGGGCACGATGGCGCGCCTGCTCTGCGCGCGATGAGCAACGACCTCCTCGTCATGCAGACGATCAGTGAAGGACGCCGGGAGATGCCGTCCTTCAGCACTCTGCTGACCGCGGAGCAGATCCGCGACGTGGCCAGCTACGTGACCCGGAGGCTGGGGGCGGCTCGATAGGAAGACGCCTCGCGAGACGCTATTCGACCGCGCGGCCACCCAGCTTGCGGCCGTCGGGCAGCGTGAGCGACACGAAGATGCCGCCGAACTCGCCGCTCTTCAGCGGATTGACGACGACGGTCACCATGTCGCCCGGCTTGATGATGTTCGAGCGCCAGCCGTTCCTCGCCATCGACTGCGGGCTGCCCAACTCGACGCCCCAGCGATCGACGCCGCCGCGCTCGTTCGGCACGTCGAGCTGAATCGCGGAGTGGGGGTTCGTCCAGGTGAACTGGACGACGGTGCCGACGAGGGTCTTCGTGGCGGTGCGATCGAACATGACCGGCGAGTGGTGCGCCCAAATAGAAACGGGAAGCGCAACGGCAAGCGCCACGGCGATTGCCGCCACGAGTGCAAGCGAGGCGAGGGCTGTGCGTGGCATCTACTTCACCAGATTCTTCGATTTCGTGGCCGGCAGCGAGTCGTTCAGGTCGGGCAGGCACTGCACTTCGCTGATGTCGCTGGTTTCGCGGCGGCGGAACGTCTTGGTCATCTTCCACTCGCCCACCCAGTTCTGCGGATCCGTCATCGTGTAGTCGATGTCCATGCCTCCGTCGGACCGCATCTTGAATCGTTCGACGAAGTGCGCATCTTCGCTGATCGGCACCGAGGCACCGCCCTGATCCATCCAGTGATGGTGTCCGGGGAAATACATCGTGTCGACCACCAGCGTGTCGCCCTCCCAACGGCCGATCGATTCGCCGTTGAACGTGCGCACGACGACGTCGGGATCGGTGTGCGGCCGCCCGTCGAGATAGATGATCCGCACGCTGTTCTCGAAGTGGCTGATCATGTAGATCACCGTCGGCAGCTGCACCATCGCGATCGGCCACACGCGCGTCATGATGAGCGGCATGCCCGCCGGCCAGCACTGCCCGATGTCGTCGCGGTACACGCCGCCGGCTTTGAGCGCCTTGAGACCGGCCTCGTAGTGAACCTGGGCCGCCGGCGTCAGCGTGAACTTCTCCGGAACGAACTGCCAGCGATTGGCGCGCCCGTCGTGCTGCCACATGCCGGTGAGATCGAATGGCGGCTTGGGGCGTGGTTTGGCCAGATTCTCCACCGAGAGCGCCGAGAGCTGCGGCGGCGGGGGCGGCGGCAGTTTCTGCTCCTGCGCCGCGACCGTGTCCGCCGCCGCCATCACGAGGCACACCGCGATCCACCGGTTTTTCATGCGGCGCAGATTAGCACGCGTCTCACTTGATCGGGCGTGGCAACAGGAGTAGCGTTGCGCCACTTTAGCGGGTGTGGTCCACCAGGACGAGGAGGCGACTATGCGTCATGCCGTCGGGTCCCTGGGTGTCTGGATCGTCGTCGCGCTGTTTCCCACCGCCGCCGTCGCGCAAGCGGTCATTGCAGGCACTGTCAGAGACACGTCTGGGGCCATCCTGCCCGGCGTCACCGTCGAAGCCAGCAGTCCGGCGCTCATCGAGAAGGTGCGCACCGCCGTCAGCGACGGCACCGGCCAGTACCGCATCGAGGATCTCAGGCCGGGCACCTACACGGTCAGCTTCTCGCTCACCGGCTTCAGCGCCTACCGGCGCGAGGGCATCGAGCTGACTGGGTCGTTCACGGCCACGATCAATGCCGACATGAGGCTCGGCACGCTGGAAGAGACCGTCACCGTCACGGGCGAGAGCCCGATCGTCGATGTGCAGAGCGCACGGCGCCAAACCGTGTTGAGCAACGACGTCCTCAAGGCGATTCCGACGGTACGAAGCTACAACGCGATGGTCGTCGTGGTTCCAGGCGTCGTGACGAATACCAACGACGTTCAGACCGGCACGGCAACCACCCAGTTCCCCATCCACGGCGGCCGCAACAACGAGGGCCGCATGACGGTGGACGGGCTCAACGTCGGCAACCCTCCGGGCGGTAATCAGCCACCCGGCTATTCCGTCGACGTGGGGAACTCGGAAGAGATCTCGTTCACCACCTCGGGAGGACTTGGTGAATCGGAAACGGCCGGGGTCGTGATGAACATCGTGCCGAAGACGGGCGGGAACCAGATACACGGCTCCTTCCTGTACAGCGGCACCGGGAAGAAGCTGCAGTCGGACAATTCGGCGGGAACCGGCCTGACGACGCCGACGCCGCTGAGCAAGGTCTACGACTTGAATGCCGCGTTCGGCGGGCCGATCAAGAAAGACCGGTTGTGGTACTTCATCACGGCGCGGACGCAGGGCAGCACGCGCGTGAACGCGAACCAGTACTACAACGCGAACGCTGGCGACGCGGCGAAATGGTCGTACGCACCGGTCTTCGACAAGCCGGGGTTCTCCGACCGGACCTGGGAGAACGTCAGCGGGCGCGTCACCTGGCAGGCCACGCCGCGCAACAAGATCGGCGGCTTCTGGGACGAGCAGTGGGTGTGCCGAAAGTGCGAGGGCAACACCATCGGCATCACCACGCCCCCGGTGGTCTCGCCGGAGGCCAACGGCCCCAATCCGACGCAGCCTCTTCGCGTCCCGCAGGTCACGTGGACCTCGCCGGTCACCAACCGCCTGCTGCTCGACGCCGGCTTCGGCGGCACCTACTACGGGTGGGGCAACTTCGAGCGCGACCCGAACCCGACACACGATCTGATCAAGGTGACCGAGCAGTGCTCCACCGGCTGCGCGGCCAACGGCAACCGGCCGGGCATCGTGTACCGATCGCAGGACTGGGGCCAGAACCTCACCGGGTCGTACATCTGGAAGGCCAACCTGTCGTACGTCACCGGCCGTCACAGCTTCAAGGTTGGCTACCAGCACACGTTGATGACCGACGATCGCACCTGGTCCACCAACAGCACCGATCTGTGGTACCGCTTCAACAACGGCGTCCCGAATCAGCTGACGCAGACGATCTCGCCGTGGATCAACAACGCGCGCGCGGGATGGGACGCGGTCTTCGCGCAGGAACAGTGGACGATGGGCCGCTTGACGCTGCAGGGCGCGGTGCGCTTCGACAGCGCCGGCAGCTGGTTCCCCGAGCAGAACATCGGGCCCGACCGGTTCCTGCCGGTGGCCTATCACTTCGAGGCCAGCAAGGGCATCGACAAATACCGGGACATCACGCCGCGGTTGGGGATGGCCTATGACGTCTTCGGCGACGGCAAGACCGCGGTCAAGATGAACTTCGGGAAGTATCTCGAAGGCGTCGGCGTGCAGCTGAACTACGCGAACACGAATCCGACGACCCGTATTCCGACGTCGACGGGTCCGTTCGGCGTACCGGGGGTGACGAGAACCTGGACCGATGCGAACTCGGACTTCGTGCCGAACTGCGACCTGTCCAACCCGCTTGCGAACGGCAATGCCGCGGCGACACCCGGCGGCGGCGGCTTGGACTTCTGCGGGCCGATCTCGAACCTGCGGTTCGGCCAGCCGGTGCTCACCGGCAACTACGATCCGGACGTGCTGAGCGGATGGGGCGTGCGGGCGGGCGACTGGAGTTTCGGCGTCTCGGTGCAGCAGCAGCTGATGAAGCGGATGTCGGTCGAAGTCGGGTACTACCGGCGCTCGTTCGACGGCTTCACGCTGAACGACAACCTCCTGCTCTCGCCTGGTGATCTGACACCGTACAGCATCACGGCGCCCTCCGATCCGCGTCTGCCGGGCGGCGGCGGCTATACGATCTCGGGCCTCTACGACGTGGTTCCGGCGAAGACCGGACAGGTGGACAACCTGGCGACGCTCGCCGAGAAGTACGGCAAGGAGTATCAGTACTTCAACGGGTTCGACTTCA
>Ga0207689_10001754_pt1 | contig 20483 bp, 16 predicted proteins | sample KBSMisM52_FD_184312 | JGI IMG/M metagenome (GOLD analysis project Ga0207689, IMG submission 184312) | Miscanthus rhizosphere microbial communities from Kellogg Biological Station, Michigan, USA - KBS Miscanthus M5-2 (SPAdes) (version 2) | ecosystem: Host-associated > Plants > Roots >... | reverse complement strand
CACCTGCGCGGGCCAGCGCGTGGACATCGTCATCGCGTTCGGGCGTGAGAAACCCCCGGGCCGCCCAGGAACGAATCTGTGCAGCCGAAAGCCCGAGCATGGCCGAGACTTCCCGCACCGAGTAGGACATGTCAACGCGAGCGCGATCCCGCCTTGGCTACTTTCTGCGCCGAGGCGCGGGCCGGCGTGCGCTTGGCCTCGGCCTTGGCCGGGATGCGCGTCGGGCCGCTGGTCTTGGCAGACGATGACGACGATGACGATTTCGCCGATGGTTTCGCCAGGCTCCTCTTCAGCGCTTCCATCAGATCGATCACCTGCGCCTTCGGCTCTTCGACCATGTTGGAGGTGATCTCCTCGCCTTCGATCTTCCGCTGAATCAGCGCGCGCGTCCGCTCGGTCACCTCATCGCGATAGTTCTCGGGATGGAACTCGTCGTTGGCTCCCATCTCGGCGAGTTGCACGGCCATCTTCAGCTCGTTCTCTTTCACCGGGGCATCGCTCAGATCGAGCTCGTCCATCGACCGGATCTCGTTCGGATAGAAGAGCTGCTGCATGATGATGCCGTTCCCGAGCGGGCGGAGGATGACGAGGTATTGCTTGCCGCGCGCGGCGTACTTGGCCAACGCCCAGCGGCCGGTCTGCTCCAGCGCTTTGGTCAGCAGCGAGTAGGCGCGCTCGCCACCTTTGTCGGGCGCGATGTAGTTGGCCTTGGCGAAGTAGATCGGATCGATCGCTTCCTTCGGCAGGAACTCGCTGATCTCGATGGCCTGCGTGGCCTTCTCTTCGAGCATCTTCAGCTCTTCCTCATTGAAGAGGACGTACTGCCCGCGCGAGAACTCGTAGCCCTTGACCACTTCTTCGCGCGAGATGGTGCGCTCGTCCTTGGGACAGAAGAGCTGCTGCTGGACGCGGTTGCCGCAGTCTTTGTGCAGCATGTTGAAGCTGATCTTCTCGCTGGCCTCGGTGGCCGAGAAGAGTTTGACGGGGATGGAGACGAGTCCGAAAGCAATCTGTCCGGATGCAAACGCACGAGGCATAGCGACTCCTTTTATGTGACCAAAGAGCTGTGCATCTTACCATCCGGCAGTCGTAGACTGTTTGCCGTGGCTCTCTCCGACGTCCGCCCTCGCATCTACGCCGTGGTGAAACGCATCCCGCGCGGCCGCGTGGCCACGTACGGCCAGGTGGCGACACTGGCCGGACTCGATGGACACGCCCGGCAGGTCGGCTACGCGCTGCACAATCTCCCGCCGCGCAGCAACGTGCCGTGGCATCGCGTGATCAATGCCAAGGGCGAGATCTCGCCGCGGAGCGCCGGCGATTCGCATGAGCTGCAGCGGATGTTGCTGGAGGCGGAGGGAGTGGAGTTTTCGCTCGATGGGCGGGTGGCGTTGAAAACGTACCGGTGGAAACGCTAACGAGGCGTAACTTCACGAGCACAGACAGAGTGCCTGTGCTCAGGAATCATCGCGGCATCCAGACATCGCTTCGCACTCGAAACACCGCCTCCTGCGCAAACCGTTTCTTGTACGCCGCGATGATGGCCACGATTCTTCCCTCGATCTCGCCGGAAGCCGGATGCACAACCTGCACGATGTGCGTCCGCTCGCGCTCGATCACGTTGTTCTGATCGCGCCACTGACCGGAGGCATCCCACGTTGTCAGGCCGGATGGGAAGCGCGAGGTGATCTCGCCGGCCAGAAACTGCTGCCACTCCGCATCGGTCACCGGCGCCGAACCGTCCGGCTTCTGCGTCCCGAAGTAGAGCGTGTCCATCTCCTGCTGCTGGTAGACGGCCAGGTTCGCGCACGACAGCGTCAGTAGAAGGAGACACGCGGCAGCGGTACGCATGGCCGATAGAATGCCACGCATGCGCCGCTTCGTCATCGCAATCGTTGTTTCTCTGATCACCACCGCCGCCTCGGCGCAGCTCACCGAGGAGATGATCGATAAGGATGTGCGCGCCACGATCGAGGCGTGGCACCTGCCAGGACTCTCGATCGCAATTGTTCAGAACGATCGCGTCATCTTCATCAAAGGCTATGGCGTCAAAGAGGTGGGCAAGAGCGATCCCATCACCGCCGACACGCTCTTCGAAATCGGCTCAACCACAAAGGCCTTCACCGCCACCGCCATGGCCATGCTGGCCGACGAGAAAAAGCTGTCGTGGGACGATCCCGTCCGCAACTACGTGGCCGGCTTCCATATCTCCGACCCCTGCACCGACGCGCTCATCACCCTGCGCGACATCGCCTCGCATCGCAGCGGTGTGGCACGCCACGACGAGCTGTGGGACGACAGCGATTTCAATCGCGATGAGCTGATCCGCCGCATCGGCATGATGAAAGTGTGGAAGCCGATCCGCGCCGGCTACCAGTACAACAACCTGATGTTCGTCACCGCAGGCGAGGCCGCGGCCGCGGCGGCAAAGATGCCGTGGGAGCAGTTGATCAAGACGCGCATCTTCGCGCCGCTGGGGATGACCGAATCGCGCATCGCCTTCGCCGAGTGGGCATCGTCCGATCACGCTACGGGTCACCGCTGGAATTCGAAGAACGAGTGGGCCGCGATTCAGCCGATGCGCAACTACGACGCCCTCGCTCCCGCCGGCACCATCAAGTCGTCCGCGCACGACATGGCTCAGTGGCTGCGCTTCCAACTCGCCGGCGGCGCCATCGACGGCAAGCGGCTGCTGTCGCTCTCCGGCCTCGAGGAGACGCACACGCCGCAGACGATCATCCCCATCGGTCCGGCCACGCGGATGCTCGATCCCGATACGAACTTCCTCACCTACGCCCTCGGATGGAACGCGTCCGATTATCACGGCGAGCTGCTGGTCGCGCACGCCGGCGCGCTGAACGGCTTCCGCACCAATGTCGCGCTCCTGCCGAAGCGCAACCTCGGCATCGTGATCCTGGAAAACGTCGGCCGCGGATCGGCGCTGGCAGCGCTGCGCAACACGATCATCGATCAGTTCCTGCGCGTCCCCGCCCGCGACTGGAACAGCGATCTGCTCGAAAACGAGAAATTCGAAGGTGCGAAAGCGGAGGCGAAGCTCGCCGAACGGGTAGCGAAGCGCGCCGCAGCGCCGAAACCGTCGCACGACCTCGCCGCCTACGCCGGCACGTACAACAACGCCGGCTTCGGCAACGCCACGATATCCGTTGTCGATGGCGCGCTCGTCCTGCACTGGGAGCGGATCACGCTGCCGCTGGTTCACGAAAACTACGACACCTTCAGCGCCATCGATACGGTCGAGGACATCGATGAGCCGGTGCCGTTCCGCCTCGGCGCCGATGGCGCGGTGGCTGCGTTCACGTTGTTTGGGGAAGAGTTCGTGCGAAGTAGTCCATCCTGACGTTCGCGCAGCGAACTGTCAGGATCTCTGGCGGCGTCGCGAGGATTTTTGATTCACACCCTGCCGGCGCCACCGGAGATCCTGACAGTTCGCTACGCGAACGTCAGGATGAAGTCTTATGAACAAACGCATCGTCATCATCGGCGGCGGCTTCGGCGGCCTCTACGCGGCGAAATCGCTGGCCAAAGCAAACGTCCGCATCACCCTCGTCGACCGGCGCAATTACCACCTCTTCCAGCCGCTGCTCTACCAGGTGGCCACAGCGGCGCTGAATCCGAGCGACATCGCCGCGCCGATCCGGGCCGTGCTGCGCAAACAGAAAAACGTCAGCGTGATCATGGGCGAGGCTACCGGCATCGATCTCGATCGCAGGATCGTGCAATTGGCAGACGGCGAGCTGGCCTACGACATCCTGATCATCGCCACCGGCGCCACCCATTCGTACTTCGGCCATCCCGAATGGGAGGCCAACGCGCCCGGCCTGAAGACGATCGAGGATGCGTTGGAGATCCGCCGCCGCGTGCTGCGGGCCTTCGAAGCCGCCGAGCGCGAGACCGATCCGGTGAAGCAACAGGCCTGGCTCAACTTCGTCATCGTCGGCGCCGGCCCAACCGGCGTGGAGCTGGCTGGTGCACTGTCCGAGATCGCGCGACAGACGATGATCCGCGACTTCCGTCGCATCAATCCCTCCAGCGCGCGCGTGATCCTGATCGAAGGATTGAATCGCGTCCTCCCTCCCTATCCGCCCGTCCTCTCGGAGAGCGCCGCCGCACAGTTACGCGGTCTCGGCGTCGAGGTGCTGACGAACGGCATCGTCACCGGCATCACCGATCACGATGTCCGCATCGGCGACACGATCATCCCCACACGCACCGTACTCTGGGCCGCCGGCGTACAAGCCTCTCCTCTCGCCCGCACTCTCGGCTGTCCCCTCGACCGCGCCGGCCGCGTCGTGGTCGAACCGGACCTGAGCGTTCCCGGTCATCCCGAAGCCTTCGTCATCGGTGACCTCGCCGCGGTACCAAACGTTCCCGGCGTCGCTCCCGCCGCGATCCAGGAAGGGACGCACACGGCGAAGAACATCGTCCGGATGCTCGCCGGCCAACCCACCCTCCCCTTCCGCTACTGGGACAAAGGCTCCCTCGCCACCATCGGCCGGGCCGCCGGCGTGGCCGATTTCGGCCGCCTCAAACTCAGCGGCTTCCTGGCCTGGTCCGCCTGGCTGGCCGTCCACATCTTCTTCCTCATCGGCTTCCGCAACCGGATTCTGGTGATCCTGCAGTGGGCCTGGGCGTATGTGACCTTCCAGCGGGGAGCAAGGTTGATCACGGGGAAGGTCGAGCCGTTGATGAGGGAGTGAAGCAGCGCAGCGCGTAGCGCAACGGAGCGCTGGCGTCCGCGCCGGCTGGCCCGGCGGCGTCTCGCCGCCGGGCTCGGCAATCGCGCCGAGGTAACGTATTTTGCGCGAACCGCCGCACACGCTCCGCCAAGCATGCAACAGCGGCGATCCTGCCCCAGCTCGGCGGCGAGGACGCCGCCGAGCCAGCCGGCGCGGACGCCAGCGCTCCGTTGCGCCCCGTTCACATCCGAGGTAACCTCGGCGCTCCCACCCTCAGTCGCGCTCTCTCCAGCGCGTATGCGCCACGACAACTTCATTTTCCCTGACAGGCGATTCGTGCGCCGATCGCGAGGCCGTCTGCCTCATTGGCAACTCGACGACGCGAATTATTCGATCACGTTCCGCCTTCGCGATTCGTTGCCGCACAACATCGCGGTCGCGCTTTTTCGCGAGCGTCAAGAATCGATGCGGTTAACGATAAATTCATCCGAACGCGCGAAAGTCGACCGGCTCTTCAGCCTGAAACTCGATTCGTACCTCGACCAGGGCTACGGCAGCTGCATCTTCCGGGACGACAAGAATGCCTCGATCGTCGCAGGCGCTCTTCGCTTCTTCGACCGCGTGCGCTACAGGCTGCATGCATGGTGTGTGATGCCGAATCACGTTCACGTGATGATGTATCTGCGGCACGGTGCTACTCTCGATCGCGTGCTGCACTCGTGGAAGTCATTCACCGCGCACGAGATCGGGCAAGGAGTGATCTGGCAGCGGGAGTACTTCGATCGGATCATTCGCGATGCCGAGGATTTCAAGACGTCGCACAGCTATGTCCTGAACAATCCGTACAAAGCGGGCCTGCGGAATTGGCAGTGGGTAGGAACGTCGTAGAGGAGCGCTGGCGTCCGCGCCGGCTGGCTCGGCGGCGTCCTCGCCGCCGAGCTCCGGCAATCGCGTGTTTCACTCCTCCCCGAGCGCGCAACAGAGCGGATCCTGCCGAGGCTCGGCGGCGGGACGCCGCCGAGCCAGCCGGCGCGGACGCCAGCGCTCCGTTCGCCGCTTCGCGGCATTACTGATTCGCGGAAACGCCTACGTCGGAGATCGCTGCGACGAAGCTCGAATCGGCGGAGACGTTGTCATTCACCGCGGCGTAGCCGAAGATCGGCGCGGCGGCGTCGAAGCTCATCGTCAAATTGGGCGAGTTCGCGAGATCGACTCCCGGGAAGTAGATGCCGATTCCGTTCTGCTGCTGTGCCAGTGCGGGCAGCGAAATCGTGTTGGTCCCGATCAGAGTTCCGGGGCCGTCGCGCAACTCGAGTCGCACCGTCACCGCGGACGAGTTTGGATTGAAGAAGCCGATGTTCGTGCGCGAGCCGCTGCTCAGGTCCGCGTGGTTCGACAACTGCGGCAGCACTCCGCGCCGAAGCCCGTTCGCTCGCGGCTGGGCCGGAACGAACTGCCCGAGGGTTCCCTTGCCGGACGAACGAAGGTCCGCGTAGATGCGCGACGTGGCCACGAGCTGTGACGCGCTCGAGATGCGGAGCGCGCCGATCGTTCCCACAACGTTGAGGCCACCCGGCCCGCCGATGTCATCGAGCACCGCGATGCCCCGCGGCAACAGGTTCACCACCAGGGATGCCGCCGCCGTCGCTCCTCCGGTCAGATACTCGACCAGGGCAGTCGTGCTCGCGGTGTAGGAGGGGTTGAAGATGCGGACATCGGTGACGAATGTCTGTCCCTGCCCGTTGGTGACGCGTCCGGCCACCGGGACGTCGTACTCGTTCGCCGGAACGAGCTGGCCGCGGACCTCGCCGGCGGGAAAATTCACGGAGTGGACATTGACGTAGTAACCGATCGCCGTGGATGGGCTGGCAAGGGCGGTCAGATCGGACGCTTGCAGACTCGAGGTCTGCTGGGCAGCGATTGTGGCCGAGCCGTTCGTACGACCTCCGGGAATCTGACTGGCCGCAGTGGCGAAGTTGATGATCACCGGCCCGGAAACGCCGGCCGCCCCGCGATGAATGTGCGACGCCGTCGGGCTGACGATTCCGCTCGTGTTTACTTCCCAGGCGATGTTGTTGTTGATCAGGTCGAGAGACACAAAGCTGCTTCCGAACGATAAGGTTCCAGCTGGTGGAACCTCGTTTGCGCCGCGCAACTCGGCGGCATAGGTGATTGGCCCACCACTGTTGAAGGCCAGCTGGCCGCGAATGGCACCGCCCGGAAACTGCGTCGTGTGTACGTTCACGTAAAAGTTCCCGGGGTTCTGCACCATGCGCTGGGCCACATCGGAGGCAACCGGAAACGTTCCGGTCATCGTGCCGTTGTTGAACGTGCCTCCGAGCCCGATCAGGTTGATGACCACGGGACCCGCCACTCCTGCTGCTCCTTCATGAATGTGGAAGTTGTTGATCGCGGCGCCGAGGTTGGCCACCGTGATCGTGACAGTGATATTCGCCCGGGTCGAATCGAAGGTGACCGTGGCATTGCCGAAACCGGGAGTGGTGGTGGCAGGGACCTCCTGCGAACCGGTGAGAACAGCCCCGAGTGTTTGTCCGAACGCGACGGACGTGGTGAGGGACAGGATTGTGAGAACGATGATGATGGGGATACGGCGCATGGTTTCCTCCTCGTGCGAGTGATCAGATCAGATAGCCGCGAAGTATTCAAACTTCCGGCTTGGATTAGTCGGCTTGGCCAATGCACGGCCCGAGCCCACCCGCACCGGCGGCGTGCGCTGGATCACATGATCTATCGCAACGCGTACCGCAGACCGACGCGAACCGTGCGCGGCGTTCCCAGCGTAAGCACCGGCGTGGCGCTCACTTCGATGCGCCGGTTGGTGGCGTTCTCGATTGCCACCGTCGCGTCGAAGCGAGGGGCGATCGGGTACGAGGCGAAGAGGTCGGCAACGGCGTAGCCGCGGAGGGGAAACTGGTTGAGGTCGTCGTCGAACTGCATCGACGACCACCTTGCCTGCACCCCCACACTTCCTCGGCGCGGCGTGAACGCCAGCTGCAGCGAGGCCGTGTTGCGCGGCACCTGCGGCAGGCGCTTGCCGGCGAGGTCGCCCGTGCTCACGGCTGCGTCGCAGAAAAGGTATCCGGCGGAGAGGTGCCAGTGCTTCGACAGCCGCCGCTCGGCATCGAGCTCGGCGCCGCGCGAACGGCTGCTGCCGAGGTTGCGGCGCTGGCGGGTGATGAGCGCGGGAGTCGAGGAGAGCGTGACGTTGGCGATCGTGTCGTCCGTCGTCATCGAGAACAGTGTCAACCGCAGCGGGCCGCTGCGCGCCCCGAGCTCGAACGCCGAGAGACGCTCCGCGCCGAGCGACTCGTTGGCCAGCGTCTGCACGTTGCCGACGCGAAAGTTGCGATAGAGCTCGTTGAGCGACGGCGCGCGAAAGGCGCGATAGGCGGCGGCCGTGAGCGTGAGGCGATCGGAGGCGCGGACTAGAACCGTGACCCGCGGGCTCCAGGCCTCGTCGCTGCGATCGGCCAGCGCCACACCGTTGCGATCGGCGTCGTAGTTCCGCCACGCATCGAACCGGATGCCGGCGCTGAGCGTGATCCGCGTCGACAACGTGGCCACATCCTCCAGGTACGCCGAGCCGTCGCGTTGCCGTCCCGACACGCGCGACGGCGTCACCTTGCCGTTGACTGCGAACTGCCGCTCGTCGCTCGCGCCGCTGACCAGACGGGCATCGCCGCCGGCGACGATGACGTTCGCGCCGATGCTGGAGAGCCATTGGAGCGACCCGCCCCGCCCGGTCGACGGCACGCGCTGATCGACCGTGAGCCGTTCGCTGTTCCGATCGACGGCGATGGCGGAGAAGGTCTGGTGATAATCCTGATCGCTGTCATACGCGCGCACGATCAGCGATCCGCCGCCGATCGTGACATCGCTACCGGCGGCGATCTGGCGGATGGCGGTGTCGTTGATCTGCAACGGCGTGCCGTTGTTGCGCGACTCGGCATAGTGCGAGAGGCGCACGAAGGAGCCAGCGCGCCGGAGCGTGCCGTCAATCGTTGAGTGCCGCGTGTCGGCATCGACATCGACGATTCCCCGCTGCGATTCCGGAACGAGCACGTAGCCCGAGGTCGTCAGCCAATCGACATCGACGCTGCCGCTCCACTCGCCACGCTTCATCGCGGCGAAGAGCGACGACGTTCCTGTCCCTTCGTTTCCTGCACTCGCTTCGACACGGACGTCATCCGACAAGCCTCGGCGGATGAACTGCACCACGCCTCCCATCGCCCCGCTGCCGTATAGGTCCGACGCCCCGCCGCGCACGATCTCGACCCGATCGATGGCGATTCGCGGTACGCGCCCCCAGTACACCCAGCCGCCGAACGGATCGTTCAGCGGGATGCCGTCATCGAGCACGAGCGCGCGCGACGCGCCGCTGGCGCCGATGCCGCGCAGCGACACGCCCTGCGAGGTCGGATTGGCGGTGCGGCTTCCCGAGCGGCGGAAGAGCGTGAAGCCGGGCACCTGCCGCAAGGCATCATCCGTCGTCGCTGCCGCGGTCGTCTTCAGCGCCTCGGCATTGATCACCACGACGCTCGCCGGCGTGTCGCCCAATCGCGTTTTCGTCTGCGTCGCCGTCACCACGATCGTGTCGGAAATCGCCGGCGGCACCGTTTGCGGATCGTCAACAAGAACGGCACAGAGGACGAAAAACGCGAGCATGGCAGCGGGTTACGATAGCCCATGCGCTCTTTGAAGCCCGCCTTCGCCATCGCGTTGTTGCTGACTGCTTTCATCGCCTCGGCCGCCAACCCGCCCGCGAAATCGTCCGGCCTCGACGTCGCCGGCATGGACAAGAGCCTCAAGCCCGGCGATGACTTCAACGCCTACGCGAACGGCAGCTGGACGAAGAACACGCCCATCCCTCCCGACCGCTCGAGCTACGGCGTCTTCACCATCCTCGACGAGAAGGCGAACAAGCGGACCTCGGACCTGATCCAGGAAGCGGACAAGGCCAAGGCGCCGGGCGGCTCCGAGGTGCGCATGATCGGCGATTACTACGCCGCGTACATGGACGAAAAGGCCATCGAAGCGCGCGGCCTGAAGCCGGTTCAACCCGAGCTCGATCAGATTGCCGCCATCCACGACAAGCCGTCGCTCGCGCACGTGCTCGGAAGCGAGCTGCGCGCGGACGTCGACGCGCTCAACAACACCAACTTCCACACCGACCGTCTCTTCGGTCTCTGGGTCTCGCCGGATTTTGACCGCCCCAACCAGAATGCCGGCTACCTGCTGCAAGGCGGCCTCGGCATGCCCGATCGCGAGAACTACCTGAGCAAGGATCCGCACGACGTCACGCTGCAGACGAAGTATCGCGAGCACATCGCCGCGGTCCTAACGCTGGCTCACATCTCCGACGCCACGAATCGCGCGGCGCACATCTACGATCTTGAGCACAAGATCGCCGAGGCGCACGTGAGCCGCGTCGACTCCGAGGATGTGCACAAAGCGAACAATCGCTGGCCGCTGGCGCAGTTTCCGGCCAAGGCGCCGGGGCTCGATTGGGCTGATTACTTCAAGGGCGCCGGCCTCTCCAATCAGGCGGCGCTCATGGTTTGGCAGCCGTCCGCGGTCACCGGCATCGCCGCGCTGGCGGGCAGTCAGCCGATTCCGGTCTGGAAGGACTACCTCACCTACCACGCCATCGATCGCGCATCGCCGCTGCTCCCGAAAGCCTTCGTCGATGAGAGCTTCAAGTTCTACGGCACCACGCTCTTCGGCGCGCCGCAGCAGCGCGCGCGCTGGAAGCGCGCCGTCAGCGCCACCGGCAACGCGCTCGGCGACGCCGTCGGCAGGCTTTACGTGAAGAAATACTTTCCGCCCGCCGCCAAGGCCGCGGCACAGACGATGGTGAAGAACATCGTGGCCGCGTTCGGCCGCCGCATCGACAACCTGGCCTGGATGTCGCCAGCCACGCGCACGAAGGCGAAGGCGAAACTGGGCACGCTCTACGTCGGCATCGGTTATCCGGAGCATTGGCGCAATTACGCCGGATTGAAAATCGTGCGCGACGACGCCCTCGGCAATCATCAGCGCTCGGAGCTCTTCGACTATCACGCCAGCCTGGCCAAGCTCGGCAAGCCGGTCGACAAGTCGGAATGGGCGATGACGCCACAGACAGTCAACGCCGTCAACCTGCCGCTGCAGAACGCGCTCAACTTCCCCGCCGCGATTCTCAATCCGCCGTTCTTCGATGCGAGTGCCGACGCGGTCCTCAACTATGGCGCCATCGGCACGGTGATCGGCCACGAGATCAGCCACAGTTTCGACGATCAGGGCAGCCAGTTCGACGCCGAGGGCCGGCTGCTGAACTGGTGGACGAAGGAAGACTTCGCCCATTTCAAAGCCGCCGCCGACCGCCTGGCCGCGGAGTTCGACAAATACGAGCCGCTGCCCGGCCTGCACGTGAACGGCAAATTGACCCTGAGCGAGAACATCGCCGACACAGCCGGCCTCTCCGCCTCCTACGACGGCTACCGCCGCGCCTATGGCGACAAGCCCGCTGCCTCGGCCGGCGGCTTCACCGGCGACCAGCGCTTCTTCCTCGCCTTTGCCCAGGTCTGGCGCTCCAAACAACGCCCCGAGGCCCTGCGAAGCCTGCTAATGACCAACGGCCACGCCCCCGGCCAATACCGCGCCGACACGGTCCGCAATATCGACGAGTGGTATGCGGCGTTCGATGTGAAGCCGAAAGAGAAGTTGTATCTCGCGCCAAAGGAGAGGGTCAGGGCGTGGTGAGGTGATTCATAACGGTGGAGCGTAAAAAAGCTGAATGCCGAATGTTCGGTATTGAATGCTGAATGAGCCGCGCGAACCATATTCATTTACCATTTTCTTCCGCCACGCGCCCGCCAGCTGTGACGAACTGCCCTGAAAATGCCCAGAATTCTCTGAGCATCGGGCTCCAATCCGCTAGCAAAACTGAGTTCGATCAGTTCCGACCACGCTTCGTTCTTTGGACGGGTGACCCCCGGATTCCCTCAATAAGTGTAGCCGGCTGAAACGTTTCGTGCCGTCGCGCCACTATGAGGACGAATGGAGAAACTCATGAGAACCCTAACGAATGTGATGTGGTCTACGGCATCAAGAACGTCAATATCGGCGGCCTGGGGGGTCGTGTTGGCCATACTTCCTGTAATGGCACAATCACAAACTCTCCCGCCACGAACCCTGCCTGCCTGCACAAAAGTCGGACAGCAAGTCACACTTACGCTGAACACCGGGACCGGAACCGGCGCCGATCCGATCTGGAAGATCGTGCAACCCACTTCGATTACGCCGTTCACTACGCTTCCTTTTAACGCGCCTACCTTGTGGTTGCCCAACGGCCTCAGTGCAAAATGGATCCAGCCCGCGCCCGGTGGCACGCCGGCTAACTTTCCTCTCAACACGTACGTTTACAGAACGCAATTTACGACGCCGGTAGATCCGTATCTCTACACGAGTATTACGATTACCGGACTCGGGTATGCCGCTGACGACACAGCAATCGTCAAGCTCAACGGGGTTCCGATCGCTTCATGCCCGGGGGGCGGGACACCATTGACTTGGTGCTTTCATTCGTGGAAATCGATCGGCAGCGTAGGTCTGTCAACTTTCAATAGAATGGGTATATCCCCATTCCTCAACGTGCTCGAAGTTCAGGTCAAGAACACCCTGGCAAATAGCCCTAGCGGGTTACTCGTCTCTGCGAGCGTGGTCGCGGTGTGCTCGAAGTGCACAACCCCGCCGCCTCCACCTGAGCCGCCTTGCGGTGGCAATCCGTCAACGTGCTAAACGGGTTAGCGGGACACTGGTCGCGCCGGTTGTTTGGGCCGTAGATTGGCCCCTGACCGGCGCGACGCTGTGCACGCTGCGCCGAGGCCGTGGAGAAGTGAGCGCGAATCCAACGTAGGTCCCCCTCACGGCAGATCGATCGTTACCGTCTCACCTGGCACAATCGTGACCGGCACGCTGCGGATCACGGTTCGGTCGGCTCCGATGGTCGACAGCAGGTACGAGCCCGCCGGGAGCGAATCGTAGGGACCATTCGTACCGATCTGGAGCTGCCCGAGGACGCGCTGCGTGTTACCGCCGGGGATGTCCAGGCGAACCTGCTGGGCGCTCCGGGCGCGGATGATGAGCGCGCCGCCGCGGGCGATGGGGATGGTCACCTCGGCAGGCGGTGCCGTGAAGGGCATCATCTTCGAGATGTATCCGCGCGCGTAGGCGTTGGCGGTGTAACTCCCCGGCTTGAGCCATATCTTGAACGTGCCGGAGTCCATGCGCATACCCTGACCGTTGAACTTGCGGGCGGCATCCGTGACCGCGATGTTGCCATCGACCGGCGCGCCGCTCGTGGCATCGACCAGGTGAATGATCACTGCCGGTGCCTGTTCGAGGCGCACTTCCACATCGGGCACCGAGCCGTTCGAGACGACGATTTGCTGGGAAGCGGTTGCGTACTGATCGCTGCTCACCTGCATGCTGTAGGTGGCATCGGCGAGGGCATCGACGGTGAAGCGTCCGTCGGAATCGCTGGTTGCCGAACCGAATGACGGCGCGCGCGAGGAGACGTTGACGCGCGCATTCGCCACCGGCGCATTGGTGGACGCATCGACCACGCGGCCGCGCAGGAGCGCTCCACGGATGTCGATGTCGAAGGTGCCATTGGCCGCCGCGGTGTACTTCGTCATGTAGGCGAGACCAGGACCGTTGACGCGGACGTCGTAGTCGCCAGCCGTCAGTCCTGTTGCGATGTAACTGCCGTCGGGCGAGATCAGGGCATTGACCATCTGACGGTCGATCGGCATCGGGCCGGGTCTCGGCTGCATTCTCGCCATGAACGTCACGTTGCCGACCGTGACCGGCCCGGATGCGCGCGTCACGTGCCCGCTGACAGTGATCCCCTCTTCGAAATTCATCTCGACCGGCGGCGCGACGCCGTTCTCGATCATGATCGTCTTCGTTGAGTTGCGGCGCTGGCCGTTCCCTTCCAGGAACGCGTCGACGCGCACGCGGCCATCGGGCATCCCGGTGAGCGCGAAGTTTCCGCTGGCGTCGACCCACGTTTGATTGCGTGACGTGGTTCCGCTGGCGGTCACGATGACCCGCGTGAACTGCTCCGACGGGAGACCGGTCACGCGTCCGTTGATCGTTGCGCCGCTCTCCATGGTCAGGGTAAGAGACGCTGCCTGCGGCACCACGACATCGCTGGCCTCACCGCTCACGAAACCATCCTTCCGCGCGGTTACCTTGTACCTGCCGTCGGCGAGGCCCTGGAGAACGAAGTTTCCCTCGCCGTCAGACGCCACCATCGCGAGCGGCCGGCCATCGCCTCCAACGGTGGCGATGTTCGCCGCGACGACCGGCTGACCGGAATGATCGACGACGCGGCCGCGCAGCTCGCGGCCGGGATCGAGCTCGACATCGAGGCGGAGATCCTTGCCCGCCGTGATCGTCACCGGCTTGTGCAGGATGACGAAGCCCGTCTTCTGAAACTCGATAGTGTGATCTCCCTCGGCCAAACCGTTCATGGTGTAGAGACCATCGGCATCCGTTGTCGGGTTGCTGAAGTTCGCGGTCCGCTGAAAGGCCAGATGCACCTGCGCGCCGGCGACCGGAGCGCCTGCCGCAGTGACGCGGCCGGAAACGTTTGCACCGCGATCGAGGGCGATGTCGATGCCGGTGACGGTCTTCCCATCCTCGACCGCTATGTCGCCGCGAGTCGCCGCGACATAGCCGGTCGCGTTCACCATGATCTGCAGCGTGCCCGGCGGAACGTTGTCGAGCGCGTATCGGCCATCGTCCGCATGAATCGCCGGGCCGCCCGCGAACGAGCTCTCGGGTCTGACGACCCCCGACTGCCCGCGCGTCGGCAGGAGGAGGCTGAAATCGGTGACCGGCTGCTGCGTGGCGCGATCGAAGACGCGTCCTTCGACGCGCGCCCCCCGAGGCATCGTGATGGTGATGTCGTTGGCCGGCGCGGTGACCGGCACCGCGGTCGACGAGAGCCGGCGATCGCTGGAGAATGCCGTCACCATCGCCGACCCGGGCGCGACGCCGGAGATCTTGAACGTCCCGTCGGAGCCGGTAGTTGCCTGGCGCGGCATGATCCCCGTCGGTGTCTCCACGATAGCGTCCGCCACCGGCGTGCCATCGGCGAGAACGACCCGCCCGCTGATCTCGACGCCGCGGTCGACGTGCACGACCACGGTCGTCGCGCGCGCGGTCAGCAGCTGATTAGGCGTCCGCACCGGCGCCACATCGTCGCCGAACACCATCACATCGTGCCGTCCCTCGGAAGTCCGGACGGAGACCAGCCCGTCCGCATTGGTGTGACGACAATCAGGGAGTGACGGATCGGCACAGGCGATCGGTGCCGAGCGCTCCCCGGCCGAAGTACTGTGCGAAACGTTAACCTGCGCATTGGGCACGGGACGCTCGCGCCGGTCGAGCACGCGCACCTGGGCGACGAAACCTCGGGCGAGCGTGATGACGATGTTGTCGCGGATCTCGCCCGCCTGCCAGACTCGCGCCGGAGACATGCCGCCGACGTAGTCGCGCTTCGAGGCATAGATCGGCATCGGGAACGTCGCTCCCGGCGCCACGCGCACTGCGAATTCGCCGGCCGCATTCGTCAGCGACGACCGGCCGCGAATGGCGCCGAAGCTGCTCGCCGACACTATCGCACCGGCGATCGCCTTCTTGTCCTCATCGAGAACGTGCCCTTTCGCGCGCGCATACGGCTGCGCGGTGAAGGCGCGGCTTCGCGTGGCTGGCAGCACCACGCCGGCCGATTCGATTGCATACGCAGGATGCAGTCCGACGACCTGGTACTGCCGCGGGAGAACCGGACCGAAGGTAAAGTTTCCCTTGGCGTCGCTGAGCGTGATCGCCGAGGTGTCGTCCGGCCCGTTCAGCGTCACGCGCGCGCCCGCGACCGCCGAGCCGCGCTTGGTATCGCGCAGGCTTCCGGTGAACGTGACACCAGGGCTGAGGCGAATTTCGACGGCCGCTGTTTTCGGACGACTCGCCGAGCCGGCATCTCCGCCGTGAACCGCGGAAATCGTCTGCCAGTTCTCCGGAGCGTGCGCGATCGCAAACGTGCCGTCATCGCCCGTCTCCGCAAGGGGCCAGCCGTTGATCGAAACGATCGCGTGCGCGACCGGATCGGCGCCCTTGACCACACGGCCTCGCACGGCCACGCCGCGCGTCAGCTTGATCTCGGTCACCCCGCCCGCGGAGCGCGCGACCGCGTAGTCGGGATGGACGACGAAGTAGTTCCCGCTGCCGGCCGGCACTTCGCCGGAGGCCTTGGTGCGCGAAAAATCGAAGGCGGAGGCGACGATCGCGTTCGGCACCGGCTTGCCGCCGCTGGTGATCCGCACCGTTCGCGTCGGCGGGCGGCCGAGAACGATCACGCCGAGGTCGTCGCCGTCGACCGTCGCGGTCGTGGTGGGATTGAGGGAGGAAGCCTCGATCACCAGATCGACGGCAGCCGGCGTCTTCAGCTCGATCGAAAAGGAGCCGTTCTCCGCCGACTTCGCCGACGCCACCGGCTCGCCGCGCTCGAGCTTACCTGCCACGAGCCGCGCGCGCATGGCGTCGGAGCTTTCGGCGGCATAGGCGCGAACGGTCGCACCCGCGACCGGTTTGGCGTCGCTGTCGACGAGCGAGCCGGTGATTGCGGCATTGGCGGTTGCAGAAACGGTCAAAGCGAAAAGGAGAGCTGGTATGCGCATGTCAGATCCGACGATTCACGTTCTAAGACGTTTCACGATTTCCAATTGTCCATGAGTTTCGGCGAGATCCGCCGGGGTCTTGCCGTCATCGCCAGCGGCGCGAGGATCCGCGCCGTGGGCCAGCAGAAGATCGACGATCTCTTCATCGCCAAGCTGCGCGGCGGTGTGCAGCGCCGTGTAACCGAGTTGCTGCCGCGCATTCGCATCCGCGCCACGCGCGAGCAGAAGCCGCATCGTGCCGGCATCGCGAACCGCCGCCGCCGCATGAACCGGCGCGACGCGAAAGGCATTGCGCGCCGCCGCATTCACATCCGCACCGCGATCGATTAGCTCCTTCGCCAGCGTTGGATGTCGAAAGAAGACTGCCAGGCCAACCGGTGGAAACCCATCTTCCGAATACGCATCGAGCAGCGCCGGATCGGCATCGAGCATCCGCATCGCCAGCGTTTCATCACCCAGCGCGCAGGCCTCGCCAAACGTCAGCACCGCCCCGCGATCGCGAAAAAGCTGCGCCAGCTCCGGATGCCCGTTGTAAACCGCAAACAGAATCGGCGTCACGCCGTTCTGACGCGCAGCGAGCAGAGAGCGATCGTCATCCAGCAGCGCTGCGATCGCCGCGGAATCGTTGTTTTGGATGGCTTCGAAGAGGGTTTGTTGCGACATGGAGGCTCTACCCTACGGAGAACGTCATTATCGGCGAAACAGTGTAGACGGCCGGAGCGCTGGCGTCCCGCCGGCTGGCCCGGCGGCGTCCTCGCCGCCGGGTTATCAGCGAATGTTGCGCGTCTGGCGGGTCGGCTGCGGGACGCCGCCGAGCCAGCCGGCGCGGACGCCAGCGCTCCGTCGTTCTACCAATAGAAGAGTTTCGTCACGTTCCTCCCAACCTCGGCGAAAATTTTCCGGCACGGACTTTGAGAGGGACAAGGGTGATGGAGACCCGGATTTGCGAGGTTTGCGGCCATTCGCGTGCGGCGCACGTCGATGGAGTGCATTGCGCGCTGTGCCGCTGCAACTCGGAGCGGCCGGCAGCGGTCCAGCAGTCGCTGGTGTTCCGCACGGCGCTGCCGGTTCGCACGGCCGGGATGGGACGGAAACGGTAGGACGTGTGGGCAGGATTACTTCGGCACACATCGTCGTTGCCATCCCCATGAGCGACAAGGCCACGAAATCTGCAAAGACCGTCTCCGTGTCCGAACGCAACCTGCAAAGTGCTGCTCTTCGCCTGCTGCCGAAAAACAACAAGCTCGTTTCCCCCGAGGTCGAATACCTTCGACGCGTCCTCGGCGAGCGCGCTACGCAGCAGCAGATCGACGAGAAAGTGCTGCAGGTTCGCAAGCTCCCCTGGTCGGAAATCGTCCACGATTGAACGACGCTGAACGCTCCGCTGACGACGTGCCGGCGCCGCAAGGCGCGTGCGTCGCTCCGCCCGTGGCCGAGGATCCTCCGCCCCGCCCCGACATCCGCGCCGCCCTCGAGCCGACCTGTTGTGGCTCGGGTTGTGCGGACTGCCCGTTCTGATGAAGTTCGACGTCATCGTCATCGGCGCCGGGGTGGCCGGCCTCGCGGCGGCGCGCGATTTGTCGGCCGCTGGCAAACGGATCTGCGTCGTGGAAGCGCGCGAGCGGATCGGCGGCCGCATCTTCACTATTCGCGACAAGCGTGAGCCGCTGCCGATCGAGCTCGGCGCGGAGTTCATCCATGGCGAGGCCGAGGAGACCTTCGCCATCGTCAAAGCCGCGGCGCTCCTCGCTTACGAGCTTCCCGACAATCACTGGTGGTCGCGGCGTGGACGCTGGACACCGATGAACGATTTCTGGGAGCAGATGCAGCGTGTTCGATCGCGGATCGGCGACGGGCCCGATCGATCCTTCGCCGACTTTCTGAAATCGCAGCGCAGCCTGCCGCCACGGCTGAAAGAGCTCGCCCTCGCGTTCGTCGAGGGCTACCACGCCGCGCACGCCGAACGGATCAGCGCGCGTGCACTGCAAATGTCGGATAAGGAGCAGGATCCGAAGACGCGCAAACAGTTCCGCATCGGCAGCGGCTACGACACGCTGACGGCCTGGCTACACGCCGGTCTCGATCCCGACCGGTGCGAACTACGCCTCGGCACGATCGTCACCGAGGTGGAGTGGAAGAAGGGCAGAGTTTCGGTGCGCACGGCCCGAGGGGATGAGCTGACCGCCGACGCGGCGATCATCACCATTCCGATCGGTGTCTGGAAAGCGCCGGAGGGACAGTCGATCCGCTTCACGCCTTCGCTTCGCGATAAACAGCGCGCCATCTCCAAACTGGAGATCGGCCATGTGGTCAAGATCATCTTCACCTTCCGCGAGCGATTCTGGGATGACGCCGATTTTCTGAAACAGCGCAAGCTCGGTACGCCTCTGAACTTCATTCACGCCAGCGACTCCGATGTGCCGACGTGGTGGACGACCGCGCCGGTGATCACGCCGACCTTGACGGCATGGGCGGGCGGACATGCCGCCGACCGGCTGCTGACCGAGAATCCCGAATCGCGCATCGATCGCGCGTTGCAGGCGCTGGCCGCAACGTTCGCCATGAAGCGCGCCACCATCGACGGTCTGCTCGATGCCGCGCACACACACGACTGGCAAGCCGATCCCTTCAGCCGCGGCGCCTATAGCTACGCCGCCGTCGGCGGCACGCGCGCCTTCAAGGAGCTGGCGAAGCCGGTCGAGGCGACCCTCTTTTTCGCCGGCGAAGCAACGAACGGCGACGAGACCGGAACGGTCGCCGGTGCGCTAACCAGCGGGAAACGCGCCGCGCGGGAAGCGCTGGGATCGCGCTGACCAACTCACGTGTCGTCTTGCCGTCCGCCGCGGAGCGGTCTCAGAAGATAGCCAGGGGTGCGAGCGCCTTTGCGAGCACCCCTGGTACACATGGTTCCTCGGATTTGTGCCGCGTCAGCGGCACTGGAAGAATGCGCTGCATCCTCCGGTGCCGCTCCGCGGCACGAATTCGGGGGGCGTTTTCTTTCCAGGGGTGTTCGCTTCGCTACCACCCCTGGCTACCTTCCGATGCCGCTCCGCGGCACTGATTCACGCCAGTCGCAAGAAGTGGCTCATCGTCGTCCGAAGCATTCGCCTGTTGCAAATACTTTCCGGGCAGTCGTACCGTCTCATCCATCATGAAGAATCTGCTCGCCTCCGCCGCCTTCGTCTTCGTTGCCATTTCCGCCGCCGCCCAGCCGGCCCGCGATCTGTTCGATGCCAATGCCGCCGCGCGGCAACACCTGCGGGACATCGAGCCGGCAATGAACCTGATGCGAAACGAGTCCGAGGCGCTGGGAAAGATCAACGAGATCCAGCGGGCGCTGTCGGGACCGCCGCTGTCATCGATCGATCGCGCCTTCCGCATCATCGACGACTACTCCAGCGCCATCGGAAAGCGCGGCGTCAACCTGCCGAAGGATCAGCAGAACATCGTCATGCACGCCCAGCGGCTGATCCAGGACGCGAAAACACGCACCCCCGACGACTACCCGAAGTTCCGCGACGACTTCCACCACGCCATCCAATTGCCGATGCAGTTCTCCGTCGCCCGCGATCTGCAGCAGCTCATGGGGTTGACGAACCTCTACACGCAGATCACCAACCAGCTGCGAACCATCGAAACCGCGTCGGTCAACGCCTTGAATGGAGCGGCTCTCGACTCGACGAGGCAGTGATACCCATCGCCGCGGCATACAACCCGTGAAAGTGATGTACCCCATTCTCGCGCGAGGGCGAATACCGCCCGCTGTCGTAGGTCGACGAGCGTAGTCCGCGCTGCACGGCCTGGCAGATGTCGATGTCCTCGATCTGGATCTCGTCACTAAATGCGATCGTTTCGTCGATGCGCTGCCGGACTGCGGGCTCATCGGGATCGCGGAAGTACCACTCGAAGATCGTCAGCGTTCGGCCCGGACCCATCGGCACGATCAGGTTCGTCGAGAAGTTGTCGGGATAGACGTTGAGCATCAGATTCGGCCAGATCCAGAAGTAGTCGATGTCATCAGCCGGATCATTGACGCGGA
>Ga0207689_10001750_pt1 | contig 20508 bp, 18 predicted proteins | sample KBSMisM52_FD_184312 | JGI IMG/M metagenome (GOLD analysis project Ga0207689, IMG submission 184312) | Miscanthus rhizosphere microbial communities from Kellogg Biological Station, Michigan, USA - KBS Miscanthus M5-2 (SPAdes) (version 2) | ecosystem: Host-associated > Plants > Roots >... | reverse complement strand
CGCGACACCTTCGTCTTTCGCGATGTGCTGCATTTCCGTCGGCCAGGTTTCGATCGCTTCCGCGGCCATGCGATAGGACCGAATACGAAAAGGATCTTCGCCGCGCACTTCCATCAGCGAAGCCATGCGATTGAAGCGTCGCGCGATTTCCTGGTTGGTCATGGGTAGGCGAATCGTAAATCGCCAATGCCGGATAAGTAAATGGGTGCGGCGTAAGCCTTGGCGGGGGCATTACTGTTTCCTCCGGCGTACCGTTATAATCTCTACGCTTTTGAACAATCAAACAGGTGCGGGGATCGGTTGTGCGCGCTCGTTTTCGGGCATCCTAAAGGCTCCGAAACCGCTCTAAGTATTTCTCCCGCACCCTGATCAAAAACTGAGGTAATCATGAAATTTAGAACGTCTCTGTGCGCCCTTATTCTGGCGCTCTTTAGCTTACAGACATTTCAATTCACCGCACTCGCGGACGAAGGCATGTGGCCTTTCAACAACGTGCCGCGCGCGGAAATCAAACGCAAATACGGCTTCGAAATCACCGATGAGTGGCTCCACAAAGTACAGATGGCCGCCGTCAGGTTCAACAACGGTGGTTCGGGATCGTTTGTTTCACCAACAGGTCTCGTGCTGACGAACTATCACATCGTCGAAGACTTTGTGGGCGAGTTGAGCACGCCGGCAAAAGATTATGCGAAGGACGGTTTCATCGCGCGCACGCGGGCGGAAGAGATGAAGATTCCGAATCTCGAGCTGAACGTGCTCATGAGCATCGAAGACGTGACGGCCCGCGTAAATGGCGCGGTCAAAGCCGGCACGTCCGATGCCGATGCATTCGCGGCGCGCCGCGCGGAGATTTCCAAGATTGAAGCAGAATCCACGCAATCGACTGGTCTGCGGTCGGATGTCATCACGCTTTACCAGGGCGGCCAATACAATTTGTATCGCTACAAGAAGTACACCGACATTCGTCTGGTGTTCGTGCCGGAATTTCAGGCGGCCTTTTTTGGTGGCGATCCCGACAACTTCAATTTTCCGCGCTTCAACATCGACATGGCACTGGTGCGGGTCTACGAAAACGATCAACCGGTGAAGCCGGCTAGTTACTTAAAATGGTCTGAGAAGGGCGCGAAGGAGGGCGACCTCGCGTTTGTGATCGGGAACCCGGGATCGACTGCGCGGCTGAACACGGTGGCGCACCTCGAAGAACTGCGTGACACGAGCATCCCGATCATTCTCCGCTTGCTCGAGCGGCGCGAAGCGATGCTCAAAAAGTACATGGCTATGGGCGAAGAGCAGACGCGGCGCGCGCAGAACGAACTCAACAGCATTCAAAACAGTCTGAAGGTTTACCGCGGCCAGCTTGCCGGCTTGAAAGATCCGAAGCTCCTGAACACCAAGCGACAAGATGAGGCGGCATTGCGCAAATCGATCGCCGCCGACATGGCCAAGCAAGCCAAGTACGGCGACGCCTGGGACGCGATTGGCAAAGCGCATCGCGACTACGCTTCTTACGCGAAAGACCGCCGCATCTTCGATCAGGCAGCCGGCTTCAACACTGCGACCTTTGGTATCGCGCGGACGTTGGTGCGGATGGCTGAAGAGAGCCAAAAGCCGAACGCCGAGCGGTTGCCGGAGTTCACCGATGCGCGACGTCCATCGCTCGAACTCGCGTTGTATGCGCCCGCGCCGATTTATGACGACTTCGAAAAACTCAAACTCACCGATTCGCTCGAATTCATGGTTGAGCTGCTCGGGGCTAACGATCCGCTCGTGAAACAAGTGCTGAACGGCAAGACTCCCGCAGCGCGCGCGGCGGAATTGATCGACGGCACGAAATTGAAGGATGTCGATACCCGCAAGCAGTTGGCTACGGGCGGCATGAAGGCAATCGAATCTTCGACGGATCCAATGATCGTTTTAGCGCGCATGATCGATCCGAAAGCGCGCGAGTTGCGCAAGCGATTCGAATCGGAGGTGACGGGCGTCGAGCGTGCGAACTACGCAAAAATCGCGCGCGCGAAATTCGACACGGAAGGGACGAAACTCTATCCCGATGCGACTTTTACGCTGCGGATGTCGTATGGCACGGTCAAGGGTTACAACGAAAACGGGAAGCGCGTGACGCCGTTCACGACATTGGGCGGCTTATATGACCGCGCCGCGCAGTTCAAACAGGAGTTTCCTTACAACCTGCCACCGCGTTGGATCGAAAAGAAATCGTCAGTCGATCTAAGCACGCCGTTCAATTTCGTCAGCGACGACGACATCATCGGCGGCAACTCTGGTTCGCCAACCATTAACAAGGAAGGCGAACTGATTGGATTGATTTTCGACGGGAACATTCAATCGCTGGTCGGAAACTTCTACTATGACGATTCAATCAATCGGGCGATTTCCGTCGACGTCCGTGCCATGCGCGAGGTCCTGCGCAAGATCTTCGGCGCGAATGAAATCGCGGACGAACTGAGCAAAGGGTAGGACCGGGAGTCGCGTTCGATGACCCAACCGCTTTCACCGGGCGTTCATATCGAAGAGACTACGACGCCGATCACACGCATCCAGGGTGTGGACACTCAAACTGCGTTATTGATCGGTGTCACTGCTACCGGCCCGGAGATCGCAACCACGGTCGCCAGTTTCGTTGATTTCGTAAACGCGTTTGGCTTGGAAGTACCAGAACCTGAATCAGCGATCCGAGATCGTTGGACCACAGATGATGAAGGCGGTCACTGGTGGCAGTTTTCGTCTTCCGTAAAAGGGTTTTTCGAAAATGGCGGTCAACAGGCCGTCATCAAACGAATTCCCTTAAACAATCCTGAGAGTCTTACGCCAGACGATTTTGTGAGGGCGATTGAGTCGCTATCAGATCTGACGGACGTTGGCCTCTCCCTGACGCCAGGGATGTGGTCGGCGAAAATTCAGACGGCGCTCATCGAACGTTGCGAGCAACGCGGTGACTCTTTCACGATTCTCGACTCACCGCCTGCGCTCGACATAAACGAGATTCGAGCTTTTCGCAGTGGCCGCAGCTCTTCTTATGCCGCGCTGTACTATCCCCGGCTCGACATTGACGGCATCGAGGTCGCTTCTTCAGGTCACGTCGCTGGAATCTACGTACGGTCAGATCGGGGACGTGGCGTTCACAAAGCTCCAGCCAACGAAGAGATCCTCGGAATCAGCAAGCTCGCGCGCGAAGTTTCAAACGCCGATCAGGCATTGCTCAATCAGGACAGGATTAATGCACTGCGATCCTTTCCCGGTCATGGCAATCGCGTTTGGGGCGCGCGAACGCTCTCGGCCGATCCTGAATTCAGGTACGTCAATGTGCGGCGACTGTTGATTTACCTCGAGCGCTCGATCGATGTAGGTACTCAGTGGGTAGAGTTTGAGCCTAACAACGAACGAACATGGGCGAATGTACGGCTGGCAGTCTCTGACTTTCTCCTCAATGTATGGCGGGATGGAGCGCTGATGGGAGTCACGCCTGAGCACGCATTCTTCGTCAAATGCGACCGCTCAACGATGACTCAGAACGACCTCGACAACGGCCGGCTCATTTGCCTCGTTGGCGTGGCGGTCGTGAAGCCCGCTGAATTTGTGCTCTTCCGCATTGGGCAATGGACGGCGGAATCAACCGCTTAAACAACCTCGCTTGCTTCTCCCTTTCTCGAAGGTATAAGCTTTTTACCGAAATCCCCCCTACAACTCTCCCGGTTCGGCTGTTCAGGCCGATTGAAAATCATCTCGCTGGAAGGAGTCGCCATGAAAAGAATTCTGCTTGCGGTTCTGTTCATCATTGCCACCGCCAGCTTCGCCTTTGCTGACACACTTTATTTGCGTGACGGGCGAGTGGTGCGCGGTACACTCTTGGGTTTTATCAACGGCCGTTTCGTCATGCGTGTGGACGTGCGGTTTTCGACCACATCGCCGCCGCAGACAACCGATCCAAACATCGCGCGCAATCGCACTTACGAAGGTGAGATTCAATATTTTCGGCCCAGCGACGTCGATCGGATCGAGATCGATGGCAGATCGTTGGACGATGCGCGTTTTGAAGTAAAGACGGTGCAAGTTGGTCTCGAGCCAAACTGGATCGATAGCGGCATCGACGTTCGTCGCAACGAGCGCGTGCAGGTCAGCGCGTCGGGAGTGATCACCGTGGGCCGCAATCGAATCGGCCCTGAGGGGTTACAGCGAAACGATCCGAGCGCGCCACTGCCAAACGCGAACGAAGGAGAGCTGATTGCCGCGATTAGCGACGATCCACGGGCGCCGATTATCGAACTGGGCAACTCGCGCGAGTTCACGGCAGATCGCGATGGCCGTTTGTATCTGACGGTCAATCGTGGCTCATACAGCGATGCGCGCGGCACGTTCAGCGTGCAGGTGCGACGTGAACGTGACCTGAACACCACTGATCAAGGTGATGTATTAGGTCGAAGACCGGGGATACGCCGGCGTGGGGGTGGCGGTTTTCCTGGCCCGCGAACTCCGACCGACACGACAATCACTGTCCCAGGCAATTCACGTGGAATGGATACCGGGATCGACGTGCGCGCGGGAGATCAGATCAGTTTCACCGCGAGCGGAACGGTGGTCGCAGGTCAACGCGCGGGTTCGGTTGGCCCGGATGGCGGACGCTCTTCCGGGTTTGGGTCGATCGTGGGAACGCGACCAGTGCCAAATGCGGGCGTGGGCGCGTTGATTGGCTACGTCCGCACACCCGACGGACAGACGCAGCCGTTTTTTATCGGCAGCTCGCTAACTTACAACGTCCCTGGTGATGGCCGGCTGTACCTGGCAATCAACGACGACAACTACAGCGACAACAGTGGAAGCTTTACGGTGAGAATCAGGTACTAACCTGGGATATGCAAAACAAAGGAAGAGACGCCGCACAGATCTTGCGCGGCGTCTTTTCGCGTTTCTGGTGTCAATCCGTCAATTTGCGGTCTATCGATAGACCGCGAACGACTGTCTCAAGTTCGCCTTCCAAACCTGTAATCTCTTGTCCCAAAGCTTGCTTTTCCTTATTCAGTTGCTCGAGACGCGTCTCCTGCGTATCGGCCTTGGCCACGTATCGAGTGATCAACTGTTTCGCTTCAGCCGTTGCCGTAAGAGCTTTGATGTTGTCGCGTAGGCGTTCCTGGTCTTTGGCAATTTCTTCAACTTCGGAGTCGATGCTTTCCACCCGCGCTTCCTTCGCCGCGAGACGGCTGCGCAGGTCGATGATTCGTTCGAGTGTCGTGCGCGTATTAGCATCGATGTAGTTTTTCTCGACAAACAGCTCCAGGTCCTGACGCGTGAAATTTGTCAGCGTGTAGGTCTCCATGAGCACACGTTGCTCAGTAACTGGTAGTTCAAGTTTCTCGTGCGGACCAACCTTCACCCGAAAGCGGTAGTAGTTAGCAGTCTTCTCCTCTGGTTTTTGTGTGTCGCCTGACAGAGACCAATCCTGCCGTACGGGATGCTCGATCATGACAACCCGCGGTTTGTCCGTTTGGTTTGTAACCACGTAGATCTTTTGATTTGTTTGATGGTAATGCGCCTGAAAGACGCCGTTGACTGCTCGCACGAGGAAAGTCGGCGCGCGCTTTTCTTTCGCGCGTGCAGTGACCAGCGTTCCGAGATCGAGTTCGAACGAAATCAACCGCTGTTCGCCTGGTTTCAGTCTCTCCATCAAAGCTTCGCCCGCATAAGCGTCGCCCTCGATGACTGTTAGTGCGCCGCCTTCAAGCGTCAGAGGTGAAGTGTTCTTGAGCAAAATTCCACCCATGGGCCGATCCTGGCGCGCGCTTTCGTTGTAAATCGAGACGCGTTCACCTTCCATGCGTGTTTGCAGAATCGGAATAAGCGCCGAACGATCGCGCGGCACAGTGACGGGTTGATCGATCCGATATTCAAAGAGGTCGCCGACTTCACTTCCGGTGGCCGCCGTTTCAACGCCCGATTCGGGTTGAGTAATCGCGTCACTGATAGACACGCCATCCAGCGACGAAGTATTCGAAACCCCACCTTTTAGGCTGTAGAGTCCGCGTACTGTCGTCGTGTTACTGGAAATGTCCGCTTGCTGAGATGCAGTGATAGTTACGACTTCCTGAACACTCCCGACCTCCAGCCGAATATTGCCGCGAGAGGCGGAGCTGCTCCGTACAGATAAGTTAGTCAACACCGTGCTCTTAAAGCCGGAAGAGTCAACCTTGACAGTGTAGGTCCCGGGCGTCAGCACCGGTGACGTGTAACGGCCTTCGCTGGAAGTGGTTGTGACGACCGATTGCTGCGTTTCGCTGTTGGTGATTGTCACTGTGGCGCCGGGAACCACTGCGCCGTTTGGATCCGTGACGACGCCGCTAACCGTGCCCGCGAGGCCACCGCCGCCTCCGCCTGGACCGCCTCCGCCCTCCGCCGGTTCGTAAAGCTGCGGATCCAGATTCAGATCTTCTGGCATCGGTACAATCGGTCTATATCGATAAAACGGTCTTTGAATCTGTTGAATGAACGAAACGGGCGAGCCCGACACCAGCGACAGCGAAATGTTTTTCCAGTCTTCTTCGCTGACATTGTCGACAATGGCCCAGCCCTGAAAGAACGGTTACCCGCTCGAATCCAACACGACGCGATAAGTCGTTTTCCAAATGGGCGCCGCGATCGTGTAGCTCACCAACATTTCGCGCGCTCCTGTGCCGTCTGAGGTAACCACGATCGTCTTGGCGTCGCGCCGGCGAGCGGACGCGGTGGCACTCGCGAACTCGTTCAAGTCCCGTCGGGCTCCCTCGTCGATCAACTTAATCGAGCGCACATCATCGAGATCAAAACTCATCAACTCGCCAGTTTCAGAGGTGATGACGAGACAATGACTCGTCTTCAGGCCCTCCTTTTCAGGTTTGCGTTCTTCGACCGTAAGGATCGACCCGATCGCTGTGCGATTTGCAGTCGTGATTGCCACGTGCGCACCTTGCAGTTGACTCAAGACACCCGCGAGACCGCCGCCGTTTTCGCCTTCACTGCCGGCATCGATCGAAAAGGGAATATCGGACAGGCGTGCCGCAGGCGGCGCCGACGAGTTGTAGCTCACCGCGCCAATCCGGCCCTGGCCCAGGTCGAGCACCACCATTGACTTCAGCACGTCATCGACCTGGGATTGTTTGAATGAAAGGCTAATCTCAGCGTGTCCGGTGACGGTTCCGCGCCGCTCGATATAGGCAACGCCGTTGCTGTACAGAATCACGCGCCGAATCGGAAGTGTTTGACTCGGCGCATTTGCTGTCGTTAATTGTGTTGGGTTCGCTCGACGCGTTGTTCGGTTTTGCGCGAACTGAGCTGTGGAAAAGAGAGACACTGCGACTAACAAGAGGAGAGTGCGGTTCATGACCCTGGCCTCCTTAAGGCAAAGAAGAAGTTGTTAGAACGTTACGAGGAGACTTGCGGAGAGACGTTGTTTACGAAAAGCTGGATAAGCATCCGAACAATTGATGCAGGAAGCCGACGGTTGCGTTCGCTGTTGAAAGAAAAAAGCTTAAACAGATGAACCTCATCAAATCACCTTGTGACGAAACTTTCGTCGCCACGCGCAAAGCCGCAACGACTGAATGCGGCAAAGCGCAGCGACGATGGACGCTGGCAGCGACAATCGTCGGTTCGAGCATGGTCTTCATCGACGGTACAGTCGTCAATGTCGCGCTGCCGGTTCTGCAAACGAATCTCAACGCAAGCGTCACTGATGTTCAGTGGGTGATTGAAGCCTACACCCTGTTCCTCGCCGCACTGCTATTGCTCGGCGGCTCCCTCGGCGATCGATTTGGGCGAAAGAAGATCTATGCGATCGGCGTCGCAGTCTTTGCGGTGGCTTCGGTTTGGTGCGGTCTGGTGCCGAGCATCAACCAACTGATTCTGGCGCGCGCCGCCCAAGGGGTCGGGGGAGCGCTGTTGGTTCCCGGCAGTCTCGCGATCATAAGCGCGACTTTCTCTGAAAAGGATCGTGGCAAAGCGATCGGCACGTGGTCGGGAGCAACCGCGATGACGACGGCGTTGGGCCCGGTTCTCGGCGGCTGGTTGATCGAGCACGTTACGTGGCGCGCGGTATTTTTCTTGAATGTTCCGTTCGCGCTGATCGTACTGGTGCTGCTTGCTCTGCGGGTGCCGGAGAGTCGTGACGAACAGGATTCAGGCAAGATTGATTTATTCGGAGCGGCACTCGCAACGCTTGGGCTAGGTGGTTTGGTGTTTGGCTTAATCGAATCGTCGCGCCTCGGATTCAAAAATCCAATCGTGATCGCCACTATTATTGGCGGCGTCATTCTCTCGGTTGGTTTTGTCTTAGTCGAAGCGCGCGCAAAGAATCCCATGATGCCGCTCCGGCTCTTTCGTTCGCGGAATTTTGCGGGCGCAAACCTGTTGACGCTGTTTCTGTACGCCGCCCTTGCGGGCACACTTTTCTTTTTGCCGCTGAATTTGATTCAGGTGCAGGGCTATTCGTCGACTGCTGCCGGGGCAGCCATCTTGCCGTTCATTCTCATCATGTTCGGCTTGTCGCGTTGGTCGGGCGGACTCGTGAAGCGTTATGGATCGCGTCTGCCGTTGGCGGTTGGCCCGATTGTAGTCGCAATTGGATTTGCGCTTTTCCTTCGGCCTGGAGTCGGGAGTAATTACTGGACGACGTTCCTTCCTGCCGTGATTGTCCTGGGGTTAGGTATGGCGATTAGTGTGGCGCCGCTGACCACGACGGTGATGAACTCAGTTTCTGAGAATCGCGCCGGAATTGCTTCCGGCATCAACAACGCGGTCTCACGCACGGCTGGGCTGCTGGCGATTGCGGTGCTCGGCCTCGTGATGATTCAGGCGTTTGACGCGTGCCTCAATCAGCGACTCGATCTGCCTACGGTCGCCCCCGCGGTTCGCACGGCCTTAAGAGACCAAAGCATCAAGTTGGCGGCTGCAGAAATTCCGTCCGGAGTTGACGAAGTCACGCGCCGCCAGCTCAAGCAGCTCATAAACGAGTGTTTTGTTCATGGATTTCGCTGGGTCATGGTTTGCGGCGCCGCCCTGGCGCTCGCCAGTTCGCTGACTTCGCTCGTTTTCATTGAATCACGCAAGGGAACTGCAAACTAATAATCGAATCATCGCCACGGTTGGCCACCGTACGAACAGCTATCTTGATCGTGTCGCCTGAGAAACGATGGATGGTGCACCCCTCAGTGCCATTTGCAAGGGGGAAGGACAAACCTCATGACGCCGCAAAATGCTTCGACGATTCTGGTAGTGGACGATTATTCGGATAACCGCACACTGTTATCCGCCTGGCTGCGCGCAAAGGGCTTCAAAGTGGTTGAAGCTGAAGATGGAAAGGCAGGTGTGCTGCAAGCGAATCGCGCCCATCCTGATTTGATTCTCATGGATTTGGCGATGCCCGAGCTTGATGGAGTCGAAGCAACGCGGCAGATTCGTGAGCGGCAGACGCTTTCGCAGACGCCAATTTTCGCGATCACGGCCTACGGAACATACGACGTAAAGCAAGACGCGCTGGCCGCTGGTTGCAATGAAGTGTTTACGAAACCACTAGAGTTGGAATCGCTGCTCAACAAGATCAAGTCGACGCTGGGACATCAACAACCGCAAGCTCTTATTGGCCACTGATCGTCTGCGGCAATACTTAAAAATCAATTTGAACGCCGAGTTGTACACCGAGGCGCGTCGTATTGAATTTGCCCGCGATGACTCCAAAATCCAGGGACATCTTCTTGAACAATTGATAGTTGCCGCCGATCTGTGTTTGCACCTGGCCTTCGTCAAGATGCAGCGTTTTTGTCAGCGCGCCCGTTACTTCTACACCGAGATCGAGCTTGTGAGTGAATTGCTTTACCACTGATGCGCCGCCGACGAAGGCAGTGCCGCGCGTTTTGATTCCTATCTCGCCCGTCGTGTCGTTGCCGGCGAACAGAATGCCGCCGTTGAGCCGGAGTGTTGTCTTCTTAGTAACAGATTTTTGAATGATGCCATTCACAAAATAGTCTGCGAGGCCGGAACCCAAGCCGTTGTTTGTGTTGCCAGTCGGAAATTCGATAGCGAATGTCGCCGCCAGCGCGGGCATGCGCGATCCTTCCTTCTCCTTGATTGGATTGAACTTCACTTGCAACTCGATGTCGCCCAGGCCGACCACGTGTCGCGGTGTGATGATGCGCGAATTGGAAATACCGATGAGCGGGCCGTTGACGCTAACCTCCAGGTTCTTCGCGATGCCATAGCCGACTTCCAGCACGCTCGTGTTCTGAGTCAGACTCGGATAATCGAAACGTTGCAGAACGTCGAATTCATTGCTGAACTGAATATGAAAGTGCTTGTACTCCGTAACGTCAGCGTCGTCGGTGTAGAAGGGTTGCTGTGCAAGTGCGGACGGGACGGGCAAGAACAGAAAAAACGCGGACAGAAGCAGTAGTCGCAAGGAAGTCGCAACCAGACCGTGGCGCGATGCGGCCCGCGGTGAATCAAAACTGAAGGGGGAGACGTTCAGGGGTTTTATCTCCCAATTAGAGCGACGTCGCTACCGCAATCCATTATCCGCGCGATGGCACTGAGCCGCTGATTTTCTTTCGTGTCGTTTCGCCCGTATGCAGCACTGGAATCGCATCGTCAATGTTCGAATGCGGCCGCGCAATGACGTGAGTGGAAATGACTTCGCCAACTCTGCGCCCAGCCGCCGCGCCGGCATCCACTGCCGCTTTCACGGCCCCAACTTCGCCGCGCACAATCGCGGTCACCAGGCCCGCATCAATCTTTTCCCAACCGACAAGTTGCACATTCGCGGACTTTACCGCGGCGTCCGCGGCTTCGATCATCGCGACCAGGCCGCGGCATTCAATCATTCCGAGCGCTTCACGTTCCATTCGATAGTTTCCTGTGGGCGCTAAGGTTAATTGGTTTTGGCGCAGATTACCAGTTCTGATGATGAATGAAGTTATGGCTTACATGCCTATCTTGATTGGTTCCCACAATGCAGCGAAAACCACTGGCATTTGAGGCGTGGGAAAAATATCGAGTGCTCTGTAACGCTTACGCGCTCGCCGCGATTGCGGCAGGCTCTTCAATCAGGATTGGCGCGGAATCGCGTGCTAGTTCATCAAGCAAAATATTCTGCCGCGAATAGACAAAGGCATCGCGCACTCTGAGTAGATCTGTGAGGCAGCCCTCGCGACGTTTCTCGATTTCGTCCGGATTCCACAGATTCGGTTTGTTGTCCGAGAAAACGTAAGACAAGTCTTCAACTACGCTCAGCAATAACGTATTGCTGGCCTTGGTTATTCCGGCGAGTTTCTTCTTGTATTTCAACATCCCGGGAAGAGCCGGAAAAAGTCTCTCCATGACTGCCACTTCATTCCAGGCCCACTGAAGCTGAGTGGTCACTGCTTCCAAGCCATGAATCCAGCCGTTGACATTCAGCACCGTGGTCAGTCCGTTATGGAAATCCTCCAGCCGGGGATCGAGAAAATCATAATCGGGGTTGCACACGTCGCCGCGTAGCCGGCCCGTCCGCTCCAGCTCATCTTTGATCGGCGTGCCGTCATAGGGCACCATCCGGCAAAAAGTTACCGGAAGGCATCCATCGGCCAGGATGGTTTTCAGGAAATTCAAATTATCACGCACAGACTCGAAGGTGCTGGACGGATCCAGCAGCATGAAGCCGTATTCAAACATCAGGCCGATACTCTTCAAGAGATTCACCGCACTGATGTTCTGATCGACGGTAATCTGTTTGTGGAGCGTATCCAGCCCTTCCTCGCTACCCGATTCCAATCCCATATAAACCAGATAGAGTCCGGCGTCGCGCATCCTGATGAAGAGCTCGCGATCGACGGCATCGGCGCGGCAGTTAATTTTCCAGATCACCTTTCCTGGCAATTTATGCCGATGTAGTTCGTCCACGAACTCGCCGGCCCAGCGTCGCCATACGGTTCCGAACAGGGGGAAATCGTCGTCCTGAAAAAGAAAGATCCTCACGCCTCGATCTTCGTAAAGCATGCGCATCTCTCGCACAACTTCGGAAGGCTTGCGGGTGCGCACTATCTTCCCCGGAGCGGCACGATAAAATGTGTGAATCGAACAGAACGAGCACGTGCGAGCGCAACCGCGGCTGGCAATGATCGGCATTATGTTTCGTCCGAGCATCACTTGCGGCTCGTAATTGCGCTCGGGAAATGGCAACTCGTCAAGGTCCTCGACGAGGGCACGGGCTGGGGTTGCGATTATCTGCTCATTCTCGGAATAAGCTATTCCCTGGACACCACGCCAGTCACTGCCGGTGCTGATCGCATCAACCAGCTCGATCAGCGTCGTCTCACCTTCAAAGCGAACTACACTATTGAGCTCCGGGACGAGTTCAAGAGTTTGTTGATAACTCAGACTGGGGAAGTGACCCCCCATCGTGAAGTGGCAATCGATGCCCACTGCGCGCATGGCCTGCACTAACACGGCATAGCGATCGATAAAGAATTGAAAGATTAAAGAAAACCCAATCAGGAGGGGCTTGATTTCCAGTGCGAGCTTGAGGATCTCTTCCGGCTCTTGCTCGATATCTACTACCTGTACGGAGTACCCGTACTGGCGCAAGACAGCGGCAAGGTAGCCGAGACCCAGATTGCCCTGGTGCTGAAAACCAATCAGCATCACCGGCCGGGAGGTGTCGCGTTCGCGCGCGACCGCAGAACCGTGAAAAATGCGGAGCGGAATTGGCGGGCGCATATGTCCTCCCGAACCGGTGTGGTCTTAACTTCAGTTTGCGTGGACGTTCGTCGCCGACAGGCTGATGCCCGAAGGACGGTTTGAGCCTTAACGCCCGACCTTCCTGACGATCCCGTTCACCCAGGTTTCAAGCTGTCTTTGGCGCACAGCATCCGTGACCGCTCGCCTAAGCCACGGCGGTGGCGGATCGCCCTTAATGCGCGGATCGAATCTCAAAACGAGAGATGAAACCGTTGCGCTCTTTTTCGTGCCAGCTTTTTTCTTCGCGGCTTTTTTCTTGGTTGCCATGTGGCCTCCTGAAGAAGGATTCAAAAACGAAAGAGGACTGTCGAGTTACGGGTAAACCTTCCTGGGTCCTCACATAAAAAAATTGTGCTGGCAATATACACTGGTAGTCGAGGCTGTCAACCCAATTTTGCAAGTGGCTGGTTCTCTTTTGCCGAGAGCAACTTATTCGTTCTCGAGCACCAGTCGCCCGCCTTGCTAGCTTATTTGCGACTGCACAGGCGCAGACGAACGAGTAATTCGCGCCTGTATCTCAACGCGGAAACTCAATCCTTGTCGATATTCTTATTTGGAAATCAGCTTGTAGACTTCCTTGAATTCGGCCCCGTTGCCGATGACGAACGCCGCGTTGCCGGTAAGGTTTCGGCTCGGAATAGTCTTAGAGGTTTTTGTTAGAGTTTTCCCGTCGGATGACAGTCGCCATTCGTCAACGATTTCAAATTCAAAGACTGCTCCGCCGCCAAAAGTCTGCGACACTGAGCGCGTCACGACTTTGTTCTTACTCCAGGCTGTCTTCGACTTTGTTTCATTCGGACGCCACGATTCACTGCCAGGGTTCGTTGTCACCCATGCCGTGGTTGGATTTGTTTCGCCACGCCCGTCGGTGTAGTAAGTGAGGTGGCGCTCTTCCTGAACCCCGCCGATCGAAACTTTGCGGTGAATCGTTAACTCGGGATCGTGGTGCGTGATTTTGATTTGTTCCGGCGCGCTCTTCTTCGATTTCGCCACATTGCTGCGGGCGGCGTCGAACTCCCAGGTGCCACTTAAATCCGGCTTGCTGTCTTTAGTCGATTGACCGAAACCGATCGCGACATATCCGACGAGGCATATCAGCAGGAGTGCTACTTTCACGTTACACCTTCTTAGTTCCGTAACGATTGGATCGGCGCGGGAATCCGGCCGCCGCGACGAATGAATTGATCTGAGGAGAAGCGGTTCACCGGCATGATCGGTGCAGTGCCGAGTAAGCCCCCGAATTCAACCATGTCGCCCACGTCTTTCCCGGGAACGGGTATGATGCGCACCGCGGTCGTCTTGTTGTTCATCACGCCCACGGCCATTTCGTCAGCGATGATTGCGGCGATCGTTTCGGCTGAGGTCGTGCCGGGCACCGCGACCATGTCGATACCGACCGAACAGACGCTGGTCCACGCTTCCAGTTTGTCCAGGTTGAGTGCCCCGATGCGTGCGGCTTCAATCATGCCCGCGTCTTCGGAAACTGGAATGAATGCGCCGCTCATGCCGCCAACTGAGTTGCTGGCCATCGCGCCGCCTTTTTTTACTGCATCAGTCAGGAGGGCGAGCGCCGCAGTGGTGCCATGCGTACCGGCGCGCTCAAATCCCATCGCTTCGAGAATGTTTGCGACGGAATCACCCGGAGCTGGGGTGGGCGCCAGCGACAAATCGATGATGCCGAACGGAATTCCCAAACGACGTGCGGCTTCTCGTCCGACAAGTTCGCCCGCGCGCGCGAGCTTGAACGAAAGTTTTTTGATCACTTCCGCAAGTTCGTGCAACGGCAGATTCGGTTCCACACGACTGACAGCATAATTCACCACGCCGGGACCTGAGACGCCAACGTTCAGGCACGCTTCCGGCTCGCCGATGCCGTGAAAAGCGCCGGCCATGAACGGGTTGTCTTCGACGGCGTTGGCGAAACAGACGAACTTTGCGCAGGCCAGACCGAAACGATCACGCGTACGTTCCGCAGCGTCCTTGATGACTCGACCGACCCGCGCCACAGCGTCCATGTTGATCCCCGCGCGCGTTGTCGCCGCGTTCACCGAGCTGCACAGCCGTTCAGTTGAGGCCAATGCCTCAGGAATGGAATCGAGAAAATCACTTTCGTTGCGTGTGAACCCTTTGTGGACCAGTGCGGAGTAACCGCCGACGAAATCCACGCCGACTTTGCCCGCAGCATCATCGATCGCGCGCGCGAGATCGACGGGATTACCGCGCGCGCCCTCGGTCAAAAACGAAACGGGCGTGACCGCGATGCGTTTGTTGGCAATGCGTATGCCGATTTCGTCACCGATCTGATCGACGGTGCTGACCAGTCGCGCGGCTGTTCGCTCGATCTTTTCGCGGACACGCGCCGAAGTTGTCTCAATCGAATCCGTCGCGCAATCGCGCAGGCTGAGGCTGAGCGTCACGGTGCGGATGTCGAGATGTTCCATCTCGGTCATCGCAATCGTTTGCAGGATTTCAGCTTGCGTGTATTCCATCAAAAAGTCTCAAGTTTCAGGTTCCAAGTTTCAAATTTGGACGGCGAACTTGAAACCTGAAACTTGTAACTTGGATTTATCCCATCACTTTGCTCAGCACGAGCAAAATCAGAAACACGACGAAGAGTCCAAGCGCAACGAGAACGAAGCGCAGGCTTGGATCGTACGAAGCCTCTTCAATCACATGCGTGGAGGCGTGGCGAATTCTCTCGACGCGCTTGACCGGTTCTTCGATTACGCCGCGTGCCGCAGCGGACGCGACGGCTGAAGCTCGATGCAGAGTTTCCCGCGTTTTTTCCGCAATACGCTGCGGATGGCTGCTCGGGGTCGGCTCAACTTGCGACGACGGGGAAACTGTCGGTGTTTCGGATCGGGCTGTGGCGGTCGTCGCGTTTTCGACAGTTTTGTTTGACTCTGAAGCAGCCGGTGCGGGCGCAGTATCATTCAAAGATTTGCCACACTCCGGGCAGAACAGTGCGTCACGCTCACGCACAGCAGCGCCACATGAAGGACAACGATGTGAGATTTCCGGTTGGGACATTTTCGATTTCTGATTTGCGATTTTTGACTGGCTTCTGGCAATGACGACACAATAACAATCGCAAATCAAAAATCCAAAATCAAAAATGCTCTTCAGATGCGGTGCATTGCATTGAACAAGTCTTCTCGCTGCGCATAGATGCGCACGCCGAGTTTCTCACCTTCCACACGAAAGCGCTCTTTCAATTCAGCCGCCGACGATTTCGCCCGAGAAGTGTTCGCGATGATCACCATCGCGAATTTTCCCTGGACGACAGTTTGGTTGATGTCAACAATACTGCAACCAGCGTCGGCTAGAATTTGCGAAACGCCGGCGACAATGCCCGGATGATCGACTCCGAAGACCGAAACGATCAGACGGTCGGCAGAGCCTTCGCGCAGTGATTCGCTGGAGCCCGAGGCGCTGGTAGTAAATGCCGAGCTCGAACCGCTGCCGTTTCGTAGTTCCGGCTCAACTTGCCGGTAAATGTCCGTGACCAGCTGCTCGACAGTATTCTCGTCAGTCGCCGAACCGAGACGGTCGTAGATTGCGCGAGTGATTCGATAAATCAGCTCTTCGTTCGGCATTTAACAAACAGAGGCTGGAGATTAGAGACTAGAGGCCGGAAATCAGTCGAACCCCTAGTCTCTAGTTTCCAGCCTCTAGCCTCTCCTCACTGTCTTCCGTTATCGCGCGCCAGTGATTGCGCCGCGGCGCGTAGCTCCTCAGATTGCGCGTCGGCAAGATCGACTCGATCGACAATTCCGACGACTGCAGCCTCAATCGACATGTCCTGATTGCCGATCGCAGAACGCGCGGCCTTGCCGTAGGCGCACATGACAACTTCGCCTGTGCCCGCCCCCAGACGATCGGCAACGACGACGACATTCTTCGTAGGCTCACGATCCAAATCGTATGGATGAACGATCAGAAAGCGCACGCCTTCCAAATCGGGAGTCTTCTTCGTTGACCAAACTGTGCCGATGACTTTTCCTAAGAACATGACACGTAAATCGTGAATCGTAAATCGTGAATAGAAAGCGCGGACAGCGATCTATTTACGATTCACGATTTACCATTTACTAAGCTTTAGCAAACACCTCCGCCGGTTCGCCGATGTCACGCGCGGAAGGCGTGATGATAGTCTTCGGACCAACGTAAATCTTCTCGCCCTTTTGGATCGCGCGCTTCACGTCATCTTCGCTGACAAAATCGGCAGCCTTCCGTCCGTTGCTCGACGCACTTGCCGGCATACTGGCTTGAATCGGTTGAACCGGTGGCAGCGTAGCTTGCACAGGCGGTGGCGATGGCAAGAGGGTCGCGCTCGATTCTGGCTGGCGATTCGCGAGGAACCGATCGACGATCGCCGCAATCTCTTCGCGACTGACTTTGGGCGCGCTCTCCGGTCGAGATGTCGATCCAGTCACAGCTGGAGCCGGACGCGCCGGTGTCTGTGGCGCCATCGCGCTTACCTGTTGGGCGGCAACCGCCGGGTGCTTACTTGCGACGGGTCGCGTTTCGAAGGCGACGCGCTTGATGTCCATCAGGTGCAAAGGCGAAACGTTATCCGAAGTGACATTGCCGCCCCACGATCCGCAGCCAAGCGTCATTGACGGCGGCAGCGCGGTTGAGAACCCAATCGCACCGTGGGTCGTCGGCGTGTTCACAGTGATGCGAGACGCTGGCATCTCGCCGCCGTAGCGCACGGCTGCTTCGCGCGAGCGCGTGTGAATGCCGGCGGTATGGCCCATCCCACCGTAGTGAAGCACTTCGTTGCATCGTGCTGCCCCACGTTCGATTCCGTCTTCGACATAGAACGCGAGAATCGGCGAAAGCTTTTCCATCGACAACGGAAAATCGCGACCGACTCCACCAACGTCCGCCATTATGCAACGCGTTCCCGGAGGCACGCTGATGCCCGCCATCTTGGCGATGAACTCAACTGACTTGCCGACAATTTGCGGATTCAGACTACGCTGCGGCGTCGCGACGATCTTCGCCAGTTGATCAGCTTCTGATTGACTAAGGAAGTACGCGCCTTGCAGTTTGAACTGCTCGCGCACGGCCGTCTCGATCGGGGCATCAACAACGATCGCCTGCTCAGAGGCGCAAATCGTTCCGTTGTCGAAACACTTGCCCGTCAGAATGTCCTGCACCGCCTTCGGAACCTCGGCCGATCTCTCGATGAAAACGGGAACGTTGCCCGGGCCAACGCCGAACGCGGGTTTGCCCGACGAGTACGCCGCGCGCACCAGACCGATACCGCCTGTCGCGAGAATCACGGCCGTCAGCTTGTGCTTCATTAACGCTTCCGTGCCTTCGATTGTCGCCGGGTTCATGCAACCGATAGCGTCGGCGGGCAAGCCTTCTTTGATGCCCGCTTCGCGCATTGTCTTTCCGGTCTCGCTGATGCAGCGAGCCGCGGACGGGTGCGGCGACATCACGATCGCGTTGCGCGACTTGATCGAAATCAGAATCTTGAAGATGGCCGTCGAGGTTGGATTAGTTGACGGAATGATGCCGGCGACCACACCACGCGGACTGGCGATTTCAACGACGTCTTTCGTTTCGCTCACGACGCCGACGGTGCGTAATGGCTTGAAATAGTTCCAGACAATCTCTGCCGAGAATTGATTTTTGACTTGCTTGTCTTCGGGAATTCCGTAGCCGGTTTCTTCAACGGCCAAGGCGGCCGTGCGCGGCGAGTCGCGTAGCGCGGCTTTCGCCATGACGTCACAGATGTGATCGATTTTCGCCTGATCGAATCGAGCTATTTCCTGTTGTGCCCGGTGAGCAGCTTCGACCAGGTCGCGCGCCTGCTGGACCGAAATGAGATCTTTATCGGCCGACATGACTACCTCCGGCATTTTTTTATTTTAGATCTCAGATTTTTGATTCGTGCCTTTGCCCGCGCTTTTTTGAACGCTTCTAGTCGCGACGCTATCTCAAATCTAAAATCAAAAATCGCCAATGCGACTACTTTGCTCGCTCGCGAGCGGTCTCTCGCGCACTCAATGAACGGCCGGCGTCCCCTTGTCCTAACTGCCCACGCGCGCCACCCCCGAGTTGTGCTTGCTCGTCAGGGCTGTAACCTGTGCGGCCGTTAACCGGCAACACGCGCTCGACTTCAGCGTGCGGACGAGGAATGACGTGCACGCTGATCAATTCACCCACGCGACGCGCGGCCGCTGCGCCGGCATCCGTCGCAGCCTTTACCGCACCCACGTCGCCACGCACAAACACGGTCACATAACCGGCGCCGATGTATTCCTTACCCAGCAATTGCACGTTCGCTGCTTTGACCATCGCGTCGGCGGCTTCGACTGCGCCGACGAATCCCTTGGTCTCGACCATTCCTAATGCTTCAAGGGGCATTTCTGCATCCTCACTTTGAAATTTTAGAAGTTAAAAAACACTTGAGTGGACACCTCAAGCTACCACCCCACGGGCGAAGAAGCAAGAGACGCATCTGAGCAAATTCAATAATAATTTGACAGGTTTTAGGACGGGCGTTATAGTGCGACGCCAAGATTTAACCCTGCTCAACGCTGGCCCGTGAGCAGGTTTGCAGCACAGATGTCTTCAGGGCTCAAAGTTCCTGGCGCGCGCGAATGGGGCTCGGGCGCGGTCGATTAAAATGGCAGCAGGCATCGGAGAAAAACTGCGACTCGAACGCGAGACGCGGGGGATTGCTCTGCGTGACATCTCCGAAAACACGCGCATTTCGATGCGTTACCTTGAAGCCATAGAGACGGACGATTATCGCCGTTTGCCCGGCGGCATTTTCAATCGCAGCTTCATTCGCGCGTACGCGAAATTCATCGGCTTCGATGAAGAGCAGGCAATTGAAGAGTACACGCGCACCTTGCGCGATCAGGGCGAGTCGTCGGAAGATGCGCCCCCGAAACCATTTCGATCCCTCGTGTACACTGATGACAGCGCGACGCAAAGTCGTTCACCGTTAAAGACGTTGATGTTGGCGATTATCATTTTGGCATTGCTGTCATTGGCGATCTGGGGAGGCTTGCGATATTACCAGCGCAACATCGCGCCGCGCAGCGAGGGGATCGCGCCGCGACTCGAGCTCAACGCGAAGGAGGAACAGCACGCTTTCTTCGTCTAAATTCAAAACGGTCGCGCTGTGCGAAGCACAGTGTGTCCAAGTGCGCAAATCAACGAAGTGTGAAACGCCTGCGAATCTCGCGGGCGTTTTATGTTTTTGGGTAGAACAGCTGCTAGCGTGTCAATTCTTATTAACAACCCGCGACAAGCTGGCAGCCTTCATACATTGGAGTAATTCAAAGCAATCATGATCACTCGAGATATTTCTGAAGGACTTACATTCGACGATGTGCTGTTGGTGCCGGCGCGTTCCGACGTCTTGCCGACTGAGACTGACACTTCGACACAATTCACCCGCGGCATTCGTTTGCAGATTCCGCTTTGTTCAGCGGCGATGGACACTGTGACTGAAGCTTCGCTGGCGATTGCGATCGCGCAACAAGGCGGCATCGGCGTCGTTCATAAGAACCTAACCGTTGAACGGCAAGCCGAAGAAGTCGATCTTCGGAATGCTGCCGATGCCGTTCGGGCCGCCGGTGAAATCCTGCCAGTTGATCAGCACGATGCGGATCATCTCGCCGAAGCCGAGCGTCACGATCGCGAGATAGTCACCGCGCAGACGCAGCACCGGGAAGCCGAGCACGATGCCGAAGGTCGCCGCCAGCAGACCGGCCAGCGGCAGGCATT
>Ga0207689_10001748_pt1 | contig 20510 bp, 18 predicted proteins | sample KBSMisM52_FD_184312 | JGI IMG/M metagenome (GOLD analysis project Ga0207689, IMG submission 184312) | Miscanthus rhizosphere microbial communities from Kellogg Biological Station, Michigan, USA - KBS Miscanthus M5-2 (SPAdes) (version 2) | ecosystem: Host-associated > Plants > Roots >... | reverse complement strand
AACCAGATGTCGAAGCCGGTCTCCTAGAGGCGCAACTGCGATGGATCGCCGCGTGCGACATGGACGACCCCGATTTGCGGCAGTGCAATACGAACGTCACGAAGCCTTCCGCAACACGACGCGCATGGCGTCGAACAGGTTGACGGGTATCCCGACGCGTCCGGCGCTTGTCATGCCCGCTGAGCGCATCCCGAGCATGCGCCGCAGTTGGAAGACGATCAGCGAGGCCGGAACGATCTTCCAGGGGTGGTCCGCATGCTCCATCGAAAATCCCAGGCCATGCGACATCCGGCGCATGCTCTCCTGGGTGAAGAACCAGAGGTGCTGCGGCGGGGTCATCAGCCGCCATCGCACGCCGGCAAGCCTGGCGAGCGGCGAGCCGAAATCGCCCGTGGTGATCACGACGATGCCGCCGGGGTTGAGCTGCCGATGACATAGCGCGAGCGTCTCCCGCGGGTCGGGAAGATGCTCGATCACATCGAGCAGGACGATGACATCCATATGACCGAATTGTCTCAGGGTGGCCTCATCTGCCATTCCCTGTACGACGTTCAAGCCGGCGCGGCGGCCATGCTCCACGGCATCCGCGGCCAGTTCGATCCCGGCGACATCGAAATGGCGCGCGGCCTCCATGAGGAAAAAGCCGTACGCAGCGCCCAATTCCAGCAGCTTCCCGCTGCGACGATAGGTGCGGATAAAATCCACGCTGTGCGCGAACTCGCGCCGCAGCACCGGTTCGGCGCCGAGATAATCCGAATAGCCGTCGGCGTGACGGCCGGAAAAATAATCCTCGGTGTAGTAGGTCGCGGGGTCAAATTCGGACGTTTCGGTGCGGCCGAGGCCGCAACTCTCGCATTGCAGGATGTCGCATCCGTTGGTCCTGAAGCGCAGGACGTGGTTCCTCGCGCCGCCGCAGGCCGGGCACGCGCGCGTGGCGGCGCCGGGCGCCGCTGCCCCTGGCAACCCAATCTCCAGTGACGGTGTCCGCAAGGAGTTCGCCTTCACCTCGAATACCGGATCGATCGTGCCGTGCTTCGTTCGCGTGACAACCGCATCGCCGCCACCGCGCGGCCGGCCACGATGTCGGGGCGCCGATGTACGTGACATGAATAGATCGTGCGGACGATGCGGTCATCTCGCCGCAGGGCCAGTGAGGTTCTACCCGAAATAGGCTTCGCGTACTTCCGGCCGGTCGGCGAGCTCGTCCGGTCGCCCGGCCGCCACCACGCGGCCCTTCGACAGCACGTAGCCGTAGTGCGAGATCGCCAGCGTCTGGTGGACGTTCTGTTCGACCAGGAACACGGTGATGCCGCGCGCATTGATGTCACGGATGATGGTGAAGTTCTCCTTGACCAGGAGCGGCGACAGTCCGAGTGAGGGCTCGTCCACCAGCAGGAGCTTGGGAGCACGCATGAGGCCGCGGCCGATCGACATCATGGCCTGCTCGCCCCCCGACATCGTGCCCGCGAGTTGAGTCCGGCGCTCGCCGAGGCGGGGAAACAGGCGATAGATCTCCTCGGCGCGCGTGCGCGTCACCGCCTCCGACGGCTCCTGATAGGCGCCGACGCGAAGGTTCTCCTCCACCGTCAGCTTGGGAAAGACCTTGCGTCCCTCAGGGATGCAAGCGACGCCGGCGGCAATCACCTTGTGGGTCGGCAACCCCGTGATGTCCTTGCCGTCGAACACGACGCGGCCGGCGCGCGGCGGGGTCAGGCCGAGGATCGAACGAATGAGCGTGGTCTTGCCGGAGCCGTTCGAGCCGAGCAGGCAGGTGATGCTGCCGGCCTCGACCGTAAGCGAGACGCCCTGCAGCACGTCCGCCTTGTCGTAGGCGGTGGTGACGTCCAGGATCTCGAGACGGCCCGTCATCACGCCACCCCGAGATAGGCTTCCTGCACCTGCCGATCGCCGGCGACCTCCGCGAACGTACCCTCCTTGATCTTGCGGCCATAGTTGAGCACCACGCAACGGTCGGTGACGCGCTCGATCACGCCCATCTCGTGCTCGATGATGACGATGGTCAGGCCCGGCAGGCGTTCGCGCACCGAGAGGATGTCGTCCATCAGGTGGCGCGTTTCCTCGTGCGTCATGCCGGCCGATGGCTCGTCGAGCAGGACGAGGCGCGGTCGGCTGATCAGCGCCCGGCAGATCTCGATCCGGCGACGATCGATCATCGGCAGGCCGGCCGCCGGTTCCTCGATGCGCCCGGCGAGCTCGCGGCTGAACACCTTCACCAGCTCGTGCGCCTCCTCGCGATTGCGCACGAGCTCGGCGGCGAACGCGCCGCGCCGCAGCAGGTTGAACACGAGGCCGTGGTTCAGCCGCTTGTGGTTGCCGACCATGATGTTGTCGAACACCGACAGCGGCAGGCACATGCGCGAGCGCTGGAAGGTCCGGGTCACGCCCGCGCGATAGATCGCCTGCGGCGTCGCGGCGGTCATGTCCGTGCCGCCGACGGTGACCGCACCCTCGTCGGCGCCATAGATTCCGGTGATCACGTTGAACAGCGTGGTCTTGCCCGAGCCGTTCGGACCGATCAGGCCGACGATCTCGCCGTCGTTCACCTCGAAGTCCACGCGGGCGAGCGCAACGAGGCCGCCGAAGCGGCAGGTCACGCCCTTGCAACCGAGCAGCGCGGCGCTCATCGCACGCGCTCCTCGGCATGAGAGCGTCCGCGCTGCGGCTTGGCGCCCGGCACATAGTCGCGCAATTGCCGCGGCAGCAATCCCTCCGGACGAAACAGCAGGATGAGAATCACCAGCGCCGCGTAGAGCACCAGCCGGTATTCCTGGATGACCTGGAATTTCTCCGGCAGGATCACGACGAAGGCGGCGGCGACCGCGACGCCCCACAGGTTGCCCAGCCCGCCCAGGAGGATGATCGACACCAGGATCAGCGAATCGCCGAAAGTGAAATTATTAGGCGCGATGAAGCCCAGCACGTGTGCATAGGCCGCGCCCGCGGTGCCTGCCAGGAAATTGCCGAGCGTGAACGCCAGCACCTTCCAGCGCGCGAGGTTGAGCCCGTAGCAGGCCGAGGCGATCTCATCGAGGCGGATCGCGTCCAGGCTGAGCCCGATCCAGGAGCGCTCGAGCCGGCGCACCAGCGCGAAGCTCAGCACCAGCAGGAGGAGCGCCAGCAGCAGATAGGAGAAATAGAACGAGGCGGTGAAGTCGCCGATCCGGATGGGGCTGTTGAAGTTCCAGCCGAACAGGACGATCGGCTTGACCTGGATGCCTTGCGGTCCGCCGAGCGTGTCGTTGACCTCGAGAAACACCTTGAACAGGATGCCGAATGCGATGGTGACGAGGGCGGCGTAATGGCCGCGCGTGCGCAGCACCGGCAGGATCAGGATCGATCCGATGATCGCCGCCATCAGTCCTCCGAAGGGGAGCGTGAGGAACGAGGGCAGCGCGGTGTACTTGGTGACGACCCCGGCGGTGTAGCAGCCGATCCCGAGGAAGGCCGCGCCCGCGAAGTTGACCACGCCCGCATAGCCGAACTGGATGGTCAGCCCCAGCGCCGCGACCATCAGCAGCAATGCCGTGGTCATCATCAGGATGATGAAGTGCTCCTCGTGGAACCAGAGCCCGACGACGAGCACGCCCGCGATCGCGGCGATGTCGAAGGCGCGCTCGTTGCCGCCGATGCTCGCCCTGATCCGGTCCACCAGCCCGAAGCGCGCCCCGAGCACGACGCCGGCGGCGGCGATCACGAGCAGCGTGCCGAGCGCCCGCTCGCTTTCCGCGCCGAGAAACAGCACGCTGTACAGCGTCGCGGCCGCCGCCCAGGCGAGGGCGGCAAGCGGAGACAGGGTGTTCGGCGCTGCCGTCATGCCGTCACACCCGCTCGCTCGATTTCTCTGCGATCAGGCCGGTCGGCCGCCACGCCATGATGGCGATGATGACGGCGAGCGCGAACACATCCTTGTACGCACTGGCGAACGGTAGTGCGACGGCGCCGATGGTCTGCAGGCCGGCGAACAGGAAACCGCCGAGGATGGCGCCATAGATGTTGCCGAGGCCGCCGACCACGGCGGCGCTGAAACCGAAGACGCCGAGCAGAAGGCCCATGCTGAAATTGATCTCGTTGTAGTACAGGCCGTTCATCACGCCGGCAAAGGCGGCGACGCCGGAGCCGATCGCGAACGTGGTCAGCACCACGAAGGTGAAGTTGATGCCCATGGTGCGCGCGGTCTCGCCGTCCTGAGCCACCGCGCGGATCGCCAGCCCGAGCTTGGTCCGGTTGATCAGGAGATGGACGGCGACGATCATGGCCAGGCCCGCGGCCAGCAGCATCAGGCTGTCCAGCCGCAGCGTGAAATGACCGAAGGTGTAGGCCGTGGTCGGCAGCAGCGCCGGGAACGGCTTCGGGTTCGAGCCGTCGGGAAAGCCCAGGCGTACGCCTTCACGGAGCACCGTTCCCAGCATCAGCGTGATCAACAATGTGTTGAGCGCCGGCGCCGAGGCGAGCGGCAGCACGAGATAGCGGGCGATCACCGCGCCGAGCGCTGCCATCGCCGCCATCGCCACGATCGAGACGATGATGAGTTGCAGCAGTGGAGAGCTGATTTGCGCCGCCTTCAACGCGAGATAGATCGCGAAGCCGGTGAACACTCCGACCGTGAGCACGTCGCCGTGGGAGAACTTGATCACGTCGAGCACGCCGAAGAACAGCGTGAAGCCCACGGCGACCAGGCCGTACATGATCCCGAGCATGAGCCCGTTGATCAGATATTGGAGCGCGATCTCCACGCGATCCATTCCGTTCTTGTATCCAAACAAGCGGGCATCGCGACGAGGTGTGTGCGCATCTCGATGGCTCTAGCCTCCGCTGGACACGTACCTTCGAGGTTCCCCGCCTTGCAGCCGATCGAAGAAACCCTTCATGTTGAGGGCTTGGACTGCCTCTTTGACGCCCCACAGAAATAAAAGCCCGTACCACCAGCTTGCCAAGAACGCGAAAGCAAGTCCGAGAACGAGAGTAGCCAGCACATTCGCTTCGCAGAACGTGTCGTCCCATTTTAGCGCGGCGAGTTTCGCAGCGATCTCCCGTGCCTCACCTTGTTCAAACCAGAAGATTCTTCGAAATGTCCACATCGGTCAGTCCTCCTCTCCGCATGCTCTCGGCCGTGAGCTCGCGCTCGGATCTGCTGAGCCGTCACTTCTTCAGCTTGCGCTTGCCCGAAGCGTACTCGCTGTCCTCCCAGATCACCCACTTGCCGTCCTGCGCGACATATTTGGAGATCAGCGGCACGGTATTCTGCCCGTGGTCGTCGAACGTGACCGGCCCGATGACGGAGTCGTAGTTCGCGACCTTGCCGAGTGCATCGGTGACCTTCTTGCGATCCGGTCCGACCTGCTCGATGGTGTCGAGGATCAGCTGCATCGCGACGAACGCGAAGGCGCCGTAGGCCTCCGGCGGCTCCTTGTAGCCGGCCTTGTCGTATTGCTCCTGGAAAAACTTCCCGCCCGGCAGCTTTTCGATCGGGGCGCCCTCGATGAAGCAGAGCGAGCCCTCCGCCAGCGGTCCCAGCGCCTGGATATAAGCGTCGGACTTGATGCCCGAAGTGCCCTGCAGCACCGCGTTGAGGCCGATCTTGTCCATCTGCGATCTTACGCGGATGCCGATCGGCGTGAGGCCGCCGAAATAGATGACCTCGGGATTGAGCGCCTTGGCCTGCGTGAGCTCGGCAGTGAAATCCTGCTGGTCGGCCGTGACGCCGAAGGTGCCGAGGATCTGCCCGCCGTTCTCCTTGGCGTATTTCGTGAAATATTCGTTGTGACCCTTGCCGTAGTCGGTGGTGTCGTGAATGACCACCCATTTCTTGAACCCGAGGCCGGTCATCAATTTCGCGGCGACCTCGTTCTGGTTGATCATCGTGCCGTTGACCCGATGCACTTCCGGATATTTGGCGCGGTAGGTGATGTCGGGGAGGACCGCGCCCCAGACCACCATCGGCAGCCCGAGGCGGTTATAGGTCTCGACCGCCGCGATCGCGGCGGCCGAGCAATAATGGGCGGCGGCGGCGATCACCGAGCGGTCGGCGCCGGCCTTGGTCGCCACCTGCACCGCGACATTGGGCTTGCACTCGTCGTCGAGCACGACAAGCTCATATTCGTACTTCGCCTTCGGGTCGGCGTTGCGTAGCTTCACCGCGAGCTCGGCCGAATTGCGGGCGCCGATGCCGTTGGCGGCCACGCCGCCGGTGAGCGGGCCGATGAAGGCCACCTTGGCCTTGTCCTTGGCCGCGGCCGGCAACGACGCCAAGGTCAAGGCAACAGCCAAGCCGACCGATGCGGCAATGGCGGACAGTCCCTGTTTCCTGATCATCTCTCGTTATCCCTCTGGTGGGAGCGCGCGCCGGCCGTTGGCCGGCAATCTGCATGATGCTGGGGAATGCAGAACTTGAAGGCCATGGTTGTCCATCGGGGGAGGGTGGGCAAGTCCAAAGGATTGGCGTTCTGGCGATGCCGACGGCGGCTCGCGCCCGCAAACCGTCGGGCGCGGCACCGGGCTGGTGCGCCGGGCTTTCTTAGCGTTCTGTGCCCAGGCGTCCGGACATCAGATGGCGAACACGCCCGACGCGGCTCATGTCCTGGCGGCAAGCGCCGCCTTCACCCGCTCGGGCGTCAGCGGGTACTGGCGAAGCCGCACGCCGGTCGCATCGAAGAATGCATTGGCGACGGCGGCCGCGGTCGCGCCCATCACTTCCTCGCCAGCGCCGGTCGAGGGCTCGTCGAGGCGCTGCACCACCAGCGGGGTCACGTGCGGATGCTCGGCGAAGCGCAGCACCGGATATGACACCCAGTCGAGGCTGGTGACGCCGTTCTTGTCGAATGTCACCTCTTCCTTGAGCGTGCGGCTCACGGCCTGGATCATCTGCCCGACGATCTGGTTCTCGACCAGCGCCGGATTGATCACCTGCCCCGCATCGAGCGCGCCGTAGATCCGTGTGGCCACGATGTTGCCGGTGCGGCGGTTGACCTCGATCTCCGCCACCGCGGCGCCGTACGAAACATGATGGGTGCCGAGACCGATGCCGCGGCCGGTCACGACCTCGGCGTCGGACAACGCCGAAGCCGCGACCCGCGGTTTCCACCCCGCCGCTTCGGCGGCGGCGTTGAGCACGCCAAGCCAGCGTTCGTCGCCAATGTTGTTGCGGCGGAATTCGAGCGGGTCGGTCTTGGCCATGAAGGCGAGCTCGTCGATCGTTTGCTCCGACGCGAACGCGAACGAGAGGTCAAGCGGCGAGCGCAGCGGTGCGCCCTTGAGATAGCCGACCATCGGCACCGCGTGGCTCACGACGCGCCGGTTCGCCACCGCGTACATCGAGCCGGTGCTCATGCGGTTGACGGGAATGGAGCCGGCGCCGGTTGTGCGCTCCTTCGGCGCAGTCTGCAGCGCCAGCTCGTGCGTCGTCTCGTTGACCATCCAGCCGTGCTGCCAACCGTGATACTCGTAGGCCACGAGCTTTCCGTTGGCATCGATGCCGGCGCGCACGTCCGCCAGATGCGCCGGGCCATAGTCGTCCCAGCCGAGCTCGTCGGAACGCATGAACTGCACGCGCACCGGCTTGCCGACCGCCTGCGACATGACCGCGGCGGCCTGCGCACAGTCGTCGTAGCAGCTGCGGCCGAACGTGCCGGAGCCCTCGTAATACTGCACGCGGACCTTGGCGACCGGCAATCCGAGCACCGCCGCCAGCATGTCGCGCGAATTGTAGATGTCCTGGGTCGAGGACATCACCAGCGCGCCGTTTTGTCCCACGTCGGCGAGCGCGCAATTGGCGGCGAACGGGGCGTGCGACTGGTACGGGCAGCGATAGCTCGACGACGCCACATGCGCGGCGCCGGCGAAGGCCTTCGCCGCATCGCCCCAGTCCGCGATCACGGTGTCGGTGGTCTTGGTGGCGCGCATGCGCTCGAACAGGTCGGCGTCGGCATTGCTTGGCAGCGTCGCGCTCTCCTTCCAGGTCACCTTGAGCGCGCGCGCAGCCTTGACCGCGTCCCACTCGCGCTCCGCGACGACGCCGACGAAGTCGCCCTTGCGCACGATCCGCGCGCCGGGAATGGCGGCAATCGAGCTCTCGTCGATGCTCATGGGCTTGGCGCCGTCACCATAGGCGCCTTGCCCGCTTGGCCGCACGATGCGGCCGTGCAGCATGTCGGGCACGCGCACCTGCTGCATGTAGATGTATCTTCCGGTCATCTTGTCCGGGATATCGACGCGCGGCACGCGCGTCCCCACGAGCTTGTACCGGTTGATCGGCTTCTGCGGCGCGATGCCGGTGAACTTGACGTTGAACGGCTTGTCGCCGAGCAACGCGCCGTAGCTCACGGAGCGGCTGGGATGACCGTCGATCGACACCACCCCTTTCGACACGACGAGGCTGCCGGTCTGCACGCCGAGTCGCGTCGAGGCCAGCGCCAGCAGTGCCTGCCGCGCCTCCGCGGCCGCCGCGCGGATCTGTGGGCCGCCGCGATGAATCGACGAGCTCGAGGTCGTCGCACCCTGGTTGGGCACGGTGTTGGTGTCGAGCAGAACCGATTTGAGCTGGCTCATCTCGAGATCGAGCTCTTCGCCCGCGATCTGCAGCAGGCCGGTGGTGTTGCCCTGGCCGAACTCGCCCTTGCCGAGATAGACCGTCGCGGTGTTGTCCGCATGCACGGCGATCCACGAATCGATCGTGGTCGGATCCGGCGGACCGGCGGCGTCGCCGCGCGCGGCGGCGGCCGGCAGCGTCGAGCCGGCGATGCAGAAGCCGACGACGAGCGCGCCACCCTTGAGCAGGTCGCGACGGGACAGCGGGCCGGGAGATGTATTGGTGTGAATGGCGTTCATCGCGTTGCTCCCGCCATCGTGGTGGATGCAAGCTGGATCGCCTTCATGATGCGCGGATAGGAGCCGCAGCGGCAGAGGTGGCCGTCCATGTGGGCGCGGATCTGCGCTTCGCTCGGGCGCGGCGTCTGCGCCAGCAGCTCCGAGGCCTTGATCGTCATGCCGTTGTAGCAGTAGCCGCACTGCGGTGCCTGCTCGTCGATGAAGGCCTGCTGCAGCGGATGCAGCGCCGGCGCTTGCGCCAGTCCCTTCCGTTGAGCGTACCAGGCAGCCAGGCCTTCGAACGTGGTCAGCGACTTGCCGGCGACCGCGCCGACCGGGGTCACGCACGAGCGGATCTCGACCCCGTCGGCGAGCACCGAGCAGGAGCCGCATTGCGCGAGCCCGCAGCCGAAGCGCGGCCCCCACAGCTTCAACTCGTTCGTGAGCACGTAAAGCAGCGGCGTGTCCGCGCTCGCGGCCACCGGCGAGATTTGTCCATTCACCTTGATCTTGAGGTCGTCAGCCACGCGCACCTCCCATGAGCCGATGCGATTTATTCTTATTCGATTGTGTGAGGCTAACGGCTCGGGCGTGCGCGAACAAGCAGCATTGCTGCCGGGTCGGGGCCGCGGCCGACGTCCTGCTTGGGCTTGACCCACAGGCGCTAAGTTATGCGGATTCTCCCGGTCGTCATGCGCGGGCTTGACCCGCGCATCCATCGTCTTGGCAAAAATGATCTTGGCGAAGAAGATGGATCGCCGGGTCGAGCCCGGCGATGACGGCGGATGATCATCCTCACCGACTCAAGGGGAGCGATCACCTCACCAACTCATCCGTCTTTCCGCTCCGCCGGAATCACCGGCAGCAGCAGGTGCGAAGGATGCAGGGCGTCGCGAAAGACCTTGTGCGTGGTCGCGCGTCCGCTCGGCAGGTGATAGCTGTCGGGCGGCAGCAGCTGCGAGAACGCATCCGCGAGCGGCTCGTTGCACATCAACTCCAATTGGATGCGGTGCCCGGCCTTGAACAGGTTGGAGAACGAATAGATCCGGATCGCGTATTCGATCACCTCGCCCGCCGGCACCGGCACCGAGCGGGTGTGCGGATGATGCGGCCGCCATGGTTCCGACTGCGCAGGATCGAGCTCGCGATGGGACGCCTTGAGATAGCCTGAGCTGACGACCTGCCGGTTGCCCTGCGCATCGACGTCGTAGAGCTTGGCGATCAGGTGGGTGTCGTCGGTGTCGATCGCGACATGGACGTAGAGCGCGGCCGGGCCCGTCATCTCGGTGTCCGCGAGCAGCGGCGCCGTCGTCCACTTCAGCGATTGCACGTCTGACGTGACGGTGAACGGCGCCTGATAGAACCCGTCGGGCGGCGCCGCGTCGGCGCCGAGCGGCTCCGGCGTTGCGGCAAGCCGGTGGCGCGGCCGCAGAAAATATTTCGTCCACGCAGTGCGCGCGAGCGGCCATTGTTTTTCCGCGCGCCAGCGCCTGCTACCTTCGACGAATACCCGGATCGGCGCTTCGTTGTCATCCATGATCCCGGTGTCGATGCCCTTGAGCCAATAGTCGTACCAGCGGAACATCTCGTCGTGGGATTCGTGGAACGGCCGCTCCTGCATCGGCGGCAGCGGCTGCAGGTCGAGGCGCTTGATGCCCTGCACCTTGTTGAAGCAGTCGATGGTGCCGTCGACGGTCCAGCCGCGTCCCCACTTCACCTGGAAGTAGGCCGGAATCTTGATCTTGTGCGCGGTGTTGATGGCCTGGCCGTCCTGCCAGAACGGTCCGTCGTGCGGGTTGAGGACGAAGTCCAGCCAGAGATCGTGCGTCTCCGGATAGTTCAGCACGTGGATCATGTTCGGCCAGTGCTTGATGTCGGGGTCCGCGAGCCGCTCCCGGATGCGCGCCTGGTACTCCTCGCGCGAATAGACGCGTTTGCTCTTGCCGGTGACGTTGCGCACCGCGACGCCGCTGTCGCCGCCGCGGCCCTCGCGCGACGCCCGCGGCATCAGCCACATGATGCCGCCGTGATAACAAAGCTCGTACATGTCGAAGTGGCCGCCGTTGACGAAGATCGCCTTGAGGTGGGGCGGCGCCTCGGCTGCGCCCATCACCTGCACGGTGGCGAAATAGGAAATGCCGATCATGCCGACATTGCCGTCGCACCAGGGCTGCTGCGCCATCCATTCGACCAGGTCGTAGACGTCCTTGCCCTCGCCATGGCCGCCGAGATCGTAGTTGCCCACGAGCTCGCCGTCCGAGCCGCCGGTGCCGCGCACGTCGGCGATCACGTGGGCATAGCCGCGCGCGATCACGGCGCTGATATCGCCGGCTTCGATGCCGCCGTCCCACAGCGGGCTCGGCCGCGCCTGCGGCGGCAGCGTCAGCGCGAGCGCCTGCAATTCCTTGCCATACGGGCTGAGCGCGAGCAGCGCCGGCACCTGGCCCGGCGCCGGCGGCCGGTAGATGTCGGCAGCGAGGTGGACGCCGTCGCGCATCGGGATGCGCACGTTCTTCTCGACCGACATCGACGCCGGTGTGGCTTGCGTGGTGTGATCCAGCATCTTCAGTCTCCGATTTCGATTCAGCTTGGCTTGAGCGGCGGTGCTGAGCCGCCAGTGGCAAGCCGTTGCAGCAGCTGCCAGATGATGACGATCGCGAGCAGGCCGAGCACGAGCCACACGCCGACGGCGGCGGCCTTGTTGATCTCGCCGCCCGACCAGTAGGTGTAAAGCAGCGTCGGCAGCGTCGCGTTGTCGGCGCCTTGCAGCAGCAGCGCGGCGGTGAGCTCGCGCAAGCAATGGGCGAACACCCAGATCCACACCGCCGCCAACCCCGGGGTCGTGAGCGGCACGATCACGCGGCGCAGGGTGGCCAGCAGGCCGGCGCCGCTCATGCGCGCGGCCTCGTCGAGCTCCGGATGGATTTGCAGCACCACGCCATTCATGGTGCGCGAGCCGAAGCTCAGATAGATGGTGAGATAGGCCACCGCGATGATCCAGATCGTGCCGTAGATCGGGATGATCTTGACCGCCAGGTAGACGTAGACGAGCGCGGTCGCGATCAGCACTCCCGGCATGGCGAGCGGGAGGAAGGCGAGCGCGTCGATCGCGCGCCGTCCCGGCGCGCGCGTCCTGATGCTGACCCAGGCGGTGGCGAGCGAGAGCGCGGCCACGGCCGTCGCCGCCACCAGCGCCACCACGATCGAGTTGATCGTCGCCGCCTCGATGAACGGGTTGCTGAAGAACTCGCGATGGTTGGCGAGCGTCGCCATCTTCGCCGCCGCGAACGAGGGCGGCACCTGGAACGGCATCAGGCTGGTCCAGAGCAGGATCAGCAGCGGCGCCAGCACCGCGCACAGAAAATAGAGGCCGACCGCGGCGATGGCGACCCAGCGCAGCCGTCCGAGCGCAAACGGACGCGGCCGGTAGCCGCGCCCGGTCACGGTCACGAAGCGGCCCGCGTGGCGCATGAGCCGGTGATACGCCAGGGTGAGCACGAGAAGGCCCACGGTGAACATCAGCGCCATGGCGCTGACCTTGCCGTATTCGGGAATCCCGCGCGGGCTGTCCGCCACCAGGCTGTAGATCTGGCTGGAGAGGACGAAGATGCGCGACGGCATGCCGATCGTGCCGGGCACGTCGAACACCACGAAGCTCACGATCATGAGGAAGATCGCGGTCCCCGCCAGCACCGGCAGCAGCAGCGGCAGGATGATGCGGAAGACGAGCTGGCCGGTGTTCGCGCCGGACACCAGCGCGCTTTCCTCCAGGCTCGGGTCGAGATTGCGCGCCGCCGGCGCCAGGATCAGGAATGCCGACGGCACCAGCGCCAGCCCTTCGACCAGGATCATGCCGCCGAGCGAATAGATGTTGAACGGCGGCGCGCCGAGGCCGAACGTCTGCATCAGCACGGAGTTGATCACGCCGGTGCGCGGGCTCAGCAGGATGATCCAGCTGATCGCCAGCAGGAACGGCGGCGTCGCCATCGGCAGGATCACCAGCGCGCGCACCAGCGTGGGCGCGGGCAGGTCGGTGCGCTCGACCAGCCATGCCAGCGCGCCGCCCAGCACCAGCGCGACGGCGGTGGAGCCGGTGGCGAATTGCAGCGTGGCCCAGACCAGGCTCCAGAATTGCGGGTCCGAATAGGTCTCCACCACATGCGCGAGGGTGAAGCCGGGATCCCGCAGCAGGCCGCTCGGCTTGAACGCGCTCACGACCAGCACCGCGAGCGGCACCAATACGAGCCAGGCCAGCAGCGCCCCGAGGAGAACGACCGGAAGCAGCCGCGCCGGCTGCGCGCGCGCGAGCCACGATGCTGTTGGGGGGACGCGAGGTTCGTCTCGCTCGGTCGTCATCACCCGCGAAAGCGGGCGATCTAGTATTCCAGAGGCGGGAGTGGCCCGCTCGTTCATTCGACTGCGACTCTGTGATTACTGGATGCCCCGCATTCGCGGGGCATGACAACCGAATGTGTTGCGATGATCTTTTGAAGCGGTGCCCTGGAAGATTGTGTTGACGTCAGCGCTTCTTCTCCGCCGCCATCAGCATTTGCGTCAGCTCGGCGTCGACCTTCTCGATGGTGGCCGCGTCGGCGAACGAGTACTCGACCAGCTTGACCTTGCCGATGCGCTCGTTGGTCTCGGTTCCCTTGATCAGCGGATTGCCGCGCCCGATCGCCGCCTCGTAGGCCTTCGCGCCTTCGAGCGTCGAGAGCCAGGCGAGCAGGACCTGCGCGCCCTCGGGATTGCCGCCCTTGGAGACCACGGCCCCGTAGAGCGTGTTCATCGGCGTGGGGTCGAGAAAACGCAGGCCGAGCGGCGCACCCGAGGCGATCACCGGTTGCGCCGAATGATAAAGCCCCATCCCGATATCGACCTCGCCGGCGGCGACCTGCTGTGCGAGCTGGAAAGTCGACGGGTAGATCATCGCCTTGAGCTCGATCAGCTTGCGCGTGTAGTCGCGCATGTGCTGCTCGCCATAGACCTTGGCCAGCGTCCCGAGCGTGGCGGCGCGCACCCACTGGCCGATCTTGCCGCGCCATCGCTCGGCCAGCATCTCGTCCCAGGTCTTGGGCAGATCGCTATCCGCCACCCGCTGCTTGTTCCAGACCAGAACGCCGAGCGCGGCGGTGGCCGCAACTGCGTAGGGCGTGGGGGAGAGCGCGGGATCGACGCCCAGGCTGTTCCAGTCGCGCGCGAGCAGCAGGCTGCGTTGGTTGAGCGGGATCAGTTGCGCCACGTCGCCGATGAAGAAGCTCGCGGTGGCGGCGCCGGCCTCCGATTCCTGGATGATGCGCGCGGCGATGCCGCCGCCGCCGGTGTTACGCACGAACTGGATCTTGATATCGGGATATTTCTTGTTGAACGCGGCGGCGATCTTGAGCACCGCCTCCGGCGGCGAGCTCTCATACCAGATCACCGGGCCCTTCTTGCCCGCGATGGCGGCGAGGTCCTGGACCGTGTCGGCGCGTGCCGCTGATCCCGCGACCAGGAGCGCGGTGACGATTGCCGACGCGAGCAGCCGGCGCACCGGAAATTCCATTGTCTCCTCCCTGGCGATATTCGTGCGCCGTTATCGTCGGGCGCTTGTTGCACGAGCATAGCGGGCTTCGATTTGACATGCGAGCCGCACGTGTTGCGCGCGGATGGATCGGACCGGCGTTCGCGTCAGGCGTCTTGCTCGGGCCGGCGAAACGCAAGCAGATTTGCAACCATCGTTTGCACCGGCTGGTCCTTCTGGTTGAGCGTCGTCATCCGCACTCGCACGGTGCCGCGCGACGGATGCAGCTTGGACGGCGTCACCGCGATGATCTCGCAATGCAGATGCAGCGTGTCGCCCGGCCGCACCGGCCGTGGCCACCGCAACTCGTCGACGCCGCTGCCGATGATGCCGTGGGACAGCGGCAAGGTGTCGACGATGAGTTGCATCGTCACCGCGGTCGTGTGCCATCCGCTCGCGACCATCTCCCCGAAGAAGGTCGTCTGCGCGGCCGCCTCATCCAGGTGGAAGACCTGCCGGTCGAACTCGCCGGAAAATCGTTTGATCGAAGCGGCATCGACCACGGCGCGCGCGTCCGACGTGAACACCTGCCCCGGCGCGAGGTCTTCGAGATAGGCCTTGATCACCGCCATCTCCGTTCGCCTAGTGGTCCGATTCCGAAGTTCGTCAGCGTTCGCGGCATGTTCAGATACGAACTTCGGAATCAAAGGACCACTAGCAACTTTATGATTCTAGTGCGGTTTTGAATTTGAAGTTTCTATGGCGATCGTGCCGCAGCAACTGATAGGAACTTCAAATTCACCGCACGAGGCTCGATCATTCGCCGGCGCGCGCCGCGCCGGCGGTGTCGGGCGCGGCCGCTGCGCCCAGTTGCGCAGGCATCAGCGCCGGGACGTCGCCGGCTCCTTCCCGCCATCGTCCGGGCGTGATGCCGGTCACCCGCTTGAATGCGCGGTTGAACGCCGCTTCCGACTCGTAGCCGACCTCGGCCGCGATGCTCGCGATGCCGTCGCGCCCGTTGCGCAAGCGGTCGGCGGCGAGCTGGATGCGCCAGCTCGTCACATAGTCGATCGGCGGCCGGCCGAGCAGCGCCTTGAACCGTTCGGCGAGCACCGTGCGCGAGGTGCCGGCTTCGCGCGCGAGATCATCCGCCGTCCAGCGTCGCGCCGGGTTCGCGTGCACGAGCACGAGCGCGCGCGCCACCACCGGATCGTTGAGCGCGGCAAACCAGCCCTTGCTGCCGGCCGGCAGGCGACTGGCGTGGCGGCGCAGCACCTCGACGAACAGGAGCTCCATCAGCCGGCCGAGCATCATCTGCGTGCCCGGCCGCGCCGCGTCGACCAGCGCGAGGATCTCGCGCACGGTCGAGGCGATCATGGCGCCGATCCTGTCCTCGTCGGCGCGCTCGACCAGCAGCTCGGGCAGGGAGCGAAACAGCGGTGCGAACAGAAATTCGGACGACTCGATGAAGCCGCAGACCATCCGGGTCTCGGCGCCGCCGCCACCGTGGTTCGCCGTCCATATGCCCTCGATCATGCCGCGACGAACGATGTCGGAGGCGAACGCCATCTCCACCGCATCGCCGTTCAGGAACTTGTGCTCGTCCGCGAACGGCATCAGCAGCAGGTCCCCGGCTTTGACCTCGCGCCGCTGACCGCTGGCGGTCTCGACCGTGCAGCCGCCCGCCGCGATCAGATGAAAGATGCTGATATGGCGCAGATGCGCCATCGGCATGCGTTCGTGGTAGCGCTGGGGCGAGACCACGCCGAACGGCGCGGTGAAGCGGGCGCTGAGGAACACCGAACCGGTCAGCCGAACCGCCCGCAGCATGTCGGAGAGGGCATCGGGCCCCTCCGCGGCAGGAGACCCCGGCGTATCGGCAAATGAAGGCGGCGTCCCGGTCATTGTCGACGGTCCGTAACTCCCGGATAGGTCGCGCCCATCACGCGGCCGTCTCCGGCAGCCGTCGGGCAACTTGAGCCGCAGGATAGACCATGCCGACAACGGGAGCACCAGATGTCCATACAGGCGCTGCGCAAATCACCTGAACCACCTGCCGCCACGCCCCGGTGGCGTGCGCTGCTCGGGCAGATCGGCCCGCAACTCGCGGAGGAGGGGCGGCGCTGTGACCGGGCCAACGAGTTCGTCGGCGCCAACATGGCGCTGCTGCGCGAGCACGGCTTTCTCGAGCTCGCCGTGCCCGCGGAGCTCGGCGGCGCCGGGCTGTCGCGGACCGAGCTCTCGGCGATGTTGCGCGAGCTGGCGCACTATTGCGGCTCGACCGCGCTCGCTCTGGCGATGCATACCCATGTGGCTGCCGCCGCCGCCTGGCGCTGGCGCCACCAGAAGGCGCCGACCGACGGCCTGCTCAAGCGCGTCGCTGCCGAACGCATCCAGCTCCTGTCGTCCGGCGGCTCCGATTGGCTCCTGGGATCCGGCAAGGCGGTCAAGGTCGACGGCGGCTACCAGGTCTACGCATGCAAGGTGTTCGCGAGCGGCGCGCCGGCCGCCAACCTGTTCATGACCGGCGCCATCGAGGAGGACGCCCCCGATGGTCCGGCGGTGCTGCAATTCGGCGTCCCGATGAACGCGCAGGGCGTCTCGATCATCGAGACCTGGGATACGCTCGGCATGCGCGGCACCGGCTCGCACGACGTCCTGCTCGACGGCGTGTTCGTGCCCGATGCGGCGATCGGCGCGCGGCGCAAACCCGGCGTCTGGCATCCGCTGATGCATATCGTCGCGCTGGTGGCGATGCCGCTCGTCTATTCGGTCTATGCCGGCATCGCCGAGGCGGCGCGCAACCTTGCCGTCGAAACGCTCGCCAAGCGGCGCGAGCCGGCGGTGATCGCCGCGCTGGGCGCGCTCGACACCGAGCTCGCCGCCACGCGCATCGCGCTCGACAGCATGGTTGCCTTCGCCGAGACGGCGCAGCCCTGCCCGGAGACCACCAACACCATCTTCATCCACCGTGCGCTGGTCTGCCGCGACGCGATCCGGACCGTCGACCTGGCGCTCGACGCCGTGGGCGGCGCCGGCTATTTCCGCCGGCTCGGTCTCGAGCGGCTGTTCCGCGACGTGCAGGGCGCGCGCTTTCATCCCCTGCAGGAAGGTCCGCAGCGCCAGCTCGCGGGCCGCATGGCGCTCGGTCTGCCGATCGACGGATAACGGAGCGCTCCCGACCTCGTGTCCCGGCCAAGCGGCGTCATCGTGCCGCTTCGGTCGGGCACGTTATTGCGCGCGCGCGACACCGCGGCGCGGTAGCCCACTCACCCAGGAGGCGATATAAGATTCCAAACAACGAAAACCGGCCGCGCTGACGACGGCCGGAAAAGTCGGCTTGCGCGCCGGCGGAGGGAGGACGCCGATGTTCACGCGACGCGGGCTTTTGGCCCTGTCCGCCGCTGGACTGCTTCGCAGCACCGTCGGTGCATCGGCGCAGGAATGGCCGCTACGTCCGATCCGCATCGTCGTGCCGTTCGGACCCGGCGGCGGCGCCGACATCATCGGCCGCATCGTCGCGCAGTCGCTGCAGGAAAAGCTCGGCCAGCCGGTCGTGATCGAGAACCGGCCGGGCGCCGGCGGCACCCTCGGCAACGAGGCGGTCGCCCGCGCCGACAAGGACGGCTACACGCTCGGCATGATGACCGCCGGCCAGATCATCGCCGCGGTCATGAACAAGTCGCTGCGCTACGACACGCTCACCGCGTTCGATCCGGTGTCGCTGGTCGCGACCGCCGGCCTGATCATCGTCGCGCGGCCGGACTTCCCGGCCAATGACGTCAAGGCGCTGATCGCGTCGGCCAAGGCCAATCCCGGCAAGATCTCATTCGCCAGCCCCGGCTTCGGCGCCACCCAGCATTTCACCGGCGAGCTGTTCCGGCAGACCGCGGGCATCGACATCCTGCATGTGCCGTTCCGCAGCTCGCCGGAGGCGATCTCCGCGGTGGTCGGCAAGCAGGTCGACGTGCTGTTCGATACGATTTCAGCCGTGCTGGGGCAGGTCCAGTCCGGTCAGCTCAAGGCGCTCGCGGTCACCGGCAAGGACCGGTTTCCGGCAGTGCCCGACGTGCCCGCGGCGATCGAATCCGGCGTGCTCCCCGGCTACGACGTCACCACCTGGTATGGCGTGTTTGCGCCGCGCGACATCCCGCCGGCGATCGTCGCCCGTCTCAACAAGACGATCAACGAAGGTCTGACCGAAGCGGCGGTGCAGGAGCGGCTGACCAAGGCCGGCGTGGTCGTGGGCGGTTCGACGCCCGAGGCGTTCGGCAAGCACATGGCGGCGGAGGTCGCGCGCTGGAACAAGGTGCGTGAGGCCGCCGGCATCCCGCAGCAATAGCTGGCGGCAATTTTTCGGTCGGGCGGGAAAGCCTCAAGCAGGCGATCGGGATGATCGAATGACGCTCTGCCGGCAAATCGGCGTCCGACGCGAGCGGGACTTGCGGGCGCATATCTTACGCGTAAACGATCCCGCCATGACTCTACGCTATGACGGGATCGCCTCGCGCAAGGCGTTTACGACGCCGAGCTCTTGTGGCCGTTGCGCTTCTTGGCTTGATGCGACGTTTTCGCCTTCGGTGCCGCCTGCTGGCCCTCCCAGCCTTGCGTCGGAGGCGCGTCGAACACCATGCCATTGAATATCACGGGCTGCTGGGCTTGAGCATGCGCGGCCGTAACAAATATACCGAGGATAAAGGTGGCGATTGCCAGATGCTTCATCGGAGACTCCTCCCGTTGCGATGGACTTCTATTTCGCTGGGAGTTCCCGCCGGTCGGCAAGGAAAGTTGCCGTAAATTTGGATGGCCAATCAATTAACGTCGTATGATGAGCGCACAACTCTGGCGCGGGCGAACCCTGCACCGTGTCGGCCGGCGCGCGTAACGGCGGCGTTAAAATGCGAGGACGCTTTGTCTGTTGAGAGCGCCTGATCGGAGTCCCCGCGACGGCAAAGTTGACGGCGAAGCGGCCGTTCTCGACGCAGTCTCACACGCATATCGGAACTGGACATGACGACATCGGCAGAACGACAGGTGACGGGATGAACAAGGAACTGCGCCGCCATCCGCGGCAATCGGGATCGGCTTCTTCCGCCGGCGTGCCGGTGGCGGGCTCGGCCTGCGAAATGTCGCTTGACCGCCGCCGGTTTCTCATCGGGATGAGGACGATCGCGACAATCGGCGCAGGCACGCTCGCGCTCGCCTCCAGTTGGCACTCCGCGCTCGCTCAGAGCTATCCCACAGCCCCGGTCAAAGTGATCGTGACGACAGGCGCCGGCGGCGCGCCTGACGTGATCGCGCGGATCGTGGCGGAAGGCCTGACGCACCGCTGGGGCCAGCAGGCGTTCGTCGCCAACCATCCGGGCGCGGCCGGCTCGATCGGTATGAAGGTCGCGGGGTCTGCGCCGGCCGACGGTTACACGCTCCTCTTTGCGTTGTCGTCGAGTTTCGTCGCGCTGCCCGAGATCGCGAAGGACTATCCGTATGATCTGGTGCGGGACTTCGTCTCGATCGGCTTCGTCTGCGAGCAGCCGATGGCGATTGCGGTGCCACCTTCGCTCGGCGTCAACACGCTCGGCGAGCTGATCGACTACGTGAAGAAGCGGCCCGGCGAGATCAATGTCGCGGTCCTCAGCCGCGGCGGCATCCCGCATCTGACCTCCGAATGGATCAAGCTCGCCGCCGGGCTGGATTGGACGTCGATCAACTATCCCGGCACGCCGGCCGGCCTGAGCGACGTCATGGGCGGCCGCGTGCAGGTGATCATGGATGGCCTGCCGAGCCTGGCCGGCTCGATCAACGGCGGCAAGCTCAAGCTGCTTGCGGTCGGCTCGGCCCGGCGCCTGCCGAACCGGCCCGAGACGCCGACCATCGCCGAAACGCTGCCCGCGATCCCGCGCGCGCTCGGCTTCTTCGCGCTGATGGGCCCGCCCGGCACGCCCGCGCCGATCGCCGCCAAGATCAGCGACGATCTGCGCGCGGTGCTGAGCGAGCCGGCCACGAAGCAGCGCTTCGAGGACATCGCCAGCTACGTCAATCCGATGTCGGGCGCGGAGTTGCTCAGCTACATCCGCACCGAGCAGGCGCTGTGGAAGCCGGTGATCGAGCAGATCAGCACCTTCAAGGCCGCGCCCAAGTGAACGCCCAAGTGAACGCTCAAGTGAACGCTCAAGTGAACGCCCAAGTG
>Ga0207689_10001747_pt1 | contig 20511 bp, 14 predicted proteins | sample KBSMisM52_FD_184312 | JGI IMG/M metagenome (GOLD analysis project Ga0207689, IMG submission 184312) | Miscanthus rhizosphere microbial communities from Kellogg Biological Station, Michigan, USA - KBS Miscanthus M5-2 (SPAdes) (version 2) | ecosystem: Host-associated > Plants > Roots >... | reverse complement strand
CACCCATGCGCGGGTAAATCGACCTGGAGTGTTTTTGATTTCGGGATTTGTTTCTGATTCCAGACGTCGAATGCGGCGAAGCTTTTGTTGGGCAGGTGGAAGATCATCCACGGGAGATTGGCAGTTGTTTTGGCGTCGGCGAGGTTGAAGACGGCTACGTATCGTTTCGGGTTGGGGCCGCCGGTGCTGGCGTACCAGTAGCGCTGCGGGAATTCCTTATCGTTCTCCTTGCCTTTTGGCAGAAGGCCGGGTTTGGATTCGACTGCACTCTGATTGAGGTCGAGGAGTTCTTTGTTGGTGTAAAGGGATTGCGAGAAGTCGTCGAGTTTGGTCAGATTGTCACCGAGGATGAGCGGCGAGCGCGAGATGGCCCACAGCGTGAATTCTGTTCGCGCTTCATCCTGCGTGTAGCGGGACTGGCGAGCGTCGCCGAGGCCCGGATGCGGACCGAGAAAGCCTTCGGGCAGCATGTCGGGGTCGGGCCAGTTGCCGGGTTTGACGTAGGGAGCCCATGCGGCGATGCGATCGAACTCGTCGTGCACGCCGACGGGGAATTCGCTTGTGGTTGATTTGTGTTCGAATCTCCAGCCGTCCCAGTGATCATCGGTGATGCGCCACATTTGCGCGTACTTTGCGATTTCGGCGGCGTGTTCAAGCTGGGTGGGGCCGGGCGAGAGGCTGAGGACGATGGGGCGGCCGGTTTTGCGGATGGCGTCGGCGATCTGGCGGATTTCGGTGGGGCGGTAGGGATGGTCGCTGATGCAGTCGACCTTGATGTAGTCGAGGCCCCAGTTGGCGTAGAGCTTCAGCATGGAGTCGTAGTAGGCCTGGCCGGCTTCGTTGTCCTTGATGCCCCAGTTGCCCTGATCCCAGGGGCAAGGGGAGTCGAGGTCGGCGGCGTCTTTGGCGTGGAAGCTGGCACCGGCGATGGGGAGGTTCTGCTCGACGACCTGGCGGGGAATGCCGCGAACAATGTGAATGCCGAACTTTAGACCGAAGGCGTGGACCCATTCAGCGAGCGGTTTGAATCCCGCACCCATCACGGAAGAAGGGAAGCGCCGACCGTCGGGAATCAAGATGCCGTTCTCGTCCCAGATGTACTTTTTGGCTTCGACGGTTTCGGCAAAGGGGTCTTGCATGTACCAGCCCTCGTCGATGACGGAGTACTGCCATCCGTATTGGCGCATGCCTGCGAGGACTTTCGTGTTGGCGCGGTAGTCGGCCTCATCGATGGTCAGGCCGTAGGAATCCCAGCTGTTCCAGCCCATGGGCGGCGTTGGCGCCGGGTTCTGCGCGGTGAGCGGAGTGATGGTTGCCGAGGAGAGAGCTACAGAAAGCGCCAAAAGAATGCTGCATCGAAGCATGTGCAAACGTATATCACAACGAGTCTTACGGCTGCGGCGCAGAGTTTGTCTGGTTATGTGCACACCCGGTAACGATGCGGCGAAAAGACGTGATGCAACTCACTTTCAATCGGGCCTATAATGGCGTCGAATAAAACTTGTACAGCTGCCGATGCCGAATCCCCAGACACCTGCAACTGAGGAGACAGTCATGGTTAAGTCGTTCGCGTTCTTTGCGGCAGTCGTGTTGCTGGTTGTAGCAGCCGCCTCCGCTCCCGCACGTCCCCCGCAGGAAGCCAACCAGCCCGCCGCCGGCAAGAAGTCGTCTGGCGGTGACGGAATGGCGAAGGCCAAGAAAGTGTACGAAGTGGATTGCGCGCTTTGCCATGGCGCAACGGGCGATGGCAAGAGCGATCTGGCGAAAGACATGTCCCTCACTCTGATGGACTGGAGCGACCCCAAGAGCCTGGCAGGACTATCTGACCAGAATTTGATCGAGGTCATTCGCAAGGGCAAGGGCAAGATGCCTCCGGAGGACGCGGCTCGGGCAACCAACGACGAAGTGAAAAACATGGTCCAGTACATCCGGAAGTTTGCGAAGGACCAGCCCGCTTCCGCAGCTCCTGCGGCCGCGCCTGCTCCCGCGCAGACACCGGCTCCTGCAGCCACCGCTCCGCAGTCTCCGAGCCGATAGAATCATGCGTTGCCACCCACTTGAAGGAGCACTTCAAGGGGATGGCCGCATTCTCCGATGAGGTACCGATCCCGGCCAGGAACTATATCTCAGGAACTATATCGGTCGTCCGTTCCCTCACTGACCATGCCCCGCGGCAATCGGCGTAATGGCACACGAACGGCAGCTGCCGAAGAAGTCCTCTGCCTGCGAAGCAGGCTGTCGGGATAACGGTTGCTCGTGCGATAAGCTGTTCGGGGAGAACGAGAATGTGTTTTTGGGTTCCGAAGAGGGTTGGGGTCGTGCTGATTGGGCTGATGCTATCCCTTCTCTCGGTGGCCCAGGAAGCACGGCCGATCGCCGGGGGCAATCCCGCGCTTCCCCTCGTTCATGTTGAGAACGGACCGAACTCGGCTATCGCTCAGAAAGAGCATTACGTCGTTCTGGTCTCGCTCGACGGATTCCGATGGGATTACGCCAAACGCGACAAGGCTGTCAATCTTCTGGCGCTCGGAAAGAAGGGTGTGTGGGCGCCGGAAGGGATGATGCCGAGCTTCCCCTCTTTCACCTTTCCGAATCACTTCACGATCGTAACGGGACTTTATCCGGAGCATCACGGGTTGGTGGCCAACAACTTCTACGACGAGACGAAGCAGGCAAAATACACCATTTCCGATCCAACTGTAGTGCGCGATGGAAGCTGGTACAGCGGTACTCCACTTTGGAGTCTTGCGGAAAGCCAGGGGATGCGTTCGGCTTGTCTCTTCTGGCCGGGATCGGAAGCGGAGATTGCGGGGCAGCGGCCGACCTGGTATGCGCAGTTCGACAACAAGACTCAAGCAACTGACGAGGTGGAACAAGCGCGCATCGATGATGCAGTAGCGCTGTTAAAAATGCCAGAAACGGAACGGCCGCACTTCATCACCATCTACTACTCCGAACCCGACCATGTAGGGCACCAGTTCGGTCCAGATGCGCCGCAAACGAAAACGGCAGTTCTGAAGATGGACAAGCTGATTGGGAGACTGGAGAAGGCACTTAAAGGTACCAGCTTGCCAATCGACCTGGTGGTTGTGAGCGATCACGGAATGGCCAGAGTTGAGGGTACTTGGATCACGCTTGACGAATTCGCCGATCTCAGCGGTTTCGAGAACGCGGGCACACTGCTCTACGGCAAAACTGAAGAAGACAGAGCGCGAGCGTACACGAAGCTGAAGCAGGCGTCTTCCCAGTTCATGGCGTATCGTCGCAAGGATGTGCCGGCAAGCCTGAAATACAACCAGAATTCACGCGCGGGAGATCCCATTGTGATCGCGACCAGTCCTTTTGCGATCCGGGCTCACAAGCCGCCGGAGGGCAAGCCGGACAAAGGTCCGGAGGCTGGGATGCATGGCTTCGATCCAATGCGGATGCCGGAGATGAAGGCTATTTTCTTCGCAGCTGGACCAGACATCGTCCCAGGTAAAACAGTCGCTCCCTTTCAAAATACAAACCTGTATCCGTGGATCGCTCACATGCTCGGGTTGAAGACCCCGAAGAATGACGGCAGCTTAAATGTGCTGGCCGGTACGCTGCGCGACAATGGTGGTGAGACCACGAATGCAGCAACTCCGTCCAAAGAGGAGCAGGGACCACAATGAGCACAGTTTTGGGCATCGACGGAGGAGGTACAAGAACGCGCGCCTCCATCGTCGACGGCGAACAGGTGCTGGCATTCGCCGAGAATGGTTCAATCAAACGGCTGCGCGTCGGCACCAAGGCTGCGGAAACGAATCTACGTGCGATTCTCGAAGAAGTCTTTTCAAAGGCGGGGATCAACGACGTCAAGGCTGCGTCAGCGGGCGTGGCGAGCGCAACGATGCCGGGCGTGAAGGAATGGATTGGAGGAGTGTTCAAAGAGTTCGGCGTGAAGCACTCCGAAGTTGTCGGTGACGAGGTGATCGCGTTGGATGGCGCCTTCAAAGGCGGTCCAGGCATTCTGCAGATCGCCGGAACAGGGTCGAACTGCATTGGCCGTTCTCCCGACGGAGGACGCGAAAGCGCAGGCGGGTGGAGCTCACGTCTTGGCGATGAAGGTTCGGGATATTGGATCGGTTTGCATGCGGTACGTCGCGCTCTCCGTGCTTACGATCACGAAGAGCCCACGCAAATTCTGAAGATCGTGGGTGGAATCTGGGGAACGAAGACGCTGGAAGAACTGGTGAACCTTGGCGACAGCACGCCCGGTCCAGATTTCGCCGCACTCGCTCCCGCTGTGAGCAAGCTCGCAGAGGAGGGCGATGCAGTCGCCCTTAGCGTATTGCAGCAGGCCGCTGATGACCTTGTGGACAGTGTCCTTCTGGTCCGGTCCAAGCTCCGACGTAAACACAACCTTGCAGTTGAGGTGCCGGTCGCATGGATCGGCAGTGTGATTGGCAAATCACATATCGTGCGGGAGGCTTTTCTTGCAGGCCTCAAGGCCGCCGCGCCGGAGATGCCTGTGCGCGATACGGAAGTGGCCGGCATCGAGGGTGCGGTGTGGCGCGCTCAGCAGTTGGCGAAGGCTGCGGGTTAGCTCACCGGCGCTCCGGCAATGATCGAGGCAACCAGCTTTCCCTGCTCATCTACTGCGACAAGATTGGCAGCGCGGCCCGGGACGATGCTGCCAGCGCGGTGATCGAGGCCCGTCATGGCTGCCGGATTGCGGGTGAGCAATCGCAACCCCTGGTCGACTGTGGCTCCCGTGAACTGAACAAAATTCGACAGGGCGCGGTCGAGCGTAAGCACGCTGCCGGCAAGAACTCCGCGAGCCATGGCGCGTCCGTCCTTGACCTCAACGGCAAATCCGCCGAGGAAGTACTCGCCTTCAGGCATGCCGGCAGCAGCCAGCGCGTCGGTGATGAGGATTGCCCGCTCTGGTCCCTTTGCACGCCACCAGAGGCGAACAATCTCGGGGGTGGTGTGCACGCCGTCGCAAATCAGATCCGCATACAGGTCGTCGCTGGTAAGCACAGTGCCGAGGATCCCCGGTTCGCGATGGTCGAGAGCGCGCATTGCATTGAAGGTATGGGTCGCGCTCGATCCGCCGGCAGCAATGCCGGCCCTGGTTTGCGCGGCAGTCGCATTGGAGTGGCCCAGCGATACGCGAACGCCGCGCCCGACGGCATGACGGATCAATTCGTCTGCACCGGGCAATTCCGGCGCGATCGTGATAAGGCGTACATGGCCGTGCGCCGCATCGAAGAGACGGTCGAATGTGGCTGTGCTTGGGGGCAGAAGATGCTCGGGCGGATGGACGCCGCGCTTCTCATGCGAGAGGAACGGACCTTCGAGGTGAATGCCGAGGGGACGCGCACGACCCGGCTCTGGAAGCTTGGCAATTTCGTTGGCGAGACTATCGAGCGCGCGCAGCGTATCATCCATCGGCGCGGTAACTGTGGTCGCGAGGTACGCTGCTGTTCCGCGCGAGGCGATGAATCTGCCGATCTTCTGGAGGGCAGGAGTGGTCGCTTCCATCACGTCGTGCCCCGCAGCTCCATGGAAGTGCACATCGAAAAACGATGGGCCAAGGATCGCGCCCGGGTAGTCGAGAGAGCGCGCGCCAGCGGGAAGTTCCGATGATTCGCGGCTCGTAACAGAATGGATACGGCCGTCTTCGATGAGAATGAGGGGATTCTGGTGGAGGCTCGTTCCATCCCAGAGCCTCGCTGCTGTCACAACCGTCTGCATGAGTATCCATTATTGCAGGTGAATCAGATGACCCGCTCGAGAGGACGCGGGCAACCATGAGTGTCACCAATCTGTAAAAAAACTGGTGCGTGCTGTTTGATATTGTTTTGCCATGCGGAATTCGGTGTTGGTTTTCGTTGCTAGCGTTTTGTCGATGATCGGAGCACAGTCCACTGTCGCCCAGACGATCAATCTCTCCACGAGCAAGCAACTGATTGAACCTGTGCCGGGCAATCCGCAGCGTTTGAACAGCGAGCCGATCTCGATGGCGGTCTCGCCGGACGGACTTTACGTGGTGACGGTGAATGCCGGCTATGGAACCTATGAGTCGAAATACGAGCAGTCGCTTGCGGTCTACGACACGCAGACGGGCAAGGTGACGGACTTCCCGGATGATCGCACGTACTCCGGGCGCGGGAACCAGACGCTCTATTCGGGCCTGGCGTTCAGCAGCGATGGAACGCGCCTGTATGCAAGCATCGGCTCGGAAACGGACCCGGAAGGAAAGAACCAGCCGAAGAGCGGGCCGCATGACACAGGCAGTGGGATCCTGGTGTATCGCTTCATCGACGGGCGGATCGAGCCCGATCGCATGATTCAGTTGCCACTCGAAACGCTGCAGCCGGGACATAAGACCAAGCTCATCGGAGAAATGGATGGCGACAAGGGAATTCCTTTTCCGGCGGCGATTGCGGTTGTCAAGAGGGGCGGCGCAGAGAAACTGCTGGTTGCGGAGAATTTGACCGATGACGCGTTGCTAATTGACGCGGCGACCGGGAAAGTTGAACACCGTTTCGACCTGACAGAGAGCAATGCGGTGCCATCGACGTATCCGGTTGCGCTGCAACTCTCGAAAGACGGACGCCGTGCTTACGTCGCGCTGTGGAACGCTTCGGAAATTGTTGAACTGGATCTCGAAAAGAATGTGGTCGGGCGCAAGCTTGCGTTGTTGAAGCCGTCTGATCCTGTGCGGCCGGGTACGCATCCCTGCGCCTTCGCTCTCACGGCAGATGGCAAAACGCTGTATGTCGCGCTGGCCAATCGCGATTCCGTGGCGGCGGTGAACGTGGCGGCCGGGCTGTTTACGGTGAAGGGCTACTTCGATACTCGTCTTCCGGGGCAGAGCTACTTCGGAGCGGAACCAGTCGCGCTTGCCCTGAATGCGGATGACAGCCGGCTTTACGTGGCGAACATGGCGAGCGATGCGGTTGCGGTGATCGATACGAAAAAGCTCACAGCGAGGGTATCGCGCAAGGGCATGGTTGAGCCGGAGGGCTTAGTTCCTACGGAATGGATGCCGTTGTCGATGGCGTTTCTTCCGGGCGGCGCGGGAGGGCGGCTGTTTGTTGCGACGGATAAGGGCAAAGGAACGGTTGCGAATCCCTATCCGCCGAAGGAGCAGAAGCCGGAACCGGGCATGCCGAAGAGGACGAATTACATTGGAACACTGCTTTACGGTTCGCTGGCGGTGCTGAATGAAAGCGAGATCGAGCAGAAGCTGCACGACTTCACGCAGACTGTGCTCGAATCGAATCGGATGAAGGCGGCCGAGGAGAAAATTCGATTCTCAGATGGATCGAGCAACCGGATCAAGCACGTCATCTACATCATCAAAGAGAACCGCACCTACGATCAGATCTTCGGTGATCTCGAGCAGAGTGGAAAGCCGGTCGGCAACGGCGACAGCAGCCTGACGATGTATGGCAAAGATGTCACGCCTAATCTGCATAAGCTTGCGCTGCAGTTTGGCGTGCTGGACAACTTCTACGATTCAGGCGAAGTATCGGGCGACGGACACGTGTGGTCGAATGCGGCGATCGGGACGGATTATCTCGAGAAGACATGGCAGCAGGCATATCGCGGCAATGAGCGGACATACGACTTTGAGGGCGTGGTCGCGGATGGGCTGCCGCTCGAACAGAAGATTCCAGACGTGAATGAGCCGGCCAGCGGATATCTCTGGACTAATCTCGCCAAGCACGGCAAGACCTACTACCACTTCGGTGAATACATCGCGGAGGTTTTCTGCGACGAGGTGAAGTCGAGTCCGCAGGAGGGGCCGATGCTGGCGGGAGCGAAGTGCGCCCGCAAAGCGATTGCGCCAGGTGAGCAGATTCCGGCGGAGTGGGGCGGTGGCACGAACAAGTGGCCGTGGCCGATTCCGCTGATTGCATCGGCGAAACCGACGAAGCCGGAACTTGTGGGGCATTTTGCGGCTGAGGCGCCTGACTTCAATCTTGCTGTGCCAGACCAGATCCGCGTGGAAGTGTTTCTTCGCCATTTCAAACAATGGGTAGCCGACAAGCAGAAGGGTAAAGACACGATGCCGAATTTTATTCTGCTGCGGATTCCGGATGACCACACCAATGGCACTGCGCCTGGAAAGCCGACGCCAAAAGCAAGCGTGTCGGATAACGATCTGGCGGTGGGCCGCGCGGTGGAGGCGATTTCGCATTCGCCGTTCTGGGACGATACGGCTTTCTTCATTCTCGAAGACGATGCGCAGAATGGGGCGGACCATGTCGATGCGCACCGCAGCATAGCGCTGGTGATCAGCAAATACGCGCCGCATGGAAAAGACGGAGCGCCGGTTGTCGACAGCCGGTTTTATTCGACGGTGAGCTTCATTCGCACCATGGAGACGCTTCTGGGGTTGCCGCCAATGAATAACAATGACGCGTTCAGTTCGATGGTGTCGACGCTGTTTACGGGACCGGGCGATCAGCCCGCGTATTCGGCTGACTATGCGAATCGCGACAATGGGTTGATCTATACGGCGAATCCGAAAAGAGCGCCCGGTGCACAGGAGAGCATGAAGATGGATTTCCGGCATGCGGATCAGGCCGATGCGCAGAAGCTGAACGTGGTGCTCTGGAAGGATGCGATGAGCGGGAAGGCGGTGCCGGCGATGCTGACGCAGAAGCGGGTGAAGGCGCACAAGGACGATGACGACTAGGTGGTTTCTGGTAGCCCACGCATTTCGCAAGAAACGCGAAATGGATCAGGCACCCGCGCGATGATTCAACGCGCCTGTTCGCCCGCGAGTCCCCGATCCTGCCGTGTATGGTTGTATGCGGCAGGATTTTGGTATCTCAGGGGGGACTGTGCAGATCTGGAATCGCAGACATTTTCTTAAGACGGCAGCGGTTGTTTCGGCCGCAACGGTGGCGGCATCGCGGGCTGGTGCGGAAGCAGGCAGGAACGTATTCAGATTGTCGACGGAGCAGGAGCCGGGACAGCCGGTCGCGGCCAACGATCACATCCAGATTGCACTGATCGGCGCGGGCGGGCAGGGGATGTACGACACGGGCCAGGCAGTGCAGGTACCGGGCGTGAAGCTGGTGGCGGTTGCTGACTGCTATGACGGCCGGCTCGCGCGCAGCAAGGAGATCTGGGGCGCGGATACATTTACGACGCGCGACTACAACGAGATTCTTGCGCGCAAGGATGTTGACGCGGTCATCATTGGGACTCCGGATCACTGGCACAAGCAGGCCTCGATCGATTCGATGAAGGCCGGCAAGGATGTTTACTGCGAGAAGCCGATGATCCATGAGTACAAAGATGGGCCGGCAATGATCGAAGCGGCGAAGTCCACCAACCGGATTCTGCAGATCGGCAGCCAGCGCGTGAGTTCGATTCTGTATGCGAAGGCGAAAGAACTGCTGGCATCGGGCGCGATTGGCAAGCTGAACATGGTGACGGCGCGCTGGGACCGCAATTCGTCGATGGGCGCGTGGAACTATACGATCCCGCCGGATGCCTCGGCTCAGACATGCGATTGGGTGCGCTTTCAGGGAACCGCGGCGAAGATTCCGTTCAGCGCGGAGCGGTTCTTTCAGTGGCGGAAGTGGAATGACTACGGGAGCGGGGTTGCGGGGGATTTGTTTGTGCATCTCTTCAGCGGAACGCATTTCATCACGGGTTCACATGGACCGACGCAGGGGATGGCAACGGGCGGGTTGCGCTACTGGAAGGACGGGCGCGATGCGCTGGATGTGGTGCTGGGGCTGTTTGATTATGCGGAAGGGTTCAATCTGAGCTTGCGCGTGAATTTTGTGGATGGCGGCGAGGAGAGCGAGGGGCTGCTCTTCACCGGGGATGAAGGCACGCTGGAGATTGGCGGAGGGTGGGTGAGTGTGAACCGCGTTCCGCGCGAGAAGGATCCGGGGCTTACGATCGATACTTTTCCGAAGGCGATGCAGGCGCAGATCGAAGCGGAGCACGCGACAAAATATCCAAAGCAACACCTGGAAGGACCGCCGGCCGCAGGGTTTGAGAAGTATGTCGCACCAGAGGGCTACAGCGACAGCTACGACCACTTCAAGAATTTCTTTGCCTCGGTGCGCTCGCGCAAGCCGGTGGTAGAGGATGCGGTGTTCGGGTATCGAGCGGCTGGTGCCGCGCTGCTGAGCAATCTCAGTATCCAGAAGAAGCAGGTGGTGAAGTGGAATCCGGAGGAGATGAAGCTGGTCTAGGATAGCGGTGTCAGCGCTTCGCGCGTTGGCGGAGTTCGCAGTGTTCGCAGCGCTAGCCGGGATCTTGCCAATCGACTGTATCGTTTCCCCCAAGCAGCAGAGAGCCGCAACTTGGATGGGGCACCCGGTGCGTGTGGTCACCCGGGACGGGCATCCCGAACTTTCCGCATGGTCGAGTGGTGGAGGTTCGCCGATTAGAATCGAAAAATGGCGAAGCGAATCGGAGTACACCTGGGCACGGCAGGCGGCGCCTCCAATGCAGTAGACAGAGCGCATGAAATCGGCGCTAACACACTGCAAATATTTTCTTCCAGTCCGCGGATGTGGCGGCCGCAGAAGATCGACGCGAAGCAGGCCGAGCGGATGCGGGCACAGCGGGCGAAGCTGGATGTTGGTCCTCTGGTGATTCATACCAGCTACCTGGTGAATGTCTGCAGTCAGACTGAAGAGTTCCGAGAGAAGAGCATTGTGGCGTTTCGCGGGGAGATTGAGCGCGCGCTGATGCTTGGCGCCGAATACCTTGTGCTGCATCCCGGTTCGTGGAAGGGGCTGACGCGCAACGAGGGCCTGAAACTTGCGGCCGAGTCTATTCAACGAGCAGTGGACGGACTGCCGTGGCAGGGAACCGACTTTAGCGTTCTGATCGAAAACACCGCCGGGGCTGAGTGCTCACTGGGCGGCAACTTCGAGCAGGTCGCCGAGCTGGTGGAGCGGCTTAAAGCGCATGCGCCGGTCGGCGTGTGTCTTGACACCTGCCACACGCACGTTTCCGGATACGACATGACCACCGAAGAGGGGTATCGCGAGACGATCATGCAGGCGGATATCACCTTCGGCGTAGATGCAGTGCGTGTCTGGCATTGCAATGATGCCAAGGCACTGCGCGGATCGAAGCTCGATCGTCACGAACACATCGGGCAAGGAAATATCGGAATCGAGCCATTCCGGTGGCTGCTGAATGATCCGAGGTTCGCGGACTGCGCGTTCGTTGCTGAAACGCCGAATGACGATCCAGGTGACGAGGAGCGCAACGTGAAGGTGCTGAAGAGCCTGGTCTCTTAAGCATCCGAGATGCGTGGACTTCGGGGTAGCATTTTGCTACCATAGATGGATGAGTCAGCCGGTGAAACTCTCGGATGCTTTAGTACTCGATGCGCGGATTGTGGGTGAAGCGCAGGAGCGCTCAATTGCAGGCCAGGTGGAGTTCTGGGCAAAACTTGGCCGAAGTGTTGAAGTTTTGCTAGATGGCCGCCAGGTACTCGCGCTTTCTCGCAGCATCGATGCTGCGCCGCTTTCCGCGGCGGTTGGTGTGATTGGAACGGCCCGCGGTCGCAGGCAGCTGACGAACTATCTGGAGAGCATTCCCTATCCGCATTATGATGCGCACCCTGCGATGCCGGGAGTCCTGGTGCGAACGGAAGAAGACGGAACGAAAACGGTGGGGAGGTTTGTCAATCGGCAGTTCGTGGCAGAAGGCCGGATTGCGCCTAAGCGAGCTGCTGAGAACCCAGCGCAAAGCACTCGGACTCGCAAATCCGGGGGAGCCCGGAAAAAGTGAGAGTTCTTGATCGGCGCCCGATCATCTTGGCGTTGGCGGGACCGAACGGGGCTGGAAAAACAACCTTCTACCGAGCCTTCCTTGCCCATTCGGGGCTTTATTTCATCAATGCAGACGTGATTGCCCAGCACTTGGGCGTCGATGCCTATCGGGCCGCGGAATTAGCCGGAGACCTCCGCCAGCAGTTGATCGAGCAAAAGGTCAGCTTTGTGTTCGAAACAGTATTCTCCGATCCGGTTGGTGACAAACTCGCGTTTCTCAAGCGCGCTGAGTCACTCGGATATACAGTCGTACTGATCTTTATCGGCATCAGCAGCCCGGAAATGTCGGATGAGCGGGTTGCGATGCGTGTATCGCAGGGAGGACACGACGTGCCCTCAGGCAAACTAGTCGAAAGCTATCCCAGGGTGATGCAGAACCTAAAGAGGTCTTTGATCGAGCTTTCTAATGTTCGGATCTATGACAACAGTGAGATGTCGACTCCCTATCGGCTGGTCGCGGTTCGTGAAGATGGTGGCGGTCTTCGATGTTTCGATGCGGTTCCTGAGTGGTTGTCGGCACTGCTGTCATCCCGATGATGCCCCCCGTTTACACTGAAAGGTTATGGCAGAAGAGAAAGAGCTACGTTACGACCCGGCCGTGATTGAGCCGAAGTGGCAGGCGCGCTGGGCCGCGGACCCTGGGATGTACGCGGCCGAGCCGCCCTATCACCCCACAGACGCAGACGAGTCTGCGGGGACCACCAATTCCATCGGCAAGCCCAAGTACTACGTACTGGAGATGTTGCCGTATCCCAGCGGCCAACTCCACATGGGGCATGTGCGCAACTATTCCATCGGCGACGCCCTTGCGCGCCACATGTGGATGCGCGGCTACAACGTGATGCACCCCATGGGGTGGGACGCCTTCGGCCTCCCCGCCGAAAATGCCGCGCTCAAGAACAACACGCCTCCGCGGGAGTGGACTCTTGCCAACATCGCGGCCATGAAGCGGCAGTTCCAGCGGCTGGGCATGGGATTCGACTGGGCTACGGAAGTGACCACATGCCTGCCGGACTATTACCGCTGGAATCAGTGGTTCTTCCTGCGGATGTACGAGAAGGGCCTGGCCTATCGCAAAAAGAGCAAGGTGAACTGGTGCCCGGAGTGCGCGACAGTTCTCGCCAACGAGCAGGTGATCGACGGCCGCTGCTGGCGCCACGAAGACACGATCGTGGAGCAGCGCGACCTGGTGCAGTGGTTCCTTCGCATCACTGCGTATGCGCAGGAACTGCTCGACGATCTGGACAAGCTGGAGGGCTGGCCGGAAAAAGTGCGCACCATGCAGCGCAACTGGATTGGCCGCTCTGAGGGAACTGAAGTCGAGTTTGGCGTCGAAAACAGGCCGGAGAAGATCCGCGTTTTCACCACGAGAGTCGACACGATCTTTGGGGCGACCAGTGTGCAGCTTGCGCCCGAGCATACGCTGGTTGTTGCGATGTCCGCAGATGATGCAGGACTGCGCGAGCAGGTGGCGAAACTGCTGGATGAACAGAAGAAGGCACGCGAAGCCGGTGATATCGGAGCGATCGAGAAGCACGGCATTCCTACGGGAAAGTTTGCGATCAATCCTTACAGTGGAGAGCTGGTACCGATCTGGGTGGCCAATTACGTGCTCAGCGACTACGGCACTGGCGCCATCATGAGCGTGCCCGGTCATGACGAGCGTGATTTTGAATTTGCGAAGAAGTATGCGATTCCGGTTCGCCGCGTGATCGGCTCTCCCGATCCGACTGCCGACGAACCCGAGTTGCCGTTTGTTTCGGAAGACGGCGTGCTGGTGAATTCCGGTGAATATAGCGGGCTCACCTGCCATGAAGCGCAGAAGAAGCTGCAGGAGATTGCGAAGGCGAAAGGCTTTGGCGAGGCGACTGTCACGTTCCGCCTGAAGGACTGGGGTGTGAGCCGCCAGCGCTACTGGGGTACGCCTATCCCGATCATTCACTGCGAGCGCGATGGCATCGTTCCGGTACCTGATGATCAACTGCCCGTTCTGTTGCCCGACAACATCGAAATCACCCAGCAGGGCGGATCGCCGCTGAGCAAGGTTTCTGATTTCGTCAACGTGACCTGTCCCAAGTGCAAAGGCCCAGCGAAGCGCGAGACCGACACGATGGACACCTTTGTCGACTCGAGCTGGTACTTCTATCGCTACACGGATGCGAAGAACGCCGCGGCGCCATTCGACTCGAAGACTGCGCAGTACTGGTTCCCAATCGATCAGTACATTGGCGGCGTCGAGCATGCCATCCTGCACCTGATCTATTCGCGTTTCTGGACCAAGATGATGCGCGACCTGGGGCTCATCACGAACAATGAACCCGTCGAGCGCCTGTTCACGCAGGGCATGGTGCTCAAAGACGGCGCGAAGATGTCGAAGAACCGGGGCAACGTGGTATCGCCCGATGAAATGGTTGCGAGGTTCGGAGCCGATGCTGCGCGTATGTATTCGCTGTTTGCGGCTCCGCCGGATCGCGATCTCGACTGGCAGGAAGATGGTGTTGCCGGAGTAAGCCGCTTCCTGGGGCGCGTGTGGCGCATCGTGACGCGTTATGCGCCTGCGGCACGCGCGGGTGCGCAGACGAAGATAGAGAATCCGCAGGGCGTTGCGCTGAAGTTGTTGCGCAAACTGCATCAAACCACAGCCAAAATCACACAGGACTTCGAAGGCCGCTGGCACTTCAACACCTGCGTTGCGGCAATCATGGAGCTGGTGAACGAGATCCAGGGAGCGGATGCGCAGCTCGCTGCAGGAGAAGTTCCTGCGCCAGTCATGTATGAGCTGTTGCAGACGGTCGTGCTTCTGATGGCCCCATTCGCGCCGTTTCTTGCTGCGGAACTGTGGGAGGTGCTGGGCGAAGAAACCTCTGTTCTGCGGCAGCCCTGGCCAAAGAGCGACCCGGCGCTGGCGAAGGAAGACGAGATCGAGATCCCGGTGCAGATCAACGGCAAGCTCGTGAGCCTCATTCGCGTGCCTGCCGGTTCTGACGCGAAAACGATCGAAGCGGCTGCGTTGGCCGACGAAAAGGTAAAGACGCGCATTGCAGGCAAAACGGTGGTCAAAGTGATCGTGGTACCGGGACGCGCGGTCAACCTCGTGGTGAAGCAGTAGATTGGTGGCGAAGTGATCTCAGGCGGAAGTCGAGCCGAGCAGGTTCGCGGCACGCAGACGCTGGTAAGCCAGATGGGCTGGATGCTTCGGCATCCAGGCGTTGTCGCTGTTGAAGTGGGATGGCGCTGGCTCTTCGGGATTCCATTCCTGCTGGTCTGCTTGTCGCGATTGCAGCATGTGCTGACGATTTTGTCGCCTGAAGACTCGGGGCTCACCAGCATCCATGCGCAGAATCCCTGGATCGCGGCGGAAGAATTGAGCCGCGCATGGTGGAAGTATCAGCCTCTGATCGTGCATGAGCTGCGCTGGATTGCTCCTCTGGCGGCGCTTGCCTGGATTCTGATCTCCGCATTTGGCCGCAATGTCGCGCTGAAGGTTGCCGAACCCGGTATTCGCTTCAGGCCCGCTGCCATGATCGTGCTCCAAACCGCCTGGCTGATCGTTTTTGGCAGCATCTGCTGCGGCTGGTTCCGTTCGATTAGCTGGGTTGCATCGACTCACTTCACGACCGGAAACGAGCCGGACCTGATCGGGTTTGCCATCTGGCTGATCTTTCTGTCACTGGGATTCTTTACGATCTGGGCGCTGCTGGGATGGATCGTCTCTGTCGCTCCGGTTCTCATGCTGCTCGAAGATTGTTCCGCGCCTTCAGCGCTTCGATTGGCTTTCAAGCTTGGCCGGCCATTTACCTCCGAGCTGTTCGAGATCGGGATGGTGATGGGCATTATCAACCTGGCGCTGATCGTTGTCGCCATGGTCTTTTCTGCTGCGCCGCTGCCATTCAGCGATGAGCTTGGAGGCGGCGCGCTGCACGTGGTGTGGGCTGCGGCGACGATCTTTTACCTGCTTGCGCACGACTACTTCCAGGTTGTGCGGCTGAAGTGCTTCGTTCAGTTCTGGAAGATTTTTCGCGGCGGGATTGTCCAGTAGTTTGCTGGAGGGCGATCACTTCTCCGAAGCGCCATTCTCATCTTTCAAATAGCTCGCGCTCAGCGTCTTCTTTTCTTTCGCGATCGGCAGCAGCGTCGGATAGAACTGCACGAAGGTGGTGTCGACTGCACCGTGCGCGACATGGCAGGTGTAGCACGGTGCTTTCTCCGGAATCAGGGTACCGTTTTTTTGCGGCGAATCGAATTCGAAGAAGGCCCATTTACCGGGGAAGCGCTTCTCGTCCTTTACGTGGACTTCGAGGCCCATGATTGCTGTGTCCTGAAAGTGGCCTCGCTGGTTGATCGATCCCTTGTTCTTCGCTCCACGCACCTCGAGTACCATCACAGTTTTATCCGGCCAGGTGCCGTCGGCGAGGAAGCTGCGGTATGAAGCCGGGTTCACAAAGACGTTGTCGAAGGTGGAGTGGTCCATCTGCATGGCGTTGGGCGAGTAGCTCATGTCGATGCCCGTGCTCAGGTAGATCCACTCGCGGTAGTTGGCTGGAGGCAGCATATCCCCGTTCGCGGTAAAGGCCGGCCCATCAGCGACCCCGGCACTCACGGGCTGCCCTCGATGCAAAAGGAGCGCAACTCCAATTGCGATGGAGACAGAAGACACCAGTACTGCCGTCTTGAGAGATTTGCCAGACACATTGACCTCCAATGCGAAGCGCAGCTGTTCGTTTGAACGCCAGGAAAGGGGACTCTGGCGGTAACGATACAGGACCACGCCAGAGGGCGGCAATCCGCAACCTGGAGCGATTTAAAACAGCTTCAATCGGATCACAAGGTACTTCTTGGGGTTCTCGCGAATGCTCTTTACCAACTGCTGGGTTTCACTCATTGTCGCGTCGGCGTGGTCGTAGAGAGCGCGATTCTGCATCAGCTGGCCTACGGTACCCTTGCCCTCGTCGATATTTTTCAGAAGCCCATCCAGCCGGCTCAGGGTGTCGTCGAGTTTCCGGGCAAACTCCGGATCCTTAGCGAGCATGCCGATCGCGCCCTTGCCTTCGTTCGCGGTTTTGAGCAAGTCGTTCAAGTTGGTGACGGAAGAGTTCAGGTTGTTGTAGAGGGAGTCGTCCTTGACGAGCTTGCCGGCCGTGCCCTTGCCGTTCTGAATGCCTTCGGCAATCTGGTCGAAGTGACCGATCATGGTGTCGGCGTGCGTGTAGAGCTTGTCATCGGCAATCAGTTTGCCGATCGTGCCCTGCCCATTGCCGACGGCGGCAGTCAGTTTGTCGAGATTGTCGGCAATGCGATTGAGCTTGGCATAGAACTTGGGATCGTTGATGATGCCGCCGAGCGTACCCCGGGTGGAATTCAGGGTGTCCACCAGCTTGTTTGAGTTGCGCATCAGCTTCGTGATTTCTTCGATGGAAGTCTGGCTGGCGGTGATTACGCCTTGCAGGCTCGGAGCTTCGGTAGAGGGAAGTTCGGCGTTGTTCCGGACCTCAGGGCCCCTGGCTTGTACTGAGGAGATGTCGACGTAACTGTCGCCCAACACACCCGCCTGCGCAATCGTGGTTTTGGAGTCGGTGTGGAGGAAGGCGGCATAGTTTCCGCCAACGCGAAGCGTTACTTCGACCGGTTTAGGAGCGCGTTCGGGGACAACCCGAATCCGAATCACGTTCCCGATCGTTACGCCTTCCAGGGTGACTGGCGCGCCGTTTTTCAAACCACCTGCGTTGTCGAAGTAAGTGCGGACGGTGAGTTTCTTGGAGAAAACGCCGCCTGCGGCTGAATTCATCAGCAGAATGACGAAGATAAGAATGGCCATGGCCGCCACGACCAATGCGCCAACTTTCAGCTGGGACCACTGAATCTCTTTGCGGCTCGGCAAGGCGTTTCCCTTTGACGAAAAGCGAACAGGAGTCCGATCAGCCTCGTCGCCTTGAGAATAGCAGATACGGCAGGGGTTACCGATGTCGCCGCTGCGGAGATGAGGAGTGGGGACGCATAGCGTGGGACGTGGACTTGGGAGTCCCGAAGTGATTGTTGTGCAGCAACTTACGTCTTCCGTGTGCTACGGCAGCTTCTCAACCACCACGCTGGCCATGGAGAGGGTCGCAGTATGGGTAATGGAGAGTGCGACATGCGCCACACCCATGGCCTGGGCGATTTCCGCAGCTCTTCCGTGGAATCGAATGGTCGGGCGTCCACCGGGCTCTCGAACGACTTCAATCTCAAGCCAACTCACCCCGCGGCTGATGCCTGTGCCCAGAGCCTTGGCGCCGGCTTCCTTTGCCGCAAACCGCGCCGCAAGACTCTCGGCCGAGTTACGCTTGCGCAGGCAGTACCCCTGCTCGGCGGCGGTGTACACCCTGTCAAGGAACCGCTGCCCAAAACGTTGAACCGACTGCTGAATCCGCGCAATTTCGACCAGGTCGATGCCACTGCCGACGATCATACTTTGTACCAAGCTAACATCGCAGCAAGCAGAGCTGGTGATGAAAGAGCGTTGGATGTCTCCGGGCGGTTTGGTCCGATATTCACACAGCGTGATGGGCCAGTGCCGGAGTGCCGATATGTTGGACGTGAGACAAGCATGGATTTCTCGTGACGCAATGAAATCGCTGAATGTGATTCCGTGGGCCTTACAAATGAGGGCAATGTCGGGCGAAGAACCGGGTCGCCTGGTCAAGACGGTCACTGGCGCAATTCTGGGATGCGGCGGGTGGATGCTTAGCCGCAGTGCAACCGACACGGGGCTGATCGACCTGCTCTTCGAGTTCGAACGGCGATCGTGCCTGGAGATCTACAGCGTACTGCTAGCCTCGGGGGTCGAGCTCAGCAGGGCATCTCATCTGCAGTTCACAGAGCTTTGCCAATGCACGCTGCACGGAAGAGAGGATTGCGGCGAAGAGATCGTGAGCGTGGATCTCGAAATCCAAACCTTCTCCATCGCGGACAGGGCCAGTGCGTCACTCACATCGCAATAAGACGACGCCTTTCAACCTTTCAGATTCAACCGGCCTCAACGAGCCCGTAACGACGCTGCCATGCTTCCTTCAGCCTGGCACGAACACGGGCGCGTTCCGCCTCGGGGCAGGCTTCGGGGTGGTTCACGAAGTATTCTGCCTCTCGCTTTGCCAGCTCCAGCAATGCCCTATCGCGTACGAGGTTGGCTACGCGGAACTCCGGCAATCCTGCCTGGCGGGTGCCGAAGATTTCTCCGGGCCCTCGCATCGAAAGGTCCAGTTCCGCCAGCTCGAATCCGTCCTGGGTGCGAACCATGGCATTGAGACGCTCGTCGGCTTGTTCAGAGACGCGCTCGCCGGTGATCAGGATGCAGTAGCTCTTTGCGGATCCACGGCCGACACGGCCCCGAAGCTGGTGTAACTGCGCGAGACCAAATCGTTCTGCGTGTTCTACAACCATTACCGAAGCGTTCGGCACGTCCACGCCGACTTCGATCACCGTCGTCGCAATGAGCACGTCGATTTCGCCGCGCTGAAACCTTCGCATGATCACTTCTTTGTCGTCCGCATCCAGCCGGCCATGGAGCAGGCCAACTTTCAGTCCAGCCAGCGGGCCGGTCCGCAGCTTCTCGTGCATGGCGACGGCCGATTTGAGGCCCGACTTCGCCGCGGGATTGGCTTCTTTGGCCGCGCCCGGAAAGAGATCGGACGTTTTCCCTTTGCGCGTCTTCCTGGGCGCTTGAGGGAGGGGCGGCTCCGCTGACGCCTTGTCTTCGTCGTGCGAGAAGTCGAGTTCGGGCTGGTCGTCGCTGCTGCCTTCGATGACCGGATACACGACATAGGCCTGACGTCCCTGCTTTACCTGCTTGCGAACGAATTCCCAGACCTCGGCCGATCTTTCGTCGGGTACGCGGCGGGTCACGATCGGCGTTCGTCCGGGCGGAAGTTCGTCGAGGATGCTGACATCGAGATCGCCATAGAGCGAGAGTGCAAGCGTGCGGGGAATAGGCGTCGCCGTCATGACCAGCACGTCGGGCTCGGGCTGGTTCGGCTTTTTCATCAGCCTGAAGCGTTGCATCACGCCGAATCGATGCTGCTCGTCCACAACGACGAGGCCGAGATTGTCGAACTCGACTTTCTCTTCGATCAGGGCGTGTGTGCCGATAATCAGATGCGCCTCTCCACGATTGATGAGCCCTCGATTGGTGCGTTTACGATCGTCATCGAGCGATCCGGTCAACAGCACCAGCCGGTATTTGCGCGACGACCGCTCCAACAGTTTGCGCGCGGCGAGGTAGTGTTGCGTGGCGAGGATCTCGGTTGGAGCCATCAATGCGGCCTGATAGCCGTTTTCGATCGCGACCAGCATGGCCTGCAGCGCAACGATCGTCTTGCCCGATCCCACATCACCCTGCAACAGGCGGCGCATCGGGTTGGGCGTGCGCATGTCGCCGACGATTTCACCGAGAGTTCGCTTTTGCGCGGCGGTGGGATGGAACGGCAGGACTTCACGGATTGCTTCGCGCACTTTATCGTCCGTGGTGAAAGCGATGCCCTGGCGCTCGCGCATGCGGCGGCGCTTCAACTCCAACCCAAGTTCGAGGTAGAAGAGTTCCTCAAAGATCAACCGTTGCTGCGAAGGCGTGGCCCACGACTGCAACTGGGTGAGGGAGGTACCTTCCGGCGGATAGTGAACCTCGCGCAGCGCTGTCTCGCGATCGGGCAAATCGAGCTTTCCCAGCATGCCGGGCGGG
>Ga0207689_10001746_pt1 | contig 20515 bp, 15 predicted proteins | sample KBSMisM52_FD_184312 | JGI IMG/M metagenome (GOLD analysis project Ga0207689, IMG submission 184312) | Miscanthus rhizosphere microbial communities from Kellogg Biological Station, Michigan, USA - KBS Miscanthus M5-2 (SPAdes) (version 2) | ecosystem: Host-associated > Plants > Roots >... | reverse complement strand
CTTGATGTTGAGGTGCTTCGGGCCCGACGCGTCGGCCGTGACGTACGGCAGGTTGATGTCGGTCTGGGTCGAGTTCGAGAGCTCGATCTTCGCCTTCTCCGCCGCCTCCTTCAGGCGCTGCAGCGCGAGGACGTCCTTCGAGAGGTCGACGCCCTGGTCCTTCTTGAACTCGGAGATGATGTAGTCGATGATCCGCTGGTCGAAGTCCTCGCCGCCGAGGAACGTGTCGCCGTTGGTCGACAGCACCTCGAACTGCTTCTCGCCGTCGACATCGGCGATCTCGATGATCGAGATGTCGAACGTGCCGCCGCCGAGGTCGTAGACGGCGATCTTGCGGTCGCCCTTCTCGGCCTTGTCGAGGCCGAATGCGAGCGCGGCCGCGGTCGGCTCGTTGATGATCCGCTTGACGTCGAGGCCGGCGATGCGGCCGGCGTCCTTGGTCGCCTGGCGCTGCGAGTCGTTGAAGTACGCGGGGACGGTGATGACCGCCTCGGTCACCTTCTCGCCGAGATAGTCCTCGGCGGTCTTCTTCATCTTGCGCAGGATCTCGGCCGAGATCTGCTGCGGTGCGAGCTTCTCGCCGCGGACCTCGACCCAGGCGTCGCCGTTGTCGGCGGCGACGATCTTGTAGGGCATCAGGCCGATGTCCTTCTGCACCTCCTTCTCGGTGAACTTGCGGCCGATGAGGCGCTTCACCGCGTAGATCGTGTTCTTCGGGTTGGTCACCGCCTGGCGCTTCGCCGAAGCGCCGACGAGGATCTCGCCGCCGTCCTGATAGGCGACGATCGACGGCGTCGTGCGCGCGCCCTCGCTGTTCTCGATCACCTTGGTGGTGTTGCCTTCCATGATCGCGACGCACGAGTTCGTGGTGCCGAGGTCGATGCCGATGATCTTGGCCATGTTGTTCTCCGAGATGTGTGGATTCGTTGGGTGCGAGGTGCGGCTGCCCGGCGCGCTTTCAAGCTGGTGCGCTGACGGTGACGAGCGCCGGCCTCAGCACGCGGTCGGCGATGAGATAGCCCTTCTGCAGGACGGCGACGACCGTGTTCGGCTCCTGCGCCGCGGGAACGACGCTGATCGCCTGGTGCTGGTGCGGGTCGAACCGCGTGCCGGCGGCCGGGTTGACCTCGACGACCTTGTGGCGCTCGAGCGCCGCCGCCAACTGGCGCAACGTCGCGTGGACTCCGGCGAGGATCTGCTCGGGGCTCGCCTCCGGCAGCGCGATCGCGGCTTCGAGACTGTCCTTCACCGGCAGCAGGCTCTCGGCGAAGGACTCGATCGCGAATTTGCGCGCCTTGCCGACTTCTTCGTCGGCGCGGCGGCGGGTGTTCTCGGTTTCGGCCTTGGCGCGCAGATAGGCGTCGGAGAGCTCGGCGTGCCGCGCTTCGAGGTCGGCCTGGCTGGACGAAGCCGATGGGGCGGACGGTTCTTGTTGGACGGCGTTCGCCGCGCCGGCGCCGCCGTTGGCGGCCTCGGCCGCGGAGGTGTCGTTCGCGTTCATTCGTGGGACTTGAGGCGCATTCCCCCCGTTTCAAGAGGGAATTTTCGACCCCGGACAGCGCCTCAGTCGGGGTCGGCGGAGGCGCTCCAGCGATCCCAATCGGCGAGCTGGCGGCGGTCGCGCTTGGTCGGCCGGCCCTGGGCGATCGCGAGCGCAGGCTCGGGGTGGAGCTTGCGCTCGGCGGCCTCGCGCTCGCGGCGGGCGACGCTCTCGGCCGTCTCCTCGTAGAGGGCTTGCGCCTCGGCGGCCGGGCCGCGCTGTCGGCTGACGGCGCGAACGACGAAGGTGCGGACGCTGCGCTGCTGGCGCAGCTCGACGAGGTCGCCTTCGTGCAATTCGCGCGACGACTTCGCAATCTGCTCGTTCACCGAGACGCGGCCGCGCTCGATGTCGGCGGCGGCGAGCGCGCGCGTCTTGTAGAAGCGCGCCGCCCACAGCCACTTGTCGAGCCGGTAGCGCTCGCTCATGCCGGGCCGCGCGCGCGGGGCGCGGGAGTGGTCGCGGTCAGAAGATCCAGAAGCTCTCTTGCGGAATCTGGAGCCATTGATCTCCCGGCGGCAATGGCCGTGCCCCGTACGCGCGCAATCGCAGGTCGCCCTGGTGGAAGAGATACTCCCAGCGATCGCCGAGGAACATCGATGTGACGAGCGGCAGCCGGATCACGTTGTCGCCGGCGCCGTCGGCGAGGCGGACGCGCTCGAGGCGGATCATGCCGGTCGCGTCGGCCCCCGCCGCGGCCGCGCCGCGCGCCTCGCCCCAGATCCGCCAGCCGTCGCCGGCGAGCAGCGCGGCATTGCCGCGGCGCTCGGCGATCTTGCCGGGCACCCGGTTGTTGCTGCCCATGAAGTCGGCGACGAAGAGCGTGGTCGGCTGGCCGTACAGCTCCTGCGGCGTTCCCTGCTGCTCGATGACGCCGTTGTTGAGCAGGAGGATCCGGTCCGACATCGCCATCGCCTCGTTCTGGTCGTGCGTGACGACCAGCGCCGACAGCTTCATCTTCAGGATGAGCTCGCGCAGCCAGGCTCGCGCTTCCTCGCGCAGCTTGGCGTCGAGGTTGGAGAGCGGCTCGTCCATCAGGATGACGGGCGGGTTGTAGACGAGCGCGCGCGCGATCGCGACGCGCTGCTGCTGGCCGCCCGAGAGCTGGTGCGGCAAGCGCGCGCCGAGATGGCCGAGGCCGAGGTTGGTGAGCGCAGCCTCGACGCGCGTCTTCGACTCGGCGGCGGGGACGTTGCGCAGCTTCAGGCCGTAGGCGACGTTGTCGGCGACGGTGCGGTGCGGCCAGAGCGCGTACGACTGGAAGACGAGGCCGAGGTTGCGCTTCTCGGCGGGCAGCTCGACACGCTGCGCGGAGTCGAAGACCGCGCGGTCGTCGATGCGGATCGTGCCGCGGTGCGGCGCCTCGAGACCGGCGACTGCGCGCAGCAGCGTCGTCTTGCCGCTCCCCGACGGGCCGAGCAGCGAGACGACCTCGCCCTGCGCGAGGCGCATCGACACGCCCTTCAGGATCGCGTTGTCGCCGTACGAGAGGTGGAGGTCGTCGACGCGCAGCTTGTCGACCGCGGCGGCGGTGGCGGTGGCGGCATCAGTCATGAAGCTTCACTCCGAATCGCAGGGCGACCGTTAGGCCGATTGCGACCAGCACCACGTTGATGAACGAGAGCGCCGCGACCGACTCTGCGGCCCCGGTGCCCCACAGCGAGACGAGCAGCGACCCGATCACCTCGGTCCCCGGCCCGAGCAGGTAGACGCCGGTCGAATACTCGCGCTCGAAGATCATGAAGACGAGCAGCCAGCTCGCGAGCAGGCCATAGCGGATCAGCGGCAGCGTGACGTCGCGGCTGACGCGGCCGCGGCTCGCGCCGACGCTGCGCGCCGCCTCCTCGAGCTCGGGCCCGACCTGCAGCAGCGAGCTCGAGACGAGCCGCATCCCATAGGCGAGCCAGACGACCGTGTAGGCGATCCAGACGGCGAAGATCGTCGAGCGCAGCGGCGAGAGCGGCGGGAAGAACAGGAACACCCAGAGGAACGCGAGGCCGGCCAGCAGCCCCGGGACTGCGCGCGGCACCAGCACCAGGTAGTCGACGAAGCGCGACCAGCCGTCGTTCTTGCGGTGCGTCGCGAGGCCGACCGCGGTGTAGCACGCGACGGCCGCGGCGCCGCCGATGATTCCGATCAGCACGGTGTTGACGATGCCGCGCACGAGCGTCGGCTGGCCAATCACCTCGCGGAAGTTGTCGAGCGTCAGCACCTCGACGAGCTTGACGCCTTCGCCCCAGTTGGTGACGAGCGCGCGCAGCGCGATCCCCGAGAGCGGAACGACGATCGTGACGAACAGCCACAGCACGAGGATCGTCGCCGCGACCCAGCGCCAGCCGCCGAGCGGCAGCGGCCGCTGCCGGCCTGCCTTGCCGCGAACGGTGACGAACTTCCCGGCGTTCTTCAGCAGGTAGCGCTGCAGCATCACGAGCGGGAACGTCACCGCGATGATGCACACCGCGACCGCCGCCATCAGGTGGTACGACGGCGTGCCGAGCTTGTTGGTGAGCTTGTAGAGGTAGGTCGCGAGGACGAGGTGTCCTTCGGGATCGCCGAGCACCAGCGGCAGACCGAAGATCTCGAAGCCGAGGAAGAAGACGAGGACGCCCGAGAAGAGCAGCGCCGGCGTCACCATCGGCAGGCTGACGTCGCGCGCGACCTGGAACGGCGTCGAGCCGGCCATGCGCGCCGCCTCCTCGACGTCGGAGCCGAGGCTCTTCAGCGCCGACGACGAGTAGAGGTAGACGTGCGGGACATGGGTGAGCCCGGCGATCACCGCGATCCCGGCGAGCGAATAGACGTTCCACGGCACGCCGCCGAACAGATCCTTCGCCCATACCGAGTAGAAGCCGACCGGGCCGGCGGCGACGACGTAGCCGAAGCCGAGCACCATCGGCGAGACGAACACCGGGATCAGCAGCAGCGGCTCGATCCAGGTCCGCCCCGGCAGGTCGGTGCGGATCATCAGGAACGCGAGGATGCCGCCGAGCGGCACTGCGATCAGCGCCATCGCCGCAGCGATGACGATCGAGTTCTTCATCGCGTCCCAGAAGTCGCCGTCGGCGAAGATGAAGCCGAAGGCGTTCAGCCCGACCTTGTGCGGGGCGAAGAACGGCGCGTCGAGCAGGCTCTGGTAGACGATCAGCCCGAGCGGCAGGAAGACGGCGAGCGCGGTCAGCCCGATGACGACCAGCCGGGTCGGGCTGGCGTGCGCCTGCGCGATCGCCATCTACTTGCCGGCCTTCATCGCCGCCTGCCACTGCTTGATGAAGTCGAGGCGCTTGGTCTGGTCCAGATAGACCAGGAGATCGGCGCTGACCGGGATCGGCTTGGCGTTGGCGCCGAGCTGCTTGGTGTAGCCGGCGACCGTCATCTCGCCTTCGACGTCGTTGCGGATCGAGCCGAGCTCGGACTGGTTGGCGATGATCGTCTGGCCGCGCTTGGAGAGGATGTAGTCGAGCCAGAGCTTGGCTGCATTCGGGTTCTTCGCCGTCTTCGAGATGAACATCACGCGCGACATCACGAGCGTGTAGTCCTTCGGCAGCACGATTCCGATCGACGGGTCCTTCTTCGCGCGCAGCGCCGCGTACGAGTTGAAGATGTTGAAGCCGAGCAGGTTCTCGCCCGAGCTGATCCGCTCCATCATCGTTCCGGCGCTCGACTGCACCCGCGGGCCGACGGCGCCGAGCGCCTTGACCATGTCCCAGAACTGCGGGTTGTACTTGCTGTCCTGGGTGATGAGCATGAAGCCGACGCCCGACTTCTCGATGTCGTACGTCGTCACCTTGCCCTTCAGCTTGTCGGCCTTGGTCGTGAAGACGCGCAGCAGGTCGGCGTGGCTCTGCGGGATCTCGTCGCCGCTCAGCAGCCGCTTGTTGTAGACGATCGCGAGCGGCTCGTAGGTCGTTCCGTACGCCTCGTTCTTCCACACCGCCCACGTCGGCAGGTGCGGGACCTCGGGCGACGCGTAGGCCAGCGCCCCGCCCTCGCTGGCGAGCTTGATCTGCAGGTCCATCGACGAGCTCCAGAGGACGTCGGCGGAGCCTGCGTTGGCGGCCTTCTCGCTGATGAAGCGGTTGTAGACCTCGGTCGAGTTCATGTCGTTGTACTCGACCGAGATCCCCGGATAGAGCGCTTTGAAATCGTCGATCAGGAATTTCGCCGCCGCGCTGTCGGTCGTGCTGTAGACGACGACCTTGCCTTCCTTCTTGGCGCCGGCGACGGTGTCGCCGTACGCGGCCGGATAGCCCGCGGGGACCTGCGCGACGGCGACGGTGGCGAGCACGCCGAGCGCGGTGCCGACGACGAGGCTTTGGACTTGTCTCATGTGTGATCTCGCTGTTGTCAAGGATTGGACGGATGATTACCTGTCGCGGCCGATCCCCGCAACGGGCCGAACTCGCATGCAATCGGCGCTCCCGACGTTCAGCCGGGCGCGCCGGCAGCGAGCGCGCGTCGGCGTTGCGCGTCGAGCGCGCCGACGTCGTCCGCACCCGCAGTGTTCCAGCCCTGGAGATGGCGGATCGCGATGCCCGCGAGCGCTGCGATCCAGGCGTGCTGGTCGTTGAGGCAGGCGATGGCGTGAAATTCCTTGCCGCCCGCGGTCAGGAACGCAGCGCGTGCTGCCTGGTCGATCTCCTCGAGCGTCTCGAGGCAGTCTGACGTGAAGCCGGGGCAGAAGACGTCGACGCGGCCGATGCCCGAACGCGCCAGCGAGACGAGCGTCGGCTCGGTGTATGGCTCGAGCCAGGCGGCGCGACCGAAGCGGCTCTGGAACGTGACCGCGACTTCGCTTTCGCGCAGCTTGAGGCGCTCGGCGAGGAGGCGCCCGGTCGCCAGGCATTCGCAGTGGTACGGGTCGCCGAGCGCGAGCGATCGCCGCGGCAGGCCGTGGAAGCTGAGGACGAGCTTGGCGCGGCCGTTGACGCGCCAGTGCTCCTGGACGCGGCCCGCGAGCGCGTCGATGTAGCCGGCGTCATCGTGGTAGTGCTTGACGAAGCGGAGCTCGGGAACGTTGCGGACGCGGCGCTGCCACTCGCCGACAGCGTCGAACAGGCTGGCCGTCGTCGACGCTGCGTACTGCGGGAAGAGCGGAACGATCAGGATGCGCTCGGCGCCCGCCGCCTTGACTTCGTCGAGCACGGCGGCGACCTGTGGCGCACCGTAGCGCATCGCGTAGCGCACCAGCACACGCTGGCCACGCTGGCCGAGATAGCCTTCGAGCAGCGCCGCCTGCCGCTCGGTCCAGACCTTGAGCGGCGAGCCTTCGGGAGTCCAGATGCTCGCGTACTTCTTCGCCGAGCGCGCCGGCCGAACGCGCAGCACGATGCCGTGCAGGATCGGCAGCCACGCCGCACGCGGGATCTCGACCACGCGCGGGTCGCTCAGGAACTCGGCGAGGTAGCGGCGCACCGCCTGCGGCGTCGGCGCCTCCGGCGTGCCGAGATTGCAGAGGAGGACGGCGGTGCGCGGCGCGGTCCCGTGGGCGTGCGCCGGCTCGGGAGCGAAGGTCACTTCAGGCCGAAGTCGAACGCCTGGCCGCGCTGCGTGTCGGCGAACTTCATCACCTCGAAGCGCACGCACGGGCTGATCGGCTCCGAGGGCGGCGCGCCGAGCCCGATCACGCCGCTGCCGTGCAGCGTGCACGCGCCGCGGCGCAGGCTGATGATCTCGGGATCGTTGTCGAAGCGGACGTAGGTGCCGTTGTAGCTGAGGTCGACGAGCTGGAAGGTGCCGCCGTGCCAGTCGATTCGCGCGTGCGATCGCGAGACGCGGGTGTCGTCGATGATGTAGGTCGCCTGCGGGCTGCGGCCGAGGATCACCGGCAGGCTGCTGCCCGAATAGATCCGGTTGAGGTCGAGCCAGACGAGGCGGATGCCCTCGGGCTCGGAGACCGGGATCAGCATGTCGCCGTACGCCGTCGCCGCGGTGTCGCCGAAGCGGCGCACCGGCTCCTGCAGGTACACGTGGACCGGTTCGACGCGGCCGCGCAGCTGCATGCGGTCGAGGCTGCGAAAGCGCGACCGCTCCCACTCGCCGAGCTGCTCGACCACGCTCGACGTCGCAAGCGTCTCGTTGTCGCCGGCATGGTCGAGCAGCCGCGCGGCGACGTTGACGGCATCGCCGAAGACGTCGCCGCCCATCTCGACGACCTCGCCGTGCGCGAGGCCGACCTGGAGCTTGAGCGGCACCGGCGGGCGCGGCGGCAAGGTCGGGGCGCCGCCTTCGTACGCTTCGTCGCCGCCCGGCTCCGAGTCGCTCGCAGGCTCGACGACGTCGTCGGCCATGCCGATGCGCGCCAGCGAGTCGTGCATGTCGTCGGCGGCGCTGACGCCCTTGTTCGGCAGATCGAACACCGCCATCAGGCCGTCGCCGAGCGTCTTGACGACCTGGCCGCCGTGGACGGCGACGATGCGGGCGAGGAGGGCGACGCTGCGGCTCACGACCGCGGTCGCCTCCGCGTTGCCGAGCGTCTCGTACATCGCGGTGCTGCCGCGCAAATCGGCGAAGAGGACGGTGCGCTGCAGAACCTGGGTCATGCCGAAACGGGGCAGCTGGGCATTCGGGCGCGAGTTTATCGTGCCTCGAATGCAAAAAGCGGTCCCCGCCTCGCGACCAGGACCGCTCGGGAACCCTCGCTCAAAGCGTGTCGAGATACGTGCGCAGCTTGTCCGAGCGGCTCGGATGCTTGAGCTTCCTGATCGCCTTGGCCTCGATCTGGCGGATCCGCTCGCGGGTGACGTCGAACTGCTTGCCGACTTCCTCGAGCGTGTGGTCGGTCGACATCTCGATGCCGAAGCGCATCCGCAGCACCTTCGCCTCGCGCGGCGTCAGCGAGTCGAGGATGTCCTTGACGACGTCGCGCAGGCCTGCCTGCATCGCCGCCTCGATCGGCGCCGTGTTGTTGGTGTCCTCGATGAAGTCGCCGAGATGCGAGTCGTCGTCGTCGCCGATCGGCGTCTCCATCGAGATCGGCTCCTTGGCGATCTTCATGATCTTGCGGATCTTGTCCTCGGGGATCTCCATCTTCTCGGCGAGCGTCGGCGCGTCGGGCTCGAAGCCGAACTCCTGCAGATGCTGGCGCGAGAGCCGGTTCATCTTGTTGATCGTCTCGATCATGTGGACCGGGATGCGGATCGTGCGCGCCTGGTCGGCGATCGAGCGCGTGATCGCCTGGCGGATCCACCACGTCGCGTAGGTCGAAAACTTGTAGCCGCGGCGGTATTCGAACTTGTCGACTGCCTTCATCAGGCCGATGTTGCCTTCCTGGATCAGGTCGAGGAACTGGAGGCCCCGGTTGGTGTACTTCTTGGCGATCGAGATCACGAGGCGCAGGTTGGCCTCGATCATCTCCTTCTTGGCGTCGCGCGAGGCCCTCTCGCCCTCGTTCATCCGCTTGTTGATCTTCTTCAGGTCCTCGAGCGGGACGACCGCGCGCGCCTGCTGCTCGGTGAGCTTTTTCTGCAGCTCCTGCACCGGCGGGAGATTACGCGCCAGGATCTGGCTGTACGGCCTGGCGGCAGCGATCTCCTTTTCCGCCCACTTCAGGTTGAGGACGTTCGGCGGGAAGCTCTTGATGAAGTAGTCCTGCGGCATGCCGCACTTGTCGACCAGGATCTTGCGCAGCTCGCGCTCGTAGCGGCGAACGTCGTCGACCTGCGAGCGCAGGATCCCGCACAGCTTTTCGATCGTCTTCACGGTGAAGCGGATCGTCATCAGCTCGGCCGAGATCGCCTGCTGCGCGCGGTTGTAGGCCGGCGACTGGTAGCCGTCCCGCTCGAACGCCTTCCTCATCTTCTCGAAGTTGGAGCGCAGCGAGTCGAACTTGACGAGCGCCGCCGTCTTCAGCTCCTCGAGCTTCTTGGTCAGCGCCTTCGAGCCGCCGTTGCCGTCGTCGTCGTCCTCTTCGTCGAAGAAGTCGACGTCCTCCTCGGCGACGTAGTCGTCGGCTTCGCCTTCGGAGACGAAGCCGTCGACGACCTCGGAGATCTTCATCTCGCCCGAGGCGATGCGATCGGCGTAGGTCATGATCTCGGCGATCGTCGTCGGCGACGCGCTGATCGCGAACATCATCGCCTGCAGGCCGCTCTCGATCCGCTTGGCGATCTCGATCTCGCCCTCGCGCGTGAGCAGCTCGACGGTGCCCATCTCGCGCATGTACATGCGGACCGGGTCGGTCGTGCGGCCGAATTCGGAATCGACGGTGGACAGGGCCGCCTCGGCGGCCTCCTCGGCCTCTTCCTCCGTGGCCGTCGTCGCGCCGCCGCCGGCGATCAGCAGCGTCGCCGCGTCGGGCGCCTGCTCGTAGACCGCGATGCCCATGTCGTTGAGCATCGAGACGATCGCCTCGAGGATTTCGTGGTCGACGAGCTTCTCGGGCAGGTGGTCGTTGATCTCCTGGTGGGTGAGGAAGCCGCGCGTCTTGCCCATCTTGATGAGCGTCTTCAGCTCCTGGCGGCGCTTGGCGACCTCTTCTTCGGTGAGCTGGGTCTCGTCGAGCCCGAACTCGCGCATCAGCGCGCGCTCCTTGGCGCGACTGACCTTCATGCGCAGCGGCTTGGCCTTGGCGGCGGCCTCGACCTCGGCCGGAACCGGCTCGCCCTCGAGATCGGATTCGAGATCCGAGAGGTCGACGTCGGCGGCGTCGGCCTTGGCGAGCTTCTCGTCGACCTTGCCCTTCTTCGGCACCAGGCCCTTCGCCTTGACCGGCTCGGCTGCCTTGGCCGCCGGCGCCTTCTTCTTCAGCTCGACGGCGGCGGGCTTGGCCTTGGCGGCCGGACGGGCGGCTTTGGTCGGGGCGGGCTTCTTGACAGTCATGCGGTTCCTCGGATCGATGCGGGCCGCACCTGCGGCAGGCCCAGATGTCGAACTGCGCACTTTCATGCGGAATTCAAGCTCGCGACGGCGGCTCGGCGCGAGGAAACGCCTCGCACAGCGCTACCCGAAGGTCAAACGCTGGTCGAAGCGGTGCGGGGTGACCGGACGAGGCCTGGCGGGCCGGTTGTCCGAGGTTTGCAGCCCTTGCGGGGAAGGTGGCCGATGAGGTTGACCCTGTTCGAAGGGTGGCCGGGGCCGGAGGTGCTGCCGTCACGCTTGCCGCGTTGGAAAAGCCTTCCATTATACCGTGCGGCACCGAAAAACGAGTCAAATCCTGCCGAGAACGCGCATCGCGTCGCGTTGCTCGGCGGCCGAGCGCAGCTGGTGCAGCGACCGCGGCAGGTCGTCGGCGACCGGCTCGATCGCCGGGTCCTCCGAGTCGACGACGGCGAGCGCCGCCGGCGCCCACGGCTCCGCAGCGATCCGCTCGCGCAGGGCCGCCCACGGGCGCGCACCGTTCTCGGCGGTCTCGCGATCGAGAAAGCGGAAGAGCTCCCCGTGCCAGCCCGGCAGCTCGCACAGGAGCGCGTGGTCGGCGGCCGACAGCGTTTCCCACCAGCCGCTTTCGAGCAGCAGCATCCAGGCGATGCGGTCGGCGGGCTGCCGTGCCGGCGTCCGCCCCGGGCGGCCGGGCCGCGCGGGCCGTGTCGCCGGCACGGAGCGCGCGGCGCCGACACCGGCCGCGCGCCACGCCCCAGCGAGCTCGTCGATCGGCAGCGCGCCGCGCGACGCGAATTCGCCCAGCAGCTGGCGCTTCAGCATGCCCTCGGGAAGGGCAGACCAGAGCGGCTTGGCGTTGGCAAGGAAGCGCGCTCGTCCTTCGGCAGTCGCGAGATCGAGCCCCTCGGCGGCGCCGGCGACGATCTGGCGCGACAGCGGCACCGCACGCGCGACCGCCCCCTCGAATGCCTCGGCGCCGAGCTCGCGCACGTAGGTGTCTGGGTCGTGCTCGGCCGGCAGGAAAAGAAAGCGGAATGTGCTGGTGTCGGTCGCGTGGGCGAGGCTCGCCTCGAGCGCGCGGCCGGCGGCGCGCCGCCCGGCAGCATCGCCGTCGAAGCTGAAGACGACCTGCTCGGTGAAACGGACGAGTTTCTGGACATGCTCCGCAGTGCACGCGGTGCCGAGCGTCGCGACCGCGTTCTCGAAGCCGGCCTGCGCCAGCGCGACGACGTCCATGTAGCCCTCGACGACGAGCGCGTAGCCGCGCTGGCGGATCGCGGTGCGTGCTTCGAAGAGGCCGTAGAGCTCGCGGCCCTTGCTGAAGACCGGCGTCTCGGGCGAGTTCAGGTACTTGGGCTCGCCGCGGTCGAGGACGCGGCCGCCGAAGCCGATCACGCTGCCTTGCACCGAGCGGATCGGGAACATGATGCGGTCGCGGAAGCGGTCGTAGCGCTTGCCGCTCGGCGGCTCCTCGTCGTCCTTCGGCGGTGCCTCGTCGGCGTGCGCGATGACGAGGCCGCTCTCCTCGAGGAGCGGATCGTCGTAGCTGGCGAAGACGCTCGCGAGGCCGCGCCGGCCGTCGTTCGCGTAGCCGAGGCCGAAGCGGGCCGCGATCTCGCCGCTCACCCCGCGTCCCTTGAGGTACGCGATCGCGCGCTCGCTCTTCTTCAGCTGCTGTCGGTAGCCCTCAGCGGCGCGGCCGAGAACGTCGACGAGCGTGAGCTGCTTCTGCTTCTGCCGTGCCGCTTCCTCGCGCTCGCCGGGACGCGACTCGGCCTCGGGCACCGCGAGACCGACCTGCTGCGCGAGGTCGCGCACGGCATCGATGAAGCCCATGCCGTGGTGCTCCATCAGGAAACCGACCGCGTTGCCGTGGACGCCGCAGCCGAAGCAGTGGTAGGTCTGTCGCGTCGACGAGACGGTGAAGCTCGGCGTCTTCTCGCCGTGGAACGGGCACAGCCCCTTCCACGTCGATCCGGCGCGCTTCAGCTCGACCGAGCGGCCGACGATCTCGACGATGTCGATGCGCGACAGCAGCTCGTGAACGAACGTCGGCGGGATCATGGCGAGGGGTCGGCGCGACGCGACGTCGCGTCGCGCAGCGGGTGCAGCGATTCTCGCGCGGCGCGAGCGCGCGGCGACCGCGCGCTTGCGGGCTTCGGCTAGACGGCGAAGTCGGCGAGCTTGCGGCCGCTCGCGAGCGCCGCCTTCAGCCAGCGCGGTTGCAGGCCGCGGCCGCTCCACGTTTCCCCGGTCGAGCTGTTGCGGTACTTGGCCGCGACCTTGCCGCCGGACTTGCCCTTCTTCGTCCTGCCCGAAGCCGGACGGCTGCCGAGATCGGCGACCGTCAGGCCATATTCCGCCATCAGCGACTTGACCCGTTCGATCGCCTCGCCGCGCTCCTGCTTCTTGGTCTGCTCGATCTGGCGCTCGAGCGCTTCGCGCTGCGCCATCAATTCCTGGAGGGTCGCCACGGAGAATCCTTCGTCGAGTTTTGCCGGGCTCGCGTCCGGAGCCCGCGGGATTCTACGAGGGATTCACTCGGTCGGTGGTACGTAGCCGCTCGGCCGCTCGGCACCGCCGCCGAAAAAGAAACTCTCCATCTGGCGGGCCAGATACTGGCGGGCACGCTGGTCGGCGAGATTGAGCCGATTTTCGTTGACGAGCATCGTCTGGTGCTTCATCCAGGCCGCCCACCCCTCCTTGCTCACCGAGGCGTAGATGCGCTTGCCGAGCTCGCCGGGATAGGGCGCGAAATCGAGCCCTTCGGCGTCGCGCTTCAAATAGACGCAGTGCACGGTCCTTGCCATCGCTGTCTCCGGCGCGGGCGCGCCGCGCGTAAGCCCGATACCCCGATCAGGCGAGTTTCTTGACGAATACCTGGGAGCGCCGGTCCCAGTTGTATTTGCGCTTGCGCGCCTCCGGGAGCCAATCCGCGTCGACCTGGACGAAACCCCGCTTGATGAACCAGTGCATGGTCCGGGTCGTGAGGACGAAAATACTTTCGAGCCCGAGGGCGCGGGCGCGCTGCTCGACGCGCTTCAATATCCGCTCGCCGTCGCCCTGGCCCTGGACCTGCGAGGAAACGGTGAGCGCCGCCATCTCGCCGGTCCTCGCCTCCGGATAGGGATAGAGCGCGGCGCAGCCGAAGATCACGCCGTCGTGCTCGATCACGGTGTAGTTGCCGATGTCGCGCTCGATCTCGGTCCGGTCGCGCTTGACGAGCGTGCCGTCGCGCTCGAACGGCTCGATCAGCTGCAGCACGCCGCCGAGGTCGTCGGCGGTCGCCTCGCGCAGGCTCTCGAGCTTCTCGTCGACGACCATCGTGCCGATGCCGTCGTGCGTGAAGACCTCCATCAGGAGCGCCCCGTCGACCGCGAACGGCAGGATGTGCGAGCGCTCGACGCCGCCGCGGCACGCGCGCACGCAGTGGCGCAGGTAGAACGCGGTGTCGCTCGGCGACTGCGGCGCCGGCAACGACGCGAGGATCTTCTCGGCGTCGGCGAGCGCGAGCTCGGTGTCGATCGGCGACTCCGGGTCGGCGAGGTCCTCGTGGATGCCGCGCACCTCGGTCATGAACAGCAGCTTGTCGGACTGCAGCGCGATCGCCGTGCTCGTCGCGACGTCTTCCATCGTCAGGTTGAACGCCTCGCCGGTCGGCGAGAAGCCGAACGGCGACAGCAGCACCATCGCGCCGAAGTCGATCGCGCGCCGGATCGCGGCGGCATCGACCTTGCGCACGACGCCGCTGTGCATGAAGTCGATGCCGTCGACGACGCCGACCGGCTGCGCGGTCAAGAAGTTGCCGGAGACGACGCGCACGATCGCGTTGGCCATCGGCGTGTTCGGCAGGCCCTGCGAGAACGCCGCCTCGATCTCGAAGCGCAGCTGCCCGGCGGCCTCCTGCGCGCTGTCGAGCGCGACCGGATCGGTGATCCGCATGCCGTGGCTGAAGAGCGAGGTGTGGCCCTTCGAGCGGAGCTGCTCGTTGACCTGCGGCCTGAAGCCGTGCACGAGGACGAGCCTGATGCCCATCGCGTGCAGGATCGCGAGGTCCTGCGCGAACGACGCCAGCTTGCCGGCGGCGATCAGCTCGCCCGCGATCGCGACGACGAACGTCTTGCCGTGGTAGGCGTGGATGTACGGCGCGACCGTGCGGAACCACGGCACGAAGGTGTGGGGAAAGACGAGATTCACGCTGCAGCCGCTCGACGCGCAGCGGATTCTGTCATGCGTGCGCGTCGTCAGCCGTAGAGGTACTTCGGCAGCCAGAGCGTCATTCCCGGCCAGATGTACATGAACACCATGCACAGGATGACGATCAGCATGTACGGCATCATGCCCGCGAAGATCTGATTGAGCGTCACGTGCGGCGGCGACACGCCCTTCAGATAGAACGCCGACATCGCGACAGGCGGCGACAGGAACGCGGCCTGGAGGTTGACGAAGACGAGCGTGCCCCAGAGCATCGGGTCGATGTGGAAGTGCTGCAGCAGCGGCAGGAAGATCGGCACGAAGATGACGATGATCTCGGTCCACTCGAGCGGCCAGCCGAGCACGAAGATGATCGCCTGCGACACCAGCATGAACTGCAGCGGCGTCAGATCGAGCGCCAGGACCCAGCGCTCGACGAGCGCCTGACCGCCGAGGATCGCGAACACCGCCGAGAAGAGCGCCGAGCCGACGAACAACCAGCACACCATCGCGGTCGTCTTCGCGGTGAGAAAGACGGCCTCCTTGATCTTCTGCCAGGTGAGCGTCTTCGCCTGCCACGCCATGAGGAAGGCGCCGGCGGCGCCGACCGCCGCCGACTCGGTCGCGGTCGTGATGCCGAACAGGATCACGCCGAGGACGACGAGCGTCAGCAGGCCGAGCGGCATCGTCGACGTCACCAGCATGCGCAGGATCTCGAACTGCTCGGCATCGAGGCGCCAGTAGTACCAGGCGAGCAGCAGCGCCGTGATCGCGACCGTGATCCAGAAGCCGACGTAGAACGCGGTCGGCACCGGCTCGACCACCGGCTGTGCTTCGGGCTCGCCGAGAACCTGAAGGCCGCCTTCGCTCGCCGGAGCCGGTGCGGCGCCAGCGGGCTCCTGGACGCCCGCCGCGCCCGGCGGCTCGGCCAGCCCGCCCGACGACGGCGGCTCCTCCACGCCAGCCGAAGGTGGTTCCTGCAGCCCGGTCGAAGGCTCCTGCACGCCGGCAGCTTCGACGGCCGCCGCGCTCGCGCTCGGCGGCATCACCGGTGGCGTCGCTGCGGTTTTGCGGCTCACCTCCGCGCTCGCGGCGGGCGCGGCGCCTTCCTGCGAATGGATGACGACGTACCACCACGTCAGCCCGAGCGTCACGGCGGCCAGCGCGATCGGGACGAGCGCCATGCCGAGCAGGCCGAGGAGGCGCGGCCAGGTCGCACGCACGCCTTCGGCCGTGATCGCGAGCGCGCGCCGCGGCGCGGCGACCGCCGCGAGGAGCGCCGGCAGCATCCGCGAGCCGTACTGCCCGGAGACATGGCCGACCCACGGCGTGATCGGTGCCCGCTCCTGCTCGGGTGGCAGGCGCGGCGCGACCGAGGGCTTGAGCACCGCCCAGCCGATCACGTAGAGCAGGTAGAGAAACGCGAGGAAGAAGCCCGGGATCATCGCAGCGGCGTAGAGCTTCACCACCGACTGGCCCGCGACCGCCGCGTACACGATGATCATCACCGAGGGCGGAATCAGGATGCCGAGCGTGCCGCCGGCGGTGATGACGCCCGACGCCAGCCGGATGTCGTAGCCGGCGTTGAGCATCGGGCGCATCGCGATCACGCCCATCAGCACGACGACGGCGCCGACGAGGCCGCTCGCGATCCCCCAGAACGTGCAGATGATGAGCGTCGCCACCGCGAGCGAGCCCGGCACGCTGCGAAACGCCAGCCGCACGCTGTGGAACATGCGGTCGACGAGCGCGCCGCGTTCCATCACGTAACCCATCAGCACGAACAGCGGGATCGACAGCAGCGTCTCGTTGGTCATCGCGCCGAACGCGCGCTGCACCATGAGGTCGAAGACCCTGTTGTCGAACCAGTGCTGCGACGGGTCGTAGAACGCGATGAAGCCGAAGAACATGCCCAGGCCCATCAGCGTGAACGCCGTGGGGAAGCCGAGCATGATCACGACCACGATCAGGCCGAGCATCGAGAGGCCGAGGGCTGCGTCGCTCATGTCAGTGGCTTCCCCGCTCGGCGCCGGCGCTGCCGCTGCGCTGCCGCGCTGCCTCGTCGATCGCCTTGGCCTGCTCGATGACGTGGCGCTTGGCCTCCTCGTCGACGTAGGTGCTGCTGGCGAGTTGCTGCTCGACGACGTCGATCTCTTCCGCGTCCTTCAGGCGCGCCGGCCATTCGCCGGTGCGGATGCAGACGATGCAACGCAGGATCTCGGCCAGGCCCTGCAGCATGACGATGGCGCCGGCGAGCGGGATGATGAACTTGAACGGATAGAGCGGCAGCGGCGTCGCGTTGAACGTCGTCTCGCGCATCGCGTACGAGCTGTTGAAGTAGTCCCAGCCGGCGAGCGTGAGCGCGCCGATCCCGGGCAGGAAGAAGACGATGAAGAGGATGAGGTCGAGCGTCGCCTGGGTGCGCGGTTTCATGCTGCCGTACAGGAAGTCGCCGCGCACGTGGCCGTCCTGCGACAGCGTGTAGGCGCCGCACATCATGAACAGCGTCCCGTACATCATGTTGTTGGCGTCGTAGATCCAGGCCGTCGGTGCGTTCAGGGCGTAGCGCTTCACGACCTCGACGCAGACGACGACCATCAGCGCGACGATCAGCCACGCGAAGGCCTTGCCGACCCAGGTACTCAGCCGGTCGGCGGCGTGCAGCAGGCGTTGTGTGTCCATCGCACTCCCAGGTCGATCCCGCGATCAAACGTCCGGCCGGACGGCCCTGTTCGAGCCGCCCGGCCGGAGTCAGGAGCAAGACGTGCTCAGGCCTTCTTCGTCGTCGCGGCCTTGGCGAAGTAGCGGTTCCAGGCCGGCTTGAAGTCGACCATGTAGTCGCTCTGCCAGCGCCCGGCCGCCTCGGCGAACGCGCGCTGCGAGTCCATCACCTTGACGAAGTGCGGGTTCTCCTTCGACTTCTTCGCGACCACCTTGTCCCAGGCGTCGAGTTGCGCCTTCAGGATCGCGTCGGGAGTCTTGTAGAACTTGACGCCGGCCTTCTTGAGCTCTTCGTAGTCCTTGGTGTTGCGGTCGATCGCCTTCCAGCTCATGTCGGCGCTCGACGCCTGCACCGCGTAGTCGATGATCGACTTCAGCTCGGTCGACAGGGCGTTGTACTTGCCCTTGTTGAAGAGCACCTCGAACTGCTCGCCGCTCTGGTGATAGCTCTGCAGCATGCAGTTCTTGGCGACGTCCTGAAAGCCCAGGGCGCGGTCGCTCGACGCGTTGTTGAACTCGGCGGCGTCGATAAGGCCGCGGTCGAGCGCGGGAACGATCTCGCTGCCGGGCAGGGGGTTCACGGCGGCGCCGAGCTCGGTGAAGATGTCGACGGCGAGGCCGACGGTGCGGTACTTGAGGCCCTTCAGGTCCTCGACTTTCGCGACCGGTTTCTTGAACCAGCCGAGCGGCTGGGTCGGCATCGGCCCGTACAGGTACGAGACCACCTCCATGTTGATCGACTTGTAGATGTCCTCGAGCAGCGCCTTGCCGCCGCCGTAGTAGTGCCACGCCAACACCATGTTCGGATCCATGCCGAACGCCGGTCCGGAGCCCCAGAGCGCCAGCGCCGAGTTCTTGCCGTAGTGGTAGGCGACGACGCCGTGGCCGCCGTCGAGCGTGCCCTTGTTGACTGCCTCGAGGAGCTGGAACGCCGGCACGACGGCGCCCGACGGCAGCACCTCGATCTTGAGTCGCCCGCCGGCCATGTCGTTGACCTTCTTGGCGAAGTCGTTGGCGTACTCGTGGAAGATGTCCTTGGCCGGCCAGGTGCTCTGGAAGCGGAAGTTCGTGGTCTGCGCCTGCGACACCATCGGCACAGCGAGCGCGCTTGCGGCACCGGTGGCGGTCGCGGCGTTCTTGAGGAATCGACGGCGCGCTGCGGCCGGGGTCTTGGTCTTCTCGCTCATGGGGACTCCTGATGGACGTTCGTGGAGGGCTGGACGGTTCCGGTGAGCCGCGTAGCGGAGCCTGCCTGAAACCTGACCGAAACCTGACTCTCGGCGCCGTCGCCGCGGCGGGCAACTAGGGGAAGCCCGGCGCCGCGAAAAGGGGCGCGCGCCTGCGCGGGAATAATTCGCCGCTCCCATGACTACGCCACTTCGCGTCCCTGCGCTGCTGCCGATCGAGTTTCCAGAAGCGCTGCCGGTGTCGGCCCGGCGCGACGAGATCGCGGCGGCGATGCGCGCCCACCCGGTCGTCATCGTCAGCGGCGAGACGGGCTCGGGCAAGACGACGCAGTTGCCGAAGATTGCGCTCGCGATCGGGCGCGGCCGCGCCAACGGCGGCGGCTGGATCGGCCATACGCAGCCGCGGCGGATCGCCGCGTCGAGCGTCGCCAAGCGCATCGCCGACGAGCTGAAGACGCCGCTCGGCGACGTCGTCGGCTACAAGGTGCGCTTCCAGGACCGGCTGGCGCCGAGCGCGAGCGTCAAGCTGATGACCGACGGCATCCTGCTCGCCGAGACGCAGAGCGATCCGCTGTTGAAGGCGTACGACACGATCATCGTCGACGAGGCGCACGAGCGCAGCCTCAACATCGACTTCCTGCTCGGGCACCTCAAGCAGATCCTGCCGAGACGCAGCGATCTGCGCGTCGTCGTGACGTCGGCGACGATCGATGCCGAGCGCTTCGCCGCGCACTTCGCTACTCGCGACGGGCCGGCGCCGGTGATCGAGGTTTCGGGGCGGCTCTATCCGGTCGAGATCCGCTGGCGTCCGTTCGAGGAGAGCCGCGACCACGACCTCGGCGACGCGATCTGCGACGCCGTCGACGAGCTCTGGCGCGGGCCGCAGGCGGCGGGCGCCGGCGACGTCCTCGTCTTCCTGCCCGGCGAGCGCGAGATCCGCGACGCCGCCGAGAAGCTGCGCAAGCACCATCCGCCGGGCGTCGAGGTGCTGCCGCTCTTCGCGCGGCTGTCGCAGCAGCAGCAGGACGAGGTGTTCGCGCCGCACAGCGCGCGACGGATCGTGCTCGCGACCAACGTCGCCGAGACGTCGCTCACGGTGCCCGGCATCCGCTTCGTCATCGACGCCGGCACCGCGCGGATCAAGCGCTACAGCTTTCGCAGCAAGGTCGAGCAGTTGCCGATCGAGCCGGTGAGCCAGGCGTCGGCGAACCAGCGCGCCGGCCGCTGCGGCCGCGTCGCCGACGGCGTCTGCATCCGCCTCTACGACGAAGCCGACTTCGCGGCGCGGCCGCGCTTCACGGACCCGGAGATCGTCCGCTCGTCGCTCGCCGGCGTCATCCTGCGGATGCAGTCGCTCGGCCTCGGCAGCGTCGAGGAGTTCCCGTTCGTCGAGGCGCCGCCGCGACGTGCGATCGCCGATGGCTGGCAGCTCCTGCACGAGCTCGGCGCCGCGGACGAGCGCAACGCGCTCACCGCGACCGGCCGCGAGCTCGCGCGGCTGCCGCTCGATCCGCGCATCGCCCGCATGATCCTCGAGGCGCGCGGCCGCGAGGCGCTGCGCGAGGTCCTCGTCGTCGCCAGCGCGCTCAGCGTCCAGGACGTCCGCGATCGCCCGCTCGAGCAGCAGCAGGCTGCCGACCTGGCACACGCGAAGTTCGACGACGACAAGTCGGAGTTCCTCGGCACGCTCAAGCTCTGGAGCTGGCTCGAGCAGTCGCGCGGCGGCCATGGCGAGCATCGCTTGTCGTCGCGCAAGCACGAGCAGCTGCTGCGCGAGACGTTCATCTCGCCGCGGCGCGTGCGCGAGTGGCGCGACGTCCACGCGCAGCTGCAGACGGTCGTCACCGAGCACGGCTGGCGACTCAACGCGACGGCGCCGACGTACGAGCAGCTCCACCAGTCGATGCTCGCCGGGCTGCTCGGCAACATCGGCGTCAAGAGCGACGACGACGAGTCATACCTCGGCGCGCGCGGCATCCGCTTCTGGCGCCATCCCGGCGCGCGCCTGTCGAAGAAGCCGGGCAAGTGGATCGTCGCCGCCGAGCTCGTCGAGACG
>Ga0207689_10001744_pt1 | contig 20519 bp, 17 predicted proteins | sample KBSMisM52_FD_184312 | JGI IMG/M metagenome (GOLD analysis project Ga0207689, IMG submission 184312) | Miscanthus rhizosphere microbial communities from Kellogg Biological Station, Michigan, USA - KBS Miscanthus M5-2 (SPAdes) (version 2) | ecosystem: Host-associated > Plants > Roots >... | reverse complement strand
CGCTCGCGAATGAGCAGACGCGGATCGTGCCGGCATACGGGCCCGTCCTGTCGAAGGCGGAATTCAAGGCGGAGCGGGACGTGATGGAAGAGGTGCGGAAGCGCCTGTTCGATCGGGTTCGCGAGGGCGACGGCCCCAAGGACATGCTGGAGCATGGCGTTCTGAAGGGGCTCGCGCGCACGTGGAAGGATCCCGACAAATTCCTGTATGACGCGGCCAAGGGTTTGTGGGCGCACCACGACAAGCTGGGTCCGAACGTTGTCTAGGACAGCGGCTCTCGCGTTCGTCTGCATTCTGGCTGTCGTGGCGCCCGCCCTTGGTCAGTCCCAGAGTTCCCTTGCCGATCTGATTCAAGCCGGAAACCGGAAGGCGGCGCTCGAGAGGATCCGCACCGGAGCGGACGTCAATGCAGCGCAGCCAGACGGCACCCGCCCAATCCACTGGGCGGTCTACAAGGTGGACTACGAGCTGATCGACGCGTTGCTAGCGAAGAAGGCGACCGTGGACGTCGCCAATGAGTTCGGATCCACACCGCTTGCCGAAGCAGTCAAGCTGGCCGACCCGCGGATGGTGCGGTTGCTGCTGGGTGCCGGCGCGCGAGTCGATCGCGCGGACGAGAACGGCCAGACGCCTTTGATGCTGGCGATCAAGACGGGAGAGTTGCCCCTCGTCGAGATGCTGGTCAAGGCCGGCGCCAACGTCAATGCCGAGGAGCAGTTTCAACGCCAGACGCCTTTGATGTGGGCGGTCACCGCGTCGAAGCACGCGGCCGATATGACGAAGCTGCTGCTGTCGAAGGGCGCCAACGTCAACGCTCGCGCGTTGTATACGGACTGGCCCAACCAGCTGTCGTCAGAACCTCGCGGTCAGTACCGTCCCGTGGGCGGATTGACCGCGCTGCTGTATGCCGCCCGCAACGGTTGCGGAGATTGCGTGCAGGCGCTGATCGGTGCCGGCGCCGATGTGAACGTGCCGACGCCGGAAGGTGTCACGCCGCTGATGATCAGCCTCGACAACGATCACAACGACGTGGCGACACTGCTGCTGAATCGCGGCGCCAATCCGCATGTCGCGGATTGGTGGGGACGCACGGCGCTCTGGATTGTCATCGATCGAAAGGAAGCTCTAAAGGGCCCGGCGGGTTCTCACATGGACATCATCAACCGGCTGCTGGCCGCGGATGTCGACGTGAACGCCGAGCTGAACATGCATCGCCCGAGCCGCGGCGGCAACAGCGGACGCTTTGCCGACCGGCAGTTGGGCACCGGATGCACCGCGTTGTACCGGGCCACCGAGGGCGGGGACGTCGAAGTCGTTCGATCTCTACTGGCCAAGGGCGCCAACCCGAACATCAACGGCATGGGTTTCACGCCGTTCCTGGTGGCGGCGGGCGTTACGCCGGGGGCTGGTGGCGGCGGCGGTGCGCCCAACCCCACGCCCAGCACCGCGCTTCTGGATTTGATGATTCAGCACGGCGCCAACGTGAATGCGCAGGTCACCGGCACGAGGTCCTACTCGATGCGGGTCTCTTACAATCCGCCGCCGAACAAAGAGGGGACATCGGCGCTCCACGGAGCGGTGCAGGCGGGCCGGGCGGACCTGGTTCGGTACCTGCTGGACAAAGGAGCCGCGCGAGATCTCGTCGATGCCAACGGCAAGAAGCCGATCGATCTGCTCGACGTGGCACCCCCTGGGGGACGCGCTGCCGGGGGCGGTGCCGCTGGCGCACGAGGCCGCGGCGGTGCTCCGGCGCGAGCCGTCACCCCCGAGACTGCCGCCGAGATTCGCGCGTTGCTTACTTCTTCACGCTGACCTTCCAGATCACGTTCGAACCATCGTCCGACACCAGCAGTGAGCCGTCGCGCGCCACCGTGACCCCCACCGGGCGGCCCCACGCTTCGATGGCGGCGCCGTTCTCGCCGTTGCTCACCATCATGTTGCTCACGAAGTCTTCGATTGGCCCCGGGCGGCCGTTGGCCATCGGGACGAACACCACCTTGTACCCCGCGGCCGCCGAGCGATTCCACGACCCGTGGAGCGCGACGAATGCGCCGTTGCGATAGCGCTGCGGGAACTGAGTGCCGTCATAGAACGTGACGCCGAGCGCCGCCGAATGTGCCGGCAGCAGAACGTCTGGAACGATGGCGCGGTTGACGAGATCGGGAAACGCCCCCTGGTAGCGCGGGTCGGGGTTCTTGCCGATGTACGAGTACGGCCACCCGTAGAACCCGCCGTCTTTCACAGAGGTGGCGTAGTCGGGCACCAGGTTGTCGCCGAGGTTGTCGCGCTCGTTCATCGCCGTCCACAGCGTGTCGGTGCCCGGCTGCCACGCGAGGCCGACCGGATTGCGGATCCCCGACGCAAACACGCGGTAGCCTGAACCGTCCGGATTGAACTCGAGAATCGCGGCGCGACGGCAGTCCTCGCCCGCGTTGTTGTTCGACTGCGATCCGACCGCGACGTACATCTTCGTGCCGGCGCGGTTGAAGGTGACGTTGCGCGTCGAGTGGCCGCCGTTCGGCAGGTCCATCAGCTTCTCCGGTTCCCCCGTCGCCTTGAGGTCGCCGGTCGCGTATTTGACGCGCACCAGCGAGGCGGTGTTGCCGACGTAGAGGTAACCGTTGTTGAACGCCAGGCCGAATGGTGCGGCGATCTGGCCAGCGCCTTTGTTGACGAAATCACTCGGCGGCGCCGCACAGGCTGGGGCGCTGGCTCCGAGCAGCGGACCGTTGATCGTGGGGTTTACCGCAGCAGGCGCCGCGGCAGGCGGCGCCGGTGGGGGGCCGCCACCCCGCCGCCCGCCACCACCAGCACGTCCCGGCGGCGGCGCGCCCTGCGCGAACACGCTCTTCTCGCTCTCCGCTATGCGCCCGTCGTTGTTCGCGTCGCGGAGCACGGTAATGCTGTTGCCGGCCGGTGAACTGACGAACAGGTCACCGTTCGGCGCGTACACCATCATGCGCGGCGCTTCCAACTCGGCGTACACCGAGACGGTGAAGCCGTCCGGGACCTTGGGCAGCATGCCGTCCGGCCGCGGCACGGGCCGGCCAAACTTCGGCTGCGCGGGCCCCACGGCGGGGAGCGCATTGGCTCGTGGCTGTGGTGCGGTGGAATTCTGTTGGGCGAGCAGCACCGCGCTCGGGATAAGGACTGCCGCCGCGACGAGCCATGCAGATTTCATGAATCTTTCCTCGATTGAAATGGAAAACAGGTGGCCAGATTCTACCGGAATGATGGGCCTTATCCACTCAGCGCTTGAACCCATTTGCCTCGAGGGCGGGTCCAATCGCCGGGCCCTGAAGGAATTTGATCAAGGCCTGGGCAGCGGCCGCATGCGGTGTGTGGGCCGAAACGGTCGCGGTCACGACGGCGGGCGCCTGCAGCTCGCGAATCACCGGACCCATGTTGCGCAGACTCGTGTTCGCCATGATCTCGCTGAGCGGATAGATGTTGATCTCGTACTCTCCTGGTCCGAGCGAAGGCGCCGGGGCCGACATGTCGTGTTTCGCTTTCACCGCGTCGCGGATCCGCAACGTATCGAGGATTTTGTTGACCGTGAGCAGGGCGGCGCCGGTGTCGGACCAGCGCAGCGATCTCGCGTTCAGCATCGCCGCCTTGATTTGTTCCGGCGTGCGCAGATCGGGCGTCGCGTCGCCACGGAGCCCGATGGCGACGTCCGTTGTCGCGATGACGACGCCGTGAGACTTGATCTTCGACGCTTTCAACAATTGTTCGTCCACGTCGGGAAGCAGCAGCGCGACGTCGAACGCCTGCCCTGCCATGATCGAGTCCTTCAGGTTTCCACGTGCGGACCCGTACTCGATCACGAGCGCGTGACCGACGGCTTTGGACGCTTCCGAACGGACGGCGTCGAGCGGGATCCGAATGGCCGCCGTCGCCAGGACGCGGACTTCACCCGGTTTTGCGTCAGCGATCCGTTCTGGACGTCCGGCCTGCGCCACCAGTCGAGCTCCCGTTGCCAACAGTAATAGGAGTACGGAACCGACCGTCGTCTTTGTGGCCCGAACTCTCATCGCCGTCTCCTTTGCGTGGTCGTTCCGAGTGAGGATACGGGTATCGGCCTGCGTGCGACAATGCCGGCCAACGGAGGCCGTGATCGTATGACACGACGACTGCTGACGTGCGCGGGTGGGCTGCTGCTTGGACTGACGGCGCTCGGCGCCCAGTCGCCGCGCACCCACGAGCTTCCCCTCACGCCCGAGCACGTGCACTGGGGCTACTACGACGCCAAGCTGACGCCGGCGCTGCGGATCGCGTCCGGCGACCGCATCCGCGTCGAGACGATGGTAGCGGGCGGGCTGCAGCGGCTGCGCCTCGCGGGTGTGGCCGAATCCGAGATTCCCGACTCGCTCAAGGCGGTGGAGCAGAGGGTCACCGAGCGCGGTCCGGGCGCGCACCCGATGTCCGGGCCCGTTTACATCGACGGTGCCGAGCCCGGCGACACGCTGGAAATCCGCATCGGCGCCATCGAGTTCCTGCACCCGTTCGGCGTCAACGCATTTGCGCCCGGCGGCGGCGTGCTGCCGGACGAGTTCCCGTACTCGAAGCTGAAGCTGTTTCGGTGGTCACCCGGCGCGACCTCGGTGGAGTTCGGCCCCGGGATCACGCTGCCGCTGGCGCCGTTCTTCGGCTCGATCGGTGTGGCGCCGCCGCCGCTCGCCGGCCGCATCTCCAGCCGGCCGCCGGGCTGGCACGGCGGCAATTTGGATAACCGGGATCTGGTGACCGGATCGACGCTGTACCTGCCAGTGCATGTGCAGGGCGCGCTGCTCTCGATCGGCGACGGCCACGCGTTGCAGGGCCACGGCGAGGTCACCGGCACGGCGCTCGAGACGTCGTTGCGCGGCACCTTCGAGATCCGCGTGCACAAGGGCCAGCGGCTACTCTGGCCGCGCGCCGAGACGCCGACGCATTACATCGCCATGGGCCTGGACGAGGACCTGGATCGCGCGACGCAGCTCGCGGTGCGCGAGCTGGTGGACTTCCTGGTGGCCGAGCGGAAGATGACCCGCGACGACGCCTACATGCTGGCGTCTCTGGCGGCGGAGCTGCACGTGACCCAGGCCGTGGACGCCACCAAAGGCGTGCACGCGTCGTTGCCGAAGTCGATCTTCACCAGCCGCTAGAACCTCCGCCCTGCCGTGTCACCGGCCTCCGCGGCCGGACGGTGGCGTCGCGGCCGGAAGTGCGAGCGCCACGACTTCCACGGCGTCGGCAACACGCACTGCCACGGCGAGGTACTGCCGTCCTGCCTTCGTGTAGGTGACGGGAAATCCAGTGGTCGGCCCCGGCAACTGAATCTCCGCGACGACGGCGCCGGTCTTCTTGTCCCACGCGCGAAGCACCGGTGACGCGCCACCCTCGCCTCCGAACAGCAGCGTGCTGGTGACCAGAAGCCCGGTGCCTCTCGTGTTCGCCCCGGTATTGGGAATCTCCACGCCCTGCAGCTTCGGGTTCTGCTTGATGGCGTCCGGGGTCTTGCCGTGCGGCACCGACCACAGGCGCTCACCGGTCTTCAGACTGACGGCGTCGACGTGGCCATACGGAGGCTTGAGGAGCGGAAGGCCGAACACCGTCATTGCCGCGTCCTGGGCCTGGCCGCGGGCGTCGTGATACAGGACGCCGGTCTTCGGCGAGCCTTCGGTCACCACCGCGCGGAACAACGTGTTCTGACTCGCCACGTAGAGCACGTCGTCGACCGGATCGACCGCGCCGCCCGGCCAGTTGACGCCGCCCACCGCGGCCGGCGCCGTCAACGTGCCTTTGGTGCCATCCGCCGCATTCGGCAGCGACGACGGCGTGTAGAGACCGCCGAGACGAAACTGACGCGCGACCTTGATGGCCTCGGCCTTGATCTCGGGCGTGAAATCCACCAGGTCGTTCTCGGTCACCCCTTGCGTCGCCACGGCCACCGGCTTGGTGGGGAACGGCTGCGTGGGCGACGTCCACTCGCCCGGCACATCGGACTTCGGCACCGGCCGCTCTTCGATCGGCCACACCGGCTTGCCCGTCACGCGGTCCAACACGAAGACGAATCCCTGCTTGGTGAGCTGGGCGACGGCTTTGACGGGACGGCCCTCCACCGTGATGTCCGCGAGGATCGGCGCGGTCGGAGGGTCGAAGTCCCAGATGTCGTGGTGCGTCATCTGGAAGTGCCAGACGCGCTTGCCGGTCTTCGCATCGAGCGCCAGCACCGAGTTCGCATAGAGGTTGTTGCCGGGTCGATACCCGCCGTAGTAATCGCTCGTCGGCGATTCGGTCGGGATGTAGAACAGCCCCAACTCGGGATCCGCCGTGACCGGCGCCCAGAAGCCCGCGTTTCCGGTGTAGCGGTTCGACTGTTCGAGGAGTTCCGGATGCTCTTTCACCCAGGCATTCAAGCCGTGTGGGACGTCCCAGACATTGGGATCCGCCTTGAGCCACGCCTCGGCGCCCGCTTCTCCGGGCCGGGGAATGATGTTGAAGCGCCACAGCATCTTGCCCGTCCTGGTGTCGTAGGCCACCACGTCGCCCGGGATGTTCATGGGCCATTGTTCGTTGATGGACGCCCCGGGAAGATTCGGCGTCGAGCCCGTGTGCATCGAGATCGACGCCACCAGCACGTTGCCCACGATGGCCGGGGGAGACGTGTTGGACACGCGACCTTCATGAGGCAGCCCTGGCCGCTCGTTCCAGCGCAGGTTCGCCGCCATGTCGACCACGCCGTCCTTGCCGAAGCTCGACACCGGTCGCCCGGTCTTCGCATCGAGCGCGACGAGCATGTAGCTGTTCATGACGACGAAGATCCGCTCGTCGCCCGCACCATCCGTCCAGTAGGTGACGCCGCGACCTGAACTCCTCGAGAGCGAATCGATGATGTCGAACCATCGCAGCAGCTCGCCGGTCGGTCGCCAGTGCCACAGCAGCTGGCCGGTGGCGGCATCGAGCGCCACGACGTCGCGATTGATTCCCGCCGTCGTATACATCACGCCGTTGACGATGAGGGGGCTGACCTGCATCTGCGGCGCCGGCCGGGGACCGAAGTTCCGCGCCGACCAGCGCCAGGCCACGCGAAGATCTTTCACGTTGGCGGCCGTGATCTGATTCGCGGGGGAATACCGCGTGGCGCCGGCATCGCCGCCGAAGAACCGCCATTCGGTCTCGGTCTTGGGCGCGCCTGCACCGGTTTGCCCAGCCAAGGTGGCCGACATTGCGATTGCCGCGCCAAGCGCGCCAACGGCCAGAAGCACTCTCACGTCACGCAGGAACATTCCGGGCTCCTTCTCGAGGACCGTCTTACGGGTTCCGCCGGAGTTATAGTCCCGGGAGGGGAACCATGCCGTCAAATTCATCTCAAGCCGATCGCCGCCAGTTCCTGAGCACCCTCTCCCTCGCGAGTCTCGCGGCGCTCGCCCCACGGGGTGCGTTCGCGCAGAAGCTGGCGGAGACGGCCCAAACGACGGAAGGGCCGTTCTATCCCGACAAGCTTCCACTCGATACCGACAACGATCTGCTGATTCTCAACGACGGCCTCACGCCGGCGGTCGGCGAGATCACGCACCTGACGGGGCATGTCTTCACGTCTTCGGGGCTGCCCATCCGCAACGCGTTCGTCGAGATCTGGCAGACCGACGCGGACGGTTCCTACGTGCACACCGCTGGGCGGCAGGCGGCCAAGCCGTACGACACGAACTTCCAGGGCTACGGCCGCTTCCTCAGCGATGCCAAGGGTCAGTACTACTTCCGGACGATCAAGCCGGTTGAATACACCCTGATGGGCATGCACCGCTGCCCGCACATCCATGTGGCGGTGAGTCAGAAGGGGCGGCGCATCTTCACGTCCCAGTTTCTGATCAAGGGACATCCCGCCAACGTGGGCGACACGGTGGTGAGGAATCTCGATCCGAAGGCGCTGCAGACCATCCTCGTGGACTTCAAGGCGCTGCCCGGTTCGAAGCTCGGCGAGTTGTCCGCCAATGTCGATATCGTGCTGGGCGAGACGTTCAACGAGCTGCAGCCGTCGTCGAAGGACTCGCTGAAGGGTACGGCCAAGGGGATTGGCATGTCCCGGCGTCGCGGGTAGGCGGGGGCTTAAATGGATCGTACCTTCCTGCTAATCGGCGCGCTGGCCGGGTGCATCGGCGTGATGTTCGGAGCCTTCGGCGCGCACGCCCTGCGGAATCGGCTGTCGCCGGACATGCTGGCAGTGTTCGAAACGGGCGTTCGTTACCAGATGTACCACGCGTTCGCCGTGTTGATCGTCGCGTTGGCGGCCGCGCGGTTTGACGGATGGCTGGTTCGGGCGGCGGGGTGGGCCTTCACCACCGGCATCGTGCTCTTCTCGGGGAGCCTCTATGCGCTCGCGCTGACCGGCGTGACGATCCTCGGAGCCGTCACGCCAATCGGCGGCCTCGCATTCCTGGTCGGCTGGGTGCTGCTCATCGCGGTCGCGATCGTTTGACCGCTGCCGCCACTCAGCGAGTGGCGGGCAGCCCAACGACGATGAGGACCGCGTAATCCTGCTTGTGGCAGCCCTTCACGTCCGGCATGGCCACACCTGGAACGACCGGATAGCCCGTCTTCCGAGCGTTGTCGGGCGAGCACGAGTCGTGAGACGCCACCGGCGTGTAGCGTGCGGAGCGGCATCCGAGGTGGGTGACGTCGTAGATGGTCGCGCCGTCGGCGAGCTCCCACCGCTGATTGCCGTCCTTGTCCTTGGGGTGAATTGTCAGCACGGTCGTCACCGTGCGGTCGCCCGTGACGAGGTACTGCCCTGCAGGCAGCGGAAACGTCGGCTTCTCCATGATCAAGCCGTGTTCCTCCAACCACCAGTCCTTGGCGTCGAATTTCCACTGAGCCGGCGCCACGCCGGTCGCCTTCAACTCAGGGTAGCGGTCCAGCTTGCAACCGCGCGGACCCGGGTCCTGGCTCCAGAGGCCCCACGATTGCGCGCCGCTTCCGGACTTGGCGCCGGGGTCTCCCAGCGCCGCGATGTACTGCGGCTCGATGCGCCTGAACTTCGAGAAGTCCACGCCGGCAGCGTAAACCGGCTGCAGGCCGGCCGCCAACATGAGAGATCCCACGGCCAGGAGCCAGCAGCTCACGGACGGCACGAGGTGGCGGACATTCATGCGATTACTCCGTTGGAAGAACTGACGGAATCCTAACACCAACGCGGGCGCCTTACGGTCGGGCTGTTCGACTACGCCTCCTCCAGCGTTTACTCCAGTCGTGACGTAGAACCGCACGCCTGTCACACCTCAGCCACCGTCGCAGACACTCTCATTCCAGCAGGAGGGATCCATGCGAACCCCCGCCGCACTGACACGAACGCTCGCGGCGCTTGCCGTCGCGGCGATAGGGGCGTCCATCGTGGGGACGTCGGCCACGGCCCAATCGGCACGTGGCCAGGCACAAGGCCAGGCACAGGGCCAGGCACAAGGCCAGGGGAACCGGAACAACGAGCGCCTGGCGCTTCACGTCAAGTTCCAGGAGGGCACCTCGATACGGCTTCGAGGCGGCCGGCTGGTGTCGCTCGGCAACGACGACCTGTCCGCGCTCGACGCGGTGCTCGCCCGGCATCCGGGCGCTCGATTCGAGCGCCTGTTCTCGCGGTCCGAGGCGGCACTCGACGCGCAGCGGCGTCGCAACGAGGCAACACCCGGTCGCGGCCGAACGGCCGACCTCAACCTGTGGTACCGCCTGCGTCTGGGCGCGGGAACTGATCTCGACGGCGTGATCGCCGAGCTGAAGGCGCTGCCCATCGTGGAGTCTGCGTATCGACAGCCACGTCCTGCGCCGATGCCGGTCACGCCCGACTTCTCGGGACAGCAGGGATACCGCGATGCGGCGACTGACGGCATCGACGCCGCCTACGCGGCGCTGTTTCCCGGCGGCACGGGTAGCAACGTTCGCATCATCGACGTCGAGTACAGCTGGAACACGAACCACGAGGATCTCGGCGGCGTGAACGTCATCACCAACGGGACGCCCACCGACCCTTTTAACAACAACGACCACGGCACGGCTGTGCTTGGCGAGTTGTGGAGCCGGAACAACGGCCTTGGCGTTCTGGGCCTGGCGCACGGGGCCTGGATGGGCGTCGTGAACGCGTCCGACGACGGCGACTACGACCTGGCCGATGCGATCGACATCGCGGCCAGCAACCTCAATCCAGGCGACGTCATGCTCATCGAGCAGCAGACGGAGGGCGCCAACGGCGGCTGCGACAGCAGCGGCCAGACTGGTTGCGTGGCGGTCGAGTGGGTCGAGGCGTTCTATGACGCCATCGTGTCCGCCACGTCGGCGGGCATCATCGTCGTCGAAGCCGCAGGCAACGGCAATCAGAACCTGGATGGCACGGAATACGGCGACGGCGACCCGAACGCGTTCCCCGATGGCCGTGCCGATTCAGGTGCCATCATCGTCGGCGCGGGCGCCGCGCCCGGGTGCACGAGCCCGGCGCGAGATCGCCTGTCGTTCTCGAACTACGGGAGCCGTGTCAACCTGCAGGGCTGGGGCGAGTGCGTGGTCACGTCTGGCTACGGAGACCTGCAGGGCGCCAGCATGGGCAACACGGCGTACACCAACAGCTTCGGAGGGACGTCGAGCGCGAGCCCGATCGTGACCGGGGCTGCCGCGCTTCTCTCGAGCGTCGCACGGGAACAGGGCGTCGTGATGACTCCGGCGCAGGTTCGAAGCCAGCTGGTGGCGACGGGCACGGCGCAGGCGGGCACCGATCACATCGGGCCACTGCCGAACCTCCGAGGTGCGCTGGCGCTCTTCGTGCCTACGGCCGATGCCGGCGGACCCTACACCACTCCTGAAGGGACCTATGTGGTGGTTTCGGCCGCGGGCTCGTCGGATCCGCAGGGCTCGGCGCTCACCTACGCGTGGGACCTTGACGACGACGGCCAGTTCGACGACTCGACCAGCCAGACCCCGACGTTCACGCGCGTTGGCCGGGACGGCACGTTCGTGGTGCGGGTCCGGGTGACGGACGCCCACGGCGCGTTCGCCGAGGACGACGCGGTTGTGACCGTCACGAACGTCGTGCCCAGCGTCACCCTTTCTGCGATCACCACTGTCTCCGAGAACACCACGACGAGCATCTCGGGCGTCGTGACGGATCCGGGCTGGCTGGATCCGCTGACAGCCACGGTGGACTGGGGTGACGGCACGTCGTCCAGCGCCGTCGGCGTGCTCGAGAGTTCCGAGCCCGACGCGACGCTCACGTACTCGGCCACCCACGTGTATGGCGACGACGGTGCCTTCACCGTCACCGTCTGCGGCCGCGACGACGACAGCACGTCGGCGCCCTGCGCCGTCCGCACCGCAACGATCACCAACACCAAACCGACGGCCACCATCGATCTGTCGAGCGCCACCCTCATCAACGGCGTCCCGACGATCATCGCCAAGGAAGGGCAGCCCACCGCGTTCTCTGCGCGATCGACGGACCCCGGCAGCGACGACCTCACCGCGCGCTGGACGTGGGCGGACGGCACCGCCGACACGGTCACGCCGTATCTGAATGCGCCGCCCGGAGCCGACCCCGACCCGAGCCCGTCGATTCACCCGCGCGACATAACCGATTCGACGAGCCACACGTTCGGCCAGGCGTGTCTCTATACGGTTGGCTTCCAGAGCAGTGATGACGACGCGGGATCGGCGTCCTCGACTGTGAAGGTGATCGTTGGCGGCAGCGCCACGGTGCCGATCGGGGCTGGCTACTGGCAGACCAACTATCGACCCCGTCCGACGGCGCTGAGCGAGGCGCGGCGCCAGTGCTACCTGCTCATCGCGGCCTACATGAGCCAGGTGTTCAACGAGGTGACCGACGCGTCGACGGTGGAGAAGGCCTTCAACGTGCTGGCCGTCAACAACAACGGTGGGTCGACCACTCAGTTGCTCGACCGGCAACTGCTTGCAGCGTGGCTGAACTTCGCCAACGGCGGGTTCACGCTGACCACGATGGTCGACACCGACGGCGTGGGTGGGGCGGACACACCGTTCGGAACGGTGATGGCTCAGGCCGAGGCAGCGCGCCTGAACCCGGGGACGGCGCCGGCCGTGTTGCTGGCGTTCAAGAACATGCTCGAGCGCATCAACCAGTGACGTAAGACGGCGGGGGCAGCGGGGCCGCGAGGCCCCCTCCCCCGTCTGGTTACTGCGAGAGCCGCTGGTGTAACCACGCCCGGGACACGGTCCAATCCCGCTCGACGGTCGCCGCCGAGACTTCGAGGGCGTCGGCGGTCTCGTCGATGGTGAGGCCGGCGAAGAACCGCAGCTCGACGACCCGGCACAGCCGAGGGTCGCGGGCGTGGAGTTCCGTCAACGCGCGATCGAGCGCCAGAATATCGACCGGGGCGACGGGGGCCTCGATCGATTCGTCGAGGCCGACGAAGGTGGCCGACCCCCCACGCTTGCTGGCCGCCTTGCGCCGGGCGTGATCGACGAGGATCTCCCGCATAAGACGCGCCGCGACCGCGAAGAGCTGCGCGCGATTCTGTGGCGCCGGACCGCGGCCGCCGACCAGCCGCACGTAGGCTTCGTGCACGAGTGCCGTAGCTTGCAGCGTGTGCCCGGGACGCTCGTGGCGCAGGCGCGCGCGCGCCACCCGGCGGAGCTCGGCGTAGACGAGAGGCAGCAGGCGGTCGAGCGCGCCAGACTCACCAAGATGCCATGCCCGCAGCAATTCTGTGACGTCTGGTGTGGCAGGCCGATCCGCCATGTCGTAAGACCTCGACTAGTCTACAATCCGCTCGACCATTCCATCGTCATGTCAGCACGGCCGGACGACTGGGCGCGGGCTCGCGAGATCTTCGAGCAGGCGCTCGCCTGCCCGGACACCGAACGGCTCCCCCACGTCACGGCAGCGTGCGCCGGCAACGACACGCTTCGCGACGAAGTGGTGAGGATGCTCGCGTCCCATGACCGGGCCGCGGGATTTCTCTCGACGCCAGCCGCGGATCTGCTCGCGCCGGGCACGATGCCCTCACTCGCGGGCCAGCAGATCGGGCCCTACCTCCTCGTCTTGCGGATCGGGGCTGGCGGCATGGGTGACGTCTACCGTGCGCGAGATACGCGACTCGACCGCACTGTGGCGGTCAAGGTGCTGTCCGCGCGCCTTGGCGGCGACGCCAGCGCGCGCTTCGACCGTGAAGCCCGCGCAATCGCCGGCTTGAGCCATCCGAACATCTGCGCGCTCTACGACGTCGGGGAAGCTGCGACGCCGGCTGCCGCCGCGGGCGACCCCTCCGCGTCCGCGGCACTGCGGTATCTCGTGATGGAGCACCTCGAGGGCGAGACGCTCGCGGCACGCCTGGCCGACGGCGCGCTGCCGATCGATCAGGCGCTGCGATACGCCGCGCAGATTGCCTCCGCGCTCGAGAAGGCGCATCGCGCCGGGATCGTGCATCGCGATCTCAAGCCCGCCAACCTGATGATCGTCAAGGACCAGGTGAAGTTGCTCGACTTCGGCCTCGCGAAGGATGCCGAGCGCAGCGTCGATCCGGCCGTGACGACGCCGGGAACCATCGTCGGCACGGTGCAGTACATGGCCCCGGAGCAGCTCAGGGGCCGCGACGCAGACAGCCGCAGCGACATCTTTGCGTTCGGCGTCGTGCTCTACGAGATGTTGACGGGTGCGAAGGCGTTCCCCGGCGATAACCAGCTGAGCGTCGGCGCGGCGATTCTCGATCGGGAGCCGTTGCCGCTGCGAACGCTCGTGGTCTCGGCGCCACCGGCGCTGGACCGTGTCGTGTCGCGATGCCTGGCGAAGGATCCCGACGAGCGGTGGCAGAGCACGAGCGATCTGGCGAGCGAGCTGCGCTGGATCGCGCAGGCGTCGTCCAGCGAGACGGCGCACGAGCCGCCGCGGCGGTCGGCATCATGGCGAACACCAACGCTGGTTGCCGCCGCGCTCGCCGCGGCCGCGGCGAGCGCAGCCGTCGTCGCGATTGGCAGCCGGTGGCTCACGCCGGCTCCGCTGGCACCGGGCGCGCCGAAGCATTTCGTGGTCACCATCCCCGACTACAACCGCATCAGCGGCTTCGCGCTGCTGCCCGATGCCAGCGGCATCGTCTATCAGAGCAATCGCGACGAGCGTCTTCACCTCCAGGCGCTGCGCGACGAGGGATCGCACCCGCTGGCCGGCACCGAGACATCCGGCGGCGCCGGGTGCATCATCGTCTCGCCGGACGGAAAGTGGGTGGGCTTCGGAGGGGGTGGACGGACGAAGAAAGTGGAAGTGACAGGCGGCGTGCCCATGTCCTTCGGCGGGGGCTGTGTGGGCAGCTGGGGCCCGGACGACCTGATCGTCGCAGGGGGTGTCGGCGGCGGCCTGATGCGGACACCCGGCTCGGGCGCGCGACCCGAGGTGCTCACTACGCTCGCACCCGGAGAGCTGGCCCACATGTGGCCCCAGTGGCTCCCTGGTGGCAAAGGCGTGGTGTTCACCGCCATGGGCAAGAACGGCGTGATACAGGACGCGGCGATCGAGGCCGTGGCTGTGCGCGACAAACAGCGCCGTGTTCTGGTGAAGGGAGCGACGAAGCCCTTCTACTCACCGACCGGGCACCTGCTCTTCGTGCGGGGCGCGGACCTGTTCGCCGTGCCTTTCGACGCCGATCGCCTGACGGTCAGGGGCAATCCGGTTCGCGTACTGTCCGGTGTCTACGTCGGCGAGTATCTCGGCGCGCAGGTCGATCTGGCTGCCGACGGTACGCTGGCGTACGTGCCTGGCGCTGGCGAAGAGCTCGAACGGACGCTGCTCTGGGTCGATCGCAAAGGGACGACGACGCCGGTGCCGATGGGCGAGCGGCCGTATGCGCACTTCAACATGCTGCCCGATCAGCGCGGCCTGATCGTGGAGATCGAAGGCGCCACCCACAACATCTGGCACCAGGATCTCGAGAGCGGCGTCCTGACGCCGCTGACCACCGGCGCGGGCAATCACCGCCCGGTCGTGAGCCCGGACGGCCGCTTCATGGTCTACAGCTCCGACCGCACCAAGCCGCGCACGTTGTATCTGCAGGCCACCGATGGCAGCGGCACCGCAGAGCATCTCGTCGATTCCCCGGGCGGCGCGCAGAACGCGACCTCGTGGTCCTCTGATGGCCGATGGGTCGCCTTCGAGCAGTTCGGGCGCAACACGAACAGCGATATCTGGGTCTTGCCGATGGACGGCGAGCGTCGCGCCAGACCATTCCTGGAGAGCGCGTTCGCGGAACGTCAGGGAGCGTTCTCGCCGGACGGCCGCTGGATGGCCTTTACAACCGACGAATCAGGGCGGTCCGAAGTGATGGTGACCGCGTTTCCAGGCCCGGGGCCCCGCAAGCAGGTCTCGACGGGCGGAGGGAGCCTGCCCGCCTTCTCCCGCGACGGCCGCCATCTCTTCTACCGGCTCGCGGACGGCATCTGGGACGCCGAGCGGCTCTCGGCGGACCCGCTGACATTTACAGCCCCGAAGCGGGCCTTCGACATCCCGAACGCCAGCCCCAACACACAGCTTCCGTATCCGGTGGCGCCGGGCGGCGACGCCGTGCTCTACGCGAAGGATCACGAGGGCGGGTTCACCAGAATCCATCTGATCGTCAATTTCTTCGAAGAGCTCAGGAGGCTCGCTCCCACCAAGTAGTCGATGCCACGGACAGGCCGTGAGGGAATCCCGCCGCGGATTGCGCCTCTAAAGGCAAAGGAGTTTCGCCATGTCCAGCCGGTTCATGCTTCGCCTTGCCGTCGCCCTGGTCCTCACCCTCCTTACCGCTGCGCTCTCCGGCCCCTCGGCCGGCGTCAGCGGGTTCATGGGGGCGCCCGGCGTCGCCGGCCCGCCCGACGAGGCGCGCGCGGGAAGCGTCTGGGTGGTGAATCGCGACAAGGGCGAGCTGGCAGTTTTCGACGCCGGCTCCGGCGAGGTGCTGGCGCAGATGCCCGTGGGGGCGGGGGCCCACGACATCTGCATTTCCGAGCACGCCGGCAAGGCATACGTCATGGCGGAAACGATCAACAGCGTCACCACGGTTGACACCCGGACGCTGGAGACCGAGGCGATCCCCGTCAGTCCCATGCCGCATCACTGCGAGCCGAGTGACGACGGTCGCGTCGTCTACGTCTCGCTCGCGTCCCACCCGACGACGCCGACACCGGGAATCTCACAGGTGGCCGTGATCGACACCGACGACAATTCGGTGAGCTATCTGACTTCGAGCACCAATCCGCTGGCGCGGTCCCACGGCCCGCACCCGTCACACCACGGCGACACGCTCTACGTGGCCCACGATACCGGCAACGCCGTCACGGCCATCGACACTGAAACGGGCGCGATCTCGGCGGCGGCGTTGACGCCAAACGGCGGCACGATCACGAGAGCCGAAGAAGTCGTGCCCACTCGCGTCGGCCACCTGCTCTGGGCCTCGTCGCGGGGAGACGGCACGGTGAAGCGCATCGATCTCGACGCGCAAGCCATCACCGACTCGGTGTTCATCGGGGCGAACCAGCAGTCACCGGCGGCAGTCCAGCCCGAGTCGGTGTTGCTCACGCCGTCGGAGCGGACGCTGGTCGCGAGCATGCGCGGCACTCCGGCGGCGCTTGCGTTCGTCGACACGGTCAAGGTCGCGTTGAGCGGGCGGGTCGAGATTGGCGGGCCGGGGACGTTCGGCGACCTCGCGGTAATGACGCCCGACGGCCGATTCGTCTACGCGACCTTCGACTCGTTGGCGGGCGGAACCGGCGGCGTCGCCGTGGTCGACGTGCGGACACAGAAGCTCGTGGACGTCTGGGCCTACCCGAACACCGGCCGGCCACACGGCATCTGGTACTCGCGAAAGACGCTGCATCGGCTCGACGACGAACCGTGAGTGAAGTCGAGTGCGGAAGAATGGACTCGACGAGGCCCATCCGGGCCCCGTCGTGTCTCTAGACCGAACCGCCCCGCACTGAGCGGCTTCGCTTGATGGCCCACCACGCCGCCTCGAAGGCGATTGCCAGCACCACGAGTTCCAACGTCAGCACGACTCTCTGCGTGGCCAAGGGCACGGTAGCTGGCACCGGAACCAGGCTGGGCCAGTCCTCAACCGTGCGAGTGATGACGGCTGCGGCAGCGATGCCGAAGAAGAACGCGAGACCGAACCACGCACGCGGAATCGGAGGGGTCATAGATACGCCTCCCAGGTAGCAGTGGAGTCCCCTTCGATTTGACACCGACCCCGGCTTACCGGGCTGACATGGACCGTGGTTGCACTTTCCGAGCCCAGAACCCCGCAAGCATCAGCATCGCGGCGCCGATGGCGGCTTGCGACCAGACGGGCCCATCCACCCATTTCGCGCCGTTGAACCAGCCGCCGCTGCGGCGCAAGTCCCAGCCGATGAGCCCCGAGACCAAGAGCAGCAGACCAAAGAATCCGACGGAGAGGACCCGCTGATACTGCCAGCCTGGGCGTCCCGGCCACGAGCGACTGTGCAGCCGGTTCGAGATGATCATTGCCGCCACGATCATGCCTAAGAGGGCCAGCAGCGAGTAGTCCACGGCGCAACTATAGGAGTCCCCGCCAGCGGTCGTCCAGTCTTCCGGACCTTGCGTGAGCCGAAGGCTTGCGCGGCGTGAATGAGGGACATTCTGACGCACCAGATCGAGCGTCAGCGAGAGATGGTGCGGAAGAAAGGACTCGAACCTTCACGGTGTTGCCACCGCCAGCCCCTCAAGCTGGTGCGTCTGCCAATTCCGCCACTTCCGCGTGGGGTGTCAGCGAGCATTGCACTCGCTGTCGTTCATCGTACCACTCAGGCGGACCTGAAGGTCCGCCTCTACTCTTACGGGCCGCCTCAAGGCGGCCCCTACATCGACGGGCCGCCTGAAGGCGGCCCCTACTTCACTTCTTCGCCGGTGGTGGGGGCGTCGGCGCTGGAGCGCTGCCCGTCGGTGCCGGGGTCGCCGGCTTCGGAGCGGCGGCCGGGGCCGGCGTCGTGCCAGGGAGCGTCGCGCCCGCCGGAGGCGGCGTCGCTGCTGGACCGCCGCGTCCCGACAACACGGAGCCGGGACCACGCTGGCCCAATATGCCAAGAGTGATCGCGCAGACCACGAAGACGATGGCGCCGATCGTGGTGGCGCGCGACAGCACGGTGGCACCGCTGCGGGCGCCGAAGGCTGCCTGGCTGGCGCCGCCGCCGAAGGCGTTGGCGATGTCGCCGCCCTTGCCCTGCTGCAGCAGGATCACGAGCACGAGCACGAGGCAGGTGATGACGTAAATCGTGACGACCAGGTAATACAGCATCGATTTGTCCGAGGGCAGGCCTGAAGGCCCGCAGCCACGTTAGCGCAAACCGTAATTATACCGTCGCCGGCCGGCTTTTCGAGATGATCTCGAAAAACGCCCGGATATCCAGGCTGGCGCCGCCCACGAGCGCCCCGTCCACGTCGGCCTGGCCCACCAGATCCCGGGCGTTTTCGGGCTTCACGCTGCCGCCGTAGATGACGTGGCACGCCTCGGCGGCCTCGGCTCCGAACCACTGGCGCAGCCGCCCCCGGATGTGGGTATGGGCCTCGCCGGCCTGCGCGGGGGTGGCGGTGCGGCCGGTGCCGATGGCCCACACCGGCTCGTAGGCGATCACAAGCTTGGCCAGCTGTTCGCCGGTGAGCCCCTCGAACCCCTTCGTGATCTGGCGGTCGAGCACGGCCAGCGTCTCGTTGCGGTCGCGCTGATCGAGCGTCTCGCCGATGCAGACGATCGGCGTCAGCCCGGCGGCGAACGCGGCCGCCGTCTTCTGGTTCACCGCGGTGTCGGTCTCGCCGAACACCGTGCGTCGCTCGGAGTGACCGATGATCACGTACTCCGCGCCCGCCTCGCGCACCATCTGCGCGCTCACCTCGCCGGTAAAGGCGCCCTCGCGCTCCCAGTACAGGTCCTGCGCCGCGATGATCACGTTGCTGTTGCGCGCGGCTTCGGCGGCGGCGTGCACGGCGGTGAACGGCGGGGCCAGCACGATCTCCACGTCGGCGATGTCCTTCACCATCACCCGGAACTCTTTGACGTACTTCACGGTGTCGGCCACCGTCTTGTACATCTTCCAGTTGCCCGCAATGATGGGTGTGCGCATGTCAGGCCTCCGGCAGCACGGCCACGCCCGGCAGCGTGCGGCCGCCGAGCCATTCGAGCGACGCGCCACCGCCGGTGGAGATGTGCGTGATCCTGTCGGTGACGCCCGCCTTCTTCACCGCCGCAATCGAGTCGCCGCCGCCGATGATCGTCGTGCCGCGCACGGCGGCCACGGCGTGCGCCACGGCAATCGTGCCGCGGGCGAACTGATCGATCTCGAACACACCCATCGGCCCGTTCCACACCACGGTGTGCGCACCCTTCAGGGCGTCGGCGAAGTCGTGCATGGTCTTGGGCCCGATGTCGAGGCCCATCCGATCGCCGATGGCGGCGTCGTCCACCAGCAGGATTTCCGACGGCGCTCCCGGTTGCATGGCCGCCGCCACCGCGTGGTCCACCGGGAGCAGCAGCGGGAGATTGCGCTTCTGCGCGGCCGTCATGATGGCGCGCGCCGCGTCGAGCTTGTCGTCCTCGACCAGCGACTTGCCGACGGGGCGGTTCATCGCCTTGAAGAACGTGTAGGCCATCGCGCCGCCGATGATCAGCGTGTCCACGCGCGGGATCAGGTTCTCGATCACCTCGATCTTGTCCGACACCTTGGCGCCGCCCAGGATGGCCACGAACGGCCGCGCGGGCGATTCGAGCGCTTGGCCGAGATACTTGATCTCCTTCTCCATCAGCAGGCCGGCGCCGGCTTCGGGAACGATCTTCACGAGCGCGTCGACCGAGGCGTGCGCCCGGTGCGCGGCGCCAAAGGCGTCGTTCACGTAGACGTCGCACAGGGCCGCGAGCTGCCGGGCAAACCCGGGGTCGTTCTTCTCTTCCTCGGCGTGAAACCGCAGGTTCTCGAGCAGCACGACGGTGCCCGCGGGCGCGTCGTTCACCGCCCTTTCAGCCTCGGGGCCGACGCAGTCCGTGGCGAACGCCACCGGTTTGTGCAGCAGCTCCTGGAGACGGGCCGCGACGGGCGCCAGGCTCATGTCGGCGTTCGGCTTGCCCTTGGGCCGGCCCAGGTGCGAGGCCAGGATCACCCGCGACGCGCCGGCGTGCAGCGCGTGCTGGATGGTCGGCAGCGACTCCCGGATGCGGGTGTCGTCGCCGATCACGCCGTTCTTCAGCGGCACGTTGAAGTCCACCCGAATGAAGACGCGGCGCCCCTTGAGCGCCAGATCTCGAATGGTCTTCTTGGCCAACTACAGTCCCTTTTTGACCAGGAGGTGCAGCAGGTCCACGCAGCGGTTCGAGTAGCCCCACTCGTTGTCGTACCACGAGACGACCTTCACGAAGTCGCCGTCCATCACCTTGGTGTAGGCGGTGTCCACGATCGACGAGTTGCTGTTGCCCTTGAAGTCGATCGACACCAGCGGCTCGTCCGACATCGCCAGGATGCCCTTGAGCGGCCCGTTGGCGGCCGCGCGCAGCGCG